>Ga0210056_1003901_pt1 | contig 11911 bp, 7 predicted proteins | sample CryGeyCG2014_080_2_FD_183965 | JGI IMG/M metagenome (GOLD analysis project Ga0210056, IMG submission 183965) | Groundwater microbial communities from aquifer - Crystal Geyser CG07_land_8/20/14_0.80 (SPAdes) (version 2) | ecosystem: Environmental > Aquatic > Deep subsurface > Groundwater | place...
TGACACATTCTGCCTCAAGCTCCTCTGAAGGCAACCTAAATGTGACATTCATGTGTGATCTAGAGTTGGGTTCAGCATGTCCTTTGTAGAAGCCGTTGCTTTTATCAATGAGCCCATAAACAATGGATGATTTCTTATTGTTTCTTTTCTCAATTTCATTTAAACTGCCAATGGAGCTTATCCATTCCAGCACGAGTTTGCACACATATATGTTAAAGCATGGTGGTGTGTTAAAAAGCGAGTTTTTTTCTGCATGTGTTTTATAACTAATCATTGTCTGAAGATTTTTACCCCTGTTAATAAGGTCTTCCCTGATGATCACAACAGTTACCCCTGCTGGACCAAGGTTTTTCTGTGCGCTTGCATAGATTACACCAAATTTTTTAATATCTACAGGCCTGCTTAAAAAGTCTGAGCACATGTCACTCACCAGAGGGGTGTCTCCTATGGTAGGATAGTTCTGCCATTCCGTCCCATAAATGGTGTTGTTTGAGGTAATATGAGCATAGGATATATTATCATTGAAGTTAACACCTGATGGGATGTAAGAGAAATTTTTGTCTTCAGAGGAGGCTACTATATTAACATCACCGTAAAATTTTGCTTCCTTTATGGCTTTCTTTGACCAAGAGCCTGTGTTCACATACTCAGCAGGCTTGCCTTCCAGCATGAGATTTGCTGGGACCATGTAAAACTGTGTGGACGAACCGCCTTGAAGCCACAGTACTTTGTATTCACTTGGGATATTACATATTTTTCTCATAAGTTCGTTTGCATCGTTTATAACATTCTCGAATTCCTTTGACCTGTGGGAGATTTCAAGAACGGACATCCCTGTTCCATGGTAATCCAAAAGTTCCTCTTTCACTTTTTCCAAGACAGGCAGAGGCAATGCAGCTGGTCCTGGATTGAAATTATATGTGCGTTTAACCATTTTATCACCAAAAACAGAATGATTTTATCTGAATTTAAAGTTTATCAAGTAGTCAGGGTTTCCCTAATCCCAATCTTACGGAAAAGCCAGGGGCTTTTCCTAGGATTTTACGGAATTTTCAGGAAAAATTCCTAAAATGTTAGGAAAAGTGTAACACTTTTCCGTAGCATGCTAGGAATTTGCGGAGCATGCGACGGAAAATGTTTCTGGCATTTTCCTAGCATCTTAGGAAAAACCTTCGGTTTTTCCGTAAGAAATTCCGTAGCAACTACTAACCCTTAATCCCTAACCCTCCTTTCCATCTGCTTCTTAAACCTTTTTTCCAGTTGCTCTGCAATAAAATGTTTGGAGTAACAGTCTGCTTTCACAGCAATTGCTATGTTGTTTGCAAAAATCCTTGCTATCCTCCCCCTTTGTTTATGCTATGCTTGATGAATCAGAGGATGCTGGAGTAAAATGCCATGCTTTGGGCTTTTACCCCCACCTTTTAGATGCCTGAACAATGCTTTTTCTGCCCCAAGCAACTGAATGGTGGATGACGGCATAACAGAAAGCCTGCTCAGGCCACCTGCTAATGATATGAGTTTTGCGCCTATCATAGGACCTGCAAAGTATGACAAGTTTGGCGCGAGCTTTTTCATTGATTTTTCAACATATTTTTCCAATCTGTTTTTTGTTTTCTGAAGACCTATTATTGATTCTGCTATGTCTTTCAATGGTTCATTTTCAGAATTTGTCCTGTCTTCACCACCATACTTTGCAATAATTTCCATAAAATCCTTTTCTTTTTTTTCTTCAGGAAAATGATACGAGTACCATTCTGCGAACCTCTCAGTCATAATATTTACTGCCTTGTTCAATTCATCAATTGCATTGACTGCCTGGATAACATATCTGTCTTCAGGTATTTTGCTGGAAAGCATTTTACCAAGTTCTATGGTTGCGTCATGCAGTAAATCAAGGGTGAAACCGTAATCAACACAATCAATGCTGAAATCCCCTTTTTCAATCTCCAACCCTTCTGTTAATCTTTTTTCTTCATCCAGAATTTTTTCATCGTTTATTTTTTTTAACCTTTCTGCGATTTGACTACTATTTTTTGGGAACAACTCATATTTAACTATTTTATTTTCATCTACAAGGAATACACCAAACCATTTTGTTACAAGTTTCATAAATGAACATTGTAATGCATGAATAAAAGCCTTATGAGAGTTTCAAGTAATTATAGGGTGAACTCCGTACTTTGATATATTACGCTTCCATTTACAATCGCCCTTACCCTGCAAGTGCCACTGCTGGAAGCAATAACCGTTACAGTATCACCAGCCTCAAGGTAATCATCATTATCACCATCTGTGTAACTGAAAACCGCCCCTGTATCCACAACACCTGTTGAAGCATTACATAGATACCAGGTTATATCACTCCATTCTATGCCGGAGCTCGGGATTGTAGACACTACACTTGCTGAGGCAGTTGTACCTGTGGTTTTACTCCATTCACTCATGGCGAGCGCTTGTGTTCCCCCACCAACTACTTCTACTCCTACTTCGCCTTCACCCATGGACATAAATCCGCTCACCCAGAGATAAAGCACCATGCTTAAAATAACCGAGGGGAGGAGTATCACAAGGACAATAACGACAGCTAATGCTGCGGACAAAGGCTTTTTCTGCTGTATTAATGGCTCAAGTTCAACCGCTTCTACCATTTTTACATGCCTGTGCTGGTTATCATGCCAAACGGTGCACCAAGCAGCATGAGTACTAATGTCACAACAATTATTGCAGTGCCAACAGATAACAATGCAACCCTGAGCGCAAGCTCAATTTTTGTGCACAGAAGCGCGCCAGCAAATATGCCGACACAGGCAATAAGCGCACCTATATCAGCAATGATTGTACCAATCTTGTATGTCAGTCTTGCATTCTCCTTTGCCTCCTTTGTTGCATTCCCATATCCCTCATAGCTGTCATAATCAGAGTAAGAGTAGCTTTTTGTGATTACGGCAGAGTTGCATAATATTGCACCAACAAAAAATATTACAACACCAACTATCAAAATAACACCAACCGCACTTGTTGAAAAACCTTTTTTCACTGGTGGATAAGCTGGTCCAGGTGGTGCATATCTTTCTTCTACACCAACTGGTTTTTGCTCCAAACCTGTTTTAACTGGTGGCTGTCCTAGCAATCTTGCCTGCTTTAGACAGAATGGACAGGTAACAACGCTACCAGGTATTGCGGATGGCTCATCAAACTCTTTCCCACAAAACGGACATCTAACCCTCATCTCATTCACCAATGTGTTATTGTTGTCTCAATATAAATAACTTTGTAAACCGTTTTTTTTTTCACCGAAAATTCTATATGCCCATATTAAGTTACCATTTTAATGAATGATGAAGCAAAGACATTGAGAAAATTTTTGGACAATTTACCTTCAAAGCCGTGTAAAACAAGACCTGAACCAAGATTATGCAAAATCTGTGTGCGATTGAATAAAAATGTTGCATCCAGATGTCTTTTTTCTAAAATAAAATTAGAAAAAGCAGAACTTTTTGAGGAACCAATGATAGAGGTGATAAGACCAAAGGAAAAGATACCGCTTCTCGAACCCCTACCTACACCATCTGTACCATCACCTGTAACACTTGAGCCCATACCTCCTACTGAAGCACAGCCGATTCTAACACTCGAGCCAATACCAGCAGTTCCTAAAATGGAAAAGCGCCTTACAGAGCTGAAAACACTCAGAAGAAAAAAAATCATGTTATGCATAAGCATTACTCCAATAATTTTCGGAGTTTTACTCGTTGGTTTGGGTGCATACCTTTCCAGCGTCATAGAAAAGTATCCTTCATCTCCAGCGCCTTACAACATATCTATTCTTGCAGGAGGGTTTTGGATAGTTGCTGGTCTTATCCTTACAGTAATTTCAGGGATAAGTAAAAAGGAGTTTTTGCATACACTATGTGTCATTCTTGGAACATTCAGCATGATTGTTGGCGTAGTATTCGTTGGCTTCGGATACCATCTTTATCTCATCACAGAACAGTTATCAGTAGAACCCTATTATGCAACATATAACATATCAGCCTCCATAGGAATCTGCAGCATAATTGTTTTCCTGATCGTTTTGCTGTATGGGTTGTTGTCTAAAAAGTAAAAAACTAGTACGTCCTCGCCATGTAAACCACAGTGTCTGTATCTTTTCCACAGGAGGCGCATTTTCCTTTAAATTCCTCTTTTTCCACCAGAGTTCCAAGTGTTTTCATATCAAGTTTTTCCTCAATGGTAAGACCGCAGTTTTCTTTTCCGCACCATCCTGTTTTTACTACACCATCAAAATTTTTTGCCTCCTCAAATTTTTCAAATTTTTTAACCCTGCTTTTTAGCAGTTTTTCAGCCTTTTTCAACAAATTTTCTTTAATGTTTTTCAATGTCTTTTCTGCTTCCTCAGCAATTTTTTCCATTTTTACTTCAAACTTTTCACCATTGTCCCTTCTGACAAAAACAGCACATTGTTTTTTCACATCCCTTGGTCCTATCTCAATCCTTAAAGGCACGCCTTTCAGCTCCCAGTCATAGTACTTGCTGCCTGGTGTGATATCCCTATAATCAACCTCTATTCTGAAACCCTTTAACATTTCTTTGACTTTCTCACATATTTCCTTAACAGTTTTCTCATTTTCCTTTTTGAATATTGGGACTATCACAACTTGAACAGGTGCAATCTCAGGAGGGAGCACAAGACCTTTTTCATCACCATGCACGCCTATAACAGCGCCAACCAAGCGCTCACTCATTCCAAACGTGGTCTGATGAACAAAATTATGCCCACCTTTTTCATCCTCATACTTAATATCATATGCTTTTGAGAAGTTTTCCATGTACTGATGAACAGAGCCAATCTGCAGTGTTTTACCTGAAGGCATCATTGTGTCAATGCCAACAGAATAAAATGCGCCAGCGAACTTGTCCCAGTCAGGTCTTTTTGTTAGAATATATGGAAGGCAGAGTTTTTCCGCAACATTTTTCAGTATCTCATAGTATTCTTTTATCTGCTTTTCTGCATCATCAAAATCAGTATGGCAGGTGTGCGCCTCAAAAAAATGGATTTCCCTGACCCTTACAAATGGTCTTGTCTGCTTTGTCTCATATCTGAACGTGTTAACAATCTGATAAGTCTTCAAAGGCAAATCTGAATGGCTTCTAACCCAGAGCGCAAACATGGGATACATAGCGGTTTCAGATGTTGGCCTGAGAAGTAATGGCACATCAAGTGGGTTTTCACCTGCCTTTGTCACCCAGTAAACCTGCTCATCAAAACCCTTGATATGTTCCTTTTCCTTCTTAAACTGTTCTTCAGGGATAAGCAGAGGGAAGCAAACCTCATCAAAGCCCCTTCTATTGCATTCCTCCCTGATAGTTCTGTCAATGTTAAGCATAAGATTCCATCCATAGGGGCGCCACACATTCATCCCTTTGACAGGATACCTTTTATCAGAAAGACCTGCGCGGTCAATCACATCATTGTACCATTCAGAGAAGTTTTCCTCTTTCATCAGCACACATAAGGGATTATGGAGTAAAAAAATCTATCTATCCAAGTGTAGGAGTTAGGGGTTAGTATCTAGGAGTTAGGGCATTATTTCCCCTAATCCCTGATCCCTAACTACTATCTACTTGATGCCAGTCTATCCTGTAAATCTGCACGTAGCCATTATCATATATTTTCACAAAAGGCTCATTATCGAATTTCTGGATTGATTCCTTGCTCATAGGCTCTGCATTCTCATACTGTGTGAGCGCCACGCCTTTTTCTTTCATTGTTTTATCCAGAAACACGTAATCTATCCTTTTTTCACCGGAAGGAATGGAACAGTTTAGTAATTCACCCTTTGACTCATTAAACTCATCAAGAGAAGAATGGAATATGATTGGGGCATACTCCCAGGTTGGGGATGTGTCTGCGAAACCAAAAAGCATAGAGCTCATTCTATGGTCAGATGCTATTGCTGCACCTGGCAGGTTCTCCTTCACCCAGAAGACTGCTTCCATGTCCCTGTAGTCTGTTCCCTCCTCAAAACCGCCAAGGACATTTGTTGGGGGGTAGCAGGAAAACGGTGCAAGAAGGAGGAGAATGGTAAAGGAGAAAGCAAAGAAAATGTTTTTCAATTTGTTTTTTTCACATGCATCATAAAATTTAACAATCCCTACACCTGCAAACATCAATAATGGCACTACAAGGTACTGCAGATGCCTGTATGGTATGAGAACAGTGTTGTCTGTTGCTGTGCCAACAAGCATTGAAAAGGCAATTGCTATAAGCCAGCAGAATATAAAACCCCCATGCCTGTATTTTTCTAAGAACCCTGTACCAACAGCACAAAACGAGAAAAAAAGGATGGTTGGCGCGAACAGTATTATGCTGATGCCGTCCACTGTTATTGTTGTCCCAGGAACGTTTGCAAACACCGCGACCCCAAGCAATGAAAATGCTGCGGTTATGGCAAGGCAGTATTTGACAACCATTCCTTTCCATGTTGGATATTTCGGCTTGTACTCCCATGATATTTTTCTTCTGAGGAAAACAATTACTGGAAGAACTGAAAAGGCTAAACATGACAATAACACCAAAATCAGAGGCTTTATTTTGAATGCGTCATATATTATTTTTTCAAAAGGGCGCGCTATCCATAACCATTGAACCATAATCCCTGCAAAAAGGAAGCCTAGAAATGGTATCTCGACTATGAGTTTTTTCTTATCACTTTTTTTCTGCAGCAGTTCCCTTATAAAAACAAAAAACAGTATTGATATAAATAGAAAGTAAGATGAAAGATGATGGGTAACAATTAAAGCAATTGCGGAAGGAACAAGCAGAAGTATGAAATTTTTGTTATCATACATTTTCAGAAATAGAAAAATGCAGAAAAGAAGCAGGAAATCACCAAGACTCCCTGGCATGGGATGTGATGTGGTAAAAACATGGGGTGCAGCTACTGCAAATAACAGTGCGCTTATTATTCCTATCCTGTCATCCTTAAAAACATTTTTTGTAATAAAAAAAACTAAAATCACAGACAAAGATGAAATTACAGGTGTGAGAATCATCAGTACATGTAGCAGGTTAAAACCCAGTAATCCAGCACCCCCTGTCAAAACAAACATTCCTGGGAAATAAGGGTACCCAAAGCCCCAGCCAGAATAATCAAACGAAATATAATTGTTTTCAATTAGAGAATTTGTGAGGTAGTAGTATTCACCTGTGTCAGAGCCCCACACAGCATAACTGGTTAATGGTAGAATCCTCATTGTCAGCCCAAGCAGGAACACGGAGAGTAACGCAAATATTGTCCATTTTTTCATATTAGTGTATTGTTTTCAATATAAAAAAGGTTTATAAAGTAAAAAAATCTATCGTTTTCTTTTCAGCAATAAAGCTAAACCTAAGGTTGCTATGAGTATTATTGTTTCAAATCCCGGTATAATTGCTGGTTTTTCCCCTATTTTTCTTATTGTTATGGTTTTTGTGTTTGTATTCCCTGCAAAGTCTGTTGCAGTTATTATGATAATATTCTCACCTTCAACCAAATTTATTTCTTTACTAAATATTCCATCCTCATTTACAGTTACATCCTCATTATTAATCTTCACTGTTGCATCTTCCTCTGTTTTTCCAGAAACTACAACAATAGCCTTAGTTGTTTTTATTCCATCTATTGGACTGATGTCTGATAAAATCGGTTTTGTTTTGTCAATAGTAAAGATTATTGTTTTATTTGCAGTGTTACCTGCCTTGTCAACTGCCTGAACAACTAATGTGTATTTTCCTTCAGCAATTACCATAATCCTTGCATTTGGGTCAAAATCTATTCCGTTTAATTTGGCTAATGCTACACCATGGTTTTCATCCACTATCTTAATCATAAAAGTTACGGCAGTATTATAATATGAGTTATTTGTGACGTTTGTGATAATTATAACAGGTTTTATCTTATCAATGATAAAAACTATTTTTTTAGTTGCTGTATTACCTGCAATATCATCAGCCCAAACATCTAATACATATTTTCCTTCTGCTGATATTATTGTGCCAGGTATGAACACATTATTATTCAATGTTACTATAGTATTGTTTAGGTTGTTATCTGTAACGTTGATTATAGGAAGAATATCAACATTGTAATAAGCATTATCTTCAACACCATTTATGCTTATTCGAGGAGGTTTATCAACAACAAATGAAATCGTTTTATTTGCAGTATTCCCTGCCTTATCATCTGCTTGAACAAAAAGCACATAGGTGTTTTCTGCGCTTATTGTTGTTCCACTGGTGAATGGGTTGCCGTTTAATGTGATTAAAGTAATATTTAGGTTATCATCAGTAATATCAATAATAGGTACAACATCAGTGTTGTAGTATGCGCCATCCTCTACATCAGATATTGTTATGATGGGTTTTGTTTTGTCAATGGTGAAGATGATTGTTTGGGTTGCGATGTTCCCTGCTTTGTCTGTTGCTTTGACAACTAATGTGTAACCTCCCTCATCCTCCACTACAGTATTATTGATAAATGTTTCATTATTCAATGTTGCAGAAACATTATATAAATTGATATCTGAACACCAGAATGTAGGTGTGACATTAACATTATAGTAAGTGTTGTTTATAATACCACTTATTTGTATAATTGGTGGTGTTTTATCTATTACAAACCAGATTGTTTTCGTAGCGAAATTGCCTGCTTTGTCAGTGGCTTGTGCAAATAATGTATAATTTCCTTCTTCTGTTATCGTGTTTCCACCTTCAAACATTTCCCCATTTAGTGTTATTGTAGTAAGATGCAAATTAATATCTTCAAACTCAATCACAGGCGTTACACTGACATTATAAAAAGCACCATTTAGGACCTCTGTTATAGTTACGGTTGGTGGTGTTTTATCTACAGTAAACGATACTGTAGCAGTATCTGAGTTGCCAGCCCCGTCAATTACTGTCACAACGACATTATATATCCATTCAGCAGTATAGATAGTTCCGTTAGCTGGTCCATCAATAACTACTGGAATTGGTGTTCCTTCAGAAGTAAACGGGGCATCGATCAAGTAAACCAAAGTCACATTCTGATTCGTGATTAATCCTTCTTCAGGCTGAATTATGAAAATTAGCGGCAGATGATAAGACTCTATCAGCCAGGGGTCATAAAGCACAGCACCGTAAATACCGTTTGCTCCGTTCTGTCCAGGACCGTTCGGAGAGCCCCACCAGTTGTAGGTTGCGCTCACTTGGTACCATATTTCTGAATGGTAATTGTAAATACCATAAACCGTGTTGCCATAAATATTGCAGTAATGAATTTGGTTGTTTGAGGCAGAAGACAGATAGATGCCATCATAACGATTGTTATAAACAGCGCAGTCTGTTATAGTGTTGTTTGAGGAATCATACAGCCTGATGCCATCATCAGAATTGTTATAAACAGCGCAATTTGTTATGGTGTTGTTTGAGGAAGAATCCAGAAAGATGCCACCATAATAATTGTTATAAACAGCGCAGTTTGTTATAGTGTTGTTGTTTGATGAAGAAACCAGATAGATACCATAATTATTGTTATAAACAGCGCAGTTTGTGATTGTGTTGTTGTTTGAGGAATAATACAGCCTGATGCCATAATCATTGTTATAAGCAGCGCAGTTTGTGATTGTGTTGTTGTTTGAGGAAGATTCCAGCAAGATGCCAAACAAAGGATTGTCGTAAACAGCGCAGTCTGTTATGTTGTTGTTTGAGGAGGATTCCAGCAAGATGCCATCAGAGTTGTCGTAAACAGCGCAGTCTGTTATGTTGTTGTTTGAGGAAGAACCCAGAAAGATGCCACTATAAGAATTGTTATAAACAGCGCAGTTTGTGATGTTGTTTGATGAATGATTGATGGAAATACCGATGGAACCACCATGTATATCAGAATTTATTATCTTATTATCTGAAGACTCATAGAAAGATATCCCTTTATCATTACTGGCTATAATACAGTTGGTTACATTATTATTTTGAGAATGATTGAAAACGAGACCATTATAATTGTTATACAATATGACACTATCAATAATTCCATTAGTTACATTATATAAGTAAATGCCTGTATAAATATTGTTTTTTTCAGCATGGATAAAGCAATGTCTTATTATAAAATATGCATCCGTGTTTTTTATGGTTATCCTATCTTTATTACTTGTATTAATTTCCCAGTGTTTTATTATATATGGGTTGTTTTTTGTTCCAGTCCCATTAGTAACACCGTTTTCAAGTGTAAAATTTTTGTTGCCGTTTATGTAAATAAAATCATGGGGCAACATATTATCTAATTTCACGGTTACATAACATGGAGTGGTTTTTGGTACGTCTTTAGATTCATTAGAAACCCGCGTTGGGCTTCCTGGACTATACCCAATTTTATATTCCTCAATCCTAAAAGAAGTGATGTTACTGTAAGTGCATCCTAAACCTATTTCTAAGTAAAAAGAATTTATTTCCGCATCCCAATTATCCTCAAACTCGGTTATATCAAGACACATGAAAGAAGGAAAGTCATATGAGCCACCATCCCATTTAGGTTTTCTTATTTCTTCTGGGCTTCCATAAATCCCTATCCCTAAAGTAACTGATGCATCCCTACTACCATGCGGGTCAAGATTCCAGACCCCAAGTAAAGAAGGCTGATAATCAGGCTTATCATCAAACCAAACTATAGCATACTTTCCAGGAAGAAATGCCTTATAGGTCATCCAATAATAGCCGTTTCCACCCCAACTGTTACCCCAGTTTGAGCCCCAGGAATTTACAATTTTAAATGCACCTGTTTCATTACCTGCTGTCTTATTGTCATCATATCCTACTATGGTGTTGACATGATCGTAACCAGAAGCAATTTCTGATGATGTGATTGTGTCATCACCAGCACCTAAACCTGCATAACTATCAGCATGTAAGGCAAAGGTCACAGGATGATTATTACTTAAAACATTTTTTACAATATCAATGGTTGTATTATCAAAAGGAGCAAAAACTGTGTAGATATCCCCGCATCTATATTCTGGAGCGTTTCTCCAAGCAGATTCTGAGCCCCATGAAATATGGTCAGAAGCAGAGTATGGTATGGTTGACCATGTGGCACTACCTACAGACTGAATCAGTTTTGCGTTACTCCATGTATGTGAGCCTTTATCCTCCCCGTAGTTGACTTTATTATATGCCCAGGCAGGACTCATTAAATGTTCTGTGTTCCCAGTTGAGGCATCTGTCCAGTTTTTGTCTAATGCCTGCTGATATCCATTTGCATAGTAGGTAACAGCCCAAGCAGCACATGAACCTTGCTGCCCCTGATCCCCAACTTTTGGGAAGCATGGATTCTTGGAAAGATCAACAGAATCGGGGGATCTTGAGGCCGATAAGGAATCCACAATTCTTATCTTTCCAACAAGTCCATTCCATTCTTCCTCAGTTGGAGGGGCAAGTCCTGTTCCATGCCCATCTATTATATTGTAGTCCTTGTTTGATTCCCTCACCCCAATAGATGCTTTCATGCGTTCTATATCTTCTTTTGTTGCTGTATGTGATAGAAAATCAAGATGAGAACTTGTATTCCAACTCTTTTTCATATTTAAGTTATCCCCCTTAGAACTTACTAAGGTTATTGGTAAAATTATCATCAATATGATCAAGAATACAAAAAAGCAAATCATAACTTTACCTGTTCCAGTTCTCATCAGGAAAGATAAGGTTTATAGAATACAAAAACCTATCTATTCATTAATTGTTAAAATCTTTTTCTGTTTTTTGTATATAAAAAACTTTATAACTCTTATATGCAATAACAGGTTTATGGAAGAGAGAAAAATTAAGAGAATTAAAACATATGTGAATGGGCTTGATGAAAGGATGGAAGGGGGCATACCTGCTGGTTATGTG
>Ga0210056_1003904_pt1 | contig 11902 bp, 9 predicted proteins | sample CryGeyCG2014_080_2_FD_183965 | JGI IMG/M metagenome (GOLD analysis project Ga0210056, IMG submission 183965) | Groundwater microbial communities from aquifer - Crystal Geyser CG07_land_8/20/14_0.80 (SPAdes) (version 2) | ecosystem: Environmental > Aquatic > Deep subsurface > Groundwater | place...
TAGTTTCCATTGCTGCGATCCTGGCTTCGGTGTTGGGTGTGATTTCGGACTCTGTGAGTCCGCCGAGTACTTTACCGCATTTAAGCCGGGGCAGCAATTCTGGAGGGCTACTTATCTGAAAGGACAGAATGATATGGATCAGAATGCGAACGATGGAAAACGGCGCGCGGCGGAACGGTCTCATCATTCTGTTCCGGTCAGGCTGTTCCTGGCAATGTGCATCTGCGGTGTCGCTGCCACGATCGGCGTCAGCCCCTGCGGAGGTGAGGATATGCCGTACACGGACAGCCCTGTCATCCCGGACGCCCAAACGGGGAGTCTGTACCCCTTCCTGAGCGCGACGGCGGCGCGGTCGCCGCTGGAGCTTTCCTTCCTGCGCGACCCGTTCAAAAACGTGGAAACGTGGAAACGGAAGGCGCGGACGAAGGTACTCAGCCTGCTCCACTACAGTCCGCCCCGGTGCGCCCCGCGTGCGGAAGTGGTCGAGCGCGTGGACTGCGGCGAGTATGTGCGCGAGAGGCTCTACTTCAACACAACGCCGGACATTCGCGTGCCCGCCTATCTCCTCCTCCCGAAAGGCGAGAAGAAGCGGCGGCCCGCCATCGTCGCGCTGCACGACCATGGCGCTTTCTTCCCGTGGGGCAAGGAGAAGGTGATTGCCACCAACAATGAGCATCCTGCGTTGACCGAGTTCAAGCGGACCGCCTATTCCGGGCGCAGCTACGGCAGCGAGCTGGCGAAGCGGGGGTACGTCGTCATTGCCATCGACATGTTCTACTGGGGGGAGAGGCGGATGCAGCTCGCCAGCGACCCGCCAACATGGAGAGATCCGACGAAGATGAGCCTGGAGGACGTGGCGCAGTTCAATAGGCGTTCCAGCGCGAGCGCGCCGCTCATGGCTACCGGGCTTTTCGAGGCGGGTGTCACCTGGGCGGGTGTGATGTTCATGGACGACATCCGGACGGTGGATTACCTCGTCACGCGCCCCGAGGTGGACCCAAATCGCATCGGGTGCTGTGGGCTTTCCGTCGGCGGATTCCGATCCGCCCATCTCGCGGGACTGGACCCGCACATCAAAGCCGCGGTTGTTGTGGGCTGGATGTCTACGTATGGCTCGATGCTCCAGAACAAGCTGACCAGTATCGGTTTTATGAAAGTCATCCCCGGTCTTTACCAATACATGGACCTGCCGGATGTCGTCTCCATGACCGTGCCTGGTGGTCTTATGATCATCAACGGAACCCAAGACGGTCTGTTTCCCCTTGACGGAGTCTACGCATCTTTCGACAAAATCGCGGCGGTCTACAGAAAGGCAGGCGTTCCCGAACGATTTCAGGGCGTCACATACGACGGCCCGCACGAGTTCAACGCGGAGATGCAGGAGAAAGCCTTTACCTGGCTGGATCGGTGGCTGAAGCCATAAGCGTAAGCCAGCGCGACGCCGGAACAGCCGTGGCAGAGAGTCCCATGGGGGGTACGACACACAAACGACGGCTGGATTGCCGACAAGTCCTGTGCTATACTTCTGGACAGTCTAGTGCAGCCTTTCGTAAATTCTTCGACATTAGACACCGGATCGCTTCAGCGTCCGGTAGCTCACACAACTGACTACCGAGCGCCAAGAAAGGACATCTTTTCTCCCCTTTCAACCCGTGTTCGTGCCGAACACGGGTTGAAAGGGGAGAAAAGAAGGATAGCCTCCATCGTGTAGCTGCCTGTGTGAGCTACCGGACGCTGAAGCGATCCGGCGTCCTTCTGTTGGCAAACTTGCGAAGCGACGCACTAGACAGAAACTAAAGGAGGGGAATCATGACGAACGTCTGGCAACTGCAAACCGCCAAGAACCGGTTTAGCGAGCTCGTGGAACGTGCTCTGACTTCAGGGCCGCAGATCGTCACTCGCAGGGGCAAGGAAGTTGTCGTCGTTCTTCCTGCCGAGGAATGGAAGCGGCTACAGAGGCCGAAGCAGTCGCTCGTGGAATTCTTCCAGAAGTCACCCTTGCGTGAGGTGGAAGTGAACCTGGAGCGGTCACAAGACACGGGCCGGGAGATCGAGCTGTGAGATATCTCCTTGATACTTGCCTCATCTCGAAACTCGTCAGGAAGAAGCCTTCGTCGCAAGTCACGGAGTGGGTTACGGCGCAGGAGGAGCGGGACTTGTGTCTCAGTGTTCTCACCATCGGCGAACTTGTGAAAGGAGTCCATCGGTTAACGGACGCTTCACGGAAGCGGAGCTTGTCAACGTGGATCTCACGGGACGTGATGCAGCGGTTCGGGGGTCGAGTCCTGCCGGTATCCGTTGAGATGGCGGATTGTTGGGGGAGGCTTACGGCTCAAAGAGAGACCGCGGGAGCGCCGTTGCCGGTGGTTGACGGGTTGATTGCCGCGACCGCAATGATTCATCATCTTGCTGTCGTCACCCGCAACATCAGCCACATGGCGGCAGCCGGAGTCCAAGTGCTCAACCCGTGTGAACCGGCGGCGAGATGAGCAAAGGCATATTCTGTCTCCCATTGCTGATTATTGCTGGTCTGACCGCTGGGCATGCCGCCGAGGTGAGACCGATGAACTTTTCTCTGTATAATGACCGGCCGACGCCGACTCGTGAGATTGCGCGTGTCTCCATCCCGGTGCCCGTGGGGTTGATGAAAGAAGAGCCGCCCCAGTTTGTGTCGTTTGGCGCGCGACACCTCTCCGCCCAGGCCAACGTCATTACGCGACACCCGGACGGCTCCGGGCGACGTGTCATGCTGAGTTTCCCGGTAAACCTTGCGGCAAAGAGCAGTCGCGCCTTCACTTACAAACCGACCGGAAAGGCCGCTCGCCTTCCCGCGCTCGCCCAGCTTGACGACAGGTCTGCCACCATACAGACGGACGCTTTCGACCTGCAATTCGACGACGAAAACTGGAGAGTCACAAGCAAGAGCGGGACCGAGCTGGCATCGATCGATCCCTTCGGACCGCAACTCGTGGCAGGTCGACCACCGACGATAACGGTGATCGAGAACGGTCCTTTCTTTGTCTGGTTGCGCTGGCGACAGGACGGCTCCGACTACAGTCGCGAGGTGGACATTCAGGCGGATAGACTGGGGCGAGTCAGGCTCGCGCAACGCATCGTCCGACACCTCAAAGACAACGGTTGGACCCCGGACTTTGGCTTCGAGTTCTCCGCTACGGCGGTCAAGCCTCTCAGCCTGCCGGAGAAAACTCTCCATTTTCTAACTCTGCCCATTGCCGGGCCAATCTCCAAATGCCCCGAACTTGTCGCCGCGCTTGAACTCGCGAACGGCGCGCCGCTCTCGATGGTGAACCCTCTTGCCCTGCGTCAGCATCGCGGGACCCTTGAGACGAGCCGTTCGGGCGACACGACAACCGTGCGGTTCAGCCGTGTCGAGCCGGTCGTGAAGGAGATGGACAACCTGCTCCTCCAAGAGGGGATGTGGCGCACAATCGAGGTAGTTCTCCAACCGGCGCCGCCCGAATCGCTTGCCGCGTCGGTTGACTCGCCGCTTCGGGCAAAGGTTGACTGGCAGCTTTACAACCAGGTCTACCGCACCGGCCCGCCTCTGAAGTTGAAGAGCCCCGTCCTCAAGGATATGGTCGAGAAGTACGTCACGACGCTGCAGGCGCTGTCGATGCACGGCGATGACTGGGGAAGTCTCGGCGGGCTGGAGCGGTACAACCATTGCCAATACATCTGGGAAGACTACTTCCGCACAGGCGATCCTCGTCTCCGCCGCGTCGCATTGGACTACTCGGAGAACTACAACGACTTCTCGGTTTACTGGGGACCGAACCCGGACTTGTACGGCGGCAGCCGCTATCCCGCTAACAACCAGACACAGCCGTGGGCGGGGAGCTTCCGTACTCGACACAACAATGCGGTAACCTTCTGCACCAAAGGCTATCACAGCTTCTGGCTGGCCTATGAGGAAACCGGAGACACGCGCTTCCGGTACGCTGCTGAACAGCAGGCCAGGTGGTCGTCAACTCACGTCCACGCAACGGTCAACTACATGCGCTGTATCGGCCAGGTGGTCGATTTTGTGAAGCTCTACGAATATACTGGCGACCGCTTCTACCTGGACAATGCCAGCAGACTGTGGACCGAGTTCCAGACGTGCCAGAACCCGGACCTGCTCTTCAACGAGGCCGGCGTGCCTTCGACCGGCAACGATCTGTATGTTCCCGACGATAGCTTTGGCTACAAGAACCCCTACGTGAAGTCCTACATCGTTCAGTATGCGACCAACTCGCTGCCGTACCTGCTCGCGCACAAGCCGGAGGACAAGCGCCTGCGGGACACCATCCTCGCCTGCAACGACTGGATGGCGAGAGTGCAGACAGCAGCGGGAGGCTGGTCGTATCCTGGCCCCACTACAGCCGGATTCGGATGGAACATCGAGTATTGCCACGGGCTGATGGCCGGGTACAGCGTCGAGCCAAAGGAGCAGTACATCAACGCCGTCCAACGCGAATTGTCGGCGATCATCGCCTTGTGCGAGGCGTATGGAGCGATCCCGAGCGGCGTAAAGCCCTGGGAGCACATCGCCGGCATGACAAACGCCGACTTGGGCAATATGTACCACCTCAGAACCGACCGCGATCGGAGTAGAGATTTCACGGATGGCGTTCTCCAGTTTGGCGCATCGCCCGATTCAACGGTGTATCTACGGGCACTGCTGCGCGACTATCTTGAGCGCCGCACCGAAGCATCACTCTTCACGAGGAACGAGGCCCTGGACCACGTTCTCAGAATGCCGGCGTCCGTTTCCAGGGGCGCCTACCGGCAAACCGGTGATCCGTCGCTGCGCATCACGGTGTCGAGCACAACCACCCCGGAAGGCACAAAGGTCAACCTAAAGGCAGATGCCGGATACAAACTTGCGGGCAGGGGATTGACGTATCGCTGGGTGCTCCCCACCGGAATCACCAAGGAAGGGAAGGCACTTTATTGCACCTTTGCGCGGCGTGGCGAGTTTGAGGTGAAGCTTCTCGCTCACACAGGAGATACGGAATACTCCCGATCAGTCTTCATCACGACGCCGGCCGGACCGGGTGACATCGGGCTGTCCCGCTGGCCGGACGGAATCCGCGTTCAGGCCGAATCGTTTTCTGAACAAGGGGGAGGAGCGACGACGGTCCACGTCCGCACTGCGGCCGAAAAACTCGGATCCATCGGCGGCGCCATTTCGCATTGGGAGTCCCCAGGATCTTGGGTCGACTGGAGGTTCAACGTGCCGCAAGCCGGACGCTACTTTGTGCTTCTCAGATACGCCTGCCCCGCTGTAAGCCACCGGCTGGTTTCCATTGAAGGCAAGGACCTGGGGAGCATGAACCTGGATGCGACCGGTGGCTTCGGCAGCGCGGTCCAAGACCAATGGAACGTCGAGCTGTTCCGTGACAAAGCTGGGCAACCCCAGACGGTCGACTTGACTGCCGGCCCGCACACAGTACGGTTGGCCAACGTAGAAGGGAAAGGCTGCAATCTCGACTACATCGATTTCCTCCCCGCACCGGACAACCGCTTATAGTGGGATGGCAGAGGGGGAGGTTGGAGACACGCCAACCCCCATTGCGGGGGTAATAAGGCTGACCATCACAGATCCAACTTGCACCCGGTCCCGTTCGCAACCTCAACGAGTATCTCTGAGATATGAGGTTTGAGATTGCCGCCTTGCTGCTGTTGTGGAAGAGCGGAATTGCGCCAAGAGGATGCCCTCGAGACAACCAAAGGCACCTCGGATGTTAGCATGAGAGACCGTATACACACGCCAAACACACCGCTGCACAAAACTGTTCACCTCACCGCTTGGGTGAGTTTTTTTACCGATTTCAGCAGTGAGATGATTTATCCGCTGCTGCCGCTCTTCCTCGGCAACCTGGGCGCGGGGAAAGCCTTCATCGGGCTCGTGGAAGGTGTCGCCGAAGCAACCGCCAGCCTGCTGAAGTTCGTGTCGGGAAAGGTCTCCGACCGTCTGCAGAGGCGCAAGGGACTGGTGGTTCTCGGGTATTCCGTCTCCTCGGTGGCGCGTCCACTGGTAGGACTGGCGATGCTCCCGTGGCACGTCCTGATTCTGCGGGTATTGGATCGTACCGGGAAAGGGCTGCGTTCATCACCGCGCGATGCTCTGATTGCGGATGTTACGCCGGCCGACCAGCGAGGCCGCGCATACGGATACCAGCGCGCCATGGATCACTCTGGCGCGGTGGTGGGCCCGCTGGTGGCGACGCTGTTGATGACCGGTTTTCTCGTGAGGGAGCGTACGGTCTTCCTGCTGGCGGCGATTCCTGCTGCGGTTGCAGTGGGTCTGGTATTGCTGATTCGGGAGACACCCCGTGCGTCCGACGTGAAGGCAGACCGCAACGCGTCGCCGTCGTCTCCATCGTCCCGACTGGACCCGCGCCTGATGCGGGTCATCGGAGTACTCATCCTTTTCGCGCTGAGCAATTCAAGTGACGCATTTCTTCTGCTGAGAGCGGGGGATTTGGGCGTGTCCGTGGCGCTGATTCCTGCGCTGTGGTCCATGCATCATCTGGTGAAGGCATCTCTGTCAACGCCATGCGGCGCTCTGTCCGACCGCCTGGGGCGCGTGCGAACCATTGCCGTGGGGTGGTTCGTCTACGTCTTGGTTTACGCGGGGTTTGCGCTGGCCTCGCAGCCCGTGCATATCTGGGTACTTTTCGGCGCCTACGGCCTATTCTTCGCGCTGACGGAAGGCACCGAGAAAGCGCTCATCGCAGACTTGTGTGAGTCTCACCAGCGCGGGCTGGCCTTCGGGGTCTACAACGCCGGCATTGGTGTCGCCGCACTCGTATCGAGTCTGACAACCGGCCTGTTGTGGCAGGCGTTTGGCGCCACAACCGCGTTGCTCACAGGATCGGGCATTGCGGTTCTCGCCCTTGCCCTGATGCTGTACCAGCAGGCCCGCGCCCGACCACGCGGATAGAATGAAATAGAGTCGGTTACGGGGGAATGATTACACGAAACAGTTAGCGAAACAGAATTTGTCACTCTACACGCACTCGGACAGGATGTACAAGATTGACAGGAGGGGGGAGAGCGACGAGGGAACGTCGTTGCGGTTGCGTGTAGCCTTGCACGCTTCGCCACGTTGACTCCTGCGAGCCATCGTGCGTGTAAGTCCCCGCCGAACTGCCGAAAGGCCAGTGACCGGTCTGCGCGAACTCTGTGAGTTCGCCCTCATCCTGCGCATCCAGTGAATCCTGTCAAGAGGTTATGCCTGAGCAGTTACCAGGGTTTGCGCTATAATCTTCCGCGACATTCGAGCAACCGATTTACGAAAGGCGAACAATGGAATCCATCAAACCATGCAACACCTACCGCGCTCGCGCAGCGGGGAAGAAGACGCTCAAACTGCCCGATGGCCAATCCACCTTCAAGGTCTATTTTGTGGACATCGTGGAGCGGCGGGATCCGGAGCGATTCGAGTGGAAGCTGTGCGGACGCAGTCAGGAGGGTTTCGTTGATCTCCTGAGAAAATCGGGAATTGAGGGGGTCGGCTTTGTGATCGCCTTCCCACACATCACAAAAGTCTTCCGATACGGACCGGCGATGGAGACCGTGATGAACGTCAGCGCGTTCAAGACGGATGGACTGGTGCCGTTGTCACTGGACCGAGGCGAGGGCTACGTGGAGTTCGCCTGCCTTGCCGAAGCCGTCATTGCGGCGGACGAATACCGCTTCTGGGCCGCCGCCGGATCGGTGGAGGAATACCTCACACAGTGGAGCGACTTCGACGACGGACCGGTCGTTGATCACGCGAAGTTGAGGCGATACTGGGAGTCAGTTGCTCCTGATTCGGGCACTTGCGGATCATAATTCGACACAAACAATTCTGCTCCGACCCTTGCTGTATTCTCCCGGTTGCAGTTGCTCATGCCGTATTGGAGTCTCCATGGACGTAGATTCGCCCAGGAGTAAAACTCACGCACCGCAGGACAATCGTCGTAGGTCATCAGAAAGCGGTGTGGGGTGTTGCGGAGAGTTGCCGCGAGCCGCTCATGATCGAATTCGTGCAGCCCGCCTTTCTTCCCATACAAACGTTCCGCAGAGAAGTACGGGGGATCGAGAAAGACGAACACATCCTCCCCCGGCGCGTCGATGATCTCCTGGAAATCGAGATTGGTGATTTTCACTTCCCCCAGCGCGTCCGGCATCGGGGTGAGCCGTTGGATGGATGACGCGGTGAATCGTCGTGTGCTCGCCTGGCTGGAGAAACCTCCGGCGCGCGTCGTGCCTGAGAACGTGACCCGGTTGAAGAAGAAGAACAGGAATGCCTGACGGAAGGGATCGGCCGGCTCCTCTTCGCGAGCGTTCAGGAAATACTCCTTCGTCTCGGCGGGATCGCTGAAACTGCACCGCAGCGATTCCAGTTCATCTTGCAGCCGCGCGCACTGCGCAGTGTCCTGTACGGTGGTCCAGAACGCGTACAGATCAGGGAACAGGTCGTTGATCCAGTATCGTTCGGCAATGCCCGCGCTTCGCGCGGCGAGGAAGACGGAGCCGCCGCCAACCATCGGCTCGCGGTACTCTCCCACTTGCCGCGGCAATAGCGGAAGGATTTGCTCAATGGCTTTGGACTTTCCACCGGGGTAGCGGAGGGGAGACCGGTAGCGGTGCTTCGTGTGTCCGGTCGCGTTCACGCGCCCCAACCTTGCCTCCAGGGGGCGGGAACACTGCTGGTCGCCTCGGTTTGAGGGATCTTCTGTCGCATCCAACATGACGCGCCGCGCTTGTCGCCCGGCATTTTTGGGGGATTCCACCATCGAGATTAGATCACCCCGTTGTCCCCAATCGACTTGTTCTCAAAGAAGTTGTCCTGAAGCGTCGAAGGCATGGACACTTCCAGAATCAGAGCGGGCCCGATGCCGGTGAATGAGTGCCCCAGCCCGGGTGGCATGGGCAGCAGGTCGCCTTTCTCCATGACCCGCTCTTCGACTCCCACCCTCATGCGCAGCGTTCCTTTCAGAAGGAAGAAGGTTTCATGCTTCACTTTGTGGTAATGGTAGGGACAGGTCTGGCCATCGAAGACGAAGAGGAACTTGCCGCAATAGCCAAGCTCAACCTCGTTAGCCACCCAGAACTCGGTTTCCCCAACATCCCGAAAGCGACCCAGTCCAAAGTGCAGCGGCAGCGGGGTTACGTCCGGCATGGTGATTCCCCATGCGGCGATTTGCTCCTTGACGGCCTGTACGGCTTCTTCCCGTTCGTTGCCCTGCAGTTCCAGATGATCGTATTTGCCCATCGCATGTCTCCTTGTGGAACAATCGAGCTCGTAGTCGTTCTCGCTGTCGTCGTCGAGGCGGGATTCGAGTTCTGGGAACTCGCAGAGCTCCCGCACGAGAACGACTACGAGCACGAGCTGGTTGCGGCTCCGCCGACTGATGTTGGACACCGCACCATTCACACTCGCCCAAGAAACGCATTGACATTCTACTCAATACTGCCTATCTTGGGAAACCGACGCGGGTCTATTCTACCCGCGTCCGCTTGTTTCGACAAACGGTCTGTGCACTACTCCGGGGTTATCCCGTTATCCGGCTATCCTTTTCAAGGTAGGTTATGCATGAATCCTTCAAGCTGGGCATCCGTCGATCCCACGACGGTTCCGCACATCGTTACCGACTCTATCCCAGGCCCGAAGTCTGCTGCATACAACGCTCGCGGCATGAAGCACATGACCGGCTATTCCAGCCAGGTCACCTTGTGCCCGGTGGTCTTCGGGAAGGGCCACGGAGTGACGCTGACCGATGTCGACGGCAATGTCTACATCGACTTCTCCAGCGGCATCTACGTGACTACCCTCGGTCACTGCCATCCCAAGATCAGCGAAGCCGTCGCCTTTCATGCAAAGAACCTGATGAACTGTCACGACTTCAACACACCCGTCAAAGTGGCCTTGCTGGAGAAGATGGCTGAGATTCAGCCGTGGGACCTGACCGGGATGCAGTTGTACGACAGCGGCACGACCGCGGTGGAGGCGGGTCTGCGAGTCTGCCGCGCGGCGACGGGGAAGACCGAGTTCATCTCCTGCTACATGGACTTCCACGGCAAGACCGGTCACGCGGTGAGCTTGGCGAACATGAACCCGACGAACGGTCCCGGTCGGAGTCAGGGCTTCTACATGGTGCCGCGACCGTATCCCTATCGCCCACTGTTCACGAAACCGGACGGCACGATCGACACCGACGCCTACATCAACTTCTTCGCTGAATTCATCACGTGCGCCACCACGGGCAATGTCGCTGCGTTCGTGCTTGAGCCGGTTCAGGGGTGGGCTGGGTCGATCTTCCCGCCGGATGATTTCTTCCCCAAGCTGCGCCAGTTCTGCGATGACCGAGGCATTCTGCTGATGGCCGACGAGGTTCTCACCAGCATGGGGCGGACTGGCAAGTTCTTCTGCATCGAGCACTGGGATACGCGCCCCGACGTCGTAACCGTTGGCAAAGGGTTTGGCAACGGGTTCCCCGTGACCGGGATGCTTGTGTCTGAACGGTACAAGGAAAGCATCAACAAGATTTCCGCTTCGACCAGCTACGGCGGCAATCCCATGGCCTGCGCCGCCGCGCTGGCAAGTATCGAGGTCATTCAGGAAGAGGGGTTGCTGGGGCATGCGCTGAAACTCGGTGAATACTTCGACCGACGCATGGCTGCCATGAAGGACGCACATCCCATCGTTGGCGACGTGCGCGGCAAGGGCTGTCTACTCGGTGTGGAGCTGGTCAAAGACCGCGAGACAAAAGAGCCGTTCCCCGAAGCAGGGAAGCTGGTATACCAACGGGCCTTCCAGAAGGGCCTCGCCTGGGTTCCTGCCGGCCACATCCTGCGCATGTCGCCTCCCATCGTGATGGAGGAATCCATCGCAGCAAAGGGCATGGATATCATCGAAGAATCAATCGCGGAAGTGGAGCGGGAGTTCGGTTACTGACCCTGAACAGCCTCTGGCAACTGACAGTCTGCCCACGCTGAAGTATACTGAGCGCAGCTTCCGCTATTGTCGTTTCAGAGGGCAAGGGAGAGAAAAAAATGAGTATCGCAGTAAGCATCCCGAAACCGGCAGAGCTTTCCGTCAAGCTGGAGTTCCGCTCCGAAGTGAACATCACGCCCTTCGCCGCCAAGCAGAGAGTCGATGACTACCTGCTCAATGAAGTGGGTAATCTGCTCCACGCCGACGAACCGGAACTGTTCATGGACGCGGAGGGGATTTTCTGGCGCACCCCGGTCGCGTACTCCGTACCGTCGCGCGGCAGGTTGGGCACGGTCGGTGTCCTGTTGGTGGACGTACAGACAGGCAGAATTCATCGCTCCGAAACCGAATCCCAGGAGATGCTCAGGAATGTTGAGACACTCTCTCGCGCTTCCTCATCTGAAGCAGGATAGGAAATGGATCTGCATCCCTGCCTGCGTGCGCATGGTGCTTGCCTACTACGGAGAGTCCCGGACGGAGGCTGAGTTGTGTGGTCTCCTTCGGTGCACGGCGGCAGGCACAAAGGCCGCCAATGTGCGCCTTGTGTCCGCCTTGGGGTACGATGTTGACGTCAACTACCTGGGTGTCGAGCACGCTCGAGAACACCTCGCCCATGGAACTCCCATCATTGCGTGTGTTCGGACGGGAGACCTGGAGTAAGTAGGTCGTCAAAAATACTGTCCCTGCTGAAACGAAGACGGACATACCCGATTGATTCGGTAATCCCCCCGAACTTGTTTCGGGGGATGGTTAGGACCACGCTAACGGCGGGAGGCGACAGACAGAATCCCCCCGAACTTGTTTCGGGGGATGGTTAGGACCACGCTAACGGCGGGAGGCGACAGACAGAATCCCCCCGAACTTGTTTCGGGGGATGGTTAGGACCACGCTAACGGCGGGAGGCGACAGACA
>Ga0210056_1003912_pt1 | contig 11890 bp, 6 predicted proteins | sample CryGeyCG2014_080_2_FD_183965 | JGI IMG/M metagenome (GOLD analysis project Ga0210056, IMG submission 183965) | Groundwater microbial communities from aquifer - Crystal Geyser CG07_land_8/20/14_0.80 (SPAdes) (version 2) | ecosystem: Environmental > Aquatic > Deep subsurface > Groundwater | place...
TGCGGGAAGTCGTCCGCGGACAGTTGACCCAAGGCCGCGCTGCTGCTGGTGTAGGTCGAAAGCATCTCTTCCTGCGTAGGTGACTCGCCCTCGGGCCAGGCCAGGTCAATGATGCGGGTATGATTGGTATCGTTGGGCGCGCCGCCGAAACGCCACTGTTCGCTGGATACATTCACGTCACGCACGCGCCAGACGCCGGTGGAGGGGTAGCCTTCCTGACCAAGCACAGCCGCGGTGTATGCCCAGGCCGCCGGGTCGCCTTCGCCGAATGTGGCGAGCGGCACGCGCAGCGTGACCGTGCTGGAGGCAGGGTCAACGATGATCTTGAAACTCACGCCGGTAACCTGTTTGGGTTCGAGCGTGGCGGTATCCGGGGCGAGGATTTGTGGCGTCCAGCCCTCAGCCCAGATGGCGTACTCCCAGCCATAACCTTTTGCCAGGGTTGCATTGCGGCCCGGTAAGAGCGGGCGCGTGCCTGTATCCTGGCCAGGGTCTTTATCCACGTAAACGTCGAGCGTTTGCACGGCGAGGTTGTTGGGCGACCCCCACGGGTTGGGGATTGGCCCGTAGAAGGCGAACTTGAAGATCAGGTTTTTCTCATCGTAGGAGACAATGAAGGTCTTCAGGTCGAAAACCTGCGCTTGGAAGACGCTGTCGGTTGGGTAGGTGTATGCGCCGGGGCCGTGATCGTCACCTTGGGGGTCAGAGACTGCCAAAATAACGGTGGACGTGCCAAGGTCCGGGAGGATGATCTGGGCCGGGCCTTTGTCGGGCAGGAGTTGGCCGGTAGGTAAGATGGCGGCAACCAGGCGGAGATCGTCACCCGCCTCCAGTTCCCCAAGAGATTCCCATGGGATAGCAGCTTCCAAGATCGGTACACCTGCCGTTGTGTCTTTGATGCTGAGAGTTGCATTTTTAACGGTTGTGCCATCTGTCCAGCCGTTATTGTCAGCGGTGAAGGCCTTGAATTCAGCGCCATCCCACTCGAATAGGCGAGTGGCAGCGATGCCGAGCAGGACCGGCGCCTCGCCTTGCGCGGCGCGGGCAAAAGGAAAATGGTCCGCAGCGTGCGGAATGGCCAGGTAGAAACCAATGCGATATTCGGGCGGAGGCTGCCTCATAAAAGTCAAGCGCAGATATAGGTTTGTCGCGTCGAAGGTGTAAGCCAGACTATTGGCAGGTGCGGCTGTTGTCGAATAAAGCGCGGCGTTATTCCATTCATCTGCACTGCTGATGCCGTCAATGATCGGCGTTGAAAGTCCCTGGATGTTCTGATCTGCGGCGGCGGGCTTCTTTGGAATGATCGGTACGTTGACGAAAGCCGGCGCCGGCTCGCCGAGCGATTCGTAGACCTTTGCCAGCAGAGCGCGGAAACCGGCGTCGAAGTACTCGTCCTGACCCGAATCCTGGTCGCTGCCATACCACCAGAACCAGTCGGAACCTTCGGCCAGGTACATGTAATCTTCAGCCTGGGCGATGGCTTCCGAGCTGGCGCTGCGGGTCTTGAGCATATCATACCTGGACAGGTCATAACGGACGCGGCCAAGATAGCTCCAGGCTTGGTTTTCTTCGTCTTCACCGATCCAGGTATCGTAATTCGGGCTGAACCACGCGCCCGGGAACAGGTTCTCCAGTTCACGCTGTTCGGGGAAGAGTTCGAGATATTTGGAGGGTGTGATGGTCTTGATCGTTGTGCTCTCCGAGAGCAACTGGTAGAAGGCGTGGAAGAATTCCTTGCCGTCGTTGTCATAGTATTCCCAGGCGTTTTCGCCATCCAGGATGAGGCTGACGACATGAGGGCCGCTAGCGCCCTCTTCTTTGAGCCGGGTGCGGATGTTCTCCAGCCGGGCCATCAGGTCTCTGGCGGCCATTTCGCCGGACATACCGGAATAGGTGAAGCCAATTTTGTCGGAAAGCGTCCAGTCACGAAAGAAGACGGCCACCTTTCCGCCGCTATTGCCCTGGACATAGTAGGGACGATAGAGATCATCGGCCTGCTGGATGGTTTCTTTGGTGTCGCGCGTGAAAGACCCAATGCCCAGCGACTGCGCCAGCACAGGTTCGCCGGTAGCCATCCATGTGTACCCTGCGCCGGCTACCAATGGGACGATCTCTTCGGCCACTGCGCCTTCACCCGGCCACAGACCCTGCGGCGCCATGCCGAAATGAGCCTGATAGATCTCCACGCTGCGTTCGAGATGAGCAATGGCATCGTTTGGGTATGAGAAGCGCTCCGGCATTTCCGCGCCGGGGTTGCCAACCCGGGCCAGGCTGCTATAAAAGATCAGCGGCAGGATCGGGTGGGCATAGGGAGTGGTGATGACTTCGATTTGCCCCTTCTCTTGCAACTGGCGGTGCAGAGGGATAATTTCTTTGATGATGCGCCGCGCCTCGTCAAAGACGATTTGCTTGTCCGCCTCGCTGAAATCGCGGTCTTTTTCGACCAGGGCCTTGAGCGGTTCCTGGGCCAGGAAGTCGGGATCGAACCAGGCCAGGTTGAACCAGATTTGCAGGTCGCGGAAATCCTGCTCGCTGAAGTTCTGCATGGCAGCGGCGATGGCTTCGTCGCTGACGCCGCCGCGTTTATCGAGCAAGGCCTGATAGCCAGGATGGACTTTGATGATGTGATCCCAGTTGGCGTCGAAGAAGCGGCGCAGGATGAAATCCTTATCCTCGGAGGTAAGCTCTGCGGCGGGTTTTTCGGCCAGTATCCAGTATTTATCTTTGGCGCCATTCTGGACGAAGTCGTCGAGCTGACGCAGAAGCACGGGCGTCAGATTGAAAGTAACGTGCACATCCGGGTATTTCGCCACTGTTGCCGCCATGTCGTAATAATCCTTCGTGGCGTGGACGCGCACCCAGGGACGGGTGTAAACGCCATCGGCATCCTTGTAATACAGCGGCTGGTGTTGGTGCCAGACGAGATTTAGGTACAAGACGTCCGTTGCAGGGGCCGAGGTTGGCGGCTGCGTGGCGGCCGAGGTGGCTGTCGAAGTGGGCGCGGGCGTGGGCGTCCCGCCGCAGGCAGCCAGCAGCATGGAGGAAACGAGGAGCAGACTGAAGAGGCGGGAGAGTGTTTTCATGGCGTGAAACTCCTTTCTGGGAACTGCTCTGTTTTTATCATCCTGACAGTGGGGCGGGAGGACATCCCGCCCTACATGAGAATCACTTCTTTCTTACTCACTTCATCGCTCTCTGCGGCGAATCGGGTCCGCGGGACTACTCCATGTCAGGTACATTGGCTCCGAATTCAGGAAGCCGATGACTGAGGTTCAAGCGCGCTGAGTAAATCTGCCAGGTGGACTCCGGCGAGACTGGGGAAGACGGCATCCGCCACGCCCACTCGCTCGCGCGGGCCGAGGCCGATGGAGCGGAAGCCTCCAGCCATGGCCGCCTCGATGCCGGCTGCGGCGTCCTCGACGACGACGCAGGATGCGGGCGGCAGCCCCAACTGCGCCGCGGCGTGCAGGAACAGGTCGGGGGCAGGCTTTTGCCGTTCGACGCTGTAGCCATCGGAGATGGCATCGAGCAGCGGACGGATGCCGAGGCGGTCAATCACCTCACGGGTGTTCTTGCTTGCCGAGCCAATGGCGACCTGCAACCCGGCGGCGCGAATCTCCTCCAGCAGTTCTTTTGCGCCGGGGAGCAGGTCACGCGGCGTGATCTCCTTGATGAATTCCAGGTAGTAGCGGTTCTTGCGATCCATCATCTCCTGGAGTCTTTCTTCGGGAACCTGGCGGCCTTCGAGGATGAGCAGGAGCGACTCGCGGCGCGGGATGCCGCGCAGGGCCTCGTTATCCTGGCGGGTGAAGGGAATCCCCTCCTCGTCCGCCAGCCGCTTCCAGCCGCGGTAGTGATATTCGGCGGTGTCGGTCAAGACACCATCGAGGTCGAAGATAAAGGCACAAATGGTCATAATTATCTACCCCGTGAAACGTAAAACGTGAAGCGTAATGTGCCCCTTACGTTTTACGCATCACGTTTTACATCAACCTCCTGTAACCTACCCCTATAATAGAATCTGAACGCCACCCGCTTCCAGCCTTTCGGCAGGCGCGGGTTCACCGTCCAACCGTCGGGCGTGAGGCGCAGCCCGGCGAAGCCGAACACCACCGCCTGCCACATCCCGCCCGCCGAGGCGGCATGGATGCCGTCGCCGGCGTTGCCGCGCACATCGCGCAGGTCGGCGCGGGCAGCGCGGATGAAGTGCTCGTAAGCATCGTCGGGCTGGCCCACCTGGCAGGCCATGATGGCCTGGATGGACGGGCCGAGCGACGAGCCATAGGTGTGGTCGGTGCGGGGGGTGTAGTAATCGTAGTTGACGCGCACCATCTCGTCGGAGTAGTGTGGGCGCAGCAGGTAGAACAGGATGAGAACGTCGGGCTGTTTGAGTACTTGGGTTTCGTTGCAGCCCTGGATGCCGAAGATGACCTGCGCTGAACGGTCGCGCGGCTCCAGCGCTGCCAGGTCAACATACTTGCGTTGGAAGTAGCCCTCGAATTGCTCGATCAGGTCGTTTTCCCCCACGGGGAGATAAACTTTCTCGATCACCTCCCGCCAGCGGCCCAGCCGTTCCGCCGTCAGGTCGAGACGGTCTACCAATTCGGCGGCTTTCGCCGCGGCGTGGGTCTTCAGCCAGTCCAGCACGTCCAGGGCGGTCTGCAAATTCCACTGAGCCATGCGGTTGGTGAAGAAGTCGTTATCCACGTGCTCGTGATACTCGTCGGGGCCAATTACGTCGTTATATTCGTAGCGGCCCGCCTCGGCGTTCCATTCGGCGCGCGAGGCCCAGAATTTGGCGGTGTCCAGGATCAGCTCGGCGCCCTTTTCGACGAACCAAGCATCGTCGCCGGTGGCCTGCCAGTATTGGTGGGCAGCGTAGGCAATGTCGGCGGAGATGTGGATTTCGATGTCACCGGTCCAGATGCGCACCATTTTGGCCGGGTCGGCGAAGTGCGGCACCCAGCGCGGGGTGACTTCTTCTCCGGTGTCGGCGCTTTCCCACGGGAACATGGCCCCCTCCCAGCCGTTGAAACGGGCTTTCATGCGGGCGGCGGGCAGCCGCTGGTAGCGGTAGTTCAGCAGGTTTTTAGCGATGTGAGGCGCGGTGTAGGTGAACAGCGGGAGCATGAAAATTTCGGTGTCCCAGAACGAGTGGCCGCGGTAGCCAAAGCCGGAGAGGGTCTTGGCGCCGATGTTGACCCCGCCCCTGGCGGCGTCGTCATGGCGAGGAGCGGCGATGAGCATCTGGAACAGGTTGAAGCGCATGGCGATCTGTGCCTCGTCGTCGCCCTCGATGACCACATCGGTGCGCGCCCATTCCTGCGCCCAGGCGGCAGCGTTGGCGTCGAAGGCGGCCGGCCAATCCACGATGGCGTTGACGTGCTGCAAGGCCGTTGCGATGGGGGCGGCGGTATCGCGCGAGGTGGCGACCGCCACAAACTTGTCTACGATGATGGTTTTGTCGGGTTGCGCGGCCATCTTCAGCGAGAGAGTCGGGGCGTTCTCCACGTCGCAGAAGGTGGAGTCCAAGCAATCGCCTGCGACGGCCACCAGCCGCATGGCGGAGATGAAATCAATATTGGAGGTGCGGGTACGGTTGCGGAGAAAGATGGGCACCTCACCCCCCGCCCCTCTCACTTCGGCTGCTCCTTCGCTGCGCTCAAGACTTCGGCTCGGCGCAGGCCCAGGGGGAGAGGGGAGTCTGCCTTGGGAGATCCAGCGCCAGTGTGCGATGCCTTCGTTGTCGGTGTTGCCGTTGATGGTGGCGCGCAACTCGACGGTGCCCTCGAAATCGGGGGTAACATGGCAGCGGATAAGCAGGATATGCTCATCCGCCAGGGAGGCGAAGCGCTCGAACTTGATCGTGGCGGCGCGCCCGGCGGGAGAAATCCACTTCACGGTGCGGGTCAGCACGCCGGTGCGCAGGTCGAGCGACCGTTCGAAGCTCTCCACCGTGCCGCTATCGAGCGAGAAACGCTCGTCGTCGAGCGAGACCGTGAATGGCAGCCAGTCGGGGGCGTTAGCCAGCTCGGTGAAGACGATGGGCGCCGCGTCGAACACGCCGTGAACGAACGCCGCCCGCCGGTCATTGGGGTAGCCCTCTTCGAACGCGCCGCGCGTCGAGGAGTAGCCATTACCGATAGCGAAAATGGTCTCGTGGTGATGCTGGGTATTGGGGTCGAACGAGGTTTCGGTGAGAATCCAGTTATCAGTCATCAATTGGCAGTCGGCAGTAGTCAGTCATCAGTTATCAGTGATTGATCACCGATTTGATAACTGATGCCTGATATTTTACACGTCCTTGAGGCCTGTCGTCGCAATCCCTTGCACAAAGTAGCGCTGGAAAAGGAAGAACAGGATCAGGATGGGGATAGTGTTGAACAGCGAGCCGGCCAGCACGATGGAGTACAGCGTGTAATACTCACCTCGGAACCATTGCAGGCCAATGGGCAGGGTGAAGTGTTCAGGAGTGCGCAGGATGACCAGCGGCCACATGAAGGCATTCCACTCGCCCTGGAAGGTAAGCAGCGCTAGGGTGAGGAGCTGGGTCTGGCTGATGGGCAGGACGATGCGGAAGAAAATCCCCCAACGCCCCAGGCCGTCGAGCATGGCAGCTTCTTCCAATTCCTTGGGGAGACTCTTGTAAAACTGGGTCATCATGAACACCCCAAAAGCGGCCACAATCCCGGGCAAAATCACCCCTGCCAGGCTGTCCACCAGCCCAAAGCCGGTGGGAATGGCTGCTTTCGAATCGGTGAACAGGCTGCCGAGAAGGGGGATTTCGCTGAGCTTGAGGCCACCGCGCAGGATACCCGGCCCGATCACCAGGAAGCTGGGGATCAGCGTCACCTGCCCGGGGATCATCATCGAGACCAGCATGGCGTTGAACAGCAGCCGCTTAAATGGGAATTCCATGCGGGCGAAGGCGTAACCACCCATGGCGCAGAAAAGTACCCGCGAAATGGTCACGGTAAAGGATACGATAATACTGTTGAGTAGCCAACGCGGAAAGAGGTTGAAAGACTGGATGACAGTCTTGTAGTTGTCCAGTGTGAATGGGATGGGGAACGCAAGCGGTGGGGTATACGCATCCGCCACCGGTTTCAACGAGAAGACCAGCGTGAAGTACAGCGGGGCGATAGCGAGAATAGCCCAGGCAATCAGGATGGTATAGAAAATGGGCTTGTTCAGGCGTTCCCAGACCATGATCAGGCGGTCGGATAGGCGAACAGATGTAGTCGGTGCAGTTATGGTGCTCATGAGTACCTCTGTTTACCCGGTCGAACTGCCGCCGCCTTCGATGACGCGGCGTTGCAGGAAGGTAACCGCCATGATAATCAGGGTCAGGATGATGGCAGCCACAGCCGCCTGGCCCATCTTGACCGTGGTGTCGCGAAACGCCCATTTGTAGATGACGTAGGCGACGGTGGTGGTCGAGTCGAGCGGGCCGCCGGAGGTCATGACGTAAATCTGGTCGAACACCTGAAAGCAGCCGATGATCCCGACGGTGACGACGAAGAAGACCACTGGCCGCAGCATGGGGATGCTGATGTATAGGAATTGTTGGAATTTGTTGGCCCCGTCGATGGATGACGCCTCGTACAATACCGTTGGGATATCCTGCAAACCCGCCAGGAAGATGAGCATCAACGTTCCGGTGGTCGTGAAGATGTTGACGATCATAATCGTGGGGAAGGCAGTCCGCACGTCATTCAGCCAGTTGATGTTAAGGCCCAGAATCTGGTTAATCACACCCTGAGGGCTGAACAGCCAGACGAAGATCAGCGAGATCACCACCGAGGAGGTGACCGAGGGCAGGTAGTAGACCGTGCGGAAGAAGCGGCGGAAGCGCAGTTTCTGATCCATGGCAAAAGCCAGAACCAGGCTCAGCACGGTCTGAACGGGCACGACAACGAGCACGTATTTGAACGTGTTGGGCAGAGCTTTCTTGACGAATAGCTCGTCTTCCAGAACGCGCCGCCAGCCCTCCAGACCCCACCACAGCGGGGCTTTGAGCAGGTTGTACTTGGTGAAGGAGAGATAAATGGCGTACCCGATGGCAAAAACGGTAAAAGTCAGAAAGATAAACAAATAAGGTAACAGAAATGTGTAAGCGGTCAGCGCCTCAGAGCGCTTTTTGACCTTGTACGACTTTTGGAGAGCCTGGGCAGCCATAGGTTTTTCTCTTTTTGAAATACGCTCTCTGGCAGGTCTACGACCCGCCAGAGAGCGGGGGAAGTTATAAGGTGAAATTGGGGAAAGGGGCAGGTCGTTTCCCTCCGGCCCGTCCCTGTCTTGCTGTCAAAAAATCACTTGGCTTCAGCAATCTTCTGACGGATGGCCTCGGCGGCCTGCTTGAGAGCATCGGAAACAGGCTGATTCTCGAGATAGACGCGCTCGAGCGCCTTCCCCATCTGGTCGTTCACGTCCGAGCCAACCACGCCCCATACGAACGGGTAAGCATTCTCGAAAGCGCCCTGGAAGATTGCCGCGGATGCGGGGTTGTTCTTCAGGTAATCGCTGTTCTGCAGTGATACACGGGTGGGCAGAGCGAAACCGCTTGCTAAAACGGTGTTCTGGCTCTCTTCATTGGTCAGGAACTCGATCACCTTCCAGGCCGCCTCGGGGTTTTTGCAGTTCTTGGAAATGCTCCATGAGACGGTGAAGATCAGGTTACCCTCACCCTTCGGGCCAGCCGGCGGGACGACCACGCCGTATTTGGTGTTGGGGAAACTGCTGGTCAGGTATGGGATCAACCAGCCACCTTCGTACACCATGGCAAACTGACCCTTGCCGAACACCGTACCCTGCCAGCCTTCGCCGACATCCGCCGGGGTAGCACCGATCTTGTTGGCGCGGAAGTCGGTGTAGAACTGCGCGGCTTCAATGGTCGGGGGCGAGTCCAGCAGCGTGTCGCTGAAGTCGGCGTTCATGATGCCGCCGCCATTCTGGAAGGCAAAGATGGGGAAGCGGCCCGCATCGGCCGGGACGCCCAAGCCATAGATGGGCTTGTCGGGGTTGGTGAGGTCGGTCAGCTTCTCGGCCGCGGCCGTCAGGTCATCCCAGGTCCAATCGGCGGTGGGATATGCCAGGCCGGCCTTGTCAAACATCTCGGTGTTGTAGAACAGACCCAGGGTGTTGAAGTCTTTCGGAATGCCATAGACTTTACCCTCGTAGGTGAAGGCGTTCATCAACGTGGGGATAAAGTCTTCTGGCTTCGTGCCAGTGGCGGCCATCAGGTCATCCAGGGGCAACAGCACATCGTCCTGGGCGAAGGCCGGGAATTGGAAGATGTCCATGTAGTAAACATCCGGCTCGGTGGCCGAGGCGACCATGGTTTTCAGCGAGGCCCAGTAGTCACCCGTGATCGGCTCGTATTTCACGACGATGTCAGGATTGGCGACCGAGAATTTGTAGAGCAGCGACTCGAGCAGGGCGGTCTCCGCGGGGCTGGAAGCCCATCCCGATAGGCGAATCTCGGTGCGTTCAATGGGAACCTGCTGGGTCACCACGACCTCCCGAGTCTGCACGATGGTCTGAGGTGTAGCAGGTACTCCGGTAGCAGGTGCTCCACAGGATACCAGCAGGAGGCTTGCCAGCACCAGAATAGAAAGGGTAGTCAAATTCTTTTTCATTTTTCATTCTCCTCATGAATTAGTAGAACTTGTTATTCGATGGATCGGTTTTATTATTTGAACATCAACATGCCTTCTTACAATCTTCCACCTCCTTTCGCAAACAGTTAGTCGAACTTTTTGGCTAAGCGCTTGCTACAGCATTGCTGGATTGGCGAATAACCAACTGTGGTGCTAGTAATACGTGTGGATCCGTTGGTTGCGTATTGTCGAGAATTTCCAAGAGAATTGAGATCACCCGCTGCCCGATATCCCAAATCGGCTGCCGGAGGGAGGTCAGGGCGGGGGTCAGGTATTGCACCATAGGAATGTCATCGAAACCGGTGATGGCGACGTCCACCCCCACCTGCAAGCCCCTTTCCTGGGCGGCGCGCAGGGCGCCAATAGCCATGTAATCGTTGAAGGCGACGATAGCAGTGGGACGCTGTCCGGCAGGCTGATCCAATATAGCGGCTGCCGCCTCCAGCCCAAATTTGAAATTCCCCTCACCGCGCTGAATCCACCCGGGTAGGGGCGTGATCCCGGCAGACTGCATGGCTCCCAGGTAACCTTCCATGCGATTCCGTCCGACGCGTGACGCTTCCGGCCAGGCCAGGGCGGCGATCCGGCGGTGTCCCAGACCGAGCAGGTGCTCGGTGACCCGGCGCATCCCATCAGCGCCGTCCACGTCCACGTAGGGGAACTCCCATTCCGGATTGGAGCGGCCAAATGCCACGAAGGGAAAGCCCCGTTCTTGCAGGAAGGTGATACGCGGGTCGTTGTCTTCCACGCTGGAGATGACAAAGGCGTCGACGCGCTGGGTATCGATCAGGTCGCGGTAAGCCGGGATGGTCTCCTGCCCGAAGTAGTGGGGGAAGCACAGCACGTGGTAACCGGAGCTTTCCGCCGCCTGGGACATGCTTTGGAGGAACTGGTCGAGGATGGTATTGACCTGGTCAGAGGGAGTGGGGGCCCACGTGTAGCCGATCAGCCGGGCGCGCTGTGTGCGCAGGTTGCGGGCGACCTGGTTGGGGCGGTAGCCGAGGATACGGACGGCTTCCATGATGCGTTCCTCGGTTTCTTTGGAGACCTGCACCTGTTTGTTGAGAACTTTGGAGACGGTCTGGTAACTCACCCCCGCCTGGGCCGCTACATGCTTCAAGGTGATGCGCTGCGCCATCAATCTCTCTCCTGGGCAATATGCGAACGTTCGGGCGAACGTTCGCATTAATGATATAACAATTTAGCCTCGTTGTCAAGTATGAGTTTTGAACTTTTTCAATAATGGAGAGAAAGATTGGAGTTAGAAACGGCTAACCCAGCCTGTAAACCTCTATGCCTCTTTCCTCTTAGGCGTTACGGGATTTTCCAACTTCAGCCATGCATATTCAAAAGGTTTGAATTCAACTAGTGGGTCGTTTGGCATGAAAACAGTCATTGTTTACACTTGAATTATGGCGATGAGCACGCCAAACGACCCACTAGGTATGGCTGGTTCACCACGGCAGGAAATCGGCGGGTAGCAAGTAGATTGTTGACAACCGACCCCTGCCAGCAGTTCAGGTCAAGCGCAATGGCTTGTGGCAAAGCCGACAGATTGTGCAAAGCCAGGATCGTCTCTCCGCCGGAGGTGCGCACCAGGGCCAGCACGGCCAGATTCACGACCGGTAGAAATTCGCAGCCGCCACGTCCCAAAGCGTGCTGCCTCTTGCGGACGGCGATCATCCGCCGCAAGGTGTGCCAGAACGAACCCTGGTCGGCGCGCTGGGAGGCCACATTGACATTACGGTAACCAAAGCGCTCATCGTCAATCAGCGGGGCGTAGAGACGTTTCGGTGGAATGTCTCCACATGAGAACCCGCTGTTCGGCCGCGTATCCCACTGCATCGGTGTGCGCACCCCATCACGGTCGTCCAGCCAGATGTTATCCCCCATCCCAATTTCATCGCCGTAATACAGGATGGGCGACCCCGGCAGGGTGAAGAGGATCGAGTACAGCAGCTCGATCCTCCGCCGGTCACCGTCGAATAGTGCAGCCAATCGGCGGCGAACGCCCTGGTTGAGGCGCATACGCGGCAGGGGGGCGAAAGTCTGCCACATGTACTCGCGCTCCTCGGGCGTGACCATTTCCAGGGTGAGTTCGTCGTGGTTACGCAGGAAAGTGCACCACTGGCAGTCGTCGGGGATGGCCGGCGTTTGCTCCAATACCCACTTGATCGGCGTAAGATCGGCGCGTTGCATTGACATGTAGATGCGCGGCATCAGCGGGAAGT
>Ga0210056_1003913_pt1 | contig 11888 bp, 12 predicted proteins | sample CryGeyCG2014_080_2_FD_183965 | JGI IMG/M metagenome (GOLD analysis project Ga0210056, IMG submission 183965) | Groundwater microbial communities from aquifer - Crystal Geyser CG07_land_8/20/14_0.80 (SPAdes) (version 2) | ecosystem: Environmental > Aquatic > Deep subsurface > Groundwater | place...
CGCGAGGAAAGGCGTTCGCCGTCTGTTTCTTATGACTGGATCTCAACTTGATAGGGCAGAGGGACATCAAAAAAGCCCCTCATGCCCCTGAAGGCACCGATTTTACCGAAGGTTTGGGAAACTTTTGTAAATGATAAACGAAGACGTGATAATCATATAAAGTTCCTCGGTTCCGGTAGAGTCCAGATACAGAGAGTGGGTATATCAGTTGAGGAGAACCACTCTACAAAAACAACGAAAGGAGAAGAAAGAAATGGGACTCTACTGTGGGATTGATTTACATTCAAACAACGCGTACTACGGGATCGTGGACGCGGAGGGAAAGCGGATTTTTAAGAGACGCTTACCCAATGAATTGCCGAGGGTGTTGGAGACGCTGGCGCCGTTCAAGGAGGAGCTGGAAAGGCTTGCGGCGGAATCGACGTATAACTGGTACTGGCTGGTGGATGGTCTGCAGGCGAACGACTATCCGGTTCAGTTGGCCAATCCGGCTGCAATGGAGCAGTATTCGGGTCTGAAGCATGCCGACGACCAGCACGATGCTTTCTTCCTGGCGGAGATGCTGCGATTGGGGATTCTGCCAACGGGTTACATCTATCCGAAAGAGGAACGTCCGGTTCGAGATTTGTTACGTCGCCGGATGCTGCTGGTGCAACTGAAGACGGTGCAGCTTTTGAGTCTGCAGTCCCTTCTCAGTCGTGAGACGGGTCAGCAGATCACCGGCAATCAGCTCAAACAACTGAAAGACGAGGCGCTGCAGGTTCTTCTACCGGAGGAGCATCTGTTTCTGGCGGGTCAGACGAATCTGTCGGTGATTGAGTTTCTGGAAAGAAAGATCGGGGAGTTGGAGCAGGCGATTCTGAAGCGTGCGAAGCTGAAGCCGGAGTATGAGACGCTGCTGACGGTGCCGGGGATCGGGAAGATCCTGTCTTTGACGATTATGTATGAGACGGGGGATATTGGCCGGTTTCCCGAGGTAGGGAATTACACGTCGTATTGCCGGTGCGCCAGCGCCCGGCGCTTCAGCAATCAGAAAGAGAAAGGTCGGAACAACGGGAAGAACGGCAACCGGTATCTGTCCTGGGCTTACATTGAGGCGGCGAGTTTTGCGATTCGGTGCTGTCCACCGGCACAGAAATTCTATCAACGGAAGAAGGCGAAGACGAAGGCGTGTGTGGCGATGAAGGCTCTGGCCAGCAAGTGGAGTAAGGCGTGTTACTTCATCCTGCGGGATCAGGCGGAGTTTCAGATCGAGCGAGTTTTCGGATAGCGTTTTGACTGCGGCGGGGAACCAGGTAAGGGGTTGGCAAACCCACCCAGATGTGATTGGAAGCCGTCGCAGCCACTGCCTCCGGATACGACTTGGTGAAGGACTATTTCGCCCGCGTCTTGAGCCACGAAGGGTTGGACCCGTCGGATGACATCGTCAAAGAAACGGGAGCCATAGATGTGTTCTTCGCGGACTCACAGAGTCCGAAAAGTTATGGACAAGGGGCGGTACTGAGGCATTTTCTGGTCCCGAGCAATCGGGATGGGACGGCTGCACGAGTCTCATAACCTGAGACCGCAGGAACGTCTAGAACCGGATGGGTGACTGCACGGAATAGTCACAGCGGACTCGAAGAGTCCGAAGCGATTGTTACCGCGAAAACATTGAAGTGCCAGGTGCGAGATAGGTAGACCAGGTCACGTCCAGGGGGATTACTTACGAGACGCCGGAACCGCGTGTCAAGGAATAGCATAGACATCATTAAACCCCGACCCTGTCGGGGAAGGGGGAGAAACTTTTCCTTGACACGGGAACTTTAATGGGTGACCCCGCTCTCCCTCCCCCTTTTGTGCGCGGTGTGCAAACCTATCGTCTCTCCATGCTTGCAGCGGGTTGATCATGTTGCAGGAGGTCGCGCATGCGCGTCAAGAGCTCTTCACACCGGATGGGCTTGGTTAACAGCTCATTGGCGCCGGCTTCCAGAGCGGCCTCGCGATTGGAAAAATCTAAATGCCCTGTGATGATGATAATGGGGATGGAGCGTGTGATCTCCTCCGCCCGCAACCAGCGACACACTTCGTACCCGTTCAGTTTCGGAAGGTTGATGTCGAGCAGAATCAGATCGGGCAGTTGTGTGACCGCCGTGCTGACCGCCTCCGCGCCGTCAACAGCGGTCAGGATCTGATACTCTTCCAGACGGAGAAATCCGCTGAGCAACTCTACAATGGCGGGATCGTCATCAACGATCAAAACTTTCGGCGGCGTAGTAGGCAACGGGTCGCAGGACTCCATGTTTCCTCCTCATGCACATAGCGCTTCTTAAGACCTTCGTTTTATTGTTCCACACGAACAAAGCAATAATGACAAAAAGGTGCAGTTTTATACAGGACGCCTCCGAAAAGGGCGAGAAACAGGTCGGCAACACAAGGAACGAAACGGCGTTCGTTCCGTACAAATCCTGACGCGGCGGCATAGAGGGAACGGTCACCGTTCCGTTCCCAAACTCACCCTTCTCAAATGCGTCCTGTATAACACCGTTTCGACAATTCATCACTGAGTCGGTCCATCCCTCAAAGAGTGGTTTCACTAAAAGGGCAGCGCACCCGACTTCAGCATTTGCGAAAGCATCACAGCAGCAGGGCCGAGGATGACGATGAAGAGCGCCGGGAAAATAAACACGATGAGTGGTAGGAGCAGTTTCACGGGCAACCTGGCGATCAGTTCCTTCGCCTTGTGCCCGCGGTCGATCCGCAACTGATCACCCAAATCCCGCAGCGCCTCCCCCAGGCTGGCGCCCAGTTGCTCCGCCTGTCGAACGACTGCGGCGACCGTGGACAGTTCCTCCAGTTGGATGCGGGAGGCCAGATCAGCGAAGGCCTCGTACCTCAACTTCCCGTGGCGTATTTCTGAAAGAACTCGTTGCAGTTCCACGCTGAGCGGGTTGTCCGAACCCTCTACCGCGTGTTGTAACGCGCCATCGAAGCCCAACCCGGCCTCGACACTCAACACGATCAGATCCATCGTGTCCGGCAGCGCAAGACGTATCTCTGTTCGTCGTGCGAGGACATACCGATGCAGGGCAATCATCGGCAACTGGTAACCAAGGACCGGCATGAGAACAATGCCCAAGAGGCTTACGGGTCTCATGGAGGCAGGCACGAAGGGAGCAGCAACAAGAACAGCAACGGACAAGATCGCGGCGCCTGCGATGCGAAGCCCCCTCAACTCTGTCACTGTCATCCCCAGAGGGTGACCGGCGGCCTCGAGCCGCCGAGCCATAGTATCTTCCCTGACCGAAAGGGCGGGCTCCATGCCCTCCTCATCTTCCAGGGGCGAGCGCTGGCGCGAGGTAAGTTGGCCAAGCCAGGGGAGCAGTACACGGGCAAGACGCACGATGAAGGGTTGAGACAATTCCTCGCTCTCAAAGAGGGCGATCTCCCTCTCCGCGATTTCTTCAGACTGCTTTAGCCGATCGAGGGCGATCTGCCTGACCGATTTTGTCACCAGCGCTATGACACCGATAACCACTGTTACTGACCAGAGCAGAATCAATACGAAGGTCATTTGGCCATTCCTTTAGACTCTCAACCTGAGCATTCTGCGAACCATCAGCGCGCCAACAACTTGCATTGTCACTGCCACCTTCACCAGTCCCCGACCCAGAGGAGTCTGTGTCAGCAGGCGTCCATACTGCGGGTTGATAAAAAACAGCGCGACGGCGATACCAAGAGGCAGCAGCAGCAATATAGCCCCGCTCATTTTTCCCTGAGCGGCAGCGGCGGCGATCTCCCGCTGTAGCGTGATGCGCTCACGAATGGTGCGCGCAATACTTTCCAGCAGATCTGCCAACCGTCCGCCTGTGCGCAGATGAATCGTTGTGGCCTTGATGAAAATATCGAAATCGTAGCTGCCGATTCGCTGCCCCATCACCCGAAGCGCGTCCTCAGCCGCTATGCCCCGGTGCACCAGCCGCTCGACGCGCTGGAATTCCTCGGCAATCGGAGGTGGCATTTGATGCCCGACCGCATGAAACCCCTGCTGCAGGCTGTTTCCCGCTCGCAGGCAGGCGGCGATGAGCCGCAGGGAGGGCGCAAGCTGCCGTTCCAACAAGGCTTTTCGCCGTGCGGCGAGGAAGTTGAGCAACCAGGTTGGCGCCCGGTAGCCGACCCACCCCAGGAGCGCGACTGCCCAGAATTCCCTGATAAGGAACGCGCCTGCCGAGAAAAAGACCGCCGTGAGAAAGTAAGTCAACGCCACAAACTCCACGGGACGCAAAGGGATCGCCGCGCGATTCAACTTCAACTCCAGAGGTCTCGCGAGGCCGGTCTTTTCGGTGAGAGCTTTCAACCAGGGTAAGTGCAAACGGGTTTGTGGGAATGCCAGAGAGGGCTCCGTCACCCTCTCGCCGTCCTCTCCCTGCGATGCAACGAACGCTTGCCGGCGGCGATCGATAACCCATCCGATCAAAAAGACAATGGCAAGCGTCGCTGCGAAAACAAGAACAACGGGTACTACGCGCATCGGATTCTTCCTACGCTGAAGGTTCGTCGTTCATGGTTGATGATGACTGAAACAGATGAGTGACTGCTTGTCCGGCGCGGGCCAAGCGATCCACGCACCGGGGCACAAGGTCGGTAGTCCGGTGGTGGGCAACCACCTCGCCGCCGCTGGCAACACGCGCCTCGCAGGTGAATATGTCCTGCAGAATCGGGTGGTCCTGCTCATCGGGATAAACTTCGGTGATGTGCGTCACCTTGCGACTGCCATCCGGGAAGCGGTCCTGGTGAACGATGAGATTGATCGCCGACGCTATCTGTCTGGCCACCGAAGCCTGAGGAAGCTCAAAGGACGACATCATGCACAAGGTCTCCAACCGGTGTATGGTATCCCGGGGAGAGTTGCTGTGAATCGTCGCCAGGCTTCCTGAGGTTCCGGTGTTCATCGCCTGAAGCATATCCAGAGCCTCAATGCTACGGACCTCTCCGACGATAATCCGAATAGGATGCATCCGGAGGGCGTTACGCACCAGGTCCCTGATCGTTACCTCCCCTCGGTCTTCCGCACTTGGGGGGCGGCTTTCCATAGCCGCCAGATTCTCATGTTGCAGTCCCAGCTCTGCTGAATCCTCGATGGTGATGATTCGATCCTCTGGAGGAATAAAGTGCGCCAGAGCGCGCAGCAGGGTTGTTTTGCCGCAGGCAGGCCCACCGGAAATCAGGATGTTGAGTTTCCCTTGAACACACGCTCGCAGAAAATCCGCCATTTCTTCGGTAAGGGATTCGTTTGCCACCAGGTCTTGCAATTGCAGAATCTGGGGCGGACGCTTGCGGATAGTGACGAGGGGACTTGCGAGCGCAACGGGTGGGATAACGACATTGAGTCGAGAGCCGTCGGGGAGTCGGGCGTCCACAAGAGGAGAGCTTTCATCCAGCCGCCGGCCAAGCGGCGCCAGAATCTGTTGCATGATGCGCAGAATGTGAGCGTTGTCGTCGAAGGCAATGTCGTGGACGCGCTCGAACTTTCCCTTGCGTTCCACGATGACTTCCCGTGGGTGGTTGACGATGATTTCAGAGACCGAAGGATCGTCCAACAACGGCTGTAAGGGACCCAGCGCCACAACCTCGTTAAGGACTTCCTGCAGGAGGCGAGCGCGCAGACGAGAGGTGAGGGGAGGACCCTCAACTTCCTTGATGATGATGCTTATCATCGCCTGAGTCGTGAGAACAAGAAAGTCGTGGTCGCTCCGCTGGGCAGGTCTGACCGTCGAATCCTCCAAGGAATCGATGACCCGCCGGTGAACCCGGGAGCGTAAGTTCAACAGGGAGGCCATTTCGGCAGTCGTCAGAGCAGTGGCCGCCGAAGAGTCAGGGACTGGTTGTGCGTTCTCCTCATTGGATGTCATTGTTGTCAACTCCGTCCAGCAACGCTAATTCTTATCGAGGTCCCAACGAACCAATCCGCTCGGACGGAGGCAAGTCCGTCTTTTGCTCCAGCAATTGTCGTGCTAAACAACGGAGCCCTCTCGCCAGCGCGGTTCGCGGGTGACTGAGCACCACCGGGGAGCCGAGGTTCACCGCGTCCAACGCGGCCTTCCTTTCGTAAGGTAGAGTTGCGGTCACGACCTGTCCGAGATGCTGCTCCACGTCTCCTTTGCGCAGCAAGGGGTGAGCCTCGCAGCAATTGCACACGACCATCAGTCGAGTCGGATCCAAGACGCAGTCATTCAGCGCTTTCAAAAGTGCGCTCGCAGCCCGCACCTCCAGCAATGTTCCCGAGGTCATCACGAGCAGGACCGTGTCGAACTCCCTTACCCGGCTCAATTCGTGTCCGGGATGCAGCGCCGGAATGTCCTCCACCACCCACGGGTGAGTCGCTGCCAGGACAGTCAATGCCGCACCGACAAGCCGTGCGGAAATCGAGGCGGACTCGGCGTAGTCTACTTTTGCGTGGCCGGGATAGACCGTTACCCCCGACGCGTGCGTCAGGGCGTAATGGGACAGCACCTCACCGTCAACATCCTCCTCATGAAACTCCCTCAGATCTGAAAAGCCTCGCTCTGGCAACAGGTCGAGCATCAGCGCCGCGTCGCCGCCGTCACAATCAACCAAAGCCACTGAAGCGTCCGTGGACTGAGCGAACGCGACGGCGAGGTTGACTGCGAGAGTCGTTTTCCCAACGCCGTCGCGCGCCCCCACGACTGCGAGACGTTGCCCCGTCCCAGGGACAGGTTGCTCCAGATTTTCGGAGGAATCATTCATGACTGTTTGGTCACCCTGCACCACGAGAATCGTTTCTCTATTCGCCTTTTGCCGCTTTCTATGGATCGGGAACCTGTTCCACGACCTTCTCGGTACCCCGAACCACAGTAATGGCTCGCGATTTCGGAGCTAAAGTAGTCACCCGCGCTCGAGCGGGAGATTGTGCTCCGGCCTGGAGCGGGCTGGAGCCGACCACCGACACTGGCGGCGACAGCGCTTCTACAGGAGGAACCGAACGGAGTGATCTCCCGGCCTGAGGCGGAAGAATGTTCTGCTTGGCGGCAAGAGGTACCGAAGGCTTGGTTTCCGTTCCTGCTTCTCCTGCACGGGCGGACAAGTGCAGGGAGTCAAGCCCTTCTCTCTCCTCCTGCAGGTCGCCTTCTCCACGGAGACTGACAACCAACTTTCCCATCGCCTGCGCGGCGACCACGCGCTGCACCTGCGCTGGCTTAAGCGCCACGACAATCCCTTGTTCCTCCCCTGTCCCCTCTCCGGCAGAGTTTTTGCTCTCTTGCTTCGGTTTGCGATATTCGGTCTGCAACACTCGGATGTTTTGGGCGAGCACCCGAGTCAAGCTTTCGCCGTTTCCAGACGAATACACCCCCAGAAGATCCACCCTGTCTCCGGCGTGAACCAATTGGGCTGCGCCCACTTTGGTCAGCACCGGAATTCGGCAAGCCCGGTAACCTGGGGAAATATCCCATGAGTAGACATCCCCTGGGGTCTCTTTCAGGGGACGGGAAGATGTGCGATCTGCTTCTCTATTGGAGACGCCACGCCTTTTCCCACGGGGGGTGCGGGTTGACGCCAGCCCTTTTCCCACGGGCGAACGGAGGAGTGGGTTGGCAGGTTTGCGCGCAACGGCCCCACGTCCCATGTAAAGGTAGGTCGCTGCCGCTGAGACCACAGCCAGGATAATGGCTGTCATGGCAAGGTGTGTCTTTCTCATTTTCACTCTTCTCGCTTTCCTACCCGACTTGGGGTTGACGGGAGTTTTCGCATGGTGCGCAGAACTCGATCTGCTCATCTATCACGCGATCACTTCATTGTATTAAGCGATAGGTACGGACACCGTAGTCCGTCCCTGTGCCATCGCTACTGGCACGCGTCGCCGGAAGAGCAATGCTCAGGAATCGTCCGGTGATTTGCGTTCCGTCCATTGAGACCGATGAGAGATAAAACGCCCCAACCCCCCTGACGTTCACATTTCTTGTCCCGGTTGCTTCCTCCACCAGCACCACGAGCGCGATGCGAGGGTCTCCTTTGGGATAGTCAGGATAAGTATAGTTGCTGCCAGTATCATTCCAGGGTGGTTGCGTCGCCTGCTGGAAGAGGGCTCGGCCAGTTCCACTGTCCGAGACGATGGCCGTGCGGTTGTCAGACGACAACACAGACCCGGAATACTGCGTAACCCCCAATCCGATCGTTCCGTCATACCCGTTTTCCAGGTTGTTGATGTAGGTCGCTGACGAGGAATCGTTCCATGCAAGGGAAACGAAGTTGAAGCTGCCCAGTGGGCCGCCTGTCAGAAAACTGAGTGTGACAGACGAAGACTGGTCGTACGCTCCGGTCGAGATTCCTAACGGGAGCACACCTCTGGAGATGGAGGTCACTACTCCCGCGCGCTCAGCGACCGATTGTGCCGTGACCTGTGTGGTTGTAAAACCCCAGATCCCTGCCAGCATGTACGCGAAGTTCTCCCTGCCAACGACCTTGATCTGGTTAGAAGCTGGGAAGCTGATCGTTTTGATGTCCACACCATTCTCATCACTGATCCGCTCCGCCTCCTGGGTGGCGAGGGTCGCATTGGGGAGGCATGACGCACCGGCAATCGCGGCGCAGTCGCAAACATTAACCAGCCAGCCCTTAATGCGCGCGACTCGCCCCACCTCAATTGAGATAGCAGCCATGCCGACAAGAACGAGCAAAGCCACCGACAACACGACCAGCGATTGTCCGCATTGAGTCCCTCTCTCGGGGCATGAGACCTCACACGCTTCGTTCCGAAATCCGCAATTCGCAATCCGCAATCGCCTCACTCCCTCAACACCACCATATCGCTGGTGAGATCCTTCGCTGTCTTTCCGGGAATGATGTAGCCGGTCAACAGCGTGTGCGGATAGTACAAGTGGACTCTGATGAGACTGCCGACAGGCGCATTATTCTGTGCTCCGCCGTCACCCAAAGTATTAGAAAAGGTTGCCCCGTTATCGGTACTATATTTGAGGGTCATCCCGAGTACGCTGGTGTCAAGGCTGATGGCGCTATTGCGGGTGTGGGCAGTGATGATCGAGGTGATGTTACCTACCGCCGCGCTGCGAGCTCCCACCCGCGCCGCTTGTTGAAGAACCTGGATATCTTTGAAGATCAGCCCGAATTCGACGATTCCCAACAGGAGCAGAAAGAGCAAACTGCTGGAAAGAGCGAATTCAATAAGGGCCGCTCCCCGGTGTCCACGCATTACTGAGGGCCGATGCATACTCCTCCCTCTCCCCGCTCGAACTCCACCTGCCCGATAGCTTACCAGCTGAGACCCGGTAAGCAAATGACAATTCCCAAAGGATACCCGGTGTATCCTCGACTTGCCTCACTATTCGCGCGGTTGAGGGAACCGGCGGTTTGCGCTATGCTGTGTGGCGCGGCGGAGACTGCCTGTGGGTGTAACGCCGACAACGCGCTGAGTGAGGTGAACCGCCACCATGGGATGCTTCTCTACAATCGCCTCTCGCCTGCTGGCATTGCTGTCTTTGCTCTCCGTCTGCGCCTGCGCCTGGCCATTCCCGGTGGAACTCGCAAACACCAGTTTCGAGCAGCCCGACCGCAATAAGCCGGACATGCCTCTCGGGTATTCCACCTACGCATCACCGGGAACCACGGCGAAGTTCTTATGGGATCGTGAGACGGCCCATTCGGGCAAGGCATCGCTCTCCATCATCAACGATGGGCCTGCTACTGGTTTGTGGGCGCCCGCGAACGTTCCTTGCGTTCCGGGAATCCGCTATCGAGTCCGGGTGTGGGTGAAAACCGAGAACGCGCGCGGGCGGAGCGGGGTCAGCGTTCGTTTCCGTGATGACAAGGGGTGGCTGGGCGCGCCGGTGTTGCAGCCCGATGCCGTTTCCGGCACTAACGACTGGACGCAACTGGAATACGAGGTGTTGACCCCCGGCGCCGCCACCAACTTCACCCTCTTTCTCTCCAACACCGAAGGCAAAGGTGGACAACTGTGGTTTGACGACCTGTCGGTGGAAGACAACCTGGATGAAGTGTTGCGAACGGAGTTACCAGCAATCCGCGAAAAGCTCACAGCCGCGGAGTCTTCGGTGGGCAAGTCGGCCATGCTTGCACGACTGAACACGGCGGAGTTGCATCAGTGGAGGGATCGGACGACATCGCTGCTGGAGCGAGTGGAGGCGTTGGGCAAGGCGTCGGGCGTGACGATGGATGTCCGGCGCGAACTGGCGGCCGAGTGGACTTCCATCCGCAGATTCTACCAGGGCATTGCAAGACTGCTCGGGTTGTCGGCATCGCTGCGCGAGTGGGGCCGGGTGTCGGGGAGCGACCACCCTTCGTACCTCGTCGGCTGGCAGGAAGCGGAGACGCGCGTGTGGCTGCGGGAGCAACCAATCGCTCTTCGCATCTCGCAGACTGAGAACCTCCGGGCTGTCAAAGGCGAGGTCGCGGCCACTCAGATCGTGGTCGCGGCCATCGACAAGCCACTGGAGGAGGTCCGCGTTACCGTGGGAACGTTACGGGGAAGTGGCGGATCGTTTCCACCCGACAGCGCCACCGTGCACCCCGTTGGCTTCGTTCACCTGACACGTCCGGCTGGTCTCAGCGAGGGATATCCACAGGAAGCGAGTCACGTCGGCTGGTGGCCGGAAATACTGTTGGAGAATTTCCCCTTCGAGGTCGCGTCCGGCGACAGCCAACCCGTGTGGTTGAGCGTTCGCGTTCCCCGATCAGTTAAAGCGGGAATCTACTCCGCTCCGGTTACCATCGCGTCGCGAAACGCTCCGGTAGTGAAGCTGGCTCTGCAAGTAGAAGTTGCCGACTACGAGCTGCCGCGCGCGTGGAGTTTCCGGAAGTGCTTATTGACTTAGCTGCCAAAGTCAGGTAGGCTCCTGTATCGGAGGCGAGAGATGCCTGGTCGATATAAAGAGCTGAGCTTGCTGGGCTTTCAAAAGGCTTTCTTTACCGAGGAGGCGTGTTCCAAACATCTGGCAGAGCAGAGATGGGCGATGGGCTTTGCCTGTCCGCGATGCGGTCACGATCAGTTTTGGCTTCTGGCCAAGCGTGGCCTTTTTGACTGCAAGCAATGCCGGTATCGCACGAGTGTAACGGCAGGAACGATCTTTCACAAGACCCGAACTCCTTTGCTGAAGTGGTATTGGTTGCTTTACCACATGGCGATGGACAAGGTTGGCGTTTCGGTGGCTGAGATGCAACGGATCTTGGAGATTCGGCAGTATAAGACGGCGTGGATGATGGCGCACAAGGTCCGAAAGGCAATGGGAGATCGAGACGCTCGGTACCAACTTGCAGGACTGGTGGAGTTGGACGAGTCCTTCTTTGGCCCCCGGGGCGAACACCGGGGACGGGGTAGTGAGAAGAAAACCACCGTCTTGTGTGCAGTGTCCTTGTATCGGGATGTCAAGGGACGAGAACGACCCGGCTTCGCACGGATGGCTGTCGTCAATGATGCCTCTGCACAGACCGTTGAGGACTTCCTCGAGAAGATGGGCTGCGGGACTCAAACGGAGGAGGGACGCAGGTTGCTGGAAGTCATCCGCACCGATGGATGGAAAGCCTACGGCAAAGCGGCTAAGAAGAAAGGCCTCGAACATTGCCGAGTGGTTCTCCGCGAGCCTAAGGACGCGGGCAGACTCTTGCCTTGGGTACATCGGCTGATTGCCAACGCCAAGGATGTTATTGGAGGAACCCATCGAGGGGTTGCGGATAAGCATCTTGAAAGCTACCTTGCTGAGATTTGCTATCGTTTCAACCGTCGCTTCTGGGAAAAGGAACTCTTCGACCGTTTGGTCCAGGCCTGCGTAACTGTTCCGACGGTCACTTACAAGGAACTCATCGAGCGATCCCCTCGTCGGCGGGAAGCTCTTGGCAGCTAAGTCAATAAGCATTTT
>Ga0210056_1003916_pt1 | contig 11876 bp, 12 predicted proteins | sample CryGeyCG2014_080_2_FD_183965 | JGI IMG/M metagenome (GOLD analysis project Ga0210056, IMG submission 183965) | Groundwater microbial communities from aquifer - Crystal Geyser CG07_land_8/20/14_0.80 (SPAdes) (version 2) | ecosystem: Environmental > Aquatic > Deep subsurface > Groundwater | place...
ATCTATCAGTCCAAGGACGGACGAAATACCCGCGTGTTTGACGCTCTGGAATGGTCCCGCCAAAAGGCAGCGGGATGCAAGCACTCGCCGCCATGACCAGCCATGTTCCGAACAAAGGGGAACAGATAGTCCGGTATTATGGATGAGATCCTCCCCAAGTGCCGGGGAAAAATGCGGGTGGTCGCGTTTAGTGAAGATCCGGATGTGATCCGAAAAATACTCAAACACTTGAACTTATGGGATCTGAAACGACCGGAAAGGCCCGTCGCCCACGCTCCGCCTCTGATTGAGACACCAACATATGATGACTCCGTTGCGCCTTCCACAGAGGATTACGTCGCCGACCCGGTTTATCCCATGGATGCTAACTCCTAAAAGCCGGTCGGCGCTGCTCCGTTGGACTGTATCCAAATCGACCAAAATAATGGCCTTCTGCCGATAACATTGCGATTGACAGCCCAGCCAACTTTGGATAATTGAAAACCCATACGCCATGACCAATGCGCGTTCCCAAATCTTGGGGTGCAGATGCCGGTAAAACACAATTCGTCCTCACGTTTAATAAGTCCGCAAAAAAGCGATTTCTTATCAATCAATTCAATTCAATAGTTGGACACCTCCTTTCTTACCCCCGCTGACCGATTCGATGGTTTTGCCTATTTATTCATTGTAATATTAATATATTGACAATTATAAAAATAAACTTTATATTTGTCACATGTATGTTCCCAGGATACTATCCCAAACCTTGAAAAAGGCCCTGAAGCAGTTCCCGGCAATTTTGGTTACCGGCCCGAGGCAATCCGGCAAAACCACCTTTCTCCTTCAGGAGTTCCAACATGATTTCGACTATGTCAGTTTCGATGATCCGCTTGAAAGAGGCTATGCACTTCAGGATCCCCAGGGGTTCCTCAACCGATTTAAAAACAAGCCGGTCATTTTAGATGAGATCCAGTATGTCCCGGAGATCCTTCCTTATCTTAAAATCAAGATCGATAAGAAACGACAAAGCTACGGCCATTGGCTCTTGACCGGATCCCAACAATTCCGGTTGATGAAAAATGTGAGCGAATCACTGGCAGGACGGATAGCCCTGCTGGAGCTGCTGCCGTTTTCCCTCTTGGAAACCCAGTTCGCTAAAAAGAAGGCGCTGGAATCCTTGATCTGGCTGGGCGCCTATCCCGAACCTTTCCTGATGTCGGAGAAGAGGGACCTCTGGGTTCGGTCCTATCTCCAAACCTACCTGGAAAGAGACCTCCGGCAACTCCAAAATGTGCAAAACCTTCATGACTTTGAAACCTTTTTAGGTCTCTGCGCCGCCTACCATGGGCAATCCTTTAATACGGCAGCTTTGTCCCGAAAGTGCGGCGTTTCCCTGCCGACCATCAAGGCCTGGGTCGGTGTTTTGGAGGCTTCCTATCTGGGGCGTTTACTCCAACCTTATTTTAAAAATTTCGGGAAACGCCTGGTAAAAACCCCAAAGCTGTACTTTATCGATTCGGCCATCGTCTGCACACTTACCCGCCAGCCTTCCGGGGAGGCTTCTTTGGCCGGGCCTTTGGGCGGGCCGTTGTTTGAAGGGTTTATTATCAGTGAGACCCTGAAAGTTTTTGCTGCCAATGGCCAACGGGCCGATTGTTTCTTCTGGCGTTCCCATGACGGTCTGGAAGTGGACCTCGTACTTCAGCTCCAGGGCAAGCTGGTTCCGGTGGAAATCAAGCTTACCGCCACCCCGACACTAAAGCATCTGGAACCCCTGAACCGATTCAAATCACTGGTTGGAGTGGACGGGGCTCCGGAGGGGGTTCTTATCTGCCGGATAGACAAACCCACATCTCTGCCGCAAAACAACTGGGTACTCCCCTGGCAAATATTCCCGGAGTGGCTCCAGGAAAGACTTCCCTGACTTTATCCGATTAAAACCCGTCGGTTATAAGAATTGCATGTTGGGAAAAACCGGCTTCTGATCATTTCATTTAAAGGCGAGAATGGGATGATACAAGGGCGCTTTAAAATATCCGCCGTAAGGACGTCATTTCGACAAAAGCATAAAGACAATTTTATGTAAGTATGCCTCTTCCTCTCCAAATGTATCAAAATTCCTGCCGCCCTTTGAGACGATCAAATCAGCCCGGCCCGCCAAATCCTGAATCTGTGAAGAGCATCGGTTGATAATGGTCCCCGGTAAAAGGCCGTTAATACCGTTCTCAAGCAATTCCGCCACCTGATCAATACCGGCCTCTCTCGCTTCGCTAAAGGTGGCGGCGTTTTTCAGTTTTAAACGGATCAGGGACACCAACCATTCCGGTGATCTTCACAATATCTCAAAGTATCTTGGCAAGGATGATCCTGTTTTAGAAGGCATTGTCCGTGAGCTTCACAAAATTCTCGTCAAAGGCGTCCGTGGCGAGAACGCAAGCCCCCGGTAATTACAGAAAGCTTCAAAACTACGTCGTTAATCCTCGGACTCGTGAGGTCGTTTATACTCCGCCTCTGGCCTTAGATGTTCCACATCTTGCGCGGGAGTTTATAGAATGCATTAACAAGGCCGATGATGTTTCGCCTATCCTTGTGGCCGGTATAGCTCGATTTCATTTTATGCATATTCATCCGTTTATTGACGACAACGGCAGGACGGCCCGGCTTCTTTCTACACTTATCCTCTAGAAGACCGGCTATGACTTCAAACGGCTCTTTACCCCTTCGGAGTATTACGACAAAGATCGCCCGTCCTATTATCAGGCGATCCAGTCCGTGCGGAATAATAACATGGACATGACGGCATGGCTTGAATATTTCATTCATGGCTTGCGTTCTCAGATGGAAGAAATTCAAGACAAGGGCAAAAAGGTTATTGCCTCCGAGAAGATTATTAAGGGCCTTGCGGCTCATAATTTAAATTTATGGCAGGAGAAGATCATTCGCTTTCTGGTTATTAACGAGCGCATAGACAATGAACAATGCCAGAAGCTCTGTGGGAGTATCCGCAGGACAGCGCAAGATTTAGCCTCACTCGTTGAAAAAGGGCTTATTTTGAGGAAGGGCGAGCTTAAAGGGGTTTATTACATTTTATCATTAACCGTGTCTAAAATATAGGACATTATAGGATATCGGTATAGGACATTTTGGGACAAGGATTTAGGACACGCTACGGGTGAGATTTTACTGTGACACGATTAAGCACAATGGGAACAAATGAAAAGATGAATCAAAGAGCAAATGATCGCCATCCGGGCCCGCACCGTGGCCGCGATTAACGATGTCACCAGACCGGCCGCACCCGCGCCGACGACCACCAGGTTGTAATCAAATGTTTTGGGGCTGGGGTATTTTGCCAGAATTTTCCGGGTGCGCATCACTCCGGCAATTTTTCGGGAGATCCAGGGAAAAATCCCGAGCAGGGCAAAGGATAAAATCAGTCCCGGCGACAAGATTGCCGACAGGGAATCGATTTTCGCAAGATATGTGCCGGCATTGACATAAACGGCGGTACCGGCCAGCATGCCAACCTGACTGATGATGTAAAACACGCCAGTCCGGATGGAGGCAAGCCCCATCACCAGATTAATCACAAAAAACGGAAAAGTTTTCCCGTCCGCTTCAAATCCCAACCTTTAAATTCAAAGCAATGCTGTAAGGCCATAGCCGTGAGCTTCGATTTCAATAAGGTCGGATCGATGGAAACTCCTAAACAAAAGAGCCTTTAGTCGAGGACCTGGATATTGCCCACAATCGACAATTTTACCTCTATTCACCAAAATTTGGCAGGCTTTCGTCGTATATTGGGATCATTTGGAGAACATACACCAAGATGTAGCATCGGCACGGATATTGCTGCTGAGATCTCTCAATCAGAAATCAAGGTGGCATATCCGTGTCTGCATCCGTTTACCATCCGCGCAACCCGCAAAACTTATCTTATTACCAGTGCGTAGGGGACCACTTCAAGGCCTTCGAAGGCGCCTATGAAGATCGTTTTGAAAGGGCATACGGTTTCTTTCGCCCGTACGTCAAGGATGTGATCTATCGTTATCTGGACTGCGGTTTGCTCCATAATGGGTTTGCCCGGGTCCGCTGCGGAGAGTGCGGTCATGAATATCTCTTGGCCTTTTCCTGCAAAAGGCGGTACTTTTGCCTTTCTTGTCACCAAAAGCGCGTGGTGGAGTTCGGCCAATGGTTATGTGAAAACGTCATCAAGGCCGTGCCACCCGCGTGTTTGATGCTCTGGAATGGCCCCGCCGAAGAGCGGCGGGATGCAAGTACTCACCGCCATAACTAGCCATGTTCCGAACAAGGGGGAACAGATGATCCGATATTACGGATATATGAGGTCGATCCCCTGATCTGCCCCAAGTGCCGGGGAAAAATGCGGTTGGTCGCGTTTATTGAAGATCCGGATGTGACCCGAAATATACTCAAACACTTGAACTTATGGGATCCGAAACGACCGGAAAGGCCCATCGCCCACGCCCCGCCTCTCATTGAGACACCAACATATGATGACCCCGTTGCGCCTTCCACAGAGGATTACGTCGCCGACCCGGTCTATCCCATGGATGCTTACTCCTAAAAGCCGGTCGGCGCTGCTCCGTTGGACTATACCCAAATCGGCCGAGATAATGACCTTTTGCCGAATCGTCAGATGGACGTTGATGAAATCGCCGTTGGTTTTGACCTTAAGACTCGGGCAGCGCGCGTTTTAGGGCAGCTCGGTCGAATACACGCTCCCGCCGGCGGTTCCGGCATACAAATGCGCCGGGCTGCCGCCCGCGATCGCGAGCGTGCGGACGTCGGTGTGGACCAAGCCCTCTAGGAGTGCTGTCCACGTAGCGCCGCCATTTGTACTGCGAAACACGCCGTGGAAGGTCCCGGCGAAAGCTTTGCCGTCTCGTGACACCACGATCGCCGCAACGTCGTCCCCTTTGATCCCCTGAGTCACTGCACTCCACGTCTCGCCGTTGTCGGTGCTGCGGAAGAGGCCCTTCTCAGTCGCGGCGAACACGCGCTCCGGCTTGCTTGGATCCACGGCAAGGTCCTGGATCTCTCCCGGACGCACGAGACGCCAGCTCTTGCCGCCGTCGGTGGTGCGGAAGATACCGTCCTTACCACCAGCGGCGAACACGTTGCCCGGGGCTCCGGAGCGCAGGAGCGTCACGCTTCGGCTCGTGATCCCGGCCCCCGCCGGTTGCCACTGCTTGCCGCCATCGATCGTCTTGAAGACAGCGGTGCCGGGGTCGTCGCTCGACCACGAGCCCGAGTAGAAAATCTTGGGGTCGACAGGATCCTGCACGAGGCTCTTGAACTGGGGCTCGCTGAGTTTGCCCTTGAGCATGTTCTTTATGCTCGGCTGCGGCACCTCGATCTTCGACCAGGAGCGGCCCGCGTCGTCGGAGCGCCACCAATGCGACGCGTCGTGGGCATAGACCCTCTTCGGCGAATCGCGATCGAACACGATGCCGTCGATCTTGGCCGTCTCTCCCGGTGAGAACGGCGCCTGGATCTCCGTCCAGGAGGCCGGTCCATCCATTCGGAACAGACCCACACTCAACTGGGCGAAGATCGGGCTCATGCTGGACGAAGGTGCGTAGACCTTCTCCGTCCAGCCAGCGGCCATACCCTTGCCGAGCGGCTCGAAGGTCTCACCGCCGTCGATGCTCTTGAAGAACCCGGTCCCGGCGGTACCCGCGTACACGGTGCCCTTCCGTGCGGGATGGAACGCAAGCCCCATGCACAGGTAGTCGCCGAGACCGGCTCCTGCGGAGCTCCAGGTCGCGCCCGCATTGATGCTCTTGCGCAAGCCCTGTTTCGTCACCGCCAGCAGCGTCTGCGAATCGTGTGGATCGATCTCGAGGCTGTAGATGTCTTCAGTGCCGCTCAGGCCCAACTCAAGCTCGCTCCATGTCGCACCGCCGTCAGCGCTCTTGTGCACTCGGCCGAATCCAGAGCAAGCGAAAAGCGTGGACGGGCTCGCCGGGGAGATGCGCAGGGCCATGATGCTGTCCTTGGGGAGCCCCTCGCCGAACGGGCGCCACGTCTTCCCTCCGTCCTGACTTCGGCTCATGTTGTGGCCGGAACCGCACCCGCCGGCGTAGACAATGCGTGGGTTCTGGGGATGAATCGCGAACGCGTACACGTCCTGGTTGGGGACGCGGAAGCTCTCCCACGTCTTTCCGCTGTCGGCACTCTTGAAGTGGAGATTGGTGGAGGGGACGTAGATGATGCGGGGGTCGGAGGCGACGAACGCGATCGGCTGTCCCAGCGCAAATGAGAATCGATCGACCTTCACACTCGCCCACGTCCTGCCGCGGTCGGGAGAGCGCCAGAGACCGGAGCCCCCTCGCGCCTCGATGCCTGCCCACAGTGTCGCGGGGGTCCCGGGGTCTACCTCGATCCACTTGACCTCGCGGCTCACCATCTCGTTGCCAGGCAGGGTCCACATCTGCCCTGCGTCGTTGCTACGCCACACTCCGCCCGCGGAAGTCGCGACGTAGATCGTGTCCGGCTTCGTCTTGTCCACCGCCACGTCTACTATGGTAGCCACGAACGGACCCTCGCTCCGCCACGCTGCGCGAGAGAGCATGGGGATCGTAAGGGCAAGGACGACCAGCACTCCGTAAAAAACCCTGGATCGCATCATCCCACCCTCCCATCGTATGAATCTAATAGTACATATTCTTTTCTAATGTGCTATCTTGGCTTACTTTTTATCCAAGGCTATCGGATTTGTCAAACAAATGACACGAATGGGTTCGGGTTCGAGAAATTAGTGATTGAGACTTGAACTCTTGCATTGAGGGACATAAGTCTAAAAACAACATTTCAGAAAGTACTCCACAGTCCCAGATTTCGATGGCATCAGGTCTTAAAGATAAATAGATCTTGCCTAGATGTTTCCCCTCCAAAGGGCTTCGATATTAAAAACAGATCAAAACCCAGGATTCGTCCAGTTGATTACCATTTAGAATGTTGCATTGAGGCGAGATTTTGGAAATTAGCAACTACAGGAAGGAACAAGCAACATGGCACAAGACGACCATGGAGAACCTGGCCCGATATATTATTCGGGCATCATTTTCTCAGGAGCGGATGACCTATGTTCCGGAAGCCGGATCGGTGATCTATCAGTCCAAGGACGGACGAAATACCCGCGTGTTTGACGCTCTGGAATGGTCCCGCCAAAAGGCAGCGGGATGCAAGCACTCGCCGCCATGACCAGCCATGTTCCGAACAAAGGGGAACAGATGATCCGGTATTATCGCGTTTATTGAAGATCCGGATGTGACCCGAAAAATACTCAAACACTTGAACTTATGGGATCCGAAACGACCGGAAAGGCCCGTCGCCCACGCCTCGCCTCTCATTGAGACACCAACATATGATGACCCCGTTGCGCCTTCCACAGAGGATTACGTCGCCGACCCGGTTTATCCCATGGATGCTTACTCCTAAAAGCCGGTCGGCGCTGCTCCGTTGGACTATACCCAAATCGGCCGAGATAATGACCTTTTACCGATGAAAACCCGCTTGACAGCTCACCCGTCTTTTGTTAATCAAAAATCATCCGCCACGACAACTGTATGTTCCCATATCTTGGGGTACAGACAATGGTAAAACACAATTCATCCTCACCCTTGATCCGTCCGCAAAAAAGCGACTTCTTATCAAAATCAAAAGATCGGGATCAACTCTACAGGGCGTCTGAAGGGGGCCTGGCTGCCACCCATCCGGAACAGCAGACCCTGGCGGTGCTGGTGGCTCCGTCCGTCGACAGCGAGCACAACACCGTCAAGGCCGCCATCATTCCGTACGCCTGCTGGAAGGTGGAGGACCTACGGTTCGAGTTCGACTCCTCTTTCGTCAAACCCGAGATTGCCGGAGAACTGAAGGATCTCGCCGACCTCGTCGAAGATCACAAGAAGGGTGGCCAGCGCCCACCGCTCTCGCTTTTCGGTCACGCCGATCCTGTCGGGCAGGACGACTACAACAAGACGCTCAGTGGGCGGAGGGCAGAGGCGGTCTATGCCCTGCTCACCCGACGCGTCGAGCTCTGGGAAGAGTTGTACACGCAGCCTTTTGGCGGCGATTCCTGGCAAGAAAAGAAGGCCGTGACCACCATGCTGCTCAGGCTCGGCTACGGGGACACGAACGAGGAGGTGCGGCGGTTTCAGCGCGACCAAGGCCTCGTCGCAGATGGGATCGTCGGTCCCGTCACCCGCAAGGCCCTCTACCGCGCCTACATGGACGCCATCTGTCCGGTGACGCTCGACCCGCAGCAGGATTTTATCGGCCGCGGGCAGGATCCGGGCGGCAAGGCTGACTACCAGGGTTGCGGGGAGTTCAATCCCGCCATGCTGTTCTCGGAGGAGGAGAAGAAGGAGTTCGCAAAACCCGAGAATCGCGAAAAGCGCAACAACGAAAACGCCCCCAACCGGCGTGTGATGGCTTTCCTTTTTCGTCCCGGCACGCGGGTGAATCCGGCACGCTGGCCCTGCCCGCGGGCAAAGGAAGGCCAGGCGGACTGCAGAAAACGGTTCTGGTCCGACGGCGAGAAGCGCCGCAGCGAACGCCGACCGAGAGAGCGTCGGAAGTACGAGGAAACCGGCCACACTCATGCCTGCCGTTTCTACGACCGCTTGGCCGACAAGTCCCCCTGCGAGCGCCTTCTGCTCGGCCAGTTCCGCATCCGCCTCTGCGATCCTTTCGGCAGAGGAATCCCTCATGCCCTGTATCGGATCACCTCCGGCAACCAGACGCGCAGGGGGGAGGCGGATCCACTTGGCTGGATGGTGATCCAAGACGTGGCCGACCGAGAGCTGTTTACGATCGACTGGGGATATCCTCTGGACCGCGACCAGTTACGGGGTGAGCCGCGCGAAGATCCGGATGAGCCCGGAAGAACACTGCATGACAGGGACGACCTGCGCAGAGAGCTCACGTTCACGATGCGCGTCTATACACAGATCAGCGACGACGACCGGGACCAGGCGGTCTTTCGGAAACTCAACAACGTCGGCTATCCCTTCCGAGAGGGCGACCAAGAAAGCAAGACGGCGGCACTCAAGAGGTTTCAGCTCGCCTATGCAGAACGCGGGCTGATCGCCACGGGGGAGGCGGACGAATTGACCTACGAGATCCTCAGGCAGCTCCACGACGGCGGTGAGCTTCGCCCGTGCATGGCGGGTTCGTGAGGTGGAGGCCCTGACGTTGGCACAGGTGTACCGGTCATGAGCACATGCGGAGCCTCGGATAATTCAAACGTCGTCTGGCTCGTGGCGGGCCTTCACTCGACGACAGGCGATCGAACAGCAAATGATTGGCGTCGTTACGCGCACGATTCTCGCCGCGGTGTCGTGATGCGGATGAACGGCGAGGCGTGGACCCCCACCTCACAGCCGAACACAGAGACCGGTGCGCGCGAAGCCAAGCTTTCGACCCTCGCGAAGGCGGTCGAGAATCTGAAGTCTCATTATCCAAGCGGGTCACTGCCGACAGGATCGCACCTGGTCATGCTCATGCACGGCACGTTCCAGGAACAGGACAACAGGGCATACGGAATCCTTCAATCGCGCGGACAGCCAGTGAGTCCGAGAGAGCTGCAGGGCATCGAGAATCCGGAGACTGCCATCTTCGATAGAAATGGCCAACGTCAGGAGTTCAGATATCTAGCCGCCAGGCAGTACGTGCATTGTGTGGGCTGGCAATCTGCTCCGAACGATCCCCCCAATCGCATCAACGCCGACGAAATCCGCCACATAGGTGACGGACCTGACACTCCTGCGATCCCACCGCAACCGAAGGACAACCGATGGAAAGTCCACGGCATGATCGTCAGGACAGATCCGAGAAACCACAACATCCTCATCACCCAGAGGGGTCATGATCCCGAACTCGTGCACGCCTACCCGATGTGGGACGGTCGCTTTCTACCGCTCGACTGGGGCGAGGCAAGACTGAAGAACGCTCACTACCGCAACTTCGTTGCCGCGCTGAGGGGGTGGCAGGAGATCAGTCACGTCCACCTTTATGGATGTCAGGTCGGCCGGTGGGACCAACAAAGGCGCTACGCACCGTGGGGGTTGCTGGATCTGGCCAAGGACATAGACAAGGGCGTCTGGGCGTTCACGAACTTCACCGCGGTCGACCTGTGGACGGGATCATCCGAGGGATCGGAGAGACACTGGAAGTTCCGCATTCGCGCGGACCATGACAACGAGAGCTCCGCGACAGTGGTGGGGGCCTGCTACCGATGGGGATGTCCCAAGGGGCAAGGTCGCGACAGGTTGTGGCCGGACAGCGGCTACCGCAAGGTCTTCCTGTGCGCCAACATGGGCAGACTTCTCGGTTTCTCGGTGCGCGCGATCGAGGCCTACGTCGAGAAGGACGGCAAGCTCACGGGCGCTCGCCGGTGGATTGTCGAGATCGTCAAATCTTCGCTCGTGGAACAATGGTATGAAACAGCCCGGGGCCGTATGCCGGACCCGCTGGGTCCCCCACCCGAGTCCTTGGGGCTGATGCATCCGGCCAGATATAGAGATGGCGCGCCCCTCAAGGCCAAGACGTGTCTGCCGGAAAAGTGCCCGTTCAAGGCCAACAACAGTGGCCCGGTCTGCTGACCAGCGTGCCGCCCCCCTCCGACGGCTATGGCAAAGCAGTTAAGGGTTAAATTTCAATGTGATAGGTGGGGGGGGATTTGAGGTAGGCTATCCGACGGTGGGTCAGAATCGGAGGAAATCGGGGGTACAACTTAAAGAGGACCGCAAGTTAAGGGGAATCACTTATGAGAGGGCATGGGAGAAACCGATCAATTTGTCAAATCAAAAGATTTGACCCCTTATCTTTAGGGTAATCAATGGCCAAATACAGAGTCAAACAGGGAGATTATCTACCCAAGATTGCAAAGCAACATGGTTTCGCAGACTATCTCACGATCTGGGACCACCCCAATAACGCAGAGCTTAAGAACAAGCGTAAGAACCCCAATGTCCTGTATCCCGGGGATCTCCTCTTTATTCCTGATCAGGAGGAGAAAGTTGAATCGGGAGCAACAGAGCAGAGGCACCGTTTCGTGGTAAAGGGACCTACTTTGATGCTTCGAATTGTTTTTAAAACCATCGATGATCAACCTATCGCCAATGAAGATTGTGAATTGCAGGTAGATGGAAGGGTTTATTCTTTAACAACTGACGAGGATGGAATGATAGAACAGAGGATCCCTTCGACGGCCGAAGCTGGAAGATTGATTTTTAAAAACTCGGAAATCTCCTTTGATTGGATTCCAATTAAAATTGGCCACCTCGATCCCATCGAGGAGGTCTCGGGCTGGCAGGCACGGCTCAACAACCTGGGATACTATTTTGGTCCTATTGACGGAAAGCTATCGGAATACCTCCGCGAAGCCGTTGAAGAGTTTCAGTGCGACTACTTTAAAGATCCGATGCAGGTGGATGGAGAATGTGGCTCGAAGACACAAGCCAAACTGAAGAAAATCCATGGCTGCTGACAAAAATTGTTAAGCTCGAGAGGAAAAGATGACTGAATCTTGGGCTGTGGGAGGTGAAGGCCCGACCTCCACCTAAGGTGAAGGCGCCCTCTCCAACGATTTGCCTCGATGATTCGGAGTCTCAGATTTTATCCCCTGATTCCTTCTATGCTCACCCGGATTTCCCGATGGATTATTACAGGATTTTAAAACCGCACAGAGCGACTTCATTGGTTACGATATCTGCCATATTCTCTCTGTTCATGATCCGTTTAGGGAAGTTAGGATCTGCGCAAAATTAAAATGAACAAGTTATGAAACTACGTTGTTTGATATCGTATAATTCCAATCGCCATGAAATCGTTTAGGTTTGATCTTGATTCGTGCAAAATCCTCG
>Ga0210056_1003921_pt1 | contig 11869 bp, 11 predicted proteins | sample CryGeyCG2014_080_2_FD_183965 | JGI IMG/M metagenome (GOLD analysis project Ga0210056, IMG submission 183965) | Groundwater microbial communities from aquifer - Crystal Geyser CG07_land_8/20/14_0.80 (SPAdes) (version 2) | ecosystem: Environmental > Aquatic > Deep subsurface > Groundwater | place...
ACCGATAACCGGAAATTTCCTTTCTTTTGAGATTAACGGGAAAGACTTTACCCTTAAACTCAGAAATAATATTTTTAAATATGCTTCCTCCCACCTTCGTTTCATCGGATGAAGCACCGATAACCGCAATGGACTGAGGAGAAAATAATGTTTTTAACATTAGAGGAAATACTAACATAAAAAAGAAGTAACGACAAATCGTTAAAGGCACTTGACAAATTATTTTCTTGGGGTATAATATGATTAGAATAATCAAAAACGAAACAGAATAAACAAAATGGGATTAGAATCGGTTAGACGGCAGAAAAAAATTTTAGATCTGCTGCGGCAGAATTCTCAAATAACCGTTTCCAAATTAGCCAGGGATTTTGCTGTTTCAGAGGTTACCATCAGACGGGATATGAGTTCTCTGGCAAAAGCGGGAAAGATACTAAGGACTTACGGCGGGGCAGCGAGCAGCGAGAAAGTCGCTTACGAATTCTCCTTTAAAGAAAAATTAAACAAGAATATCAAAGAGAAAGAAAAAATCGGCAATTTAACCGCCAGTTTAGTTAAAGAGGGAGAAGTTATCCTGATGGATAGCGGGACTACCACTTTCCAGGTCGCTCATTCTTTATCTGCAAAAAAAAATATAACTGTCATTACTAATTCATTGCCTGTTGTTTCAACTCTTAGCGGGAATCCGGATATAAAGATTATTTTATTGGGTGGAGAACTACAACCAGAGGGTTTTTATCTTTTTGGTCCCATAGCAGAGAAGGAATTGAGCAAGATTTATGTTGATAAGTCCTTTATCGGGACAGATGGAATAGATTTGGAAAAGGGATTCTACACTACAGATTTTAAATTGGCTAATCTAGCCGGATTAATGATGAAAGCAGCAAAGAAGATTATTATCGTTGCCGACCACACCAAGTTCAACAGGAAATCCTTTGTTCTTTTTGGGAAATTAAGGCAAGCCGATATTATTGTTACCGACAAGAATATTGATAAAAAGATTCTAAGGAACTTAGAAAAAAGAAGGTTGAAAGTATTAGTGACTTAAAAAAAGGAGGAAGAGATATGAATGCGGGAAAAGAGATGAGGATGGGGAGGTTGTTTAATGTAAAAAGCAAGAGGATGGTATTAGTGACAATGGATCACGGGATATGCATCAGTCCGATGAAGGAGATGGAGGAGCCCGAGAAGGTTGTTGCTCAGATAGTGAAGGGCGGGGCGGATGCGATGCTGTTGACCCCGGGAATCGCTAAATATGTATGCAAGGAGTTGTCAGGGAAAATATCACTCATCATGCGCATTGATGGAACGGCTACCTCCATCGGACCCGATTTGACCAATGATGAGCTCTTCTGTTCTGTAGAGCATGCTCTTTCCCTGGGAGCGGATGCGGTGGCTACTTTTGGAGTTATTGGTGTTGCCAGAGAATCTGAACTTTCCAGCAAGATTGGGAAGGTAAGTGAAGATTGTGAAAAGTTTGGCATGCCACAATTGGCGGAGATGTGCCCTGAGGATATGCTAAAGAATCAGTTTAGCGATCGGGTGTCCAAACGGGAATGGCCATCAGACCCGGAAGCGGTAAAGTACTCTGCTCGGGTAGCGGTAGAATTGGGAGCCGATATCATCAAGGGTTATTATACCGGAAATGCGAAAACATTTCGCGAAGTAATTAAATACTGCCCTGCACCCTATGTTGTATTGGGTGGGCCGGCTTCCAACGATCCTGAGGTTTTTCTAAAATTTATTCGCGAGGCAATGGATTGTGGCGCAGCCGGGGTATCGGTTGGTCGGAATGTATGGGTATACAAAGAGCCGGCAGCAATGACAAAAGCTATCTGTCGCATTGTCCACGATGATGCATCGGCCGAAGAAGCGTTGAAAGAGATTAGATAATGTAGTGCGAGGCTTTTAGCCTCGCTAAAAAGATGAGCAAGTATCTGATTGGGGTAGATTCAGGAACCACCGCTACTAAGGTTATTCTCTTTAATCGTAAAGGAGAAATTATCAATTCTTCCTGCTCTTCCTATCCGCTAAGTATTCGAGATGCCGATGTGGTTGAGCAGGATCCTGATGATTGGTGGAATACTTTGGTTAAAGGGGTGAACTACGTTTCAAAAGGGGTTAAGAATAAAGAAAGAATCAAAGCTCTGAGCATCTCTACCCAGGGGGCAACCCTAATTCTGCTTGGTAAGAATAAAAAACCACTTTCTTCGGCTATTACTTGGTTGGATAAGAGAGCAAAAAAGGAGAGCGATGAACTTATTACTCAGTTTAGTCAGGAATATTTCTTTAAGAGAACCGGCCATAAAATAGAGGATTGGTCTCCTTTGGCGAAGATTCTCAAATGGAAAAAAGAACCAAAATTTTATAAGAGAATTTTCAGAATAACGCAGGTGAATGATTATTTAATCTATCGGCTGACCGGTAAATGGATTTCTGACCCTTCAAACGGCGCTATGAGTCTAATGTTTAATCTAAAGAAAAATAATTGGGACAGCGAGTTGCTGGACGCGGTTGGTATTGATAAAGATATTCTTTCTCCTATTAAACCAAGTGGGACGTCCATCGGAAATCTTTCCTCCTCGGTACAAAAAAAGTTAGGTTTGAGTAAAGATACATTGGTCATCAATGGAGGGCATGACCAATATTGTGCGGCTTTGGGTGCGGGAGTGATTCATCAAGGTGATTGTCTTCTCTCCTGCGGGACTGCCTGGGTAGTTGTCTGTCCAATAAACAAGGATTTTTTTGACCCTTTAATGAGAATCTCTATGGGAGTTTGCGTGACCGCTAATCGGTATGGATTGATGGCCGCCATATCCAATGGCAACATTGTCTTTGATAGAATAAGAAGTATCATCGGAATAAAGGATAAAATGCTGCAGGATAGCAAAGTAGAAGAAGAGATAAATAAAAGAATTAAAAAAAATAATTTAATCTTTCTTCCCCATTTTTCGGAAAGATCTGGTGCCTTTATTGGACTGAATCTCTCTACCGATAAGTATGATTTATTATTGGCGATGATGCAGGCTCTTGCCTTTGAGACAAAGTCTATAATGGAAATATTAAAGAATTTATCCATTAATCCACAAAAGATAATAATGATCGGGGGAGCCGCAAAAAGTAATATCTGGCCAAAGATAGCAGCAAATATTTTAAGAAGAGATGTGACTATTTTGAAATCTCCGGAAGCCGCCTGCCGGGGTGCAGCGATGCTGGCGGGATTGGGTAGCGGCATCTTTAAAAATAGCCAGGAAGCCTGCAAAAATATGGTAAAAAAGGAGAAGGTAATTAAGCCTGAATTGAAGGATAATTATAGAGAAGTTTTTATTAAGTACAAGGCACTAAGTGAAATTATTAAAAAGGTTTGAGGACAAAAATCTATGTATTCAAAGACTAAATTAGCTCAGAAAAGCAACGTTTTGTATCAACCGTCCTTTTCCTGGAAGGATAATAAGATTTTTGATGGCGACAGACAAATTGCCAGTTTTATCGCTGATAGTTATATGGGGCCTATATTGCATGATATGTTTCTTAAACCAGGAGGTAAACCTTTAATCAACTGGGCAATAGGTTGGCGCGCTCAATTTGTCACTTCCACCTACATCGTGGATAAAATATCAGCAAAAGGAGAAGGCAGTGCAAAACTGGAAATGGAATTTGTCTCCCATACCCCTGATAAATGCTATACGAGCCAGACCTATATAGTTTTAACTTATGAGGAGAATTAAAAAGTTATGTCTATAATGCGAAGAGTACCCTCCTGATGAATAAATTCCCTTTTGCAAACTGGAGTGATTTCTGCCAGAAGTGCACTCAATGGTATTTGACCGTTCCTCTGGAATTTACCAACATCAATCCTCTTAATAAAACAATGTGGCAAGTCTGGATTTATAAGGACGTAGAAGGGAACTGGATTAAAATTCCTCTTACTCACCTTTGGTCCCCTGGATTCTATGATATCCAGTTTAATCGTAAGCAGGGCATTCTTGGACTTTTTGATTCTCCTGATGGTAACCCGGTAATTGAACTATTGGATAATACCTCAGAGAATTCCAAAGGTGCTCTTTGTTTTTCTGCTCACGATATGCATCTGAAATGTAAACTTAATATGTACAGCCAAAAATACTGGGCCAAATATAGACTTTTCTCCTATGATGATAAGCACTCAAAAAATATTGTTAACCAAGCTCGATGCCAGGTATACAGTTCAGAAGAATTAGAAGTATATGGACTTCCACGCTTTGAATCTGAAAAAATAAATGATTTTACTCAAGAAATTGATATTACCACCAATGACCGGGGAGCGTTTTGGATTCCCTTTGGTGATATAGGATATAGCAAATGGCTGAAAACCGGGGGATATAAGGGAAAAGGATGTGTTAAGACTAAGAGCGAAACTCCTGTTTCAATAAACTGGCTAATAATTGACTTCTTCGTTCCCGGAATAATTTCCGGAAAAGATTATATGTTCTCTGCTTATGTAAAAACAGAGAATTTAGAAGGAGAAGGAGCTTATTTATTCTGCAAGATTGGAGAAGAAGAGTATACCTCCTCTAAACTTACCGGTAATAATGATTGGACCAAAGTGCAGATTACCATTTCTGCGCCATCAGAGGTTAGGCACACAAAGCAACTTGCCTTGCACCATAAAGGTAAAGGATGTTCTCTCTTTTCCCATGTAGAATTTAGAGAACTTAAATAAAGAAAGGCGAAATTGAAATGAAGAAATTAGGAATAGGGATAATAGGTACGGGACTGGGCGCATTAGTTTTACGCCTAAATAATGAGAGCGAGAGAACTGTGGAAGTGAGAGGAATGGCAGATACTGATCCTCTGCGCAAATTTCAGAGATACGATGTGGGGAAAAATCTGCAAAACTTAGCTGATGAGTTTCATGTTTCATTTGTAACCGAGGATTACCAAGAGTTATTGAAGCGAAAGGACATCAATATAATCGGTATTTTCTCACCCTGTCCTCTCCATTTCAAACATATAAGAGAGGCACTGACCGCAGGAAAACATATCGTGTGTACTAAGCCAATGGTGGTGTCACTTGAAGAGGCAAAAGAGGTAGCAAAACTGGTAGATAGAACGGGGTTGAAATTTCTCGTGGGACAGAGTATGAGATGGAACGACATATTCATTACCGCTAAAGAAATGCACGAGAAAGGAGAAATCGGGAGGATAATATTTGCCGAGAGTTACTACGTACATGACATGAGAGGAGTTTTGGATCGCTCTCCCTGGAGATATAAGATGCCGCAAGATTTTATGTATGGAGGATGCTGTCATCCTATAGATCTTCTACGCTGGTTTCTGGGAGACATAGAAGAAGTATTCGCCTACGGAATATGCAGTCATTTTGATAAAAGGTATCCACCGGATAAGGAAGATACCTTTCTACTCAATCTAAAATTTAAGAGCGGAGTCATAGGTAGAGTGATGGGAGCCTTTGGATTAGTCCACCCTCCTCATCGCCACATGGTAGGCCTGGGATTATATGGGACAAGAGCTAGTCTATACAATGATGAGATTGTCTATGACAAAGAGGGGAAACATCCTTTTAATAAAGACATCGAAAAGATTAACATCAAAGGTGAAGGACATGCAGAGGAAATACCCAGAATGTTCAAACATTTAGAAGAATGTATAAGAAATGACCAGAAACCATTGGTAGATGTTAGAGACGGAGCAAAGGTTATCTCCACTTGTTCGGCTGCTTGGGAATCTATTAAAACCGGAAAACCGGTAAAGGTGTTTAATGAATTTTAAAAAAATGAATACAAAAAGGTTTTTTACGGATATTTTTAATAACCTTGCGCCGGAAGAACAAGAAAATTTTTATAAGACAGTGTTGATGAATATGGATAGTCCATTTGCGATGGAAAAGCGCATTGAATATTATCGAACTCAATTAAGGCATCTGGGGAAAAATGTAAAAATCGGATGCGGGGTTGAAATCACGAATCCCCAGTATGTTTCCTTGGGAGATAATGTCCAGATAGGTAACAATTGTGTATTAATTGCCTCCTCTGAGAAAGGTATTACCTTAGATGATGGAGCAAAATTGAAATATGGAGTTTATCTTGATACTGAATCACCTGAGACCGGTTATGTAAAGATAGGAAAGAGGGTATATATCGGCACCGGTTGCTGCTTGCATGGGCATGAGGGCTTGGAGATAGGGGATGATTCGCTCCTGGCTCAGAATATCACCATCACGCCGGCTTCTCATAAATTTGAGAATCCCGATAGGACTATTTATTCCCAGGGAGCCTATACGCGGAAAGTAACTATCGGCAGAGACTGCTATATCGGAATGAATTCCTGCATCTGCTATTCAGCCGATATCGGAGAAGGTTCGGTTGTAGGGGCTGGTTCAGTTGTGGTGCACACCATTCCCCCATATTCAGTAGCGGTAGGTGTACCAGCGCGGGCCATCAGAAAACGAGGAAAAGATTGAGTAAAACGGCGGCTAGATGACAAAATACGAAGTGGTAGAAAAGACATTCAACTTTGAAAGAACTCCCTATATTCCGGTATGTGGAATTGCCACCACAGTAGATTTCTTATTGGATGTTACCGGGGAGAAGGAATATACCAAATACAATGGCCGGGAGATTTATTTTAGGGCAATGAAAAAGCTGGACTGCGACATTATCTTACAGTACGTATTGCCCTTCCCGGAAAGATTCGATCAAGTTCCCGAAGCCTCCATTATGCCGGTTAAACATCATTTTACTCCATCGATTATTTGTAAGCAGGGATTGCATTTCAACAGTCCGGAGGATGTCCGGGATTACATCTTGACCTTGCCTGAGCCAGAAGAATTGGAAGAAAATTTTTCCTTTGAAGAGAATTATCTGGCCTGGATCGAACTGATGCAGAAGAGAGACGAGTATATGGGAGATATGGTCTGGATTCCAGGTCATATTGCCCGACCTGCTGATTTTATGTTATACAGCTATTTTGGCTATGAACCGTATTTGATGGCATTAGAGCTTTATAAACCGGAAATGAAGAAACTTTTTGAAATCTCCGGGGAAGAAGCTAGGCTTCGTAATACAGCTATCGCCAGAGCAAATCAGGACAAAAATTTTATTAACTGGGTTTATTTAGGTGAGGACATCTGCGGTAAGAATGGGCCAATGTGTTCTCCTGAAACTCTAAGAGAAATATACTGGTCGGCAACAAAGAAAGCCTTGCAACCGTTAAAAGAAGCAGGAATAAAAGTTCTCTGGCATTGCGATGGAAATATCATGCCTATTCTGGGTGACTTGATTGAGGTTGGGGTAGATGGTTTGCAGGGATTTGAAGAGGAGACCGGTGTTGACCTAAAAAAGCTTTCTGAGGTGAGGACAAAAGGTGGTAAGAAATTGGTCCTTTTTGGCAGCCTTTCCGTCACTACCACATTACCTTATGGAACTGTAGAAGAAGTAGAAGAAAAAATAGAGTTAATAATAGAGCTTTCCAAAACGAGAGGTGGCGGCATAGTATTGGCGCCTTCAAGTTCGATTTTAAATGGTACCCCAAATAAAAATATTTATCTCATTTTCAAATACTCTAAGGAGTATAGTAGAAAGATTTTTGCTGTGTGAACGAAAGCCGTTTTATGACTTCGCGGGAAAGAGTTAAAAAATCTCTTAATTTTGAAGAGCCAGATCGAGTTCCTACAGATTTAGGAGGGACGATTATGAGTGGGATTATGGCTCATGCACTTGATAGATTGAGAAAATATTTACACCTGGAAGATCGGCCAGTAAAGGTTTACGAAGTTTTCCAGATGCTGGGCGAAGTTGAAATGGATGTTGTGGGTAGGTTAGGGATAGACATTCTTCCTGTTGAGCCCTTAGTTCAGTTTTTTGGACTGAGACGTGAAGATTATAAGCCGTGGAAATTATGGGATGGGACAGATGTCCTGATGCCGGGGCAGTTTGAAGTAGAGATAGATTCTGAAGGGAATTATCTTATTCATTATGAAGGTGACATCAATAAACCTGTTGAAGGCAGAATGCCCAAAAATGGCTATTATTTCGATATGTCGTCTATGATTGAGACACATTTGGATTTTAAACCTCCTTCTCTTGAGGAAATAAAAAAGGAGAATCATCTCTCGGTACAGGAATTAGAATTCTTACAGGAGAGAGCCGAAAAACTCAGGAAGGAAACGGACAAGGCTATCCTTCTGGGATGTTGGGGAAAGGTCGGGCTTCCCGCTGTAGGTAGTATACCCGATTTTCTCTGCCTTATGGCAATCAATAAGCGATATGTTAAAGATATGTTTGCCATCCGCACCGAGATAGCGATAAAAAATATGGAACTTTTGAAGAAGTATCTCGGCGACAATATAGATATTTTAGGATTGGATGGTTACGACTATGGCTCACAGAAAGGAGAACTGTTTTCTCCGGAATGGTTTGAAGAACTGTTTGTACCATATTTCAAAGAACAGAATGGCTGGGTACACAATAATACTAATTGGAAAACATGGCAGCATAGTTGTGGTTCTATAATCAAAATTTTGCCGATGCTGGTGGAAACAGACCTGGATATTATCAATCCGGTGCAATGTTCAGCTGAAGGGATGAACCCCCAATGGCTCAAGGATACCTTTGGTAAAAAACTGGTCTTCTGGGGTGGAGGCGTTGATACTCAAAAGACTCTGCCATTTGGAACAACAGAGGATGTAAAAAATGAGGTCATAGAACGTCTTAAGGTTTTTGCTCCGGGCGGAGGATATGTCTTTAATCCAGTTCATAATATTCAGGCGGGAGTTCCTCCGGAAAATATTGTGACAATGTATGACACAGTACTGAAATATGGCAGATATCAAACCTGAAGTAATGAGGAAAGAAAAATATCTCAATTGGAATATTCAAGAGAAATTAACTTCAGGTAAGAAGGTTACCGTTTGTCTGCTTAAAGCTGATGATCGGGAATTACTATCCGATTTTTTTGAAAGTGTTCCCGAGGATGACCAGTATTACTTTTATCCTCATCCTTTGGACAAAGAAAATGCTAAGAGGTTGGTTGATCGTTCTACCCTTGATAAGAATATCAGAATAGTGGCGATATCCAGGCTAAAGGGAAAAGACAAAATAGCCGGTTATATTTACGCTGAACTTATATCGCAGGATTTGTATTCCTACGGGATATGCATCCGCCGGGAATTTCAATCAGAAGGATTAGGAGGAAAACTTACCCGGCATTTATTGAACACCTGTAAGGAGACAGGCGTCAGAAAAATTCAGTTAACGGTGCATAAAACAAATAAGCGGGCAATAAAAATTTATCGAAAATATGGATTCAAAATTACAGGGGAATTCCTGAACAAAAGGCAGAATGTTGTACAACATAAAATGTTATTAAAATTATGAATAATAAACTGAAGGTTCGGGAGATTTACTGCCCGGCTCATTTTGGCAATACCTATGAGGTAGCGCTAAAAAATGAGATGCGGGAGATTCTTCGGGAAGCAAAATTTTGGGGTTTTAATCGCTACTCCGATTGGTTTGACACCATTGACCTCTACGATTTGTATTCCCGAAAAGGAAGGTTTTATAATATGCCGGAAGCGGTATGGGAGCGGAAATTCTCTCACTATGAAATAGCTGCTGAACTGGGATTTGAATTGGGATTGGCAATTACCCCAAATCATGTATTTTCTGACCAGGTGAGTAAAGGAGTTCCGGCAAAAACCGGAGATAGGGTCTTTGGTCAGTTAATATGCCCTTCCGATAGCAAATCAAGAAAGATAATCCTGAATAATTGTGAGCATCTTTTTAACGATTTTAAAAAGAAAGGTCTTAAACTTAAATCTCTGGAGGCAGGTGCGTATGATTATGGCGGGTGTCTCTGTGAGAAATGCAAGCCCTGGATATTGACCTTCGCCAGACTTTGTAAAGAGATAAAGGATATGGCAAAGAGTTATTTTGACTCGATAGAGATGAATCTTATTGGCTGGTGGTGGAGCGAGGAAGAACATCAGATATTCACAGAGTGGGCGGAGAAAGAAGCAAAAGATTATTTTCACAGTATGGCTTTCCATTTACCTTACGGGGAATATAGTTACGATATAGGAAAGAGACCTATTCCCTCATCCTGCAAAGAAAGAGCATTTGTCCATATCAGTTATGGTGAAGAGTCTGAACCAAGAGATGCCTATGGTCACTTTGGTCCTACAATCGCCCCGGAGAGGATAGAGAAGACAGTTAATTTTTTAGCTCAGAGGAAAGCGGAAGGGTTTATCGCCTATTGCGAGGGGGCTCACGAAGACATCAATAAAGCTTTATTGGGTGGTATTTCATCCGGGAAATTCAAGAATGCCAAGGAAGTACTTGAGACCTATAGCGAAAGATATTTTGGCGCGAATAAATCAGAATGGGCAGAATGGATTAGACAATGGGGTAGACCGTTTACCGTTAATGTAAAAACAGCAAGAAAAGAGTTTGAGCATCTGGCAAAAAAGGCTAAGAAAGGCTGGAGATTTGAGCAACTAAAGAGTAAACTAAAAATGTTTGAAGCACATCATGATGTAATACTCGAGAAAAAATGGAATAAAGCAAGAAAGGCCGCCGCTCAGAGATTCTGGGATGAAAAGGAGTATCTCTGGCGGAAAATCTGGGGTTTAGGTCTTACTAGACATGCATTTAAGTTTGATGCCTCTCCGCCTACCTGGTATGATGAATATTTAAAAATGTTGAACAAGGAGAGAACTAAAATCAGTAGTGAGTTAATCAAGGAAGCGTAATATTAGCAAAGGGAGAAGAAAATGTCCATCTATTTTGCCGATAAAAAATGGCCAGAATTAAAGGAAGCGGTTGAGAAAAATGCCTTGATTATCCTGCCGATTGGTCAGGTGGAGGAGCATGGTAAGCATCTCCCGGTAAAGACCGATGCCTATATTGCTGAAGAGGTAGCAAGAAGAGTAGGTAAATCTCTTAAGGATAAGATTCCTCTGCTGATTATGCCTGTAGTCTGGAGTGGCTATTCAATGAAAGAGGTCTCAAAATGGCCAGGGACAATGAGATTAAAACCGGAGACCTTGATGAATCTGGTATTTGATATCTGCTCTTCCCTTATTGAAATGGGCTTTAAAAAGATTGTTATTGTGAGTAGCCATGGAAATCATACCGGCGCTTTAAGGGTAGTGGTGCGCAAGATTGCCGATCAATATGGAATCTTTATTGCTTTAACTTTTCCTTCTTTAATGGCCAAGGAGGAATTCTTAAAAATTAGTAAAGCCGGCCCAAAAGGCAGTTGCCATGGGGGTGAATATGAAACTTCCTTAATGCTTTACCTTAATGAAAATTTAGTAGAGATGAAAAAGGCTACCGACGTGGATAGATTAAGGATTTCCTCTGAATTCTATCCGGATAAGGTTTTTCTTTCTACCTGGGGCTTGCAGAGAAGTAAAACAGGAATTTATGGGGACCCAACCAAAGCAACAAAGGAAACCGGTAAAAAAATTATGGAGGCAATTGTTAAGAATTACAAAAAGTTTATTAAGGAGTTTTATAAAAATGGGAAATAGATGGACAAAGAACTTTGAACTTTCTAACAAAGAGAGAAAAGAGGCTTTGAAAAAATGTTACGCTATTCTTAAAGACTGGAAGATAAAGATGCCCAGAGTAAAACCACTTGTTCTGAATTTTGGTCTTGGTGATTTTTATAAAAATGGTTTAATAGAATTCTGGATTGCCAATGAGAAAAAGGAAGGTTACTGTGGAAAATTCCTTTTTGTTTTTAACCATCAAACCTGCCCCTTTCATCGCCATAATTTCAAGCACGAGACGTTCTTTGTGCTAAAAGGAAAGATTGAAATGAATATTGATGGGAAAAAGTCTATAATGAAGGCAGGAGATGTTAAGGT
>Ga0210056_1003926_pt1 | contig 11846 bp, 11 predicted proteins | sample CryGeyCG2014_080_2_FD_183965 | JGI IMG/M metagenome (GOLD analysis project Ga0210056, IMG submission 183965) | Groundwater microbial communities from aquifer - Crystal Geyser CG07_land_8/20/14_0.80 (SPAdes) (version 2) | ecosystem: Environmental > Aquatic > Deep subsurface > Groundwater | place...
AAATTTTCATTCTCATTCCCTTATTTTAACTTCGCTTTTCTGATAAACCCAATATAACTTCCATGGGACTTCTTATTCAAATCATTGGTAATTCTTTGGGAATTTATCTTGCAAGCTGCTTAATTTCCGGATTTAGTTTTCAGGGCAATCTTAAAATTCTGATTTTGGCCGGATTTATTCTGGGAATAGTAAATTTCTTTTTAAAACCAATTTTAAAAATTATCTCTTTTCCCTTAATTTGGTTAACTTTTGGTTTTTTTAGTTTTGTAATTTCGGCTCTCCTGCTCTGGCTTACTGCCTATTTTGTTCCTGAAATTCAGATTGAGGGAATATTGCCCTTGTGTCTTGCCACAATTTTAATCAGTGTTATTGGCACTTTTCTTTCATTTTTTACAAAGAAATAATTCGCATAAATTCGTATGACTTCTTTTTTCAATATTTTTCAAATAATTATTGCCGGTCTTTTAATCACCGCTATTTTGCTTCAACAGCGCGGAGCCGGTCTCTCTTCGGCTTTTGGGGGAGGTGAAAGTAATGTCTATAGCAAAAAACGAGGTTTTGAAAAACTTCTTTTTACCTCTACCATAGTTTTAGCTGTCTTATTTATTGGCGGAGCGATAGCCAATCTATTCTTTTAATTAAATTGGACACCAGTAAATTTCTCAAAAACCTAAAAAGATTTTTAAGCTTATTCGTTGAAAAACTCGGGCTTTTTGTGTTTTTAAAAATCAACAGAGCCTTTAAAAAGCTCAAAATTATAACCAAGGATTCTTTTCCGGAAAGATGGGAAGCTTGGCCTAAATTTTGGCAGTGGAAAAGATTCCCGGAAGTCCTAAATTTAAAAGAAAAAGTATATTTCTGCTCTCTCTTTACTTTATTTTTTATATCTCTGGGTTTAATTCTTCAGGGATACTGGATAGAACACTCCAAAGTCGTTCCTCAAGAAGGAGGCGAGTACTGCGAAGCTCTAATCGGACAGCCAAGATTTGTTAATCCCCTGCTTGCTCCCTTTAATGATGTTGACCGGGATATTTCTCAGCTTATTTTTTCAGGACTGATGAAATACAACGAAAAGGGCAAAATAGTTCCTGATTTGGCTGAAAATTATGAAATCAAAGAAGATGGAAAAATTTATGAATTTTCTTTAAAAAGAGGGGTGAGGTGGCATGATGGCGCCGAATTGAGAGCAGAGGATGTAATCTTTACTATTAAGATTTTACAGGACCCGGAATACACAAGTCCTTTAAGAATAAACTGGCAGGGAGTAAAGGTTGAAAAAATTGATGCTTTTAAAGTTCGCTTTATATTAGAAAATTCCTACGCTCCTTTTCTGGAAAATTTAACCCTGGGAATTCTGCCGAAACACCTATGGGAGAATATTCATCCCAAAAATTTTCCTCTGGCCGACCTTAATATAAAAGGATCGGTTGGCACCGGACCTTATAAATTTAAAAGTTTTAAAAAAAATGAATTGGGATTTATTAACTTATATACTCTTGAAGCAAATCCCTATTTTTATAATGAAAAACCTTATATTAAAGAAATAAAATTTTTCTTTTTCTTTGATGCGGAGGAGGCGATATTAACTTTTAATAAAAATTTAGTGCGGGGGCTAAGCTCGCTCTCTCCAATAACCTTAGAGAAATTTGAAAAAAAACCAAATTCTTATTTATTCTTGCTGCCAAGATATTTTTCAATATTTTTAAATAAAACCCACTCGGATATTCTTTCTGAAAAAAATGTAAGACAAGCCCTGATTCTGGGAACAGATAAAAAAGAAATTATTGGAAAGGTTTGGTCGGGGCAGGCAAAAATAATTTCTTCCCCTATCCTGCCGGAAATTTTTGGGTTTAACCTGCCCTCAAAGAAATACGACTTTAATAAAGAACTGGCTAAGGAAATTTTGGAAAAATCCGGTTTCAAAGACACTGACGGCGACGGCTTAAGGGAAAAAATTATTGAAAAAACCAAAAAGATTGGACAAAAAACAATAAAAGAAGAAGAAAAAATACCTCTGGAAATTACCCTAACTATGCCAAATACTCCGGAAGTGGAACTGGTTGGAACTATGTTAAAAGAACAGTGGAAAGAATTGGGCTTAAAACTAAATTTGGAGATTTTGGAAAGTTATGAAATCCAACAGGATAAAATTAAGCCCAGAGAATATGATGCGGTCCTATTCGGAGAAATATTGGGAATGATTCCCGACCCCTTTCCTTTCTGGCACTCATCCCAAAAAAAAGACCCTGGGTTAAATTTATCCTTATTTGGAAACAGAAATGCTGACAAACTCCTTGAAGAGGCAAGACAAAGTCTTGATAATACGGTTATGACTCAAAAATACGAAGAATTTCAGGAATTGGTTTTAGAAGACTGCTCAGCCATATTTTTATACAGTCCCCCTTTTATCTATCTAATTGATGAAAGCATTAAAGGAATTGAAGGAAAAATAATTGCCGATCCCTCAAAAAGGTTTATTGATGTTGAAAAATGGTATATCAAAACCAAAAGAGTTTGGAAACAAAAAAGTCCCGGCACTTTAGCCAGGACTTGGAATGACTTGTCGGGACTTGGAATTAGCCCCTAATTTTAAGGAACTAAAATTAGCCTTCTAACCGTTTCCTGGCTTTCTGAAGTTCAGCAATATAAGCTTTTAACTCCCCAATACTCATGGGACCATATTGATTACCATAACCCAGAACTACTCTATCATGCCCTTCAATCAGGGCATGCAAAGTGGTCTTTAGTTCTTTCGCGTCTAAAAGAACAACCACTCCGTTCTTTCCAGCCAAAAACGTACTTCCTTCTAAAATCTTAGCCATTTTTCACCTCCTATTTTTATTTTGTCAAACGGCTTACAACTATCACATGATAGCATACAACAAAAATTTTGTCAAGCTTTTGTACTATATGAGGACATCGGTAACACTTTGACCCCTCGCGAATTTACACGAATTAGCTCGCTTCCAATGCCTGCTTAATCATAGAGTTTCTGCAGCGCTCGCTCGAAGAATTGGTCACGAATACGAATATTCGCGATTATTCGCGAGGCGGCTTAGACAAATTTCCTTTTCAGCAATAACTCATTAGCCGCCCTACCTGCCCCGTTAGATATTTTTTATACTAGATGGATTTTAGAAAATTGTATAAAACGAATAGAAACAAATCCTTAGCTGAATTTAATTTATCTAACGGGGTGAACGATTATTCGTGTAAAAACCTCACTGTATCCTATGTATCTCATATTCTTCAGATTCGCAAAGATTCACAAATTTATTCGTGCGACAAATCTAATATGCGCCAGGTAATTTTGGACCAGAGCACCAAAGCACATAAATCTTTATGTGCTTGGCGCTCGGCCGAGCACAAAAATTTTTGTGCTCTGGTTTTCCTTTTTTAAAAACATGAATAAAATTAGCAAAATTGATAAGTCTAATATGAAAAAAGTAATTCTTGACTTTCCAAAACAATTCAAAATTGGATTAGATGCCGCCAAACACATCCCAATATCCACTATCCAATATCCAATATCCAATATAATTGTGTGCGGTATGGGCGGAAGCGCTTGGCCCGCCGAGCTTTTAAGGGATTGGTTGAATTTATCCTTTCCTTTTTATGTTAACAAAACCTATGTTTTGCCCCCCCAGACAAACAAAAAAAGCTTAGTGATTATTAGCTCTTACTCCGGCAATACCGAGGAAACTCTAAGTTGTTATGAGGAAGCGAAAAAACGAGGTTTAAATATTGTCGGCTTGACTACCGATGGAAAACTAAAGGAACTTTGTCAAAAAGACAAAAAATCTTTGGTGCTAATACCAAAAGATGTGCCGGCGCCAAGATTAGGCTGCGGCTATACTTTTGCCAGTTTAGCAAAAATTTTGAGCAATGTCGGCCTGATTGAAGATAAATCTAAAGAAATTATGGCAATGGCAAAAAATCTTAAGCCAGCGCAAAAGGAAAATGACGGAAAAAAGTTAGCAAAAAAAATTGCAAAAAAAATTCCCATTGTTTATACTACAGATCGTCTTAAGGTCCTGGCTTATATCTGGAAAATTAAGTTTAATGAAACCGGTAAAATTCCCGCTTTTTCTAACCACTTCCCGGAGTTGAATCATAATGAATTAAACGGCTACCTGAAAACTAATAAGAATTTATTGGTTATTATTCTGAAGGATAATGAGGAACACCCGAAAATTATAGAAAGAATGGAAATAACGGCGAGGCTTATCGGCTCAAAAAATATTTCCGTAACAACAATCAGTCTTGCGGGTAAGAGTTTGTTGGAAAAAATCTTCAACAGCGTCTTGTTGGCAGATTGGGCTTCTTATTACCTGGCAATATTTAGAGGTATAGACCCAATACCCGTAGAAATGGTTGAGGGGTTAAAGAGAAAAATGATACGGATGTTTTAATGTTCTAATGTCAAATTAGGTGGGCGGGCGTGGCGGAACTGGAAGACGCGTTAGGTTCAGGGCCTAATGAGAGAAATCTCGTGGAGGTTCGAATCCTCTCGCCCGCACAATCGCTTCGCTCAAATTCAAAAATCAAAAGTCAAAATGCAAAATTGAAATTTAGAATTCAAAAATTTTAAATTTTACCTTGTCATTTTGATTTTTGCATTTTGCATTTCAAATTTTTTGCATGGCTAAATCAAAAAAACAACGAAGTTTTCTGCGAATAATTCCCTTAGGGGGATTAGGTGAGGTGGGAAAAAATATGCTGCTCCTTGAATGGGTTGAAAGGTTCGCCACAAGCGGGAAAATTTTAATCATTGATATGGGGCTTCAATTTCCCGGAGAAGATACCCCGGGAATTGATTTTATTATCCCCAATATAAAATATCTTGAGAGAAAAGAAAAAAATATTGTCGGGGTAATATTTACTCACGGCCATTATGACCACATTGGAGCTATCCCCTATCTTATTGAAAAATTAAAATATCCAAAACTCTTTGCCGCCCCCTTAACCGCCGGAATTATCGCCAAAAGACAGGAGGAATTTCCCCATCTTAAAAAATTAGATATAAAAAAGATTGAACCCGGGGGCAGGATAAAACTCGGACCGTTTAAAATTGAATTTATAAAAATGACACATAATATCCCCGATACCTTTGGTCTTTTTATTTTAACTCCAATTGGCAATCTTTTTCATACCGCTGATTTTAAATTTGACCTAACTCCGCTTTATGACGCCCCGTCAAACATCAACAAATTAAAAGAATTTGGCGAAAGAAAAATTCTAATGTTGTTTTCAGATTCCACCGGAGCGGAAAATCCCGGACATTCAATCTCTGAAAAAAACATTCAGGAAAATTTGGAAGAGATTTTTAAGAAAGCTCCGGGTAGAATTATTGCCGCCACTTTTGCCTCGTTAATCAACAGAGTGCAACAAATTATTTATCTTTCGGAAAAATATGGACGCAAAGTTGCTATTGACGGTTATACTATGAAAACCAATATTGATATATCAAGGGCTTTAAACTACCTCAAAATTGCTGAAAAAACTTTGATAAATCCCAAAAACATTTCCAGTTTTGCTGATAAAAAAATTACCGTGCTTTGCACCGGTGCCCAGGGAGAAGAAAGAGCGATTTTAATGAAAATTGCCAACAAACGTCATCCCTATATTAAATTAAAAAAGGATGATAGTGTAATTTTTTCATCTTCGGTGATACCGGGAAACGAAAGAACGGTCCAAATTTTAAAAGACAATCTTCTCCGTCAGGGAGCAAAAGTTTTTCATTACAAAATGATGGATATTCATGCCGGCGGACATGCCCAGAAAGAAGAGTTGAAAAAAATGCTTGAAATAATGAGACCTAAGTTTTTTATGCCGGTTCATGGTCAATATTCAATGCTTGCCAGCCACAGTGAAATTGCCGGAGAATACGGGCTCGAAGAAAAAAACATCGCTTTGGCCGAAAACGGAGATATTATCAGAATCAATTCTAAAAAGCTCTCGATTGAAAAAAGAGTTGTTCCTTCAAACTATGTTATGGTTGATGGCCTTGGAGTCGGAGATGTGGGAGAAATAGTGCTGCGTGACAGGCAGGCAATGGCAAAAGACGGGATGTTTGTTATAATAGCGGTAATTGACAGGCAAACCGGCAAAGTCAAGGGAAATCCCGATATTATCTCAAGGGGTTTTATTTATTTGCGAGAATCAAAACAACTGCTTTCCGAAACCAGAAAAAAGGTGATTGAAATTGTCGAGCAAACAACAAGCTCTAACGGAACGGTTAATTGGATTTATATAAAAGACCAAATCCGAAACAAAATCGGAGAATTCCTTTTTCAAAAGACCCAGCGAAGACCGATGGTTCTACCTGTTGTTATAAAAGTATAACAACAGGAAATCCTAAATCCTAAATAATTTTTAAAATTCAATATATAAATATGCGAGTGTTATCCGGCATCCAACCAACAGGAGAACTTCATATCGGGAATTATTTTGGCGCTATCAAGCAATGGATAGAACTCCAAAAAAACAACGAGTGTATTTTCCCCATTGTTGATTTGCACGCAATGACTGTCCCCTATTCACCAAGCGAACTCCAAAAAAATATTCTGAAAACGGCTGCAGACTATCTGGCTTTGGGAGTTGACCCGTCAAAATGCGTCATTTTCATTCAATCAGAGGTTTTTGAGCATACTGAACTTGCCTGGATTTTAAATACTATTACACCGCTTGGAGAACTGGAACGGATGACGCAATTTAAAGAAAAGTCTAAACTTTATCAAAAAAATATTAATGCCGGGCTTCTAACTTATCCGGTTTTGCAGGCTGCCGACATTTTGCTTTATCAAACCGATATTGTCCCGGTGGGCAAAGACCAAAAACAGCATATTGAACTTGCAAGAACCATTGCCAGAAAATTTAATCATCTTTTTGGCGAAACTTTCAAAGAACCGGAGGCTTTAATTCCCAAATTTGGCGGGAAAATTATGAGTTTGAATAATCCCAACAAAAAAATGTCAAAGTCCCTGGGAGAAGAAAGTTATCTCGCAATATTTAACAGCCCCCAAGAAATTAAAGAAAAAATTAAAAAAGCGGTTACTGATTCCGGAAAGGAAATTAAATCTTCAGCCGATAAACCGGCTATTACCAATTTGATAAATATCTACAGCCTTTTTTCAGAAATGAAAATTGAAGAAATAGAAAAAGAATTTAAAGGAAGAGGATATGAATATTTTAAAGACTCCCTGATAGACCTGGTTTTAAAAAAACTTAAACCGTATCAGCGAAAAAGAAAAGAGCTTGAAGCTCAACCAAAATATATTAAAAAATTGCTCCGGGACGGAGCAAAAAGAGCCAAAATTATTGCCGGAGAAACAATGGAACAGGTCAGAAAAAAAGTGGGAATTTCTGGTTAACCCCTCACTCATCATAACCAAAAAACTGCCCAAAGCAGTTTTTTGGTTTGTCAGCTTGTTTGAACTATTTAAGCAAATCTATATTTACATTTATGTTAGAATCCCAATCAATGGCTGGAAATTTGTGAAGTAATTCACTAATATATTTTTTTAATTCATCATATTTATCCTGGGTTTTGGCTTCAAATTTGACAGTCAAATAGGGGCCATTTTGAGAATAACGAATAACAAACATACTATCCTCCATATCAAGACGGACGCCATCTCCAGCCCGCTCATCATCAATAATTTTTGCTTTTTGGAAATCTCTCTTTAATATAGCGCTAACTTCACTGATGAGAGCCACTTTTTTATCATCGGCGCAAAAAACTTTTATTTCAGGGCTGGAAATATATCTTGGCAGAAAAGCAATGGCTTGGGCAAGTGATTGATTGGTTTTGGTTAAATAATTCAATAAACGCAAAGTTGAATATATTCCATCATCGTGATTATAAAAATCAGCAGAAAAGAAAAAATGGCCAGACAGCTCCCCTATAAAAACGGCTTTTACTTCCTGATTTTTTTTCTTTAAAAATGAATGGCCAGTGCGCCACATAAAGGGACTGCCTCCATATTTCAAAATTGTTTCTTCAACAACTCTTGAGCAAAGGGTATTATACATAATCTTGGCGCCAGAATGTTTATCAAGAACATCTATTGCGAAAATAGCAACGAGAACATCGTTCCAAATAATCCCTCCTTTATTATCAACAATACCTATGCGGTCGCCGTCGGGATCATAAGAAAATCCAATATCTGCCCTCTCCCCAAGCACTCTTTCTCTTAAACGCTCGGCAACAGTAATTTCAGTGGGATCCGGGGTTCCCAAAGGAAAGGAGGAATCTAAATTGCAGTTGCTTTCAACTACCTCACAGCCAATTTTTCGGAGCAAAACCGGAACAATCGCGCCGGCAGTTGAATGGCTGGGGTCCACAACGACCTTGAATTTTTTAATATTCGGAAAACGTTTTATTAAATCGTTAAAATAAGCCTCCTGAATATCCTGCTTCTCTATTTTTCCCGCAACCCTCCCCTGTTCATAATCTTCTTCCTCAACCATTCTTCTCAATTCCTGCATACCCTCGCTAACCAGAGTTTCAGAAAAATCTATGGCAAACTTAAAACCATTATATTGGGCTGGATTGTGGGAAGCGCTAACAAAAGCGCCCCCTTTCCTCTGCAGAAAGTATTGAGCCCAATAAAAAGTTCCCACCAAATTCATCCCAATATCAATTGTGTCAACTCCAGCCCAACTAAAACCGCGAATTAAAGCCTCACTATACTCCGGACTCGTTGCCCGGCAATCTCTACCAACAACCGCCCCCGTTATACCATGGCGTTTCATATAAGTGCCGTGCGCCCTCCCCAAATGTTCTACAATCTCCGGATTTAAATCTTTATTGACTATACCTCGCAGGTCATAACCGCGAAACATAAAAGGATTGATTTTCATATGTATTTATTATAACATACAATCATGAGTTTTTCTGTAGGCATTGTTGGTCTGCCAAATGTTGGCAAGTCAACCTTATTTAAAGCTTTAACCCGCCAAAAAGTGGATATTTCCAATTATCCCTTCTGCACAATTTCGCCGAATGTTGGAATAGTTCAGGTTCCGGATACAAGGCTTCAAAAAATTGCAAAAGCGATAAAACCGGAAAAAATAATTCCAACAATTATAGAATTTGTAGATATTGCGGGACTGGTTAAGGGCGCACACAAAGGCGAAGGACTGGGCAACCAGTTTCTGTCTCGTATCCGGGAAGTTGACGCAATTTTAGAAGTGGTTAGAAATTTTAAAAATGAGAACATTGCTCATATTGAAGGAAAACCAAACCCTGAAAGGGATATTGAAATAATTAAAACCGAATTGCTCATGAAAGATTTGGAGACTGTTGAAAAAACAAAGGAAAATTTTAACAAAGAGGCTAAAAGCGGAAACAAAGAAGCAATAAGAAAATTAGAAATAATGGAAATTTTCTGCCAGGCTCTGAACAAGGGAAAGGTTCTTTCGGAAATTGAATTATCAGAAGATTCCCAAAATTTAACTCAGGAACTTTGTCTTTTGACAATAAAACCGATAATTTATGTTTTTAATAGCGGCGAACTTCCCGCCACTTTTGATACAAAAACATTGGGGGTCCAAAATTCGCTAAACATTGATTTAAAAACAGAAGAAGAAATATCGGAGTTTTCAGAATCAGAAATTAAAGAACTTGCAATATCATCAAAAATTGGAGAGCTAATTTCCCTCTGCTACAAAACTTTAGAACTTATTCCTTTTTACACAATAAAAGGCGGGATTGAAACCCGGGCCTGGACACTAAAACAGGGAGGGAATATTTTGGACGCTGCCGAAAAAGTCCACAGCGATTTTAAAGAAAAATTCATAAAGGCCGAGGTGGTAAGTTTTGAAAAACTCATAAATTCCGGCTCCTGGCAATCAGCCCGAGAAAAAGGCTGGATTGAAACCGCGGGCAAAGAATATATCGTAAAAGATGGAGATATAATAGAGTTTAGAATATAAAGCCCTGCTCCGCAGAGAAATCCTAAATCCCAATTTCTAATTTCTAAACAAATCCTAATGACCAAAATTCCAAATTTAAAAGCGCGCTTTTTAAAACCCTTACATTTTGCCTTAAATAGATATTTATGCTAAATTAATATATATGGTGGAAGAAGAAACTCCTCAAGAAAATTTCAAACAATATGAATTAAATTATTTTTTGCCCCTAAATCTTTCCGGGGAAGAAATTTCGGATTTCCCAAATAAATTTAACAATTTTCTGACCGAAATCCAGGGAAAAATAGAAAATATTGGCAAGCTGAAAATTCAAAGATTTGCTTTCCTTATAAAAAACCATAGCAGGGGGTACTGGGGAGAAATAAAATTTTCGGCAGACCCGGCAAAAATTTCCGAGCTTGAAAAAAGGTTAAAATTAGAAGAGGAAATTTTAAGATTTTCTATTGAGGCTGTGCCTCCAATAAAACAGGGGGCTGAATTACTCGCCAAAAAGCCGAAAATAAAAACAAAAAAGCCAACTCTCCCGGAAATAAAATCCGAGACAAAAAAAGAAAAAGTAAAATTAGAAGAAATTGACAAAAAATTAGAAGAAATAATCGGAAATATTTAAAGAAATTTGTTAGCAAAGACGAGCTGAAAAGCGAAGTCTTTGCGTTACAAAGTCCTTTACCCCGTTAGATAGAAAATTTATTTATAAATTTTCTATCTAACGGGGTGCTCAATTTTGCAGCCAATCGAGTTTCGCCTCTCGGCCGAGCTCGAGGCTCGCTCTCTTGGGCAAAATTGGCATGAATTTAAACAAAGTGTTTCTTATCGGTAATTTAACTCGCGATCCGGAACTCAAAACAACTCCCGGAGGACAGCCGGTTTGTAATATTGGAATGGCAACTAATAGAATCTGGACAGATAAACAATCCGGTCAAAAACAGCAAAAAGTAGAGTTTCATACGGTAATTTTATGGAGAAGATTGGCGGAAATCGCCAACCAATATCTCCAAAAGGGAAGTTTGGTTTTTATTGAAGGAAGGCTTCAAACAAGAAGTTGGGAGGATAAAAATGGGGTTAAGCGCTGGACAACTGAAATTGTTGCTGAAAACATGCAGTTGGGACCAAGAACGGCTCAAAAACTAACACCCAGAGAACCGATTAAAGGAAGAGAGGAGCCTGCCGAAGAATCGGAAGAACCAGTTGAAGAAATCCCGGTTATTGAAGAAGAGCCGGAGGAAATCAATATAAAGGATATACCCTTCTAACCTTGCTCTGCAAGGAATTTCTAAATCCTAATTTCTAATTTCTAAACCCCGATACTAGAAAATCTTTCGAATTTGAGTACAAGGCGGGCAAATCCCAAATTTATAATTTGCTTGCCCCGTAGTTAATGAGCGAAGCGAGATATACTATGGGTTTAGGATTTAGGATTTCGAATTTAGGACTTCCACTGCGGAGCAGTGGATATATGGCTGAGTGTTATTTTTGTAAAAATCAAATACAAGAGATTAACTGGAAGGATGTTGAAACGATTCAGCGGTTTTTAAGCACCGGAGCAAAAATTCAACCCCGAAAAAAAACCGGTCTTTGCGCTAAACACCAAAGAAAATTATCCAAAGCGATAAAAAGAGCCCGCATTATGGGCCTCCTGCCTTTCACAACCAGATAACCAAAGTTCAGATAACTAAAGTTTGGTTGCTCTAAAACCAAAAAATACAGGGTCAAAACCTCTGTATTTTATGTTATAAAAAGCAATAGAGCTTAGCAGCCCCCGCTCTTATTTTTGTAAATTCGCGCTTTATATTATACTTCCTTTTATCACCATTATTCAAAATTTATATTGATTTTATCAATCATATCAGTCTTATCAATCCCTGAGCGAATTCTTGAGCTTCGACACCAAGAAATACTGAGAAAGATTT
>Ga0210056_1003927_pt1 | contig 11845 bp, 10 predicted proteins | sample CryGeyCG2014_080_2_FD_183965 | JGI IMG/M metagenome (GOLD analysis project Ga0210056, IMG submission 183965) | Groundwater microbial communities from aquifer - Crystal Geyser CG07_land_8/20/14_0.80 (SPAdes) (version 2) | ecosystem: Environmental > Aquatic > Deep subsurface > Groundwater | place...
TAACCTGGGGAGAGCGGCAGCACGGCTTCTGAAGAATCGAGAGGTACTGTACGCGGGGAATCACCGGCAAGACCGGCTCCCGCGACGCTCCTCCAACCCTTGACTCGCAAACCCAGGGGGCCGGACGGCTGGATCGACACTGCCCGACAGGTAGGCGGTGGATTTAGGAGGCATTGTCGCGTTGACACGGCGACCTTGTGAGGCGTAGAATTTTCTTCCAACCTGAAAGAGTGAGGTCATCGTAGACCGGACCACCCAGGGTGGTCAGACCGACTTATATGCGTTCCGTCAAGATACAGCTCTTCCTCATCAGCATCGTGACAATGGGGTCACTCGGCGCCGCGATTGCCTTTGCCATACGCTCGTTTTCCGAGTGGGCCATCGTTGGCATCTCCCTGGGCGCAGGCGCCCTTGTTGGTCTCGTTACCGTCGCACTTCTACCCGCGCTGGACGAGACGAAGCCTGAGGAAAGTCGGGAACCTCGCGAAGACGCGCCCCGCAACCACACCCCTCTCCCGGAAAGTGTCGTTGTTCAACATGGGATTGCTGAGGTCCTCTCCAAAATGTCTGACAAGTTCGCAGCGTGTCAGGGAGACTTGGAGCGTAAGTCGCGCGACTTTGATTTCCTGGTCGATTTCAGCAAGATGATGACAACGACGCCATCAGAAGGCAAGTTACTGCCATTTGTTCTCGAGAAAATTGCCTACCACGTGGGGGCGAAATCGGCATCCTTCCTCTTGCTGGACAAGAGGTCCAAGGAATTGGTCGCGCGCGCGGTGACGGGCAGCGCTGGGGGCTTGGCTCGCGGCGAGTGTGTCCCGACGGACGAAGGAATCTACGCGCAAGTCCTGGGATCAAAACGGACGGTCATCCAGCGGCGTGGAGTGCGCTCGCGAGCGCTGGCAAGGATCGCCACGCCGGGTGATCCGGAAGACGTCGTCGGGGTTCCGCTGCAGGTGGACAACCGGATGCTCGGAATACTGATGGTGGAGGGCAAGAAAGATGGGACCGGGTTCACACACGGCGAGTCCGAGTTCCTCGGCTACCTTGCCAATGGCACCGCCATGGTGCTGCGCTACGCTTCTCTGCAGGAGGAACTGACGAAAATATTCCTCAGCATTGTCCGCGCGCTGGTGCAGGCCGTGGATGCCAGAGACCGATATACACGCAATCATTCCACCCGTGTTTCCGAGTACTCCATGGCTTTGGGACGGGCGCTGAAATTCGATCCGGACGAGCAGGATCGCATGTTGTTTGGGTCGCTGCTGCACGATATCGGCAAGCTGGGAATTCCCGACCACATTCTCAACAAACCGGGGAAGCTGACCGACGAGGAATTTGAGGTCATCAAGTCACATACCGTCCGGGGGTCTGAGATTCTGGGTCACTTGGAGACTCGTCTGCCGTGGAACATCCTCCCGCTGGTGCGCAGCCACCACGAACGGTGGGACGGAACCGGCTACCCGGACAGGCTGCAAGGAGCAAGTATTGACCGCCAGGCCCGCGTGGTGGCCATCGCCGACGTTTTTGATGCCATCACTTCCGACAGGGTCTACCGCCCCGGGATGCCGCTCGATCAGGCCATCATGGAGATCCGCCGAGGGGTCGGTCATCATTTCGACCCAAACCTCGTGCCGGTGGCCACGTCTCTTCTCGAGACCGAATACAAACGGGTTGCCGAGAGCATCGGTCTCGGATAGCCGATCTCACGCGGGTCCCTGTTGCGTGACGCGCCGAGCGATTTCGGAAGCGCGGGACATAATCTCTTTTTCATCCAGGTTGACCAGGTTGCCACCCCGCACCTGAATTTCTCCGTCCACAATGACCGTGTCAACATCACTGGCCATTGCGCTGTAGACGATGTGGGAGATTTCGTTGTGACGAGGCGACAGGTGCGGCTTGTCGAAGTCAAGCAGCACAATATCCGCCTTCATTCCCGCTTTGAGTTGCCCAACCTGATCTCCGAGACCCAGAGCAGCCGCGCCATTTCGAGTGGCCATTTCGAGAGCCGTGTATGCCGAAACCGCTGTGGGGTCTTTGGCGGCGACTTTGTGCAGCAACGCGGTGAGCCGCGTTTCCTCCAACATATCCAGATTGTTGTTGCTGGCCGCGCCGTCTGTCGCGATAGCAACAGGCACGCCCCTATCCAGCATTTTCGCCACCGGCGCAATGCCGCTCGCAAGCTTCAGGTTGCTCGTGGGGTTGTGGGCCACTCCGACTCGTTTCTCGCGGAAGAGGTCGATGTGAGCCTCCTCCACACACACGCAGTGGGCGGCAACAACTCCCACGTCGAACAATCCCATGGCATCCATTGCCTCAACCGGATGCATGCCGTACTGCTCCCGAACCGTCTGCACCTCCACTTCGGTTTCCGCAAGGTGGGTATGGATCTTGACGCCGAGATTGGCTGCCTCTTCACCCAATCGTTCCATGATGGATCGACTGCACGTGTAGAGCGCGTGCGGGGCCAGCATCACGGTAATGCGCCCGTTTCCCGCGCCGTTCCATTCCCGGCAAAACTCCACGGCCTCGCAAATGCGACGCTCCGGCTCGGGGAGAAAGCCGAGAAGCACACCCGACGGCACGCCGCGAATGCCGGCGTCCACCATGGCCCGTGTCGTCGACTCGAAGTAATGATACATATCGCAAAGGGTGGTCGTGCCCGACTTAAGCATCTCCACCGTTGCCAGCATCGTGCCCCAGTAGACGTCCTCAGACGTGAGGCGCGCTTCGGTTGGCCAGATCTTCTCATGCAGCCACGGCTCGAGGGCCATGTCGTCCGCATAACCGCGCATGAGTACCATTGCCGCGTGGGTGTGTGCGTTGATCAGTCCCGGGATGGCAACCATGCGACTACCATCGATGCGCAGCGTGCCGCTAGCGGGATTTTCGGAGCAACCATTCCTCGAGCCCACATGCACGATGCGGTTTCCCGCCACACGCAGGTCCACGCCATGGAGCACTCTTCTATCGTCGTCCATCGTCACCGCGGTGACGTTTTCAATTAGAATGCTGTTCAACTGCGACCTCCGCAGATTCTTGAGCGGTCATCAACTGCTGCAACTGTTCCCGGTACGGGGGTCGGGCGACGCCGCGGTCGGTGATGATGGCCGCGACCAGCGTGTGAGGGGTCACGTCGAACGCCGGATTGAAAACCACAACACCTTCCGGCGCGATGTCGTTCCCACAGATACGCGTCACTTCGTCCGGGTGCCTTTGCTCGATGGGGATCGCCTCCCCCGTGCGGATGGCAAAGTCGATTGTCGAGACGGGTGCGGCAACATAAAGGGGAACCTGGTGGTGGTTGGCTATCACGGCCAGTCCGTAGGTGCCGATTTTGTTGGCAACATCCCCGTTCGCCGCAATGCGGTCCGCTCCAACGATCACGCAGTCCACCGTCTCTGTCGCCATCAGGTGGGCCGACATGTTGTCTGTGACGAGAGTTACCGGGATACCGTCCTGCATCAATTCCCATGCGGTGAGCCTCGCGCCTTGGAGCACCGGTCGCGTTTCGTCAACGTAGACGTGGACCTTCCTGCCCGACTCCACCGCGGCGCGGATCACTCCCAGCGCCGTGCCGTATCCTGCTGTCGCGAGGGCGCCGGCATTGCAGTGCGTCAGAATGGTAACCTGCTGCGGGAGCAGTTCCGCTCCGAACCGGCCCATGCGCCGGTTGGCGGCAATGTCGTCATCGCAGATTTGCTGAGCGTCTGCCAGCAGGGCCGATTGCATCGCGCCCGGGGTACCGGTTAGTAGGTCCATTGCGCGGGACATCATCTTGTTCAGCGCCCAGAAGAGGTTAACGGCGGTGGGGCGCGTCGCGGCCAGCGTCGCTCGCGCCCTCCGCAATTCCCCCAGCAATTCGCCGGTCGTGGCGGCATTAGATTGATACGCGCAGAGGGCCAACCCGAATGCAGCAGTTACCCCGATGGCGGGCGCGCCCCGCACCCGGAGCGAGCGAATGGCTTCGGCCACCGACTCGACCGTGTCGCACTCAATATACTTGAGCTTCTGCGGCAGAAGTGTCTGGTCGATCATGCGCACCCTGCCGGCTGCCCATGCGACGGTGGTAAAAGCGCTCATAGTTTACCTATCTCCCGGTATTCATCCAAAGCGTGGCGGCAGACACAGTCGTCTTTGTCGTAACGCCGCGCCGCGGACAGCAGTAATTCCGAGACTCGAGGGAGCCTCTGCTCCATCACATCGAGTACCTCCCAATGCGTCAACGGAGTCGATGAAATTCCCGCCGCGTAGTTGGTGACAATGGCGACTGCCGCGTAGCACATCTCCGCCTCGCGAGCGAGTGGCGCCTCCGGCACCTGGGTCATCCCCACAACGTCCCCTCCCAGTTGCGCGAACATCCGTATTTCCGCAGGCGTTTCAAATCGAGGTCCCTCGGCGCACACGTACGCGCCACCGTCAACGAACGGCAGACCGAGCCGCTGGGCTTCGGATAGCAGCAGTTTCCGTAGCCTCGCGCAATAGGGTTGCGTGAGGTCGATATGAATGGGAATGGTCAATCTCTCCGCGTAGAACGTGGACTCACGCCGGCGGGTGAAATCGATGAACTGATCGAGCACCATCAGGTCGCCTGGTTGAAGTCTCTCTGAAATTCCGCCACAGGCGGCCGTGGACAGAATGGCCGAGCACCCGGCCTGTTTCATGGCGAGAATGTTGGCGCGGTAGTTCACAAGGTGAGGCGGCACGTTCCCTTCCCGGCCGTGTCGGGAAAGGAAGACAACCTGTCTATCCTCCGCAACTGAAGCTACCCGCAGATCCACGTTTCCGTAGGGTGTGCTTTCCTCACGAAGAGCGAACTGGTCTGAGTCGAGGGAAGCAATTCCCGTTCCACCGATGATGCCAATAGTCGTCATGTTTCTTCTCTTGAATGTTGATTTCAGAGTGAGTGCGGCGCCGGCATTCCTGGTGGAGAGACGTTGCGCGTCACCGACCTGCCTGCCAGGCGGGCAGGCGAGCATCTACCCCGAATCGGCGCTGTGGTCCGAAGAACGACGACCATGTGTCGCCCCCTGGCTCTCGGGGGGCAGTGACTCCATCCCCGGAGTGAACGCAACGACCTGGTCGCGACCTCGTCGCTTGGCCTCGTACAGCGCCTGGTCTGCCTGCTCAAAGATCATCTCCGCAGATCGTGTTCCCGGGGTGCAGGTGGCCACTCCCACGGAGATGTAGATGGTTCGCATGATCCCCTTGTGCTTGCTTGAGTGTGTCGCCAGGGCGGAGCGAAGTCGCTCACCCACGAGTTTTCCCTGTACCAGATTTGTCTCGGGGAGCACAACGGCAAACTCCTCTCCGCCGTATCTGCCAACGGTGTCGGTTGCTCGCACCTGCGACTTTAGAATGTAGCCGGTCTCACGGAGAACGATGTCGCCTTGCTGGTGACCGTAAGTGTCGTTGTAGTCTTTGAAGTGATCGATGTCGATCATGAGAAGCGCCATCGCCCGGCCGTACCGGTGCGACCGCTCGACCTCTCGGTCGACTTCACTCACGATGAACGCGTGATTATAGAGACGGGTCAGCGCATCGTGTACGGCAATCTGGCGGACGCTGCGATGTTCTTCCACCAGTTTGGACAGCAGAACGGCCACGCCAAGCAGGAAAATCACGTCCAGCGTTTCGTTCAGGCTGATTTGCCAGTCGTCCAGACCGCCGGCCAGGAGATAGATGATGGACGTACCGGTGGCGAATGTAAGGCTCAATGGATAGCTGAAGTACAGCGCCACGCCAAAAACGGGGATTGCATAGAGGCTGATGGACCGGGCTTCTCCTCCCAAGCGATGGTCGAGGTAGCCAAGCGCCAACTGGAAGATGACCGCGGCGGTCAACGGCCAGTACTTTGAGATTTTCAAGGATAGCTTCACGCTTCTCACTAACCCGTTACGTTTCCATGCTCCCCCAGACAAGTGAAAGCCGCACTCCGGTGATTTACACCTGCGCGATGCACTCGATCTCCACGACGAGGTCCGCCCGCGCCAGCGAGGCCACGCCAACCGTCGACCGCGCCGGGCGATGGTTGCCGAAGAATTCAGCGTACACTTCGTTCATGACCGGGAAGTCCTCCACCACGTTCGTCAGGAAAACCGTGGTCTTGATAACTTTGTCCACGGAAGCCCCCGATTGCTCCAGGACCGCCTTCATGTTCTCCAAGGCGGCACGCGTTTGAGCTGCAACACCCCCGTCGACGACCTCCTGGGTGCCTGGCTTGAACCCAACCTGTCCGGACGCGAATACCAGGTCCCCGCATTTCACCGCTCCCGAAAGCGGGATGCTGGCGCTTGGCGAAATAAACTCCAGTTTACTCACACGAAAACTCCCTTCAGAATAATAGGATGTTCACCAGGTTCGCCCCGATGCCTCAGCGCTTCGCCGTCCTGCACAACAGACGCATTTTACCATGAAGCGCTTTCATCGTGACACCCCAAACGAACGAATGTGAATATATCACAGAAGGGATCGGGGTTTCCAGCGCGCCCTCGACCAGACCGAGCGAATTTTTGACTTCAGCAGTCGCGTGTGGTAACATTCGCGGGTGCGTTGCTGGAGGCACTCGCGCCAGTTTGGCCGAGAAGGGAATGGGCAGCATGGGGACTGAAAACCGAACCATTCGGTGCGACGAGGGAGATGTCATCTTTTCCGAGGGGGACACGGGCAGAGAGATGTACCTCGTCGAGCAGGGACGGGTTGAGATACGCCATCGGATGGATGGTCGCGATGAGGTCGTTGCAGAAATCCTGCCCGGCCAGTTTTTCGGTGAGATGGCTTTATTCGATGAGGCGCCCAGGTCGGGTTCGGCGGTCGCGTCTCGCCACACGATTCTGGTGTGCTACACGCGTGACGCGTTTGTGCGGGCCGTGCGCGAAGATCCCGACCTCGCCATCTACCTGATCGAGGATCTCTGCACGCGAATGCACCGGGCAAATCAGTATGTCCGCCAACTCTCCAAACGCGCCGACCCGCCTGACGGAGCGTGGCAGGACACGGTTACGGAGTTGCGCGCTATCATGCAGACAAGAATTCAGAAGGGGGAGTGAGTCCCCTCTGACTGCACGGAAGGAAGGCCGTTCATCGTGACCCTCCCTGACGGAATGCGTATTGAATATCTGCCCGAACTGCCGAAGGACAAGTCGTTCGGCATCGGCTGCATCGGGGCGGGTTTCATCATGCGAGACTGCCATCTGGTGGCCTATAATCGTGCCGGCTTTAATCCCGTGGCCATCGCTTCACGTAGTCGGCAGAGCGCCTGGGCGACCGCAAAACTGCGCGGGATCGAGCGTGTGCACGACCATTACCTTGCATTGCTCGAGGACGCATCCGTCGAGGTCGTCGACGTCGCCGTGCCGCCCAACCTGCAATTGGGGATTGTGCGCCACATTGTCCAGCATGGCCGGCACATTCGGGGTATCCTCGCGCAGAAACCCAATGGCTCCAATCTTGCAGAGGCGCGGGAGATTGTCCGGCTGTGCAGCGACGCGGGGATCAAACTGGGCGTCAACCAGAACATGCGGTACGACCAGTCGGTTCGCGCTCTAAAGTGGTTGCTGGATCGAGGATACCTGGGCGATCCCGTCCTTGCCACTATCGAGATGCGAGCGATTCCTCACTGGATGCCGTGGCAGGCGGAGCAGGGCTGGTGTACGTGTCGCATTATGAGCATCCATCATCTCGACTGTTTTCGATTCTTGTTCGGTGATCCCGAGAGAGTCTATGCTTCCTTCCGGCCGGATCCTCGAACCGCGTTTCCGCATGAAGACGGAGTGTGTCTCTACGTTCTCGAATACGCGAACGGGCTGCGGGCTTCTTCATGGGATGATGTGTGGACAGGGCCGGCGCGGGAGGGCGTGGACATGAGGCGAGGGTCGGAAGGGGACATCGGCATCCGCTGGCGCGTCGAAGGAACGGAGGGGATCGCGCGCGGCACTATCGGCTGGCCGGACTATCCGACGGGAAGCCCAAGCACTATTGACTTCGCCACCTCCCGGTTTTCAGGATGCTGGTTTCAGCCACGCTGGCCGCAGCGATGGTTCCCGGACGCCTTCGTGGGTACGATGGCTCAGTTGCTCCGCGCCATTGAGGAGGACACCGAACCCGAGATCAGCGGAAGCGACAATCTGAAGACCATGGCCCTGGTTGACGCGTCCTACATTTCAGCAAGAGAGCATCGGGTGGTGGCTCCGTCGGAATTGTCATTGTAGCCCTTTGACGACTCAGACCCCCTGAAACGATACAATCGGATCATGCCGTTATTTCGTCATCCTGCATCGGAGGTCAAACATGAAACTCGGACTCATCAACTCGGCCTGGGCTCAGGCTGGGCGAGAAACTGCATGGGGCATCAAGCAGACGAAACGCATCGGTTTCGATACACTCGACATCGCAACCGACCCTCTGGATATTGACCCAAAGGAAAAACGCCGAATCATCGACACCGCTGCCGATTGCGAACTCCCGGTAGTCTCCCTCTGCTGCGTGGCCGTCGGGTTGACAGACTTTAATCCATCGGTTCAACGGTTTAGTCTGGAGCGGGTGACGCGGTTTCTGGATCTCTGCTATGAGTTCCGGGCCCGTAACCTGCTATTGGTGATCGGCGAATACATCTGGCAGCAGGAGGTGATTCCCCCAAGCCTACAATGGGAATTCGCCGTTGAGAATGTCAGGAAGGTGGGCCGACATGCGAAGTCCCTTGGGCTGGAGATTGTCATTGAATTGGAGCCTTTCAGGCTGTCGCTGATCAACAGCGTTGAGACCATGTCACGGTTTCTCCGAGACGTGGATATGCCGAAGACTGTTCGAGCAAACTGCGACATTTCCCATCTGCATCTTGTGAGAACGCCCATCAAGGAAATCCCGAAGCTGAAAGGCAAGATCGGTCACGTGCATCTTTCCGATTGTGACGGCAAGGTACACGGCGATCTTCCACCGGGACGCGGCGCAACTCCCATCAAACGATACCTTTCTGCCATTCGAGACACGGGATACGACGGCGTTGTCAGCATTGAGCTGGAATACTCGCCCGCGCCGGAGAGAATTGTGGAGTGGGTTGAGGAAGCGTATTGCGAAACAGACAGAATCATGCAGGAGCTGCAATGTCGGGGTTAGTATTGCCCTGGCTCGCGCTTCGCAGAGGTCTTCTCCAACGTCACCACCCATGCTGCCGCCTCGTCAGCGAGGTATCCGTTGGGACGTTCCTGCATGACACGCCCCAATTCCTTGAGCGCTTCCGCAGCGTTCCCCGAAGCCGCCAGGGACATCGCATAGCGATACCGGATAGCGTAGAGTCGGGGAGAGCTTGCGAGCGCGCTGGCGAAATGTGACGGCGCATCCGAGAACCTTCGGTTCAGGCAGAGGGCGGTGCCCAAAGTTATTTCCGCGGCGGGGAAAGGAGCGCCCCCCTCGTGCAGACTGTTGGCGGCAAACGCGGCGGCCTCCGCGTAGCGTTTCATTCCCAGATTGTGGACTGCTTGCGAAAACGCCAGTTGATCGGCCACCGGGAACGAGGTCCCCTGGTCGGGCTTTGCCCTTTTGTCAGGAACTGATGTCGCGACGCTTTGCAGCAATCGGGCAAGACTCGTTGCCACCATCGACGGCAGTTGTGTCACTTTGCCAGTGAGGCTGTCCGAAGCCACTGGCATGGCCCTCCGGCGAGTCTGGAGGCGGAGATTCAGCACAACGGTGTCATACGCGATGAACAAAGTCCCGCGCAGGAGCAGATCGGGTTTCTTCAACCGTAGCGGCGGGGGGAGCTTCAAGGATAGCTCCTTCGTGGCCGCAGCGCGGATTTCGAGATTGGTCGCCGCCGTCTCCCGCGACACGTAATCCGGGAACTCGTTCAGTTCCTGAATGAGCATTTCTCTGAGACCCACTGTCAGGAGTTGGTGCTGAGGATCGAATGATCCTGACTCGACGGCTGCAATGGAGACCCACACCGGCTCGTCTTGGACTCGCAGAGAATCAGCGGCGTGCGCGTGGCGAATGCTCCCTATTAAGCTGATGCACACGGTCAATAGTACCCGCGCACAGCGGCGCATGCCTGATCGCGGGATACACATCGCAGTACCTTCCTCTCCGGCCCAAAGCCTGTGGTCCTCCCGGGTATATGGGCAGGGAAATCTGTCCACCTCCGATATCGCTGTCAATTGTACCATTGTCTTGCGGACGACAACACGCAACCGTTCAGTTGAGTGCAAAGCCCCCCCCGTGTGAAACTGGGGGCGTTCCTGCCGACACCTGAACGGTTACGTCAACACAGCACGGCAGCCTGGGGGGATCAAGCCCGCCGCCATCCATCCTCCCCAGCCAGTTCGCCCTCCTCGCTGTCCCCTTTCACTCGCGTAGGTTTCCCCAACCTCTCGTTTGTGCCTGCCCGACCCCAGGGCGCTGATTACCACCACGCATCACAAATCTTACTTACACTCAGGACTGCGACTACGGTTGACGATGGCGTCTGATTTGCCCTATACTAACCTTGCGTTCAGCCGGGGCGTAGCGCAGCTTGGTTAGCGCGCCTGCTTTGGGAGCAGGAGGTCGCCAGTTCGAATCTGGCCGCCCCGACCAGAAGATCATGTTCGATGCGTGATGTCGGATGGGGGGCAGGAAGGCGGGTGCCAACGTCTGCCATCCGCCATGCCACATCCGAGATCGAGTGGCGGGAGTAGCTCAATGGTAGAGTTCCAGCCTTCCAAGCTGGCTGTGCGGGTTCGATCCCCGTCTCCCGCTCCACTTCCCATGTCGGACCTCGGACGTGGGATGGAAGAAGTGTCCGAACATCCGCCATCCGCCATGCCACATCCGAGACCCGAGATTGACGGGGGGCGCCCATAGCTCAGGGGACAGAGCAACTGCCTTCTAAGCAGTAGGTCGCAGGTTCAAATCCTGCTGGGCGCGCCAGTATGATTGCGGAGTGCGGAATGAAGCTCCGACTTGCCGAGAGTCCCGACGAGTCGGGAGATGCGGAATGGAATGTAGTTCCCACATCCCACATCCGAGATTCTAAGTTGGTGGGTGTAGCTCAGTTGGTTAGAGCGCCAGATTGTGGCTCTGGAGGCCGAGGGTTCGAGCCCCTTCACTCACCCCAATTTTCTGCGCTCCATTGCTTGCGTTCGTCGTGCGTCCGTAGCTCAACTGGATAGAGCATCAGACTTCGGATCTGAGGGTTGGGGGTTCAAGTCCCTCCGGGCGCGCCAATTGGTCGCGATTCGCGAACCCCCCATGATTTCCGCGTCGACCTCCATTTTCATCCCTAAGTCCCGGTCATATACTCGTTACGGGTGAAAACACCCCCCTCACCCTCGAACCCTTTGGGTTCGCGCCCTCTCCCCCCGGCGGGGGCTGACTCTTACCCACACTTGACACCGCACATCAAGGGCTGGCGCGGGCGGGGTGCATGGTCTGGTAAGTAGGTCGTCAAAAATACTGTCCCTGCTGAAACGAAGACGGACATACCCGATTGATTCGGTAATCCCCCTGAACTTGTTTCAGGGGATGGTTAGGACCACGCTAACGGCGGGAGGCGACAGACAGAATCCTCCCGAACTTGTTTCGGGGGATGGTTAGGACCACGCTAACCCCATCCGCTTTAAGCGTTTCATCATCGCCGAACCGGGCCATGGAAGTGCTCCAAGCGGTGGAATTGTGGGTTAACCCAACTTCCGCAGTAAGCAGGCGGATCGAGGAGGGACTGGAGAAGATCGCCCGGTCGTGTGCGAAGAAGAAGCAGAAGGTGGCCGAGATCGAGCGCCGCGTGGGACGTTTATTGGGTCAGAACAGCCGAGCGACAGGACTGTTTGAGGTCAGGGTCACGGAGGGCGAAGGGGGTGAAGCTCGACTGGCG
>Ga0210056_1003928_pt1 | contig 11844 bp, 9 predicted proteins | sample CryGeyCG2014_080_2_FD_183965 | JGI IMG/M metagenome (GOLD analysis project Ga0210056, IMG submission 183965) | Groundwater microbial communities from aquifer - Crystal Geyser CG07_land_8/20/14_0.80 (SPAdes) (version 2) | ecosystem: Environmental > Aquatic > Deep subsurface > Groundwater | place...
ATCCAGAATGGCTTTTTAATTAACCAAGTGGCATATAAAAGAGCAATTAAAGTTAAAATGTGAAGAGTTAAAGGTTCTTTAATTGCATAAACAGTGGGAAAATAATTTTTCCATCCAGCAGCTGAAATTTCACCCAAGAAATAAGTAGTGTGGCCGGTAGAGCTTCTATTAATAGCCAATAATAACCCTAGAAGATATTGTCCAAAAGGTTTTAATATTGAATTTGAGGCCATCCAAATATTAAGGTTAGCTAAAGGTTTGGGAATAGCAGTGGTGGAGAGGAGAAATTGAGTATCTCGGATTTGCCGTTCTGCCGGATAGTCTAATACATGGTATTGATAAACTGGCCAAACTATAAATACCATGCCAATTATTCCTACTAATAAAGCGAGGCCAAGATATTTTAAGATATTAAATATATATTTTTTTCCATTTTTTAAGCAAGCATAAACTAAGATGATGATGGCGAAAAATGGTATAAGTAAGATTAAAGAAAATTTTAACAGCATTGTCACTCCAAATATTAAACCAGCAAAAATTATGTTTTTCTTTGTGGGATTTTTTAAAAATTTTAACCAGAAATAACTAGCCAAAACTACTCCCAGGGTTGCTCCAACATCAGTAGTCACTAATCTCCCCTGAGCTAGAAAAGTAGGGGAAAAGGAGAATAAAAACAGGGATAGAAGAGCGACCCTATTTCCAAAAAGCTCTCTTGCCCAATAGAAAAGAAACCATCCTAAAAAAATTAAAAGTAAGATCATTGGTATTCTTGCCAAAAGTAAAATCTTATCAGGATTATTACCAGATTTATATAAAAACTCGCCCCCGAGATTAAATTGATGCCACCAAAAAGGATTATCCTCTTGGGTCCAGGCAGAATGATCTTTTGGGAAATTAAGATTTAAGAATAAAAGAGGAATAGCAGCCAAGTCTTTGAGTAATGGTGGATGTTCGGGATTAAGGCGCATATCTTTCTGAGTTAAATAAGAGAAACCTGCTGTAACATGAACTGGTTCATCGGTAGTAAAAGAATCGTCAAGAATACTAAAAAAAGCTACTAAAAACATGAAAAAAAGTAAAAAGAAAGCGACGGTATAAGTAAGGCGATTAGACATGCTTATTGCACTTTAAATACAAATATTGTTGTTCCAATTCTTTTGATTAAATTATCTTCAAACTGAAAATACTTTTTAGATTCTGGCAGTTCCTTATCATAATTTATATTTTGGAGTTCAAATGCAGAAACAGCAATTAAAGAACCTTTTGGCGGCAAGGGGTCATATCTAATATTGAAGGGTTGATAAGCTTCGCCTAAATAATATTCTAACGGAACATTAGAAAAAATGTGAGTATAAATTTTTTCTATTCTGTTATCTTTTACCCATTTCCCAAAACTTTTAACATCCTGACCACCCCAGTCATAATTAGAATCGGTAGCGATTTGATAGCCTTCTAAAGTTCCTCCGGCTAAAATATTGTAATAAGAAAGGAAATATGGCCAGGTTAGAATCCAGGCGATAATAATTATAATGAAAAGAGGAAGGAAAAGGAAAGAAAATTTGACTTTCTTTTTTAAAATGGTGAAGTCTAACCGGAACCTCCTACTTACTTCTTTAGCAACTAAGACATAAAGCAAAAAGGTTAGAGGAAAAATGTGTCTTAAGCCAATATTTAGCCTGAGGATTAAACTTACGAAGCCATAAATTAAAAAGAAGCAAAGAGTGGTAGCGTTAAAAGGATTTCTAAGAAAATCGACAAATTTCTGTCTGAGTCGATGAGCTTCGCTCATCTCCACCTTCGCTTCGTTCGCTGCGCTCTCTCCGCTCGGTAAATGATTTTTTTGAAAGAACCTCCGAATTGAAAAGAAAATTGTTAAAAATAGTAAAATTAAAAATCCCAAAGTTTCTTTAGTAAAAAAAAGAACAGGGAAATAAGTAAAACCTGCTCCTTCTGAACCATAAACTGCTCCCATAAAATAAGTAGCTTGCCAAGCACCAGCTGCCCTACTGAATACCATCATTAGACCAACTAAATATTCAATTAGCCCATTTAAGAAAAAAATATTAAGAGCAACAACTTGGTAGAGGAGATTTCTTCCAATCAGCGGCAATGGGGGAGGGTAACTATAACTTATCTGGTGCTGAATTCCTTGGACCCCCATATTTGTGGTCTGAAGGCCGTAGATGATTCCAACAAGAGTTAAAATGAGAATCGAAAACAATATAAAAAATAATAAATATCTTTTCCAAAATTCTCTTTTAGTAAATAAAATATAAATTAACCCACCAGAAAAAAGACCCAAAAATAAAAAAATAGCTTGAAATTTGGTTAATAATGCTAAAACGGTAAAAAGAACAGCCAAAATAAAATGTGGGTGGCGGAGGGTTGGAGTCCAGAATTTTTTATTTTCTGTTAAATCTTTCAAAAAAAGAGAGAAGGTTAAAATGGAAAGTAGACAAAGAAGAGCTAAGGGAACATCAAATACCACTAAAGAGCTATGAGCTATAAAGTTAGGTGAAAAAACCAAAAGAAAAAGAGAAATTAAAGCAGGTATTGCACCAAAAATCTTTCTTAAAAAATAATAAACTAAAAATAAAAGAAGGCCATTAAAAAGAATTACTATGGTCCGCGATAAAAAGGTTATAATATCTGGATTATTTCCGATGCCAAATAAAAAATTGCCAGCAAAATCCCACTGAATATTCTCATATTTTAATTCCTCAGAAATTTGGGGGAGATTTAAATTTAAGAAAAGCAAAGGGATAGCGGCTATATTCTTTATAAGAGGTGGATGTTCGGCATTGATAAAATACTTTTGAGTTTTTAGATAATAGAAACCTGCCGGGATATGGGAAACTTCATCGGAGGTAAGAGCAAAACCTGAAAATTTTAATCCCTCCCAGAATTTTCCCTGAACAGAAAAAAAAGCTGAAAGGAAAAAAATGAGAAAAAGGATCAGGGCAAAGTAATTGGCATTATGTTTTACAAAATCCAATATTTTAGCCATTAAAACATTTTAACCCGTTAGAAATTTATAATCAATACTCTAATCAACACCCGGGGTTGATTATCACTCGAAAGTCTTGACTGCTAATTTTGGTCTGCTATAATGGAAATATGACAATAACTGAACGCCAAGGAGAAATTTTAAATAGGATTGTCGAAGATTATATCGGTTTAGCTCAGCCAATAAGCTCGGAATTTTTAGAAAAAAAACATAAATTTAGCGTATCCCCAGCGACAATTAGAATAGAGATGCAAAGGTTGACTGACGGAGGCTTTATTTTTCAGCCTCACACCTCGGCTGGAAGAGTGCCCACCGACAAAGGTTACAGATTTTTTGTTGATAATTTGTTAAAGAGTGAAATTTCAGAATTTGAAGATGTCTTTGAAATAGAAGACATTTTTCAGAAAGCTGGAAAAGATATCTTTAAGCTGGCAAGTCGTTTAACAAAATTTTTGGCTGAGGAATCCTCAAGCCTTACAATTTTAAATCTTTTAGAGAGAGATTTTTTTTGGAAAGAGGGTTGGGAAGAAATATTGCGAGAGCCCGAATTTGAAGAAAAGGATTTAATTTCTCATTTCACCAAACTTTTAGAAAGTTTTGAAGAAAACATTGAAAATTTGAAAATAAATTCTGGAATTAAAATTTACATTGGTAAAGAAAATCCATTTTCAAAAACAAAAGATTTTAGTATAATATCTTCCAGGTGCCATTTGCCCGAAGGGGAAGAAGGAATTATTTCACTTCTGGGTCCTAAAAGAATGGCTTATGATAGGAATATTAGTTTAATAAATTCTTTTAAAAAAATATTAGAGAAATTTTAAAAATGGAACAAGAGAAAAATCAAAAAACTGAAATAGGAGAATTAAAGAAAAAATTAGAAGAATGTCAAAAACTAAAAGATGAATATTTGACTGGCTGGCAAAGAGAAAGAGCGGATTTCCTGAATTACAAAAAAGGGGAATTAGAAAGAGTTGGGGAGATTTTAAAATATGCCGACGTTGGATTGGTTCTAAAAGTTTTGCCAATCTTAGATAATTTTGAAATCGCTGAAAAGAAATTGGCAGAAAATTTAAAAGTCGATGAACTTCGTTCATCTTCACCCTTCGCTGACGCTCGGGTAAATGATGAAAATATCAAAGGCTTATTGCAAATAAAAAATCAAATTTTAGATTTTCTAAAAAATCAGGGAGTGGAAGAAATAAAATCTTTAGGAGAAAAATTCAATCCAAATTTTCAGGAAATAGTTGAAATTGTTGAAACAAAAGATAAGGAGTCAGGAGTTGTCATTGAAGAAATCCAAAAAGGTTATAAAATTCACGGCAGACTATTACGCCCTGCCAAAGTGAAAGTAGCAAAATAAAGGTCAAAAGTTGAAAAACTACTTAATTTTTAATTAATAATATGGCTAAGGTTTTAGGTATTGACCTCGGTACATCTATATCCAAGATGGCTACCATTTTGCATGGTGAGCCAAAGTGTATTGAAAGTCGAGAGGGTTCGGTTTTAATACCCTCGGTTGTGGCATTGTCAAAAAGCGGAGAGAGATTAGTTGGAATTTTAGCCCAGAGACAAGCAGTGACCAATCCTAAAAACACTGTTTTTGCTGTTAAAAGATTCATTGGCAGAAGATTTTCCGACCCAGAGGTTCAAAAAGAGTTAAAGAGATTACCTTATGAAACAAGAGAAAGAACAGATGGTGGAGTAGAAATAAAATTGGGAGAGAAATGGTATACCCCAATTGAAATATCCTCAATGATTTTGCAGAAGATAAAATTGGATACTGAAGAAAAATTGGGTGAAAAAGTAACTTCAGCAGTGATTACCTGTCCAGCCAACTTTGATGATTCCCAGAGAAAAGCAACAAAAACTGCCGGAGAAATCGCTGGATTTAAGGTTTTGAGAATTATTAATGAGCCAACCGCCGCTGCTCTTTGTTATGGATTTGGAAAGAAAAAACCAGAGAAAGTTTTAGTTTATGATTTTGGCGGCGGGACCTTTGATGTTACCATTTTGGATTTATCTCCTGATACGGTTGAAGTGATAGCTACCGGTGGAGAACCGCATTTAGGCGGGGAAGATTTTGACCAAAGAGTAATCAATTTTATAATTGAGCAATTTAAAAAAGAGCAGGGAATAGATTTATCAAAAGACCCTCTGGCTTTGCAAAGAGTAAAGGAAGCGGCCGAAAAAGCAAAGATAGAATTATCAAGCACTCTGGAAACCGAGATTAATTTACCCTTCATTTCAGCTGATACTTCGGGCCCCAAACATCTTCTCTATAAAATCAATCGGGCTCAATTTGAGAATTTGGTTAGGGATTTAATTGAAAGGTCAATTGAAAGAGTGAAAAAAACTTTAGAAGAGGGCAAACTTTCTAAAAATGAGGTTGATGAAATTATTTTAGTTGGCGGAACAACTTTAATCCCTCAAGTCAGGGCCGAAGTCCAAAACTTTTTTGGCAAAGAGCCAAACAAATCTATTAATCCAGAAGAAGTAGTAGCAATGGGAGCAGCAATTGAAGCAGAAATTTTAAGAGCAAAAGAAGAAGGAAGGGCGCCAGAAGGGGAAATAAAAAGTGTTCTTTTATTGGATGTCTTACCCCTTTCTTTAGGAATTGAAACTTTAGGTGGAATTAGCACTCAAATGATTGCTAAAAATACAACCATCCCCACGGCCAAAACCCAGATTTTCTCAACTGCGGCTGATAATCAAACCTCAGTCGAAATCAATGTTTTGCAAGGAGAGCGACCAATGGTAGTTGATAACAGGAGTTTGGGAAGATTCATTTTAGATGGAATTCCACCAGCTCCCAGAGGAATTCCCCAGATTGAAGTAACCTTTGATATTGACGCTAATGGCATTTTAACTGCTACTGCCAAAGATAAAGCCACCGGGAAAAGTCAATCAATTAGAATTGAAGGTTCAATTGGTTTGTCAAAAGAAGATGTGGAAAGGATGAAAAGAGAGGCGGAATTACATGCCAAAGAAGATCAAAAGAAGCGAGAGTTAAGTGAAGCAAAAAATATAGCTGATAGTTTAGTTTATACTAGTGAGAAAACATTGAGAGAGGTTGGAGATAAAATTTCTTCGGAAACAAAAAAGGAAATTGAGGGAAAGATTAATGAATTGAAAAAAGTGAAAGAAGGTGATAATATCGAGGATATTAAAAGTAAAACTTCCGAATTATCTCAGGTAATTCAGAAAATTGGCGCTGAGATGTATCGAGCGGCAGGCGAAAAAAAACCAGAGGAGGGAGAAGGACCAAAAGCCGAGGAGGGAGAATATAAAGAGAAGTAAATATGAAGGATTACTATCAAATTTTAGGAATATCAAAGGGTGCCTCTCCAGACGAAATAAAGAAGGCCTATTATAAATTGGCTCACAAATTTCATCCTGATAAGGGCGGTGATGAGAAGAAGTTTAAGGAAATAAATGAGGCCTATCAGATTCTTTCTGATAAAGAAAAGAGAAGCCAGTATGACAGATTTGGAAGAGTTTTTGAAGGTGGGGAACCAGGTTTTGATTTTCAATGGGCCTGGGGAAGACCTGATGTCGATTTTGAAGAGATTTTTAGAACCGATTTTGGAGATTTGGGCGATATGGTTGAAGACCTTTTCGGTTTTGGCACGCCTCGAAGAAAAAAAGATTTAAAAAGGGGAAAAGACATTGAAATTGACCTGGAAATTCCTTTGGAAGATACTCTAAAAGGAAGAGAAAAAGAGATTTCTTTGTATAAAATGATTTTGTGTTCGCGTTGCCAAGGTAGCGGCGCGGAACCTGGCACCAAAATTAAGGAGTGTTTTTCTTGCCGAGGAACTGGTGAGGTCCAACAAATCAAAAAGACCTTTTTTGGTTCATTTACTCGATATACTATTTGTCCAGAATGTGGTGGAGAAGGAGTTCATCCGGAAAAACCCTGTAATGTTTGCAATGGTGAAGGAAGGGTAAAGGGAGAAGAAGATATTAAAATTTGGATACCGGCCGGGGTAGACACTAATCAGGTGATAAAGGTTGAGCAAAAAGGTGAAGCCGGAAGAAGAGGAGGTAAGCCCGGGGATTTATATTGTCGGATTTCTGTTAAGCGCCACCCAATTTTCAAGAGAAAAGGTGACGATTTGTATGTTTCCTTAGCTGTCTCTTTTTCTCAGGCAGCTTTGGGTGATGAAATAGAAGTGCCAACCTTGGAAGGCCCCGAAGGAAAGCCTTCGGCTTCCTACGGGGTAAAAAAGAAAATTTTATTAAAAGTTCCTGCCGGCATCGAATCTGGAAAGATTTTGCGAATTTCTGACAAGGGAATTCCCCACTTTTCAGGTTATGGAAAAGGAGATATGTATGCTGAATTGATAGTGAAGACGCCAAAGAAATTGACTAAAAAACAAAAAGAACTATTAGAAAAACTAAAAGAAGAAGGTATTTAAGCCCCCTTAGCTCAACTGGTAGAGCAAGATCCTTTTAAGATCGAGGTTATAGGTTCGAGTCCTATAGGGGGCATATTTTATGTATAAAACCGATCCACTACTAATAGCTAAATGCCGAAATTTAAGAAGAAAAGGATATACGCTTGGAGAAATTATAAAAGCCACTAATCTTCCCAAAACTACAATTTTTGACCATGTGCGAGACATTCCACTTTCCATCGCAATGAAAGAGAGTTTAGCTAGAGAAAACATCCAGCGACTTAAAGAAATTGCACTTAGAAGAAAGGGGAAGTGTATTCCGGGAAGAATTGTCATTAAACCAAAAGGATGGGGTGATAAATTAATATTCCTTGTAGCCCATTTTATGTTTGATGGCGAGATTACGAGTCATAGCTGTGTTTATCACAACCGTAATATGGCACTAATTGGTCAAGTTGCCTCTTTAATGAAAAGAATATTTCATTTACAGCCGCACAATTGGTTAAATAAAGAAACCGGAGTCCATAGAATTTATTATACTCACGTTGAACTCGCGCGGTATGTAAAAGAGAAATCTGATAAATTGAAGCGATATATTAAAAATGCTCCTTCGATCAAGAAAAAAATATTTCTCCGAGCATTTTTTGATGACGAAGGCAGTGTCCATTTTGATAAAAAATTAGTTAGAGGATATCAGTACAATCTAGAAATTCTAAAACTAATTCAAGGATTATTAAAAGATTTTGATATTGAAAGCCAAATTGATAAAAAATATAATGAAATCAATATTAGCAGAAAACCAAATCTCATAAAATTTCGCGATAAAATCAATTTTTCAAAAGGAATTTATATAAATCCTGCTCGCAAAAACAGCATTTGGAAAAAGAAACTGGAGAAAAGAGAAATACTTGACTATATTATAAGTTCGTATAAAAAATAATTGCTCCTTAGCAATTTTGTTTGGAAAATCTTAAAACAAGGAGGAGGAGGTGGGAAATGAGACCAATAATACTTGAAAGAGCAGATATTCATTTTTTGAAGAATTTCATTGAGAAAACAGCTCGGTGGTGTGATTGTGGAATGTGCGAGTTATGCCTGAGAAGAAAAACATGCGAGAAACGATTAGAAAAGGTGATTCCGTCGGAAGAAGAGGCGCCTCATCGATTAACTTTCGAAGGAGAAGACCTCCAATGTTTAGTCGATTTGGTTGATGCAGCAGCTGAAAGGCATTTCTGTGGGACGCCTTATTTGGAAGCTTTTTGCGAGCTCTGTAATGCCAGAGGAATGTTTGAACGGCGATTGTTAGTCCACTCATATTAGCTCTTCTTTGATGAAAAAAAGAAAGACTGAGCCAGTACCTTTAGGCTGGCTCAGTTTTTGTTTAAAAATGTTAAAATATAAATATGGAAAGGATAGTTTTACATATCGACATGGATTATTTCTTCGCCCAGATTGAGGAAAGAGAAAACCCACAATTTAAGGGGAAGCCGGTTGTAGTTGGCGCCGACCCTAAAGGAGGCAAGGGCAGGGGAGTCGTTTCAACCTGTAATTACACTGCTCGGAAATATGGAATTCATTCAGCAATGCCAATTTCCAAGGCCTACGAACTTTGTCCTGAGGCAATATTTTTGCCGGTCAATATGCAGCTCTATCAAAAAGTTTCCGAAAAGATAATGGAAATTATCAAAAAATACTTGCCCCGTAGCATCCCGAGCGAAAGCGAGGGATTGCTTCGGGGTTCCCCGAAATGGGAAATAACGTCTTTAGATGAAGCTTATTTAGATATAAGTTTTTTAAATAGCTACAAAAAAGCAGAAAATCTTGCGGAAAAATTGAAAAAAGAAATTTTGGAAAAAGAAAAATTAACTTGTACCGTTGGTATTGGGCCAAATAAGTTAATTGCCAAAATGGCAGCTAAAAAAGCAAAGCCCCGTAGTGAGCTTCGCTCTACTACTGGGGCTAAGCCAAATGGATTATTAATTATTAAACCAAATCAGGTTAAAAAATTTCTTGAGCCTTTGGATATCGAAGATTTACCAGGGATTGGGCCAAAAACAGGCATGCGAATAGCGCAAAGTCTCTCGCTTCGCTCGAGACATTATGCGAATGCGCCCATACGAATTAGGGATCTTAAAAAATTATCGAAAAAAGAGCTTGTCGAACTTTTAGGAAGAGTAGGGGAGACGCTTTATGAGAGAGCCAGAGGGATTGACGAAGAGCCAGTTACTTCGGAAGAAATTATTAAATCAATTGGCAAAGAACACACTTTTGAAAAGGATACTCGTGACCCAGAAATCATTTTCAGCAAATTCGACGAAATAATAAAAGAAATTGGTCAAGAACTGTTCTTGACCAATTTATATTTTAGGACGATAACGGTTATTTGTCGATTTACCGGGTTTGAAACGCATACAAAATCGAAAACTTTAGAAAAAACGACTCGAGATTCAGAAATTTTGGAAAAAGAAGCTAAAAAACTTCTTTTAAAATTTTTACTTGAAAACCCAAAACTAATTCGTTTAATTGGTCTAAGAGTTAAAATTTTTTAACCTAAATGAATCTTTCCTTGCGTTTCGATTTTTCGCAAAAGAAGTTCGACATCCCCGGGTTTATAGATTCGGTAGTTATTTATTGGGTTGCGGTAAGCTTTTAATTTTCCTGATTTATCCCAGTTACGAAGGGTAAGAGGGGTAACTCCTACCAAATCAGCTACTTCTTTAACTGTGAGATAGCTTTTTTTAACCCTAGGTATTTCGATATGGTGAAGTCTTACTGGTATTTTCTTCATATTTATCCTGCACCTTTTTAAAATAAATTAGGTTTTAGTTTAGCCCTGAATTAATAAAGAAAAGATGCAGGATTTATTAATGTTTATTAATCTTTTTCGTATAAAAACCTTAATAAAGTTTATTTTATTTTAATCTATATCAAAACCCTTTGTCAATGTGGAAAACTCGTGGCAGTTTTCCTACACGGGATGTTCAAAGAAGCTATCGCTTCTTTTCACGCTTCGTTAATACTCGCTGTTCGAAGAAGGTATCGCTTCTTCTCTCGCCTCGTTGCGGAAGCAACTCGGCAACCGAAGGGTTCTCCCGACCCCAGGGGCCCCGACGAAGTCGGGGAGGGATGGTGGGTGGGTCGGAGTCCGATATGGTTAGGAGTTTTCCACAGCTTGACAAGGTGTTTTCTGTGCTAAAATAAGATAATCTCGACCATCGAGATTACGGATAATGAAGGTAAATCAAGATAAAAAATATATCCCATTAAAAGAAGTAGGAAAAATAACTGGTTATGCATCAGATTATATTGGTTATTTGATTAGAAAGAGAAAAATTAAGGGAAGAAAAGTTTATACCAACGCTTCCTGGGTAATTACTCCAGAAGAAATAATTAAATATTGTCAAAAAAGGAAGAATCTCGAGGTTCGAGATTCTTCTTTGTTAAATAAAAAATACCTTTCCTTAAAAGAGGCAGCTAAAATTTCAGGTTATTCTCCCGATTATATTGGTTGGTTAATCCGAGCAGGAAAAATTGCGGGAAGAAAAATTTACGCTGGAATTTCCTGGCAGACAACTGAAGAAGCAATCGAGAATTACCGAAGAAGGAAGACAAAAAGCCAGGAAAATTTACTTTTCAATCTCCCATCTTATTTAAAATTACACCTTATTCCTCAAAGAGGGAATAAGGTTTTTGGTTTTGGATGGCGCCTAGCTTTAGCTGTAATTATTATTTTCTTCCTCGCTTCTGGCTTCGCTCCCTTAAGATTTTTTCAATCATCAATTGTAGCTATTACCGGGCCCGAGACAAAAACAGTTAGTTTTTATAATAATCAATGTATTGGCGACTGGAAATTGCCTCAAAATGCGGAAGGCTCGCCCAATGTTGGACCTGGCGGGGATATAAACTCATTTTCTGAAGCAAACTCAGCAATTTATAAAACAGGCCCCTTAATTCTTCTTTGTCAAGATTTTAAACAATTAGAAACAATTACCCAAGAACAGGTTGAAGAGGTAACTTCAACACCTGAGATTATTGTAGAAGAAGCCACATCAACAGAAGAACAGCAAACAACTTCAACATTGCCAGAAGCAACAACTACTGAATCGACTTCAACCGAGGCAACTACCACCGAAGCAACTACAACACCTGGAGTCATGGAAGAGGAAGCAACTTCAACTCCACCCATTCAAGAGGAGGAAGCGACTTCGACTGAAACAACAACCACTGAAGCAACTGGCGAGGAAATTAGTGTTGGAACAACCACTACCGGAGTAACTTCTACTGAGCCAGAAAGTGAGCCAACTTCGTTCTTTGAAAAAACAAAAAGATTCTTTGGATTCAGGGCCTATGCTCAGGAAAATACTTTTTCGGCAAAAATTAAATTTTCTTTTGCCATTGGAGAAAAAGAACTGGATATTTCAATAATTGAGCAATCAACAA
>Ga0210056_1003937_pt1 | contig 11818 bp, 12 predicted proteins | sample CryGeyCG2014_080_2_FD_183965 | JGI IMG/M metagenome (GOLD analysis project Ga0210056, IMG submission 183965) | Groundwater microbial communities from aquifer - Crystal Geyser CG07_land_8/20/14_0.80 (SPAdes) (version 2) | ecosystem: Environmental > Aquatic > Deep subsurface > Groundwater | place...
GTGGTCAAGTGATTTTTCGATTATCCAAAAGCGTTAACGCTGTCAATCGGAAGTTTACCGGCAGAAGGCCATAGTGTCGGTCGATTCGGGAATGGCTCGACGGGTCAGCAGCGACGGGTCTTTTAAAAGTACGTCTCGATGGAATAGACCGGGTCGGCGATAAAGTCCTCGGCGAAAGGCTGAGGGATGTCGTCGCCTGTCTGCGTGCGACGCACAGGCAGGTATGTCGGGGATTCGATGATCGGCGGAGCATGCGTGACGGGCCTTGGAGACCCTTTGAAATCCCATAAATCCAGATGCTGGAGTATTCCTGCCTGCCGGCAGGCAGGTTTTGGACCGCATCCGGATCTTTAATAAATGCGACGACCCGCATTTTTCCCCGGCACTTGGGGTAGGGCAGGGGATGATCGCATCGATTCCAACCTTTTTGCGCCTGCCCCGGGATGCGTTGCTGTAGTATCCATAGTAACACATCATCTGTTCGCCTTTGTTCGGAACATGGCTGGTCATGGCGGCCGGCCATTCCAGGGCGTCAAATACCCGGGTGGTTTGGTCCGTCCTTGGACCGATAGATTACCGATTTCGTGGAAACAGCCATCGGGAATTCTCCGAAGGTCTGACACGCGCTTCTGATGACACGACGGACAAAAATGCCGCCTTTTGCAGGAAAAGGTCAGAAGATATTCGTGACCGCACTCACTACAACGGATCCGGGCAAACCCTTTTCTCAGAATTCCGCACTTAAGATATCGACAAATCACTTCCTTGACGTAAGGACGAAAAAATGCCTTCGAAGGCCTTGAAATGGTCCTCCACGCATTTCATGCTTCCCCAGAAGCGTATCATGGGCTTCTTCGATGCTTTACGCGAACGAAAAGGAAAAGCACAAATCCCAATGCTGCAGCGGTAGTATTCAGCATGAATGCAAAGTCATAAGCCCCGGTTGTATCCCTCAACCAGCCTGTTACCCAATGGGACAGGATGGCTCCTGCCCCGTAGAAAGGGGTCCACGCCCCGATCACCGTACCCATCACAGCTTTCGGAAAATAATCCCCCGCACATGCGCCGTAAATGGGGAAAGTCGCTCCGTAAAAAATGGCCAGGAGCCCCACCATTCCGTACAGCAGACCAGGGCTTCGAGACATCAGGATTCCCACCAGGGATACGGTGATAAAGCCGTTGGATACCAGGATTATGTTCCTTCGACCTAGGCGATCCGAGAGCGGGAGCACCGTGAGGACACCGGCCACTTGAGCAAAGCCATGCACCGTCGCCAGGAGGCTCGCTTTTTCCATGGGGATTCCCATCTGAGTCCTGGCGTAATCGACCATGAAGGTGGTGATGCCGTAAAGGGCATAGGATATGCAAAAATAGGAAAGACCGATCTTCCAAAACGTCATGTCCGTAAATATCGCGGAAAAGCGGCGGGAAGCAATTTCTTTGGGCTTGAAAACAAGGGGAGAGGATTTGTCGGGATCGGTTCGGCCCCAGGGATGAAAACCTGCCGATTCAGGATCGCTGCGCAACAAAACAGAATTTACGACAACCATGGCCAGCGCCGCGAAGCCCAAGATATACCAGGCATACCGCCAGTCGAAATGCCGGACAATCCATGGGAATACCGCTCCCATGGCGGCGAATCCAAACCCATACCCGGTGGACATGATGCCGAGCGCCAGTCCTCTTCGGCGGGAATCGAACCAGCGTTGGACTACGGTGATGACGGGTGCCCACATGCCGGTGGCGCCGATCCCCACGACTGCATAAAAAAGGCATGCCGTCCATAAGGTCCTTGTGGTGCCCATCAGGAGTACTCCGAGGCTCAAGATGATGCCGCAGGCTGAAATCACCGGTCGGGCCCCGAAACGATCTGTGAGCAGTCCCGTCAGCGGGGTCAGCAAAATATATGTGAATAGATAAGCATTGTAGATGGATCCACCGGCGGTCCGGGTCAACCCCAGGCTTTGGATCATTTCCGGAAGAACCACCCCATACCCGAGACGGACGGAATAATTAACGAACAGGTTGGCAAAGCTGATCGCCAGAATCACCCAGGCCCAGTGGATGGCGGTGGTTTTTTTTATCGTAGGATCAATCGGTGGTATATCCATGCGGATCATTCAGGAAGGCCTTATAGATCCGATAATGCACCGTTTCCTCGTACTTCACGGGAGTTACCGGGACATGGTCAAAGCTGTAAATGGATGCTTTAGGACAGGCCAATAGAATCGGTGAATGGGTGGCTATGATAAACTGGGCGTGCCCCGCCTTTCCCACTTTTGTCAATAAGCTTAAAAGCTCGAGTTGGGTGACGGGGGAAAGGGCTGTTTCCGGCTCGTCCAAGAGATATAGCCCTTTGATCCGATACCGGGATTTAAAATAAGACATGATGGATTGTCCGTGAGATTGCGTGATTAAGGATTTGCCCCCGAAATATTCGAGCTGCCCGGCGTCAACAGTCGCCCATTCCTCCAAAAATTGTGCGAAATCCTGGAACACGGATGACCCGAAAAAGGATCCCGGAACCCGGCCGTCTGCCCATTTGACCGAAATGTACCTGCAGAGCTTGTCTTCGAAGGGATTGTTTTCAAAGTGCCTTCCGATTTCTCTTCTCCAGATATAGATGCCGCATTGATGGGCGAGGGCTTCCAGGAGAGTGGATTTGCCCGATCCGTTTTCGCCCACAAAGAGAGTAATGGGAGAATCGAAAACGATTTCCCGGGTCTGATGAAATAAGGGGAGGTTGAAGGGATAATGGCAGTCAGTCGGGTAGCGATCCGGATGAAAAATGACACGATCAAGATGCATGAGGTTTCCTTTACCTTATATCCAGGTCCACAGGAACAAGACCATCAGGGAAAATATCGTTATGGGAATCCCGACGACAGCATGTTCCTTGAAGGTCATTGCGATACCGTATGGAGAGGCCCGTTCCGCCACAATGAGATTGGCGATGCTCCCGATGAGGATCAGGTTTCCGGCAAAGGTGCTGGAAACGGCCAGTGAATACCATTCCACCGGGTTTGTCGGATCCAGAAAAGGAAGCAGGAGCATCGTTGCCGGAACATTGCTTACTAGATTGCTCAACACCGCGGAGACGCCGGCCAGGATATAAAGGTTATGAAGGTCGATCCCGCTCGATTTTAAATACTCTATCACCAGCTTCGGATAATTGCCATTCGAAATCCCTTCGATGACGATAAACAGGGCACAAAACAGGATGATCAAATGCCAATCGATGAGTCCTAAAATGGATCGTGTTTTTAACTTCCTGCTGCATAGTAGAATCCCTGAAACCGCCATGGCCGATATCTCTCTCGGGATCGGAGTCAAGAAGAGAATTACAAGAATTACGATGGAAGCCAGTCCCTTTGTCGACCACCAAATATTGAACACCGGCCAAGCCTCTTCCGCCACCTGGGATGCAACCGGTTGATGCAAGTTCATCTTTTTTCGGTAGAACGCCAAGAGGATCAGGTAACTTCCCAAAAGACTGATGATCGAAGGAGGGGCGCACCAGAGAAAGAATTGTGCGAAGTGAAGCTTTCCGACCTGCCCGATCAGCATATTCTGGGGATTCCCGATCAGGGTGGCCGCGGAGCCGATGTTGCTGGAAACCGCGAGCCCGATCAAAAAGGGCATGGGGTTGAGTCCCGCCCGATTCAGGGAAAGAGCCAGAACCGGGGTGAAGGCAAAACAGATGATGTCGTTGGCCAAAACCGCCGATAAAAGGGCGCTCACGATCATGCTCACCAGCAAAAACAACCGGGGACGGGGGAGCAGATTCAAGATTTTGGAGACGGACCAGGTATAAAATCCTCCCAGTCTGAGCTGGGCGGATACGACCATCAGGGCGTAAAGGAGGAGGATCGTCGGAAAATCAACGGCGGCGACGGCATTCTCCATGGTGACAATGCCGAAAACGACCATGGCGATGGCACCCAGAAGGGCGATGCCGACACGATCAATGACCAGGCCCGGAACCCGCCCGATCGCGACGCCGATATAAGTCAGGATAAAAATGATCGTGGAAAGCATTTCAGGGCATAGAGAAAAGCGATTCAGGAAACATCCGGGTAGGGAAAAACAATGATCTTCTGAAGCTTTTTACTTTGCCATCCCAATTTTGAGTTTTTACGATTTTATCATCTTTGAGTTGCGATACATTGGAAGGCTTTTAAATTTTCAGATTTTCCAGTGCAAAGTTCCAATTGATTCGCTTTTCGATGACGGCCTGGACGTATTCTGCGCGCCGATTCTGGTAATCGAGATAGTAGGCGTGTTCCCAGACGTCTATAGTCAAAAGCGGTTTCAGACCTTCAGTCAGAGGTGTTTCGGCATTGGCGGTTTTAACGACCTTGAGGGCATTGCCGTCCGATACCAGCCAGGCCCATCCGCTTCCGAACTGAGAAATGGCCGCCTCGGCAAGTTGTTTTTTGCAGGTCTCGACACTTCCGAAAGATTTTTCTATCTTTTGTTTCAGGGTATCGGGAGGATCACCGCCGCCGTCAGGCTTGAGGCTTTTCCAGTAGAAGGCATGGTTCCAGGCCTGGGCGGCATTGTTGAAAAATAGTTGCTCGCCGGGCTTTCCCGCGGTTGTCAGCACGATTTTTTCCAGGGCCATTTCGGCATAGTTTTTGCCGACGACCAGCCGATTTAAATTACTGAGATAGCCTTGGTAGTGCCGACCGTAATGGATGCTCATCGTTTTAGCGGAAATGACCGGTTCCAGGGCGTCTTCAGGGTAGGGAAGGGGAGGCAGGGTAAAAACATCTGCGGCGGAAACGTGATGGAAAAGATCTCCCATCAGGATCATGCAGGCTGCGCCGGAGGCTGTTTTGAGGAAATAACGGCGGGTCATCCCGATCGATTTTTCATTTTTTTGCATTTGTGCTTCTCCCTGTCGTTTTCCCTGGTTTTCGGGTAGGAGTGTTTATGAAAAAGAGGCAACGGTCATGCGGTATTCGCCCTTGAACCATTCTCTTTTAATCAAGCGGTTTTCCGTGACACTGAGGTTTTTGGATTGCAATAAGCCCAAAAACTGATCCTCATAAGTCACCTTTCCGAAATCGATGGTGGTGACAAATTTAAGCTTCGGCTTGATAAATTCGATAAGCGGGGCCTTTTCGGTGAAAACGGTTTGAAAGAAAAGGATTTCGCCATTGGGTTTGAGCCACTCATGCACCCGATCCAGCACCAGACTCTGATTTTTGAAAAGCATGAAACTCATGGTGAAAAAAATGTAATCGAAGCGGGCCTCTTGGGGAGGATCGAATGTTTCTACCGGCTGGCAGTGAATCGTCACGTGATTTTCAAGATTGAATTGTCGAATGTTGCCAGCGCAGTGCTGCAAGTAATTTTTATTGATGTCAATGCCGGTGATATGGAGTCCCTTGTCCTTGATGAGTCTGTGAAAATGGTCCATCATCACGCCGTTTCCGATACCCACATCCAGGATGGATGCCTTGTCGCAAACGTATTTCAAGCAATTTTGATAGCCGTAATCGGTGGCGCTGTTGATGATCATTTTATATAAAAAATTCTTCATGGGTAGCCTCCGAGGTTTATGACCGGGGGATTCCTCCGATCTTTTCCAACAAGTCTTTCCGGGGAGGAGAAAAAACCTCCACCACTTCCGCACCCTCTTCCAGGCAACGTCCGCTGTGCAAGACGTCAGGAGGGATGCGGTAGACGATACCGGGTAAAACGGTCCTTTCTTCGTCTCCGATGGTCAAAAGAATGGATCCTTTCAGGACCATTCCCATCTGCTCATGGGGGTGAGCATGCTCCGGTATCCGGGCGCCGGGGGAAAGGTAGAAAAAGACCAGGCTCATCCTGTCTGCCGGAACCAGCCGGATCGACACCCCTTCAGCCAGATCGGTTGCCGGAATCCCTTTTATCTGAAAAAAATTCATGGATACCTTCCTCTAATAATTGTTGAAATCGTAAAAACTCAAAATTGGGATGGCAAATAAAAAGGGTCGAAAATGCTCTCTTTCCGTCATTCCGGCGAAAGCCGGAATCCAGTGTTCTCAAGCACTTATGAAACCCCTGGACCCCGTTTTTCAACGGGGTGACAACTTTTTACGAAGCCATCATAATTAAATACCGCAAACTTTGCGGATGTCTTCATTTTCACGAATTTCGGCGACGGTTCCCTGATAACAAATTCTGCCGTCGTCGATGATATACCCATAATCGCTGAGACTCAAGGTGAACTTCACATTTTGTTCGGCCAAAAGGACGGTCAATCCGGATTCCTTCAAGAGTCGGATTCGATCTCTGAAGATCTGGACCATGCTCGGGGCCAGCCCCTCTGTGGGTTCGTCAAGGAGGAGGAACTCCGGGTTTCCCACCAGGGCCCGGGCGATGGCCAGCATTTTCTGCTCGCCACCGCTCAATAACCCCCCTTTTCGGGTCGAATATTTCCGTAAAGACGGAAAAAGATCAAAGACGTGCTGAATGTCCCAATCCTCCCGCTCTTCCCGTTTGCGTGAGGCAATCTCCAGGTTTTCGAAAACGGTGAGATCGGCAAAGATGCGACGGTCATCGGGTACGTAGCCGATCCCTTTCCGGCACAAGATGTAAGGCGGTTTTCCGGAGATGACCTCTTTTTTGAAAAGGATTTTCCCCATTCGCGGAGGAGTCAGTCCCATGATGCTTTTCAGGGTGGTGGTCTTGCCGGCGCCGTTTCGACCCAGGAGGCACACAACCTGGCCGCGATTGACCGTGAAGCTGACGTCGAAAAGGATATGACTTAACCCGTAAAAAGTATGGATGTTATGCAGTTCAAGCATCATTCGGTTCCCAGATAAGCCCGCTGGACTTCCAAATTGTTTTTGACTTCATCAGGCTTTCCTTGAACCAGAGTCCGGCCCTGTTCCATCACCATGATCCTGTGGGAGACGCCGAAAACCACATCCATGTCGTGTTCGCAAAAGAGAATGGTCAGACCTCGAGTCTCGGCAAGGCGCTTGATCAGGGATATCGTGGTGGCGGTTTCCTCCGGCGACATCCCTGCTGTGGGTTCATCCAATATCAACAACCGGGGTTCATTTCCCAGCGCGATGGCGATCTCGAGCAATCGACGATCGCCATGGGATAGGGATCCTGCAATCTCCTGATGCTTGTCTGCGAGTCCTGCATTTTTGAGGATGGATTGTGTCTCCTTGACGAAGAAGGAGTCGGAGGAGAGAAACAGATTCAGGTTTCGGTTTTTTTGGGAAAGCACGGAGACCTGGACGTTTCTGAAAACCGACAGCCGGTGGAAAATGTTGGCGATTTGAAAAGATCGGGCGATCCCTTTTTTACAGATGCGGTGGGACGGCATCGATGTGATGTCCTCACCGAGAAAGGTGATGGTTCCTCCGTTGGGTTTGAGTTGGCCGGTAATGAGATTGAACAGGGTCGTTTTACCGGCACCGTTGGGCCCGATGACCGCCACAATTTCCCCTTTTTCCACGGACAGGCTAGCCCCGTTGACCGCCTTGAACCCGTCGAAATCTTTTTGTGCGTTTTCAACCCGAAGCATTCAGATATCCTTTTTGGCTTCCAGAAGGAGTTCCCTGCGTTTGAGCTTCAGCGCGATAAATCCCATCACGCCTTCGGGAAGAAAGAAGATCAACAGGATCAGAATAACACCCAGGATCAGGGTCCAATATTCCGTGTAGACACCTGCGAAGGTCCTCAAGGAAACCATGATCGCCGCTCCCAGAATCGGTCCGGAGAAAGTAAACCATCCACCCAAAAGACACATGATCATGATTTCCAGAGAAAGCACCCAAAACATCAAATCCGGAAAAACCGACCGCTCCACCACGACGAAGAAGACACCGGCTACTCCGGCAAAGAAGGTTGCGATGACGATGGCTAAAAGCTGATGCCGCCTCACGTTGATGCCGACGGCGGCGCACCGCTCCGGGTTGTCTCGGATTGCCCGGAGAGTGATTCCGAATGGAGACTTATAGATCCTGTAGAGCGCAATCAGACAAACCGACAAGACGATGAGGATCACATAGTACGATCGGGTAATACCCGAAAGGATGCCGGGAAGCTCGATGCCGTGGATGCCGTCATCCCCGCCGGTCAAGGCGTACCAACGAAAGGTCACGGCCCAGATCAGGGATCCCAGGGAGATCTGAAGCATACCGAAGTACAGGCGGCTCAGCCGAACACAAAACAAACCGATGAGCCAGCCGGCAAGAGCGGCGCATACGGGGCCGGCGATGAATCCGACCCAGGGCGGAAGGTCGGTTTTGGTCAGAATCAGGGCCAAAGTATAGGCGCCGATGCCGTAAAAGACGCCGTGATGAAATTGGTACAACCCCCCGTGCCCGACCACCAGGTTGAGGCTCATGGCCAGGATGGCGGTGACAAAGATCACGGAGAAGATGTAGATATAAAATGCGGGTAAAACTGCCGGTGCGAGGATCAAAAAAGCCAGGAGGATGCTGTTGAATATCGGAGTTCTCCCTTTCTGGAAATCGATGGCGCGCATCTTCCGGTGTCCTACCAGACCGACTTGAGCATCCCGCGGGGTTTCCAGATCAACACGATGACCACCGCAATATAGGGAAACACAATGGCAAACTGCGGCAAAAACAATACTCCAAAGGATTGGGTGAGGCCGAAGATGAGGGACCCTACCATGGCCCCCCACATGTTTCCAAGGCCGCCGATAGTCACGATGAGAAAGGTTTCAATGATGATGTCATGATCCATCCCGAGGGTGACGCTCACCGTGGGAGAGACCAGCGCTCCTCCGAGACCCGCAAGTGAACATCCTAAAATAAAGGCAAAAGCAAAGACCCAGCTCACGTTGATGCCGATGGCGCTGACCATCTCCCGATCGGCGGCAGCGGCGCGGGCGATCTTTCCGATGCGGGTCTTGTTTGAAAAAAGATAGAGCGCCACGGCGATTATCGGACCCATCCCCAAAAGGAAAAGGTTATACTTGGGAATGGGCGAGCTAAAGACCGTCACGGAGCCCTGGAGCAGTTTCGGGGCTGTCACGGACCGGTAATCCGCGCCCCAGAAAATTTTAACCAGATCCCCCAGGATGAGCATGAGGGCAAAGGTAAAGAGTAGGAGCATTAAATGCTCGCGTTCGTAGAGGTGGCAGAAAAGGGCGCGCTCTGCCACCAGACTGATGAGTGCTACCACCAATGGAGAAAGAAGGAGAGCAAACCAGAATCCGATGGAACCGCCTCCGAAAAAAGTCGTCAGGCCATGGGCGACAAAAGCGCCGATCATGTATAAAGACCCATGGGCCAAGTTGGGGACCCGCAGAACGCCCAGGATGAAACTCAATCCCGCGGAAACCACGAAGAGGATCATGGCCCGGCTGATGCCGACCAAAAAATGGTTTCCGATGGCGGACAGGAATGCCACTTGGGAAGCTTCCATATCCCATCATTCCCACATGCCGATGGGTGGCATAAAAATAACCGGTACACCGGTGGAAAGCGTTACTGAAAGAGCCGGCGTACCGGTTGTTTTTGGGTAACCTTTACTTGCCACGGGCTTTTTGGATCTCATCGCATGTGGGCATGACTTCGTTACCTGAAAGAGTCACAATGTCGTTTGCAATGACGAAGTTATTCTTCGGGTCTTTTTTCGTGACCCCGAAATACATGGGGTAAACCGCCTGGTGATCGCACGCGCGCATTTCCACCAATCCGCCGACAGGGTTTTTCACCTTCAGACCTTCCAGGGCGTCGATGAATTTCTCTCGGTCGATGGCGCCGGCTTTCTTGAACCCTTCCGCGATGAACTGGGCGGTTAAATACGCATCGAAGGCGGGGAATCCCGGCGGATTCCCGTAGGCTTTCTGGAAAGAGTCTACAAAAGCTTTATTTTCAGACGTTTCAGGATAATAGAAGAGGTATTGGATGGTTCCCATGACACCTTCCGGAGCTTCTGCTGCCAGCGGTTTCAAAACCGCATGATCGATGGCGGTGTGAATCCAGGATGGAATTTTCGCTACCATTCCGGTAGCCTTAAGCGCTTTGAGGGCGTTGGTCATGCTGGCACCGCCCGTGCAGAAGATGACCGCATCCGGTTTGGCCCCCATGATGGAGGTGAGATAAGGAACTAGATCGGGCTCTCCTATTTTCCACCAGACTCCCCGATCTTTTCAACTTCAGGTTTCAGGGCCTTCAGATTCCTCCAGGCTCCATCTGCAATGGCATGACCATAGGCATAATCATCGCCGGCGATCCAGTATTTTTTGTAAGGCTTCTTGGCCAGGCCCACACCGCCGGCTTTGCCTGCCATGGCCGTATTTTCCGCCGTGGAGAAGACGTAGCGGTGGCCTTCGGCGCCGGTGATCTTCTCATCCTTGGAAATCCATACGATGAAGGGGATTTTCTGCTCTTTGGCGATGGTCTTGGACACGGCCAGGGCCGCAGCGCTGTTGATGGTTCCGACCAGGATGTCGACCTTTTCGTTCAACACCAGTTCCTTGGCCATGTTCAGGGCAATGTCAACTTTGAATTTGGTGTCACGTGTGGTAAACTCGATTTTGCCGCCCAGCACTCCTTCCTTGTTGATGGATTCAAGGGCCATTTTAAAGCCGTTGAGCGCATCATTGCCGTAGACCGCAGGGGGGCCGCTGTAACAGTCGATGATGCCGACTTTAATGTTGCGGGCCTGGGCGCTTGCGGGCAGGAATATCGATGAAACGATAACGAGTGCGCAAATCCCCAGCACAACGATTCCCCAAAGACCATTTTTGGTGACTTTCATGGCTCCTCCTTGTTCTTATGCGTTTAATACGACAGCCCGGTACATCACAATGCAGAACCCTTAATGTGATCGAGACTTTCTATAGGAAAAAGGCATTCCGATGTCAATGGAATCCCGTGACCTAAGAAAAGCTTGTCTTGGGGTCAGGCTAGATGGTAAAAAAACAAGGCTGTGATAAAAATATCACCAGGAGCGACATTTGAGCTTTTCCCCCATGAATCGCCATCACATGGACGCATTCCGATCCATGGTGGCATCGGATCGGTTTTCAACAGGGGAATCCTACCTGGATCTTCACTCGGCGGATCAATCTTTTCATACCCCTAAGCGTCCGGATGCAGTGATATGGCCCATGAACCGGGATGAAGTTTGCCGGGTCCTTGCCTTCGCCGACAAACACCGGATTCCTGTTACCGCATGGGGGGCCGGAACCAGCATGGAAGGCAACCCCATCCCGGTTCACGGGGGTCTGGTCGTCGATTTTTGCCGGATGAATCGTATTCTCGACATTCGCGAGGCAGATTTTCAGGCCGACGTGGAGCCGGGGGTCATTTATCAGGATTTAAATGAAAAACTAAAATTCAGGGGGCTCTTTTTTCCACCCGACCCCGGGGCGCGGGCCACCATCGGCGGTATGATCGCCAACAACGCAAGCGGTCCGCACACCATCCGGTATGGGGCGACAAAAGACTGCATTCTGCAAGTGGCCGTTGCCCTGGCCAACGGGGAACTCATCAAGATGGGGACCCGTGCATCCAAAACTTCCTCCGGGTACGATCTTCTCCATCTTTTTGTCGGATCTGAAGGAACCTTGGGCTTGGTCGTGGAGGCCACAGTGCGCCTGGCAGGGCTCCCGGAAGCCCTTTCCGCCGCCATCGCCGCTTTCCCGTCATTGGAAGCGGCAGGACAAGGGGTCTGCGAGATCATCCGCGCCGGGCTGGACCCGTCAGCCCTGGAGCTTATGGGATCCGAATGCATTCCCTTGATGAATCAGGAGCGGAATCTCGGTCTTGAAACTTTCCCTACACTTTTTATGGAATTTCAGGGGCCTTCCCGGGAATATCTCATGCAC
>Ga0210056_1003942_pt1 | contig 11813 bp, 11 predicted proteins | sample CryGeyCG2014_080_2_FD_183965 | JGI IMG/M metagenome (GOLD analysis project Ga0210056, IMG submission 183965) | Groundwater microbial communities from aquifer - Crystal Geyser CG07_land_8/20/14_0.80 (SPAdes) (version 2) | ecosystem: Environmental > Aquatic > Deep subsurface > Groundwater | place...
CCTGTTACCATAGGAGAAGGCGCCAGGATCGGCGCTGCTTCTTTGGTGGTGAAGGATGTGCCGGCAAATTCCATCGCCGTCGGCGTTCCGGCGCGTGTGGGCGTCGGCTTTTCCGCCAAGGAGATCCAGGAGCTAGGGCACAACAGGCTTCCCGATCCCATTGCCGATGCCTTTAAGTTCTTGGGAAGTCAGATAGACACTATCGAAGAAAGATTGGCGGCGATGGAGCAAATGCAGGGGATCAAGGTGGAAATCGACCGCTATGTTGAAGACAAGAAACGAGAAATAGAAGAAATATTTTCCATTACGGAAGAGTTCGAGACGGGAGCGGGAATTTGATGGAGATGGGGGGGAAAGCTTTAGCTTTGCTTTCCGGCGGGTTAGACAGCATCCTTGCCGTTAAGATGATGGTTGATCAGGAAATTGAGGTCGTAGCGCTCAATTTCACAGGGCCCTTCTACAACTTTACCCCGAAAACCGAAAACCAGAGGCATCATGCTGCTAAGGTAGCCGAAGGATTCGGTATTTCTATCCGCATTATTCCCAAGGACATGGCTTTCATACGCATGCTGGAAAATCCTAAGCATGGTTATGGCCGTGGCATGAACCCCTGCATGGATTGCCGCATCTACATGCTGAGAAAAGCAAAGGAGCTGATGCCCTCTCTGGGAGCATCGTTTGTGGTAACGGGAGAGGTGCTGGGCCAGCGTCCCATGTCCCAACTCCGCCATCAGATCGCCATTACGGAAAGGGAAAGCGGCCTGGAAGGGCTGATCCTGCGTCCCTTGTCGGCGCAACATTTTCCCCCCACGGTTCCTGAGCGGGCAGGCATTGTGGACAGAAACAAACTTCTCGACGTTGCCGGAAGATCGAGGCAGGTGCAGATGGATCTGGCCAGAGAGTTGGGCATAACGGACTATCGTGCCCCGGCTGGCGGCTGCCTGCTTACCGATCCGTCTTTTGCTTCACGTCTGAAGGACCTTTTCGCCTACGTCCCCGATTACACCTTTACGGATATAGAGCTGCTGAAGATAGGCAGGCATTTCCGCGTGCATCCGGGGCTGCGGATCATCTTGGGGAGGAAACGGGAAGAAAATGAAGCCATTGTCCGATTGGCGCCTCCCGGAGCAACCCTTTTTGAGCCGGAGGATTTTCGTGGACCTACCGCCATCGTAAGAGAGGGGAATGATGAAGGGGACGAAACCGTAGGCGCCATCATTGCCAGATACTGTCAGGACGAGCATGATTCCTACCTCATTAAAAAACAGGTGGTAGGAGGAGGAGAATCATTATTTACCGTGCGCGAGAAGTTTCCCGCGGAAGAACTGGATGCCTTCCGGGTAGGATGAGCGGTAACAGTAAAAATAAATCTGAACCTTTTTTTACTTGAACCACATTGTCCGGTATCTGCGCGCCCTCACCATCCGTGCGGAGAGAGGCGCCGTTCACTTGGAGAAGGCCCTCGAACGAGGGAAGGATATCCATGAACTTTCCGGGTGGCACGACGAGATGCTCCGGAGTCTCCCCCCTTATGCCTCCGGGGAGAAGCGTCTGGCGCTGGAAGAATTTGTCTGGATGATCGAGGAGTACAAGGTCTCCCTCTTTGCCCAGGAGCTCAAGACCGCCATCCCCATTTCGCGCAAGCGAATCGAAACCAGGATGGGTGAGATCGAAAGGATGCTGTAATGAATGCCCATCGTATAATGAGGTGGCCGAATACTTTGCCATTTCACTGCGGATCGTCTATTGCATAATGGATAATCATGAAGGCGACTTTTGGAGTTCTTTTTCAATTTCTGTTATCGATAAATTCAATGACCACTGAAAGTCTCAAATCCTCTGGCAACCGGGGCCGCTCAAGCTGCTGCGGCCGCCTGTCTCAGGGATCACCTGTATCTGAGTGGCGATGCGCTCCTTAAGCGCTGTGACATGCGATATAACGCCGATTAGCTTGCCGTCTTGTTGTAGGCCAGCAAGAGTTTCTATTGCTGTTTCGAGTGCATCTTCGTCGAGGGTTCCGAATCCTTCATCAAGGAAGAGCGAGTCAACACGCACATTGCGGCTCGCCATTTGAGAAAGGCCGAGCGCCAGGGCAAGACTTACAATAAAGCTTTCGCCGCCGGAGAGGTTCTTTGTGGAACGGATCTCGCCTGCCTGGTAATTGTCGATGACATTCAGTTCCAGCGGTTGCGATGTGTCGCGTATGAGCAGATAGCGATCCGTCATCTTCCTGAGCTGACGGTTGGCATGTGCTGTCATCATCTCGAACGTCAGACCCTGTGCAAAGTTCCGGAATTTCTTTCCGTCGGCTGAACCGATGAGTTGATGCAGGTCATCCCAGCGTGCGCATTCCTTTTTCTGGGCTTCAATATTTTTTATCCGCTCCTGCTGCTTTTCCCTTAGTTTTTCGTTTTCGCTTAAACTCTTTACGATTCCGCCAATATCAAGCCTTATCTGTTTAAGCTCTGCATCACAGGCGCTTATGTTTTCTTTAAGCGCATCACCGGATTGATCCGTCAGTTTTTTTTCACGCTCGGATGAAAGCGCCTCCGATCTGTCCTGCCGGCGGGCGTCAAGTTCCGTTTTTTCCTTGATCAGGTATTTCTCTTTCTCAGCGAGGATTTCACGATCTTCTTCACTCAGGCGTGATGAAAGGTAGTCTGCCTCGTCTTCGAATCCTGACGTTTTGATCCGCTCCATCAGTGTCTGTTCAGCCTGCGCCAGTTCCTTTGCCCGTATTTCTGTTTTTGCTTTCAATGAATTTATTTTCTCTTTCAGGGCGCTGATCTCTTTTTCAATCTGTCCATAATCTTCACGTGCCTTTTCAAGAGCTTGACCCGCCTTGTCCACGGCGTCCGCCAGAAGCTTTTCCTCCTGGTCAGCGTTCTTCTCTCCGAAGAGTTCCCGTCGTGAAGCACTCAGTAATTCATACCCTGTCTTCAGATCGTCACGATCTTTGCGTCTTACCGCCAGATCTTCTTCGAGGTTACCCAGCAGGGCATTATTCTTCTCAATCCCGGCTTTCAGTTCATCGATTTTTTTCTCTTGGGCGATTTTTTCATCTTCCTTTGCCTGCCAGGAATTTTTGCGCATGGTGAGGTCTTTCAATATGGCATCGAGACTGTCTGAAGGAATCTTTACGATCCCAAAAGGTTCAACATCCTTAAGGACAGCGGTGCAGGCTTTTTGCGTCTCTTCCACCAGGACATTGACATCTTTGATCAGCCGAGTATGCTCAAGGCCGGCCGTCTCAAGTTTAAGTCTGGCACCCTGTAAAACCTTGCCTGAGCCGTCAAACTTCTCCCTTATTTTTTCCAGGGCGGTTTGCGCTGATTTCTCCTTTTTGCTCTTCTCTTCGGCTACGGCGATAATGCCTGATGTTTCGGCAATTTTCGCCTGAATGCCCGCAAGCTCTTCGCGCACCTTCCCGGTTCGTTCCTCTGGAACGGCCTTGATATTCAGCCTCAACAGGGCGTCAGCGCATTGCTTTTCGCCCGTATCCAGCGCCGCCTTCTTCTCTTCCACTTCTTTTTCAGCATGCTCGATTTCCGCTACCGTTTTAATCTGTCCGGCTTCCAGTTTGCCCAGCTTCTCAGACACTTTTTTGAATTCGGTCTTCGTTGTTTTCAGCTCAGCCTCAGCCTCGTTCAAGAGTGGGACATTCCCCTGCGCATAGGGGTGATCGGTGGCGCCGCACAGGGGGCATGGTTTGCCGTCTTCAAGTCGTTTCCTCTCTTCCTCAAGGTCACGGATACGGCTGAGGAGTGATACCTTTATTTCCAGGGTTACAATATCTTTTTCCAGAAGCGCTTTTTTATCGGAGCAGGATTTTATCTCATCTGAGAGCTTCACATTATCGGCTTTTAATGATTCAAGTCCCGTTTTCAGGCCGTCCAGCGCAGTGTATGTCTTGTCAATCCGTTCAATGGTTTCGCCTGTCTGAATCAAAAAACGCTCGCGGTCTTTAAGGGCATCTGCATCATGACGCCACTGGCTGATTTCACGTCCTTTGAGAATAGCCGTTATTTCATCCGTCAGGCGCTTAAACTCACGTTGTCCTTTCTCAAATTCCTGGCGGGACTTTTCATGATCTGCCTCTATCTTGTTGCACGCGGCCAGGGCAGACTCTTTTTCCCGGGCTGCCGCAGAAAGTTCGTCACATGCCTTTGTGTGCTTTGCCTCAATATCACGAAGCAACGCAAATCCCTTATCGATTGCAGTGAGGTTGGCAAGCAAGGCTGCATCGGCGGCGTGTTTTGTCTGGTATTCATGGACAGCTTCCAGGGCGGCATGAGACTTTTTCAGTGCCTGTTCACCATTTTCGATATGGCCTACATAGGCTTTACCCTGCTTCTCGAGGTCTCCTATCGCCTTATCCTTCTCTCCAAGCTGCTTTTTCTGCTCGCCCAGCCTGGCATCAAGGTCGCGTACCTTTTTGATGACATCCGCTTCAGACATCTGCCTGGTTCGCGCCTCATTCAGCCGGGTCTCTGCGGCCTGCTTTACGGTAAGCGCATCTGCACAGGCTTTATCCTTTTCAGGCAGTATGCCGATTGCGCCATCCAGTTCCTTTGTCTCACTTTCCTGCTGAGCGCGTAGAGCATGTACCCCTCTGTAATCGCCCTCAAGACTGAGGGCCTTGCGGGATTTTTCCAGCTTTTTTGATTCCGGCTCAAATGCCTCCCGGAGCTTCTCGAAATCCTGCTGCTTCTTATCCAATTCGCCAAGTTCTTTCTCTATCGCAAAGATCCCACCGAGCCAGGTTAAGGACTTATGCATGTCATTAACCTTTCCGGCAAGTTTGATCTCCTGGCCCTCCTTTTCTTTCAGGCCGGTTCGCAGATCTCGTTCTTCATCTTCACTTAAAACCTGGATTCCTTTCAGTTCCGCCTGAAATATTTCAAGTTTGTCGTGTTCTTCCGTACGGCGTTGATGAACTTTCATGGATATCTGGCTGTAGATTTCGGTGCCGGTTATCTGTTCAAGGATGGGAGCCCGCTCATTGGGAGAGGCCTGGAGAAATACCGCGAATCCCCCCTGAGCAAGCAGCATCGAACGGGTGAAGCGCTCAAAGTCCATTCCTGTGGCCTTCTCGATGAATTCACCCACCTCGTTTATCTTTGATTCCAATACAATTTTGGAATCAGCATCTGATATTTCGTGCCTTGCCTGTTGCAACTCGCCATCGGACTTTTTCCGGGAGCGATGCTGGCTCCAGTGGCAACGGTAACGGCCCTTCTGCGTCTCGAATGTAACCTCGGCAAAGCATTCACCTGTCTGGCGCGACATGATCTCGTTGCTGCTTTTTGTAACCTTGTCCAGTCGAGGAGTTCTGCCGTAAAGTCCAAGGCATATGGCGTCCATGATGGTCGTCTTTCCTGCACCCGTAGGGCCTGTGATCGCGAATATGCCGCCAGAGGCATAGTCGGGGTGGGTGAAATCAACATGCCATTCGCCCGTGAGTGAATTCAGGTTTTTGAACCGAACGCCAAGTATCCTCATGCCACGTTCTCCAATTGCATTGTTTTATGCATTCCTCGTCCATAAGAAACTTCCTCCACCTGGCGGGAGGGAATTGAGGGGAGGGGGAGGAAATGATACACTATTCTGCCATCACATCCGCTTCGCTCAGCGCTACGATGATTTCCTGATATGCGCTTAAAAGTGCCGGGCGCTGATCCTCCGGGACTTCATGCGCTTCAAGGCAGCGTTTGAATACGTCCGTTACTTCCAGGTCATCGAGCGTTTCGTCCGCATCCATCCCGCTCATGGCGCGTTCCAGCACGCGGCTGTTCTTAATGCGAAGTATCTCTATGCCGGTCCCTTCGATGGCCTCATCCAGGCGCTCACGCAAATCACCGGCTATCTCATCTCCTTCATATACGATCTCCAGCCAGGCATTGCTCCCTCCAGTCTTCAGCGCGTCGATGTCTCGCGCAATGGTGGGCCAATCCCCTTGCAGGGTCTTTATTTCCTGAAATTTGGGTACTGTGATATTTGTGACCTCTGGCGCTTTATCCGAAAATTCTACAAGAGTAACACTTTTCCCCTGTTCAGCTTCCCCGAAGCCGATAGGCAGAGGAGAACCAGAATAGCGTATGAAATCAGAGCCGCCAACCCTTTGAGGGATATGAAGATGTCCGAGCGCAAGGTAGTCGATACATTCAGGAAACACATCCCTTTTGACTTGTGCAAGAGAGCCGATATACAGTTCACGTACCCCGTCGCCGTCAATGGTCTCGCCGCCCGCAGCAAACAGATGACCCATTGCGACAATCGGAACCGGCTTTTCCAGCATGGCTCGCTTCTGTTCCGCCGCTTCACAGATCATCCGATAATGAGCCCTGATCCCTTCTATGATCTTCCGCTCCTTGTCCTCAACGCTCTCGCCGGCCTCGGCGCTGCGTATATCACGGTCTCTGAGATAGGGGATAGCGCAGACGATAAGCTGGGGCTCATGATCCGGCCCAGGCAGCACGATCAGTTCATCCGCAGGTTGGTCGGATGCATAGCCAACGATATGGATGTTCAGAAACTTCAGGAGTTCTTTAGGGGCATTTAAAAAAGAAGGCGAATCATGGTTCCCCGCCGTCACCACCATATGGCGGCTTGGAGCGGCTGCAACACGACACAGGAAACGGTAATACAGTTCCTGTGCATGATTGCTTGGCGTACTGTTGTCAAAAACGTCTCCCGCTACCAGCAGCACATCGATGTTTTCGCTCTCGATGAGCGCCGCCAGCCAGTTCAGGAAGGCTTCGTACTCCTCGTATCTCTTGCGGCCATAAAGGGCACGGCCAAGGTGCCAGTCGGAGGTGTGGAGAAGTTTCATGATATTTCCCAATTACTATCCCAAATAGTCGGCGATCTCGCTTCCGGGGATAGCGGTTATCTCACCCGACACGGGATAGGAGCGAGTTGCATGTGAAGCAATATAGCTCGCCCGCAAGCTTTCCCTGCCGTAATCATCGGCAAAAGCCTTCAAACCCTTCGTCTCCGATTCACCGACGACTTCCGCATACTTACACTCGATGGCCATGAACCGCCCGTCCCGCTCGATCAGGAGATCCACCTCCGCCCCCCAGGCGGTGCGCCAGAACCACAAAGGGATGCCCTTGCCTCTCGCAGCAAATGACTTGACGACCTCCATAACGACATGTGTTTCCCATAAGGCGCCGACAGCGGGATGACGTTCTACCGCCTGCCAGCTCTCGAAGCCCATCAGAAAAGCGGCCAGACCCGTATCGCACAGATACAGTTTAGGTGATTTCACGAGTCTTTTCCCAATATTGCGGAAATAAGGCTCCAAGAGAAGCACCTGGCCTGACGTCTGCAAAACGGATATCCACTTTTTCGCCGTGTTCGGAGCGATGCCCACGTCACGGGCAAGGTCGGAATAGGATAGAATCTGTCCCGTCCGTGCAGCAACGGCCCGCAGAAACCGGTCGAAATCGCGAATGCTGCCGACGTTCAGAATATTGCGAACATCGCGCTCCAGGTAGGTCGCAAGATATGCCCCGTACCAGAATTGAGGGGAAAGCCCCGCTTGGGCATGGAGTTCAGGATAGCCGCCCTTGAACAGAAAGTCGCCTTCATGGAACATGCCGCCGTCTTGAAAAGACCGCAATTCGGCGGTGGCCAGATTCATGACGGTCAAAACGCCGCAACGTCCAGCCAAACTTTCCGATATGCCCTGCATGAGCGGAAATACCTGGGAACCTGTGAGAATCAGACGTCCCGGTCTCCGGTCGGCGTCAACCATCGCTTTCAAGTATCTGAAAAGGGGGGGTGCATACTGGGCTTCATCGATGATCAGGGGGAAACCGTGCTCCCGAAAGAACCCTTCCGGATTATGCTCGGCCTGCGCTGCCAAAGCAGGAAAGTCAAGAGAAAGATAGTTGATATCAGGAAATACATGGCGGACCAAGGCCGTCTTTCCCACCTGCCGCGCCCCACTAATTACCACAGCCGGAAACTGGGCAAAGAGAGCCTTTAACGTCTCTTCATATTTTCTCGTAATCCACATGCGGATATTTTGCAGTGCAATTGCAAATATGTCAAGAGAATAATCAGGATAAATTTGTTCTGCCCGATATAAGCGGAAAATAGCGGGGTTGCCATTTTAGTCACACAAATAAAATCGGGCACTTGTGCGGAGAACAAATTTACCGTGAGAGAATAATAGGAGCATTTTTATTTGTAACTTAGCTGCTAAATACGTCTCACGGGAAGAAGCGTCTGGCGTTGGAACAATTTGTCTGGATGATCGAGGAGTACAAGGTCTCACTCTTCGCCCAGGAGCTCAAGACCGCAATCCCCATTTCGCGCAAGCGAATCGAAGCCAGGATGGGTGAGATCGAGAGGATGCTGTAATGAATGCCCAAAGAACCTGCTTATACATAGTCGCATTCAAACGCTAACTGTGTTGTCTTCGTCGTCGGTTCCTCGACGTACTGTACCGTATGCCTGCGTCGCCTCCTCCTTGCCGCCTTGTTATCATTTTGAATGCAACTACGTATTACCGATTCGCATCCCTGGGCACAGAGCGCGTCCCCACCCGGTTATCCCTGCCTTTGATTTTACCCAAAGATCGTCGCTTATTTAAGAAACTAACGAGCGAGCCTTTCACCTACTAATAAATGACTTTGAGAAGCCTTGATGTTGAGAATTACTATTTGAAAGGTGAACGATAAAGCTAACCGAAGCGCAGCTTTTTGGCGCATCCGGTTGAGTGCCTTGTTGGACGATGTCATTTCTTAAAAAGGTCGCTATGTGTACCGGTACGTTCAAGGCGGAGCGAATCCTTATCTGCCGTGTAAATCAGTATCCAGTCGGCCTCAATATGACAGTCACGTGACGACTGCCACGATCCTGTTAGTGGATGATCTCTATGATTTGCTGGAAGCGGAGTACCCTCAGCCAGAAGCTTGACAATCTCCTGCAGCTTTTCCAAATCCTTCCCTCGTTTCCGTATGCGCTGGACATCCCGGGAGAATTGCTTGGTCTGCGAGACTTTCTTCATTTCTTCCAGCTATTGAACATTGCCTCTAACGACTCAAATTCCTGAACGTCTTCACCGCGACGGCTCTTTTCCAGGGTCGAGGCCGTCAGCTTGTTCGGAATAGCAATCGGGAAAGGCAACCCGCCACGGAGTGATATTTGCTTGTAGAAGATGCGGATGGCCTCCGTGGGAGTAAGGCCAAGGCTCCGAAGGATCTCTTCCGCTTTTTCCTTTGTTTGTGGTTCAATGCGGGCATGGACGGCTGAAGTTTTCATGGCTTTATTGTCCCACACTTGCAACACAAATGCAAACTGTTTTTCAAGTTTCTGTTTTCTCGTTTTCGTCCAACGTTCAGCGCTTCAGCTGCGGTGCGCCAGCGCCGTCCGACTGGAAGCGCTTGTTATCTGGTCGAGGCGGATACTGGTCCCGAGCGGCCAGGTAGTGCGCCCACAAAAGCCGGGCTGCGACCGAGCGCCACGGAGCCCAGGCGCTGGCCAAGGCCTGCTGCTCATCTTTCGTTGGAAGATCATCCAGGCGTTTGACTTCACGGAGCGCTAACGCCAAGTCTCCCTGCGGCCAAACATCGGGACGCCGTAGCGCCATGAGGTAGTAGATGTCTACACTCCAAGGCCCGAGCCCGGGAACGCCCAACAAGACCTGCCGACCCACATCATCGGGGCCGCGGGCCACTGCAGTGAGGTCGAGGCTTCCGCTGAGAATACGTGCAGCCAGACCATAGCAGTAGTTGGCTTTCTGCCTGGTCAGCCCGAAATCCCTCAACCCGCTCACCTGCATCACATGAATTCCTTCCGGGGTCATACCGCTAAGATAGCAGGTGAGTCGTTGATACATCGTACGCGCTGCGGCCAGCGACACCTGTTGCTCGAGGATAATCCGAACGAGGGCAGAGAAACCCGGGCGTCGCCCCCACATCGGAGGCTCGCCCAACCGGGCGAGGATACCACCAAGGTCGGAATCCGCAGTCGCTAACTGCCGTGCCCCCCTACTGAGAGAGGCCTGCGTCAGCCGCCGAGGCATATTGGTAAGCGATTGCGTTTCCACTGACGACATTGATCTCACGACAATGGTCCAGATAACAATGTTTATATGTATCTTGTATAATAACCTAAACACCGCAAATTTGCGGTATAACACACCGAAAAAATACCTTATGTTTAGTATCTAATAATTTAATATTAAAGCATTATCAAGAAATTTTTTGTTTTTAAGCCGGGATATGATCCAGAACCGGCATTCGTCATTCGGGGGGCATTCTGGGGACACCATACTTGGTGAATTCACCCAGTCAAGAAATAATTAAGTATGGTGTCCCCAGAATGTGTGGTGTCCCCAGAATGTTACCAGAGTTTCAGTAGAAGAGATCAAGAGGTATGAGGAAAGCTTAGCAGAAACAACACCCTTTTAAGCCATCATCATCCATCCCTCGGTCTAACTGGAAGGATCGAAGCATGGTATGATCATGAAGGCGACTTTTGGAGTTCTTTTTCAATAACTTGATCAAGTTCATTGATAAAATTATCAGCCGAGCTTAGCCACTCTTTCATCTTCTTCGCTTCGAATATGACAAAATCGGCATAATCGCCTTTTTGCCGAAAATCGTACATGCGTGTGAAGAATTTGCCCAACTCCACACTCACTTTACCGGTCCTGATAAAGTGCTCGTTGAACAAGGCCCTTATCCCCGTATGCTTTGCCGAGGAAAGATCTTTCGTCAAGAGAAGCGCCATAACTTCGTAAAACAAAGCATAATATATACGATTAAGCGTTGAGAAAAGTCGCCCCGCCTGAAAAAGAAGGTGTGCATCCTCCAAGGTTTCCCGTGATTTTTCGCGTCGGTAACGGATCAAATCCTCGTTCATACAAAGAGACTTTCTCGTTGAATATTTTTATAGAGAGGCATTGAAGCCGCTTGTTCCGAAGACCAGAATTCTTTTGAATAAACGATTGTACCGATGATCACGCCATACTCCAATTCAATATCGTATGCCAGGTCAAAGACTTGCTCTTCGATAGCATTATTCACCTGAGAGGGCAAAACAACCAGAATGTCGATGTCCGAATTCTCGTGATAGTCGCCTCTGGCCGCAGAACCAAAAATCCGCAATTCCACATCATGGCCGTACAGCTCGACCAGTCTTTCTTTTAACGACTGAATAGCCTTTTCAATCTGCTTTTTGTTCATGATTCGTTCTCCAAACGTTTTTCCTGTCTCATTATACATTACGATAGGTAAATCACAAATGTTTTTCAGATAAATGATGAAAGAGTATAATGGACGCAACAGCGATGGGGTATTTAGGGACGCCCTTTAGATGTTTATATTTAAATGATCCTCAAACATTAAGCAAGCTATCCGAGCAATGTAAATGTAAATATATAAAGGGCGTCCCCCATTCTCCTCTCCCGGCTCCTCCCTGCCGATTTTCTTATCCGCCACGACGAGGAGCGCCTGAACCACATTGTCCGGTATCTGCGCGCCCTCACCATCCGTGCGGAGAGAGGCGCCGTTCACTTGGAGAAAGCCCTCGAACGAGGGAAGGAGATCCATGAACTTTCCCGGTGGCACGATGAGATGTTCCAGAGTCTTCTCACTTATGCCTCCGGGGAGAAGCGCCTGGCGCTGGAAGAATTTGTCTGGATGATCGAGGAGTACAAGGTCTCACTCTTCGCCCAGGAGCTCAAGTGTCAACGGGAATGCAATAGTGTACCAGAAATGGGAACGAAAAGTGTACCACCCTGGTGACTGACATATGGTAACTTCCCCGCCAGAAAGGGGGTGTTACCGATGATT
>Ga0210056_1003945_pt1 | contig 11810 bp, 9 predicted proteins | sample CryGeyCG2014_080_2_FD_183965 | JGI IMG/M metagenome (GOLD analysis project Ga0210056, IMG submission 183965) | Groundwater microbial communities from aquifer - Crystal Geyser CG07_land_8/20/14_0.80 (SPAdes) (version 2) | ecosystem: Environmental > Aquatic > Deep subsurface > Groundwater | place...
CAGACCTTCGGGGAAAAAAAAGGATGGGCCTATAACCGATTACTGGCCGCTCAGTTAGCAAGGTTCTCCACCGGCAGCACAGATACGACTCAATTAGTGGGCCGCGGCGAAGTCCCCATTGGGGTCGCGCAGCCTCAGATGAACGCGATGGCCGCGCGAAAAGACGGTTATCCCGTGCGTGACCTGTTGCCTGACAAAACGATCCTGGTCCCAGAAGCTGTAGCTTTGCTGAAAAACGCCCCCAATGAAGCCAATGGTAAGATATTCCTGGATTGGCTGTTTAGCATGGACGGACAAAAATACGTACTCGAAGGCATGTACTTTCCAGCCAGGACGGATATTAAGTTCTCTGTTTGGGAAAAAGAAGGTGTTGCCTCGGCTAAGCACGCCAAGGATTCGATCGGGGTTGATTCATTCTGGGATTTGAAGGTGGGCTTTATCGAGTATGATCTGGAGCTTGCCACGAAAAGATGGGACAGTGTCAACCGTTACTATGAGTACGAGATTTACAGAAAATTGCGCGAATTGAAAAGCAGTCTATTCCTGATAGAGGAAATTGAGGGGGAAGTGGAAGTCGCGAAGAAGAGAGGGGTGGATGTAAACAAAGCTGAAGCGAAGATCAAAGAAGCCAGAAGACTCTTCGAGTTTGATGGCGCCTACGCAACCGCTAGATTAACGGCATCTGAGGCTCGGGCGTTGCTGGTGGCGGCTTCTCGGTGATGCGAGACCCTGAAATTGGTAGATCCTGAATTCGTTAGACCTTGATCCTGAAACTAATGCAGACGCATTAAATCTTTTGTAGGGCAACCCTTTAGGGGTGCCCTAGACAAGGCTGAAGGCTTGTCCTACATGTAAAATAATTTTTTGCATTTGTATTAGAAGGGTGACATTACTTGTTTTAGGGCATGGTTCAGGACCTGGTTGAGGGTGACAAGTAGGAACTTTAACAAGTCGTTGGGAGGTACGGGCGAGCCATGGCTCGCCCGTATTATAATTTAAGGGAAAGGTCGAAATATGTCCCGAGGTAATCTATTCCTTTCAGCGCTTTTGTGGCTCATTTTAGCCTTCTTTGTCATTTATCCACTTTCTTTTTTAGTGTTTGAAAGCTTTAAAATAGCCGGCACCAATGATCTTGGTATTCAGAATTACATAGACTTCTTTAAGGACACCTATTACCTCAAAACCTTTGGCAATACGCTGCTCTTGGGTTTGCTGGTGCTCCTTACTGCCACCGTGTTTGGGTTACCTCTGGCTTACATTCTCGCGAGGTATAGACTTAAGGGGAAGACTCTTCTTGCGGCGCTCATCCTGCTGCCCATTGTTTTGCCTGCTTATGCCGGAGCCTTTGCCTTCATCGTCTTCTTTGGAAAACAAGGGACCTTAAATCTGCTACTTTTACAGTTGGGCCTTATCACCAAACCCGTCAACTTCATCTACGGATTGCACGGGCTCGTGTTCATTCAAGCCCTGCATCTTTTACCCTTCATTGTGCTCAGCCTATCGGCGGGTTTTACCAACATAGATCCTTCCCTGGAGGAGGCAGCAGAAGTAGAGGGGGCTGGGGGCTTTAAGAGATTTCTGACAATTACTCTGCCACTATGTACTCCAAATTATCTGGCCGGCGCTGTGATCGTATTTTTGTGGCCTTTCACAGATTGGCTAACGCCGTTGATCTTTGGACAGATTGACTTTCTTCCCTCCATTTCCTACATCAATATCGCCTACCACTTTACGGATATGTATCGCAAGTATATGGGAATCGTGTCGGTGGTCGTTTCTTCGGTGATCTGCATTGTTATGTTCTTGATCTCTAAGAGGTGGGTGGAAAGTAAGAAATATACTTCTCTATCGAAAGGAACAACGCTGGAGGGGAGAATTATCGAACCCGGAGCATTCAAACGATTCTGGTCTTATGTTTACATGGTTTTGATTGCGATCCTCGTTTTGCTCATCCCCACTGTTTTAGGATTATCCGCGTTTTCCCGGAGATGGGCTCTTACACCGATTCCAACTTATTGGACCCTCGATAATTTCAAGCTCATATTCCTCGAAAGCCCGGGCCTGCTGAAAAATTCCTTTGTTTTTAGCGGCGTGGCGCTCCTTTGGGGGATAGCCTTTGGACTCCCGGCAGCCTATCTTATCACCCGTACCAAGATAATTGGGAAAGAAGCGCTCGACTTCGTGATTACCCTGATGCTTGCTTTTCCAGGGATTGCAGTCGGTGTCAGCTACCTATTAGCCTTCTGGGAAGGGATACCCTTAGCCACACTTTGGATCATCATGCCACTTTCCCTCTTCGTGCGGAGACTTCCTTACTTCGTGAGAATGGCTCATGCCTCTTACTTGCAGCTCGACGTCTCCCTTGAAGAGGCATCGGAGATGTCGGGTGCAGGTAAGCTCAGAACTTTTATAAATATTTCCTTCCCTTTATTATTGAAAGGAGTATTCGTTGGCATCGTAATGTTTTTTATCATGGCCTTTCAAGAGATATCCACTGCGATTTTTCTTTACAGGGGAGGATGGGAAACTTTACCCATAGGCATATTCCTGAATTGGCATCGTGGGATGGAATTTGGAATCGCTGCAGCGATGGCCTTCTTTATGATCGTGATCATCTTTATCCTCCTTCTGATTGTGTCACGGATAGGAGGAGGGATCATCGGAGCGGCTTGGGGTTCTTCAGGCGGGAGATATTAGATGGCCTTCATCAAGATCGAGAATCTCTTTAAAAAATTTGGGAACGTGGCGGCGGTGAATCACGTATGGCTGGAAGTGAAACAGGGAGAAATTTTAACCCTTCTTGGCCCCAGCGGATGCGGTAAGACGACCACGTTGCGCTGCATCGCCGGCCTGGAGAAGCCGGATGAAGGAGACGTGATTATCGATGGGAAATCGATGTTTTCGCAAGGGTTTGTCCCACCCTCGAAAAGAGAAATTGGCATGGTATTCCAAAATTATGCTGTATGGCCTCATATGAGGGTGTTCGATAACGTCGCTTACGGCTTGAAAATCCAGAAATTACCCAAAAAAGTTATAAAGAAAAAAGTTGCAGAGACTTTAGAATCATTGGGTTTGACAGGCCTGGAAGGAAGGTTCCCCGGGCAACTAAGTGGTGGCCAGCAGCAGCGGGTAGCCCTTGCGAGGGCTCTTGTGGGGAATCCGAAAGTACTCTTATTGGACGAGCCACTGAGCAACCTTGATGCAAAGCTCAGAGAAAAAATGAGATTTGAAATCAAGAGCTTGGTAAGACGTATGGGCATCACATCGGTCTACGTCACCCATGACCAGGCGGAGGCGATGGTTATCTCCGATCGTGTATCGGTCATGAATACAGGTAACATCGTTCAGGTCGGTACCCCTGAGGAGATTTACAAGAAGCCTGCCACCAGATTTGTTGCGGATTTCATAGGGACCACAAATTTCATAACGGGCGAGATATTAGAGGTGCTCAAGGAGAGAGAGTTGCTCTACGTTCATACCGAATTTGGCCAGAAGATGCTTTGTAAGATTCCAGACCCTGCAATGGCCAGCACAAATAATAAAGTTAACATCTCTATACGCCCTGAGGACATAGAGATATTCACAGAGCCGCGAGAGGGTAGGGACAATCTATTCAAAGCCACCATCATGCATCGAGCCTATCTGGGCAACTTTCTGTACTTATTTGTGAATATAGACAGCACCATGATTAGAGTGCAGGCCCCTTATGACTTGATGCAAAAGGAAGGAGAGGAACTTTTTCTGTTCTTGAATCCAGAGAAATGTGTCCTACTGCCCTGACAGTGAAGCTTCATGGAAAGGTTTTTCTCATCGACTTCGTAGGGATTTGGCTTTTTTCGATCAGTAAGGTTGCCGGGACCAAAATGGGAGGGGTGTTTGGATAATGTGGTTGGCCGCCGTCGTTACTTTGCTTGCCCTTTTCTTTGCCTACTCCAATGGCTTTCATGATGCTGCGAATGTCGTATCAACAATTATTATGACCAAGGCTATTTCTCCGAGAAAAGCCCTTCTCATGGCGGCTACCTGTGAATTTATTGCCCCTTTCTTTTTAGGAGCGGCGGTGGCTAAAATGATAGGGGAAAATATTATAAACCTTCCTGCCTACGACCCGGAGGCTATCCATATTTCTGTCGCCTTCCTGATTGCTGCTCTCGTGGGAGCCATCCTGTGGAACCTAATAACCTGGTTCTTTGGTTTTCCCTCAAGTTCTTCCCATGCATTGATTGGAGGAATGGTAGGGGCGGTACTGGTGGCTTATGGGCCGGATAAAGTTCTGTGGGGAGGCCTTCTTTATGTAGTGGGTTCGCTGGTACTTTCTCCTCTGTTGGGTTTATTTATGGGTTGGCTCTTTCTTCAAATTACCTTCTATCTCTCTCGGAATGCTACACCTAAAATAAATTACTTCTTTAATCGGATGCAGATTCCTTCTTCTATTGCCCTTGCTCTCAGCCATGGCTCCAACGATGTTCAAAAATCGATTGGGCTGATTTCAATGGCTTTTGTCATCCTTGGGCTTTCTACCAGCTTTCATGCTCCCTTCTGGGTCATAGCAAGTTGCGGCGCTGCGACAGCCTTGGGAACAGCGACTGGAGGATGGCGAATCATCAAGACCATGGGCTCGAAAATTTATCGCCTGAGATCCGTTCATGCTTTCTGTGCTCAAACTTCCTCGGCAGCAGTCATTTTAGGAGCAGCCTTGGTTGGAGGTCCAGTCTCCACGACACACGTTGTTTCTTCCAGCGTCATGGGCGTTGGGGCTGGTCAGAGGATCTCAGCGGTCCGGTGGGGAGTGGCGAAGAATATCATCCTGGCTTGGTTTATTACTATCCCAGCCTCAGCAGGAATGGCGGGATTAAGTTTCTATCTGATCCAAAAGATTCTCCCTTACCTATAAGGGGAATAGAAGAAAAGGTGTGAGGGATGTTTAAAGGATTTATTTTCGATCTCGATGGAACGGTTTACCGAAGTGATCAACTCATCCCAGGCGCCGATGGTGTGATCCGACTGCTTCGAGAAAATAAGAGGAGGGTTGTCTTCCTTTCCAATAAACCTATCCAGACCCGGGAAGATTATGCCTCCAAACTGACCCGGCTTGGCATCCCTACCCAACCTGATGAAGTGATCAACTCCACCTTTGTGATGACCAATTATCTCAAAAAGATTGCCCCTCAGGCGAGACTCTTTGTAGTGGGGGAGACTCCTTTTATAGAAGAATTGAAAAGAGCCGGTTTTAAAATCATCGATGAGCCAAAAGAGATCGAGTATGTGGTTGCGGCGTTTGATCGGACATTTGATTACCAAAAACTGAACATTGCCTTCCAGGCCATCAAACTTGGAGCCCATTTTGTCGCCACCAATCCTGATCGGACCTGTCCAGTAGAAGGCGGAGAGATCCCGGATTGTGCAGGGATGATTGCAGCCATCGAAGCCGTAACAGGAAAGAAGGTAGAAATCATCGTGGGAAAGCCTTCTCCCCTCATCATTCAAACAGCTTTAGAGGTTATGGGATTAAAACCTGAAGATTGTATCCTCATTGGAGACCGCCTGGAGACCGATATCGAAATGGGGAAAGATTTTGGGATTGCTACAGGAATTGTTTTGACTGGTGTGACTGACGAAAAGACTCTCAAGGAATCCTCCATTCACCCTGACTTTGTCTTTCAGAGCATCGCCGACGTCCAAGACCTAATAATAGGGAGATAGAGAGGAAAAATTCACCCCAACTCCCCAACTCCCCAACTCCCCATCTTTTATTTTGGAACAAGGGCTTCTCTTAAAATCTGGATGGGGTGAAGAACCTTCAGACCGGTGAGATGGCGAATCTGCATACGACAACCTTCGCAGTCAGAAAGGATGATCCCTGGTTTTAAACGATCAATCGCCTCTGCCAAATCTCTTCCAATCTCCTGAGATATTTCATATTTTTCCTTTTTGAAGCCAAAGGTGCCTCCCATTCCACAGCAATCCGCCTCGATATTGTCAATTTTAAGGCCTGGAATGAGTCGGAGAATCTCAAGGGCAGGGAGACCAATACCCAAAGCTCTTAAATGGCACGGAGCAAAATAAGCTCCTTTCAATGAGAGTTTGTTGAATTTTGTATTAAGGCCGTTTGATTCTTTTAAATTTCTTAGAAACTCAAAGATGTCGAAAATATGCTGAGCCACCTCCTCCGCACCCGGGATGGACAAGAGGCGGCTATATTCATGTTTGATCATATGACCGCAACTGGTTGAAGAGAAGAGGATGTCAGAACCCGAGCGGACGGCATTAAGAAATGAAGGAACATTGTAAAGGCCCATTTTTCTGGCTGTTTTGAAATCTCCATTGCCGAGCATTGGAATACCACAGCATCGCTGAGGAGGAAGTGTGACTTTGAACCCATTTGCCTCGAGGACTTGAACCGTTGCCTTTCCGACATCGACCTCATTAGTATTGGTAAAACAGCCATAGAAATAGGCAATCTTTTTTCTATCTTTGGAATGAGGTTCAAATCCCCCCCTGCCTACCGGCAGGTAGGCATTCCCCCCTTTTCCCTCCGGGTCAGAGACCGCTCTGGGTCGGAGACTAGGGGGGGGTGAGGGAGGATTTTGGTGATTACCTCGAAACTGATGCTTTCTAAACCATTGTCTGAAGGTTAAAGATTCATAGCCGGGGAGTTCTCTTCTTCTATCTATCCTTAAAATAGCCTCCACCATCCATCTGACCATGGAATTTCTAAGAAGAAGATTGGCGAGGGGGGAAAAAAGTGATCCAAGCCGACCATAAAGATAAGAATGAGTGAGAAGCCAATCCCGAAAGGGCCTTCCTTTTTCATCCAGGTATTTTGCTTTGGCGATAAGGTTCAGTTCAGAGATGTTAACACCTGAGGAGCAAACCATATCACAGAGATGGCATCCAATGCAGAGGTCAATCCAATCATCGGCAGAAGGTTCACCCGGCCTTCGGAATCGCTCGGCCCCAGGACCTGCCTGCTTTGGACCTGGAAATTCAGGGGTCACCCGTGAAACAGGACAGACCGCCATGCAGGTCGCACAGCAGATACAAACATCCGCATTGCTCTTCGGCCAATTCGCCTTTTTCATCGCAATAGCCATAAGTAGTTGAACCAAATCCGGTCTGGTAAAAATCCGAAATCCGAATATCGAAATCCGAAGCAAATCCAAAATTCAAATGTTCAAATTCTCCAAACTCATATCATTTCCCAGTTTTGAGTTTCGAATTTTGGGCATTCGAATTTGTTTCGAATTTCGTGCTTCGTGCTTCGATATTTAAGTGTCTCCTTCCGTGGCAGAGAACTGATCCAAACTTAGACCCAGCTTCATTTTAAAGTCCCCAATCCATACCTTGCTGCCGCATATCCCGTGGCGATCTCAATCCCTTCTCTCGATTTTTCATCGAAACAATGATGATGGGCCAAAATCGAGCCCGCTACCCATATGTTTTCTAAAATCAGGTCTCCTCTTTCATCAACCGGTTGAAGGGATGGATCGGTTAAAATACCGGCCTGATGAATCGGGTGAGGAGCGCCTGTAAAAAGGTTTTTTTCAAACCAATCCTCTCGCGATCTGGGTTGATGAACCGGAAGTTTAAAGATCGGTTCAAAGACCTTCTCTGTGTCTGCCTTCAGACCTCCTCCGATAAAACGTCCTGTGGCAAGGAGATAACGATCGGCAGAATAGGAAGTGATCACAGGAGGATGAAGCGCTTCAATCCCCTCGCATCTTTTTCCGCCCAGCTTTGCTTTTGAAACGGAATAGCCCAGGAGAAAAGTGACTCCCTTCTGGATCAGCCATTCTTTAAAGCGGTTGAAGATTCTCATCCCTGGAATCGATGGGGGGAGGGTAGGGATTTCAAAAACCTTTGCTCCTCCAATGATCTCCTCTAAGTCTTCTTTGACCTGAACGGGATCGTTCATTCCTAAAAGGGCAGGGAAACCGACCCGGGTTTCACCATGAAGTTGTTTTTTAATTTCCTTGCTGATGTTTTTTGTAAAAGATTTTTTTTCCATTAATCTTGCCAGGGCTGTAGCTGTCATGTCTTGATGAAGGACATCGGGAAAGGAGAGGGTAATCCCACGACACTTTAGTTGGTCAGCTACATAATGGGCATAAAAATCCTTGAAGCCTTTAAACCCAACGATGAGTGTATGCCCTTCTCTAAATGAGGCTCCGGCTACCATTGTGGAAGGAATGAAATAAGTCGGTCGAAGTGTTCCCGCACCCGTTGGGAGGAGGCAGTTCATATTGGCAATCGTTTGGAAAGAATAAGGAGGTGGAAATAGGGAAAGAAAGGAGGAGAGGGCTTCCTCAATTTTTTCTAAGCCCACCTTAGAATAGGGGTGCTCAGGATGATCTTTGATCCATTGGGAAAGGCCACCTCTCATTTTTGTTGTCCTGGGAATGGTTCCTAAGATATCAATGGTATTTGAAAAAAGGCAGAGAGAGCCCATCCCTTTTCCGACAATGAGGACCTTTTGGCCGGCCTCCGCAGCCGTTTTGGCTGCCATCAGCCCTGAGAGTCCCATTCCAATGACGATGAGATCGTAATGCATGGTTTTTTAAATAGGGTTCCAGGATTCGAGGGTTCATGGGTTCAAGTGTATTTCGCTAGACCCCTTGAACCCTGGGCCCCTTGAACCCTATAGATTAAAGATTCCTTTATAGATCGATTCAATCAATTCTTCTTCTTTGAGTGCTGTCCCCCAGAGAATCGGGCGGATCCCTTTCCATCGCTCCTCAAGAAATCCCCTTAATATTTTATTGGAGTCTCCTTCTGCCATCCTTAAATCGTGTAGCACTCCGAAAAGGCGATAGACACAAAAGCCCCCTTGGCATGTCCCTTTGGCGAGACGAGTCCGATGAAGGATGTCTTGAAAGTCCTTTAATTTCTCCCCTCCTAAAAACGCTTCAACTTCTTTTCTTTGAACCAGCTCACAATCACAGAGGATCTCTCCTCTGTTTGTTGTGAATTGTTTGAGTCGTTCTTTCGGGCCAATAGGTCTACTTGCGCCAGGAAGGGGTTTCAAATGAGTCGAACAGGGCACATCCATCCCCATCTTTTCACAGATGAGGTTAGAGGTTTTTTCTGCCATCAACCGATGGGCCATTAATTTTCCGCCTGTGATGGTGATCAGATTTTGTATCCCGTCTCTTTTCCCATGATCAATGAGTGCAAATCCCCGGCTGATAGCACGATCATCCCCTTTTTCTTCAGATTGGAATAGAGGCCTGATACCTGCATAAGCCCGGATAAACCTGGCCTCTTGAATGGCAGGGATCATCTTCGATGTTTCCTGAATTAAGAAGGAGACCTCATGAGGAGTGACTTCAAAATTTTCGACCTCTTCCAAACGGATGGAGGTGGTTCCCAGAATGGATACCGAATGATTTGGGACAACGATGTCCCCATCTGCAGGAGGTCTGCAACGATTAATAACGCTATGATTGAGCCTCTGGTTGGTGATCAGCATCGATCCCTTAGAGAGGGCCATGCCGATACGAAGACCAGCGAGTTTCAGAATTTCGTTTGCCCAGGCTCCAGTGGCATTGACAATATAGGGGGCCTCAATAGTGTATTCCTCGCCTTGTTGGAGATCTTTTACCCCCGCCCCTTTTACTTCATCCCCATCCAGAATCAGAGAAGTGATTTCAGTATGAAGAAGGATTTTTGCTCCATGCCCCTCCGCATCTTCGGCATTTTCTAAAACTAAGGCAAAGGGATCAATCGCCCCATCCGGAACCTTTACCGCACTGAGAAGATGAGGGTTGAGTTCGGGTTCCAATCCAAGGGCTTCATCCCGAGTGAGAAGGGAAGTTTGAATGCCCACTTCTTCGCAGGCTCGAAGAAATTTATCTCTGAAATCGAGACCATCCTCGGGGAGGGAGACGAAAAGACCATCTGTTTCCTCTATAAAGTGAGGAGCAATCTTTCTAAGAATTCTATTCTCAGCAATGCATTCGCGTGCCGCTTCAGGGTCCGAGACAGCATATCTTCCCCCGCTGTGAAAAAGCCCGTGATTTCGACCCGAGGCGCCGGAGGTAAAATCTCCCTTTTCAATCAAAACAGAAGGGATCCCTCTCAAGGCCAAATCCCTCAAAATCCCAGCTCCGGTCGCACCGCCTCCGATGATCAATACCTCGGTTTTTATCTTCACTCAGGACTCCAATAATATGATTTTAAAACCCGAATTTCGAAACAAACCTGAATTATTATAATGTCAAATCCAAAGCTCAAATGAGATGCCGAAACAAGTTCGGCATGACGAGGGTGTCATTCTAAACTTGTTTTAGAATCCGATTTTGAACTTTGGCATTCATTTGACATTTGGTTTTTGAAATTTGGATTTAGAAAACTCAAGTGGCTTTCATCACGATGCTGCAGATGATGTTGGCTGCTTCATCACTTCGATCGGCCGCATTGCTGAGGTGTCGATAGATCTCCCTCATCTTCAGCATATAGACAGTATCCGTTTTCTTGAAGAGATCGGCGAGGGCTCCATGATATGCCTTTTCCATGGCATTCTCATAAGATTTGGCTTTGACGGCATGTTCCATGGCAATGTTGGGATAAGTTTCTAATACTTTGATCGCATCGTTAATTTCACAGGCTGCTTTTCCCAAAATGTCCACCATTTCCTGGAGATGTTCTTCAGAAGACACCTCATAAATCTCCATTTCATCTACGGTCGAATTGGCATAGTCCACAATATCATCAATCGCCCTTGAGAGGGCGTAGATATCCTCCCGATCCATTGGGGTGACAAACGTCTGATGGAGTTCTTCGACAAGGATCCTCCGAAGTTCATCGGCCTCCCTCTCAATATCCTTCACCCGGTTTGCATTTTCCTGATTTTGGTTTCCGACGAAGGTTCCCAATGCTTCAATCCCTTCGAGGGTTTTCGAGGCCTGATCAGAAAGCATCTTATAGAAATTGCCCTCTTTTGGGAAGATCCGGTCCTTTAAACCCAATCTTTTCCTCCTTTTATTTATGGCGGCATAAGTCTTATGCCTTTTGTCATTCCGGGCTTGACTAAGCCTGCCCCGTACTTGATACGGGGGGATCCAGTGTTTTTCCCTCCGGGGCAGAGGCCCTCATGGGCAGGAGGCTGGATTCCCGCTTTCGCAGGAATGACGCGCGTCGACGTGATGTATGACGCTGTGTGTAATTCAACTTGACCCCCATTCCTTATGACTTGGGGGATTGCTAATTTTCTAACGAGATTACATGGATTTGTCAAGAAAAACGATTTTAGTGTCATCCGAATTGCTAACGGGCAGTAACTCTTCAGTGAAACAAGCAGTAATCCCTCAGAAGGTGTGAAAAAAATCAGGAGAAGGTCGGGCAGGGATATCTTCAAAGTTTTACAATTGCGGATCATTTGAGAGAAAAAGGGTAACAAAACGTCGTAATCAGGCCACACTATTAAGTTTTTCACATTTCTTCTGCTTGACGTCATAAGGCGCCGCTGTAAAACTTCTACGACATCCCCGCCCGACCTTGAGGCTTTGAGTGATTTTTTCACAGCTTCTCAGTTGTGAGTTCAAGTAATACAAATGTACCCTTATACCCCTCTTTGGTAGCCTTTTCCTGTCTTTAGACAGGCAAAGAGGGGCAATGGTTCGACACGCTCACCATCCTGAGCATTGTCGAAGAAGGGGAGATTTTCTCAGCATAATTTTAAAATTCCCCTTTATCCCCCTTTGCCCTCCGGGTCAGAGACCGCTCTCTCCGAGCCAGAGGCTCTTCTGAGCCGGAGGCTGGGTCGGAGACCAAAGGGGGATAAAAATACCCGTAACTGAGGGGCTACAACA
>Ga0210056_1003947_pt1 | contig 11806 bp, 13 predicted proteins | sample CryGeyCG2014_080_2_FD_183965 | JGI IMG/M metagenome (GOLD analysis project Ga0210056, IMG submission 183965) | Groundwater microbial communities from aquifer - Crystal Geyser CG07_land_8/20/14_0.80 (SPAdes) (version 2) | ecosystem: Environmental > Aquatic > Deep subsurface > Groundwater | place...
GCCGCAAATAGAGAAGCAATTTGATTATGGCAATTGTGCATCTGGTCATCTTTTTGTCGATTATGATCTCGGTCAAGATATCCCAAGATATTTGTTTGCTTTTATAGAGACTGATCCTAAAACATTTGATCCAGAAGGAATAATGCCGGCATTAAAACAATCCGATGATGGTCTGGTAAAACTCACTGTTTATGTCGCCCGAGTAAAACAAGGAAGGATTAACTGGGAAGACTCTGAGCCATTGCCTGATTCAAATGTTGAAGCCATTGAGGGATCAATCTCAACAACTGTCAGCCCAGAATGCAGAGGTATTATGGTATCTCAAGTTGAAAGATTAGGATCGCGTGAGACAACTACATCGTTAATGGGGTATGGAGATAGTGGTTATGGATTGTGTGCCATGAATACAACGAGAGGTACGAAAGATTTTTGTTTGGTTGGTGAAGTAGCTGTAAATATATTGCCTCAAAACCAACAAGGGGAGCAACTTTATGTTGTTGAACGGCGCGGAATTATGACATTATCAACACCTGATATTTATCAAGCTGTGTATGGAATAACCAACGGTAAACCAGTCAATAGATTATGGAGAGAAAATTCTAATAAAATCCGCTAAACTGTAATTAATGAAAACCAAGTCGTATATTTTTCTTCTTGTACTCGTTGTCATCCTGATTTTTATTCTGGGTGTGCGTTATGGTCAAAAGGTGGAGAAAACCAATAAAACCATTAATTATTTAATCAGTCTTCCTCCAACTAAACCGCCACTTCCTTCAATTGCGTTAGAAACTAAAAAATATTTACACGAAGGATGCATAGTTTCTTTTATGTATCCTGCTTGGTGGAAAACTGAAAAACAATCAACCCAATCTGCTGATTTTTATTTTGAAAATAAATCAGTAATGACTTTACAATGTAATAAAACCAATTCGTCAGATAAACCTAAAACCAATTGGCTCACCACTTTTCAAAAAAAGGATCCAAAAACCGGAATGATGGTCACTATAAGTATTAATGATAGTCAAAAAAACTGGTTTCAATTAATCGAAAAAACCTTTGAGTTTACTACTCCGTAGTTATTATTGCATCAACGGATCAATCACTTTTATTTCTTTATACATTATTAAGTCTTTAACGTTATGAGTATATATTGTTTTTATGTCATTACATAACATTGTAGCCACCAAATAAGTGTCAAATATTCTACTTCCTTTAATTTTATACCGTACTGAAAGTCGCTCGATTATCGTTAAGACACTTGCTTTAGGATAAACAATCCTTACTGATGGAAAAGTTTGATAGTAGCCAATCACTTGCCAAGCTTGTTTAATGGTCAAAGGTTTTTCAATCTTCTGGGTAAAAATACGATATGCTTCTAAAAATATTTGCGGTGTAAAACATAGTTCCGAACGATTCGCTTGATTTTTTAAAAAAGTTTTTGCACCAATAAAATATGATGAAAGTTCGTTATGCGCATAAACAAGCAAATTTGTATCAATTAATCCCATATCTATTTCGCAAGAAATTTTTTGTCTAAATAATCATCATAAATCTCGCTTCTGTGCAATGAGCTGTTTATTTTTCCCATTTTAAAAGTAGGCGGATTAAATTTAATCAATTGTTTATTAACTTTAGCCTTTTGTATCGGAACAATTCTTGCAACCGGTTTATTCATTTTTTCAATCACCACTTCTATATTTTGATAATAGACTAAATTCAATAACTCACCGAAATTATTTCTCGCTTGAAAGGCAGAATAAACTTTTGTTTGCATAAAATAAAAACAATTTGTATAATTACACAAATTGTACAATTCATTAAACCCATTGTCAATATGAAACTAAAATTCTCCCACACCTCAGCTACTATCTACTAACACTTGCTACTTAATACCATCTACTTTATACTATTTTTATGTCCAGACAATCGGCTAGACTTATCTCATTGTTGTCATTCTGTTTAGTCGTGCTCTTAGCAACTTATCTAATCAAACCTACATTAGCAACGTCGCCTGTTTATAAACCTAAACGGTTAGCAATCTATTATGGATATCCAAGTTTAGTAAATGGCGCGAATTGGGACGTTAATAAAGCCGCATCAGAATTTGCATTTTTTGACGTGATTGTTTTTGGAGATGGGATTGAGCATTCTTATCATGGTGATCATGTTAATACCAAAATAATTATTCAAAAATTAAGATCTCAAGGAAAAGAAATATTTGGTTATATAGATATGGGGGTTTTTCCTGCGCCACCAGCACAAAATCTTTCCATCGAAACAGCACAACAGTATGTTAACGAGTGGTTAGCAATGGGAGTAAGTGGTATTTTTTGGGATGATGCCGGATTTGATTTTCATGTTACCCGTGACCGGCAAAATACTTTAGTTAACTACTCTCACGGCAAAGGATTGGCAGTGATACTTAACGCTTGGAATCCCGACGATGTTTTAACTGGCTCACCTTCAATTCCCTATACTTTCAATGATTATTGTTTGATTGAATCATGGATGATATCACAAGCTTATCCAAACTTATACGAAGACCTAACTCAATGGCAAACACGGGCAAATAAATATTTCAATAACAGCAAAGCGTTGGGTGTACAACTTGCTGCAATCAGTAGCGGTCCAAACACAAGTAGTCCTTTCCAGTATGCTTGGTGGGGAGCAACCATGTATGGTATTAATGCTTTTGGTTATACCAATATTGAATACTCTTCATATGGAACAGAAGCAAACGTTCTTCGAAAACTTACTAATCCTCCACCTGACTCATTTGGAAGCAGTTTTCTTGATGATCGGATTATTCAAGTTTCACCAAATCAATATAAGCGTCGAACAGATAAAGGAACAATATATGTTGAAGAAAATGGGGGAAGAAAAGGATATTTTAAAGCTAAAACCGCAACTGGCTACACTGAAAACGATTATAACGTATGGAAATGCGAATACTTAAACAATGGTCACTGTCTAAATCCAAACTCAACCAATCAATCTGATTTTAATCATGATGGGGTTGTTAATTTGATTGATTTTGAAATCTGGCGGGCAAATTCTACGCTATAATTAGCTCATGCAGAAACTAAAAATTGCCTATTTTGGATCTCCATCCTTTTCTGGTATTTTTTTGGAAAAAATCATTAATGATAAAAATCTTCCGGTTGAAATCAAATTAGTTATAACACAACCAGATATGCCGGTAGGAAGAAAACAAATATTAACCCCGACTCCGGTGAAGTTGATTGCAGAAAAGTATCAACTACCAATTATTTATTCGACAGAATTCAAGATAAGTAATGATCAATTGTCAATAACCAATGATCAATCAATTATCAATGATCCAATGATCAATAATAAATCAACAGAAATTGAAAAATTGAGAATTGAATATTTGTTGAACATTGAACAGTTGAACATTGATCATTTAGACTTATGTCTTGTTTATGCTTACGGAGAAATCCTCCCCAAAGAAATATTGAGTCTTCCAAAATTCGGCTTCTGGAACATCCACCCTTCTCTTCTTCCTCTTTACCGTGGGGCTTCACCAATTGCTTATCCGTTAATTTTAGGAGACAAAAAAACAGGTGTTTCATTAATATTAATGGATGAAAAAATGGATCACGGACCAATCATTGCACAAGAAGAAATAGAGATTAAATCAACAGATACACGACCTGACTTGGAAAACAAACTAACGGATTTGGCTTTTCTTATGTTTAAAAAACTGATGACAACGGTGCAAAAAAAAGCGCAGACACCTGTTTCGAACGACTTGGGAGGTGCGCAGTCCCGCACTAGCGGGACGAGCACGCCCACCGGAGTGAGAAACACGGTGTTAAGCTTTATTAAAGTTACTCCTCAGGATCATTCCAAAGCCACTTATGCTCCATATTTAAAAAAATCCGATGGTTTTATTCCCCTATTAATTCTAAAAAAATGTTTAAATAATGAACCAATAGGATTCACAGATCTTCCCAAATTTCTCCAAAACTACATAAATAAATATTATTACCCTCCTAACTCGTATCTACTAACCCCTAACTACTTAATATTCAACCTATTTCAAGGTCTCTATTCCTGGCCTGGCCTCTGGACCACTGTCGACCTGCGAGGTCGACAGCTACGGTTAAAAATACTCGGAATGGAATTACACGATAATCAACTTGCGCTTACAAAAATACAACTCGAAAACAAAAACCCGGTTGATATGGCCACTTTCAACCGGGCTTATCCCAACTTTTTTAGATAATACTGCATAAATTGCAAAACATTTTTTTCGCAATGACTTGGGGGACCCCCCCACGATTGATGTGGGGGTGAAGTCGCGAAACAAAATGATTTTGCAATACAGTTTATCTTATCCCCTTCCACAATCCCTCAAACTGATTTTCTAAGTTAGTTACCAGAGCTTGATCGGATATCACCAAAGCAAAAGGGGCTTTTTGATTGTATGAAATCAACACGACTTTATCATCAAAAAGCAACAAATCACTTTCACTTGGTTTAATTATTTTGATAAAACGCACTTGATTCTTTACTCCGTTTTTATTCTTCGCATCACTGCGATTTTCTGTATTATCTGGTAATATTTCTCGAGTAACGATTTTACTACCAAACAACTGGGGAGTATATTTTTTATCAAAATAGTCTCCAATCACCTCTGAGTATCTACTTGTTAAACAGATTATGTCGAGCTTTTTAGTCGTCAAGGTTTTTTCATAAATCTGTTTAATTTCCTCTGCTCCAAAAAGTATTTGTACATCCATATCTTTTCACCGCCTTTTGTTTTATGTTTGAACTAATAATAGAAACATGTTAGTATAAAGCTTAAAGATTATAAATTTGTTGTCCAAATGATGAACAAGATTACACAATTTTTTTTGAATTTAGGCTTTTCTCAAGAAGAATCAAAGATATATACGACATTACTTAAAGATGGACCACAAACCGTGTTGCAGTTATCACGTAACACAAATATCAATCGCACCACTCTTTATCGAATATTGGATAGACTCCACACCCAAAAACTGGTGGAAGAAATTATTGAAGAATATAAAAAACTTTATAAAGCCGTTGATTTTCATACAATTAATTTACTTGTCAAAGAGCAAGAAAATCGAGCTCATTATTTAAAAACAGCATTCCCAGAAATCAACGCACTTTTAACCTCAAGCGGCTCCAGTCAACCTGGAACAAAAGTTGTTTTTTACCGGGGAAATGACGGAATAAAACAGATGGCTTGGAACACATTAAAAGCAAATAAAGTTTGCTTGGGTTATACTTACCGCGAATTTGAAGAAGTGGTTGGAAGAAAGTTTGCCCAAGATTGGAAGCAAGAATTTGTTAATCGGAATTTGATTTTACGAGAAATATATTCTGATGAGTTGTTTAAATCTAAAAAAAAGGGTTATCAAGGAACTACTTATCCAACTACTAATTTTGTGGAACGTTATATTCCTTCAAAAATACTGAATATTAATCACCAAATGGATATCTATAACGATGTAATTGGAATCTATAACTGGCACGAAGGCGAAGTGTTTGGAGTGGAAATCTACAATGAAAAAGTTGCCACAATGCACAAGCAGCTTTTTGAAATCGTCTGGAATATTGCCAAAATTCCTCCAAAAAATATTAAACTTTAAAAATACTTCCCACTAAATATCTAACCGCCGCAGCCAATATCCTAATAATCATCATTTCAAAATCGCTTTAACTGGGTTTCGGCCATAACTCAGATAAGGTTATTAATTGAGCAGGAATTAAGTAAATATTCCCTCTTTTTTCAAGTAGATTTTTCGTAACAATTATTTTGCTAACATTATTCGGTATAATTTTAGTTGTTAATGGTTTTAGATCATCGTTCGTCACTCTATTTTTATATTTCACTTCAATCCCTATTTTCTCTTTCGGCAAATAAAAATCTATTTCTGATGAATTCTGAAAGTAATAAAAATCAGATCCAACTTTATAAAGCTCCGAGGCAATAAAATTCTCTATTAATTTCCCCTTTTCCGAAGGAGAACTATATCTTTGTTCCATTCTAGGGAAATTAACATTTCCTGTGATGAAACTAGTAAAAAGCCAAATTAAATAGGGATCAGTAGTATAATACTTTTTATTTTTTTTAAGGACAATTTTTTTTTGACTAATATCAAAAAACTTAACTTCTTTAAAGAAAAAAGAATCAATTAAAAAAGATAAATACTCAATCGCGGTATTCTTTGATCCAAGTTCTGCCTCTTCAGCAATATTTGTATATGAAGTTTGCGCAGATAGTGATAATATTAGTTTTCTAATCACCTCTCTTAAAAAGTCTTCTTTTTTTCTAGCTTTATAAAGGTCGCTTTTTAATGTTGCTAAATAAAGCTCGTTTTCTAAAGGGTGAACATTAATGTTCCTTAAAAATCCTCCCCAAATCAAAAACTCTTCAAATAATTTTTCTATTTTAACCATCGTTTGGAAACCTTTTTTTTTGATATCCACTCCTTTAAGAACAAGGAATTCTTTGAAATTAATCGGTAAAAAATTAATATCCTTTCCTTTTCCCCGTCTTCCTGGTAATAATTCTCCACTTTTTTTTAATTGAATACTTGAAGATCCTGTTAAAAATAGAGTTGCATCTCTTAAAAATCCACCATCAGCTAACCATTTAATTGCATACGACCATTGAGCAACTGAAGAGATTTCATCCAAAAATATCGCTTTATTATCATTTTCTCCTCTTTTGATAAACTCTAAGATTAAATCAATAATGTCTTGATGTTTCGATAAAACATCACAATTAAAAAATAGAACTCCTGTAGAATGAAAGCCCTTTTCTAATAGTGATTTAATATATAGTTTAATTGCAGTGCTTTTCCCTGTTTGTCTTGGACCGGTAATAATATTAACGTCACCCTTTCTAAGAGGAAGATCAAGAACTGTCTTTGGTCGATATTGATAAGGAAGTTTTTCTAATTCTTTAATTTCTAAATCATTATTAATCGCTTTTTTATCTTCCCACCATGGATTTTGAAGTTCAAGATATGTGTAGTCAATCATATTGACTATTATATATATATTTAAGTCAATGTCAATAACTAAACTTTAAAAATACTTCCCACTAAATATCCCACTCCGGCTGCAAGCATTCCAATCACCATCATCTCCAGTCCCATTTTCACAAAATTTCGACCAAGAGTCATTTTTGCTTTATAATATCCTGCAACAAAAAGCACAATTGAAGTAGCAATGATTGCTCCGAAAATAGCGGTTCTCACTGGTAAAAGTAAAAAAGGTATTAAGGGGATAAAAGAACCAACCAAAGCAGATAAACCAACTGTCACCGCTGCAGGAATTGCTTCACGTCGATTAACTTTTTCAAGTTTTAATTCCTGCTCCATCATCACTTTCAACCAAATGTTTTTATTAGTTATAATCCGATTGATGATTTCCTCCAAAACATTCCCTTTAAACCCATAGCTCTCATATAGAGCTTTTATTTCTTCGCGTTCACCCTCAGGATAGTTTTCAATCTCCCATTTCTCCCGTTCGTACTCAGACTGATAATAATCAGCTTCAGCTAATTTTGAAGTATAGGCCACAGCTGCCATCGAAAAACTTTCAGCAAATGTTGCCGCCATTCCCGCCACGATTATTATTTGGGTGTTTGTTGTAGCTGCGGCCACACCAAGAATTACTCCTAAAACATTAACCAACCCATCCTGACCACCTAAAATAATTTCCGGAAGATTAAAACCGGTTGAACGTGTCTCATTATGGTTATTGATATGTTGTTTTATTGCTTCTCTGATATGGCTACGTTTGACCTGATGCAGATCGCGATTGTTAAACGCCTGTTTAGCAATATTTAATCTATTCATAAATTCATGATATAACTATATGATGTTTTCTGCAGCGAGCCTGGTAACAATCACCGGCTCCGATTTTTATTAATGAATCTTGCCGCGGCGCTGGTTGACCGTTTGCCAATAGTCGTTGTGATCGCGTCGCGTTCCATTTTTTACATACAGTACAAACTGCTTTTAATTTTACCACTTCACCATCAGCCAATGCTAAAAGATTTGGAACCGAACTAAAAGGATCTCCGCGGAAATCTGTGTCTGCGCCAGCAACAACCACATGAATGTTTTTTGTAATTAACTGATTAATCACTGGAATAATTGTCTTAGAAAAAAACTGTACTTCATCAATAATTACTACGTCCATGTTCTTTTTAATTTTTTTTAAAATTTCCTCTGGTTTTTGTACGCTGACTGCTTGCCATTTTTGTTTTGAGTGTGAAGCAATTTTATTAGTAGCATAACGTTTATCAAGTGCATGATTAAACACCATAACCTTCAACCCAGCGATTTTAAATCGTCTTAACCTTTTCATCAACTCCTCACTTTTTCCAGAAAACATTGGGCCAACAATTACATCCAATACGCCAAAATTCGGCAACCTGCCCGGTTGCGTATTTTTGGCTGATATTTTTTCTTTTTTCATTTTTCTTTATTCATAATTCATAAATCTTAAATCATATTTCATCTTCTTTTATCTTCATCCTAATCCCTTCCATCAACCTTTCCATTATCCACAAATTATGATATGTTGCTAAATTATAACCTAAGATTTCTCTTTGTTTAAACAAATGATGCAAATATGCTTTTGTAAAATTTTGACAAACATAACAATCACATCCCTCATCAACCCTTGACAAATCGTATCGATACTTCCCCTGCAAAATATCAGTTTCTTTTTTTAAAAATTTAAGTTTGGAATTTGATTGATCATTGATAATTGATAATTGAACATTCCCACTCCTATATAATACGCCCATTCTCGCCAACCTCGTCGGTTCTACACAGTCAAAAGTATCAATTCCTTGCTTGACTAAATCTATAATATCATCAACCTGTCCCACTCCAAGCAAATGTACGGGTTTATCGTTTGATAAATATTCTGCCACCCACTCAACTTGTTCCCGCATTTCTTTTTTAGTTTCTCCAACCGACACACCTCCGATTGCCACACCATCAATGTTTTGAGAAACTACAAATTCGGCCGATTTTTTTCGTAAGTCTTCAAATGTTGCTCCTTGAATTACACCATAAAGAAATTGGAATTTGGAATCTTTATTTTCACTTTTGATTTTTGACTTTTGATTTTTAACTTGATTAATACATCTTGTTAACCACTTATGAGTTCTATCCATCGCTTTACTGGCATAATCGTGACTAGAAGGATAATAGGTGCATTCATCAAACGCCATGTTAATATCTGCTCCAATCATTCTTTGATACTCCATTGACTTTTCCGGAGTAAACTCAATCAGCTCTCCATCAAACACCGACCTAAACCTCACTCCATCATCCGAAATCTTCTCAATCATCGGCCTTTCTGCTCTTCGCCCATCATCCTGAAGGATTTGCGCTAGACTATTGTTTTTTTCTATTATCGATCCTTCATTATTGGAATTTAAAATTTGAAATTTTAAATTTGAATTATTTTTAAGTTTTTTTTCGAATTTCGAATTTCGAATTTCGAATTTGTTTTTTCGTGCCAACGAAAAAACCTGAAACCCTCCCGAGTCAGACATCAGGGGAATTGATAAATTCGCAAACTTATGTATTCCTCCGGCTTTTGCAATTATCTCTGCCCCTGGATGTGTCACTAAATGATAAGTGTTAACAAATGCAATTTGAATTTTAATTTCTTTAATTAAAGACGGTAAGAGAGCCTTAATTGTTCCCTTTGTCCCAACCGGAACAAAAGCTGGAGTATTTATAATACCGTGAGCAGTGTTAATTTCTCCCAACCGAGCGCGTGATTTGGACGACGTAAATAAATTTCGAAATAATGCACTACCCATACTTGACTTTCATATTTTAAGTAGAAAAAGGGCGCTCACTTACATACAAACTAACTTCACCGTTATGAAGTTCCGGTTCAAGTGATAAATTATATTGATTATTTAATGCACATTCTATTCGCTTTCCATTTTTATCTTTAAGAGAAATAGTAGTTTCTCTTTTCGCAGAATTATTCGGTTGAACCTTACCATACAGTACATCATCCAATCCATCATCTGAACCAAAAATCTCTACATGGTTTGTTCCAGTATTTTTTACCCTTAGTTCTACGGGGCCATAAGCCCCAGAAACGACCTCTACTTCAAGTTGCTCTCGAGAAAGCTGAGTTTCACCGTGAAATCCGGAAACTTCAACAAATCCACAACCAGCTTCTTCTGCAGCTTTTTGGTTCGCAGCATCTTGTGTTCTTCTGCCAATGCGATACATCTTTCCTTGCTCGAGTTGTATTTGCGGTTTATCTCCTGGCTTTTCAACATCTGCTCGTACCGCTTGTTTTTGAGGAATAGCCAACTTGTCCCTCCGAATCGTCCAATCGACTAATTCGTCATAAATTCCTTTATCTACCTCCCAGGCATCAAGCATCATATTTGCTCCTTCTCCCATTACATCCATCCGTAAAACCGTAGTGGTTGTTAAAGGAACAAATAGTATGGTATTGTGATAATTTTCAATAGTTACCGTACCGCCATCATCCGCTTCATTTCCAGATATATGGGGTATACGTTGGAGACCATCTGTATAAGGGTCATGGCTTCGTTCATATCCTCTGTTTACCGCAATTATATCGTTTGCTCCTACATTATGAACAGTGAGAAACGAAGATTGAACTCCATCTTTTCGACGACCATCAGCAAATTCTATAGCCATCTGTCTTCTTGATAATTGATGTCTTTCATTAAGCGCTAATTTTCTCTGCAAGGCTACATCGATAGTATCGTATCCTTGTTGTATTGCTATAAGTTGGAAAGCTTTATCTTCTCTCCCTAGCATATAACGGGTGCCTTTATGTAGTATTACATTATGACTTCGAGGTCTTGTTTCTCCGACAATAACTCTTTGAGACAAGAGCCCGGTGTTTTTCCTTTCATTTGCCCTTCCGCCGGCCGATCCGGCTCCATAATCCTGCTGACGTAAAATATTTTGATTACTTAACGCTCCCAAAGATGACAATCGATCGCTCATAGATGTAATAAAGTACTATTTGTAATAGCTTTTCACCTGAAACAACATATACAAAGAAAGCAATGAGCCAATAATTAGATTACCAATATTAAAATGAATTGCGTTTTCCACGACGCCGATAAGTGTTGCGTAAAAAACAAACATCCAGCCTTGGCATGTCCGTTTGAACAAACCTGGAATCGCAAGTGCATTTAAGACTATTGCAATAGATGCTACAATCAAACCAAGTGTATAAGCCATACCAGTTCTTAGTCCTCCTAAATAACTGAATGGAGCTAAAAATGCGCCTATTCCAAAAAGGGCTAAGAGTGCTGGCAAAGCCAAAATCATTAATATCAAATTAATCCATGGAGCAAACTTAACAATTGCCTCTTTCCATTTATCTGGTATTGTAAATGGCGCTTTCTTTACCAAATACTCATCAAGCAAATCTTCTAACTGGATCAGGGGGTTAGTGGTTGAATTTGTGTTTGTCATATGAAATAAGATTAAAACAAACCATCTTAAATGTCAAATATAAATCATCGAACTTAAAATCTTTAATTAACCTAATTATTCTAATTGATCTAATTTCTAAAGAATTCCCAATTTCCAATTGACTTATTGGTTATTGGTTATTTATTAGGTTAATTAGGTCAATTAGTAATTAGAAATTACTCGCCCCCTAACTCCTAACTACTATCTACTTACTACTAACTACTATTTTATCAGCATTCCATCCCCAAACGAATAAAATCTGAATTTTTCTTTAATGGCGATTTGGTAAA
>Ga0210056_1003949_pt1 | contig 11803 bp, 10 predicted proteins | sample CryGeyCG2014_080_2_FD_183965 | JGI IMG/M metagenome (GOLD analysis project Ga0210056, IMG submission 183965) | Groundwater microbial communities from aquifer - Crystal Geyser CG07_land_8/20/14_0.80 (SPAdes) (version 2) | ecosystem: Environmental > Aquatic > Deep subsurface > Groundwater | place...
TGGTTATCGCCCCAGGCCGAGCGCGCCGGCCGGACGATTTTATTCGGCCAAAATCAGTCCCGGCCAAGAAACAGGGGAAGTGCCCGTTTTGCATTGGGACTGCCGGCTATAAATCGCAGAAAAAACTCCGAACCGATTCGGAGACAATCTATGTGATTGAAAACAAATTTTCGGCTTTTTACGATCATATGGCTTCGATCAGAAGTTATTATCCCGAGGAAGGTTTCTACCGCGAGCGGCCGTCGGTCGGCGATCATGAGGTGGTGATTATTAAAGATCATAAGCAAAAACTGACGACTTTTCCCAAGTCCTTGACTTCGGAGATGTTCTGGGTTATTCTGGAGCGGTACAAGCAGATTAAAAAAGATGAGCATATTTTTTCGATCACCCCGATTTACAATCACGGACCGGAGGCCGGCGCCTCGATCGAACATCCGCACGCCCAGATTTTTGCTTCGGGAATCATCGCCAACACGGTTAACCGCGAAATTGACGGCGCTGAAAGATATTTTGGTGTAAACGGCGTATGCGTCTATTGCGACCTCGTCAAACATGAACGGCAAGAGAAGGCTCGGACTGTTTATGAGAATGATTATTTTCTGGCTTTCGCTCCGTTTGCATCGCGTTATCCCTTTGAAACCTGGGTTATTCCGAAACGCCATCAGAGCCGGTACGAGGAGTCGACAAGAAATGAGATAGACGAACTTTCCGACGCGACAATGGAAGTTTTATATAAATTGGAGAAAATATTGCCTGGCTTATCGCTCAATTTGTTTATCCGGACTTTGCCGACAACGATAGAGGACTGTGACTATTATCACTGGTATCTGGAGATCGCCCCGCGCCTAACTTTATTTGGTGGCTTTGAACTCGGCTCGGGCGTTATCATTAATGTCATCCCGCCGGAAAAAGCGGCCGAGTATTTGAGAAACGGGAGCAATAATAAATAAATAGATACCAACTATGGCGGAGAAAAAAACAAAGATACTAATGCTGATGAAATTCCCGCTTTTTGGTGGCGGTAGCGGCAATTACACGCGAAAGTTAGCTGAAAAGCTATCATTTCAAAAAAACATCGAAGTAGCGATTGCCGCTCCAGATAAGCGTCAGATAAAGAAAGTAAAAATTTTTACTATCAAGCCAGCGCGTAAAGCAGTTTTTGTCAGTCATCCGGAATACCCGAAGGCAAAAAGATATCAGGATCTTACAGCTAAGGAATTTACCGGTATATACTTCTCTTTTTTCAAACAGATTATCCGGATTGTCGAAGAATTTAAACCGGATGTGATTCATGTCAATCACTGCTCTTTTTTGACCTGGATAGCTAATTACATAAAGTCAATGTATAGTATCCCTTACATTGTAACTGCTCATGGCACAGATGTTTTTCAGTCGACAGTTGATTCCAGATTTTTAACCCTCACTCGCCAAGCCCTCGAAAGGTCAGAGTATATACTCCCTAACAGCAACTGGACAAATAAATGGTTGCTGAAAGTTTTTGGTCGACACTTAAAGAGAAAAACCCGAATTATTCCCTGCGGCGTTGATTTACAGACCTATCCGCGAAATCACAAAATCAAGATAATCAATAAAAAATACCAACTTGAGGGCAAAAAAGTAGTGATTTTTGTCGGCCGTCTCACATGGGAGAAGGGCGTCGTTTATTTGCTGAAAGCGGCCTCGGGAATTAAGGGCGAAATATTTATTATCGGCGGCGGTGCCGAGAAAGTGAATTTAGAGCAATTCGCCGCGAGAAAAAAATTAAAAAATGTTCACTTTTTGGGTTATTTCGGCAAAGAGTATGTTGAAGAGTTGAGGGAGTTTTACAAACGAGCGGATTGCGTGGTCGTGCCGTCAGTTTGCGATGAGGGGCTGGGAATTGTTGTTTTAGAGGCGATGGCATCGGAAACGCCAGTGGTGGCGACTAATAAAGGTGGTATACCTCTGGCTGTCAAAAATGGTCGGACAGGTTTTCTAGTTCGGGCGAAAAGCGGAAAGGTCATCGCTGACGTGGTCAATAAAATTTTAAACAATGAAAAATTACGGCAGGAGCTTGGTAATAATGCCAGAAAATTGGTCGAGGAGAGATTTGATTGGTTAGAAATTAAAGATAGGGTATTAAAATATTACCAAGAAGCCGCAAAGGTTGGAGAGAAATTAAAGATTAAACACTTGCCCACTGGTATCGATAAAGAAGATCTTGAAAGGGAGAAGAGAGAGCTTGAGAAGAAAATTGATTATGTGCCATAAGCATCTAGTAAATTTTGTTTTATTAATTAGGTTAGGGTTATATAGGGTTATAAATGAAAATTGCCATAATTGCATCCAATCGAAAACCGGTGCCTTCTTCCAGAGATAATGTTTTTGCTCCGGGCTCGATTATTAAAGGGCTGGTTGATAATTTGACAAAATTTGGTCATGAAGTTGTTTTTTTTGGACCGTCTGACTCAAAAGTAAATGCCTCAAGGATTATATCCGAAGGGCTAAGATCAGTTTATTCTGATTATAAAGACATTAGGAGAGACGACCCTCACACTTATTTGGAGAATGAGGACCAATACGAAATGGCGCTGGTTTCCAGGGCCTTTGAAGTAATCAAAAATGAAGGCGACTTTGATATTATTCATGCTCATAAATACAATAAAGAGGTCTATTTTAGCAACTTTGTCGACACTCCATTACTGATAAGTGGACACGGAATGTACTGCGAAAGTATTAATTCTCCAGCGGCTAAAATCAGATTTAAGCGGTACGGGAAAAGCTGTTATTGGGTTTATGTTTCCGACTATCATAAAAAAGATGTTAATCTGAATTTTGTCGCCAAGATTCCCTGGGGCGTGAATCCCGAGGCCTTTCCCTTTAATCCAAAAGGCGGAGATAATTTTCTGTTTTTAAGCCGGATGATAAAACGAAAACGGCCTCATTTTGCCATTGAAGTCGCAAAATTGGCGGGCGAGAAATTAATTCTTGCCGGTCAAAAAGGCGTTGAGGGGAGTCATGTAAAGTACTGGAAAAGTATCGAGCATCTTTTTAAGTTGCCTCATGTAACTTTTACCGACCATATTCCGTTTGACCAGACCTATAAATATTTTGGCAAAGCCAAGGCCTTGCTTTTGCCGCTGGAAATTGGTGAACCGATGCCGGTTACTTCGCTCGAGGCGATGGCTTGCGGCACGCCGGTAATTGCTTCGAATATTCCGCCGATGGATGAAATTGTTATTGACGGCGAAACCGGTTTTTTGGTAAATAAGGATGATAAAAATGCTTGGGTTTCGGCGATTAAAAATATCGGCAAAATTAATAGAAGTAAATGTCGAGCGCGTTTTGAAAAAGAATATACCTGGCAGAAAATGGCTGAGAGATATGCTCTGGCCTATAAAAAAGTTATTGAATTGGATAAAAAGAAAAAGAGAAAAAAATGAAAGTACCGATTTCAATTGTTTCCAATATATTCAATCCGACTGGACCAGCCGCGCCCGGAGGTTTGGAAATTTTCAATTATTATCTTGCTCGCGAATTGGAAAAGCGGGGAGAAGATGTTAAGCTTTTTGCCAGCGGGGATTCCCAAAAGCTTAGATGTTTAGTGCCGCTTGTGGACAAATCGTTGCAATTTTCAAAATCAAAAGAGTTTCTATTTGATCCCTGGAACTATCGAAAAATTACTTTTGAGGAATTTGCGATTTTTGCCAAGTTTATTGAAGATAAGTCGAATCACAATCGGGTGCTTCATTTCAATATGGATAATTTTTTGCCGGTCTATTTAGCGGCGAAAAAAGGACTGCCGATGCTAAATACAATCCATCTTTTGACCAAGAGTTTGGGGTATCGAATTCTTGGCGATTTATTGACCGAAGAAGAAATGAGATCGGTTCATTTTATCGGTGTTTCCAAAAGGCAAGTTAAGGACTTTCCTTATAACTATCGAGTCATTCATCACGGGGTGGATTTGAGGGATTTTCACTATTCTGACAACTTTTCTAATAATTTTATCTGGATCGGCCGCTTTGTTGAAGCAAAGGGCTGCAGCGATGCAATTGCCGCAGCAAAAAAAGCCGGCGAGAAATTAGAGATCGGAGGGGAAGCAAAAATTAAAAATGAAGTCGAGTATTTTGAAAGTTCTATAAAACCAGAACTTAATAGAAAGATCAAGCTAAAAGGTTTCGTTAAGCAAAATACCCGGAGCGATTTTTATCAAGCCAAAGCCCTGATTTTTTCCTCAAAAAAGGATGAGGCCTTCGGTCTAACTATTATTGAGGCGATGGCTTGCGGCACTCCAGTTATCGCTTATGCCCGTGGAGCGGCATCAGAAGTGATAAAAGAGGGCAAAACCGGTTTTATTATTCAGCCCGATGATGTCAATGGTCTGGTTTCGGCAATGAAAAAAATAAATCAGTTGCCAGCTAAAGAGTATCTAGCGATGAGAAAAAGATGTCGAGAGAATATTGAAAAAAACTTTTCCTTAAAAATTATGGCAGACCGTTATCTTGAGGTCTACAATGAAATATACCAGGATTTTTTAAGTAAGAAATCAAAATGAAACCGGAAATTAGTTTTTTAATCGCCACTAGAAACAGAGGGCGAATAATCGGCGAAACAATCGACTCTTTAATTGCTCAAGAAAATGAAAATTGGGAAGCAATAATTGTTGATGATCACGGGAGTGATGATACGGAAAAAATAATTGCCGGCTACAATGATTCGCGCCTAAAGTATTTTCGTTTGCCGGACTCTCACGGAATGGGAGCTTGTTGCGCTCGAAATTTTGCTGCCGCCGAGGCCAGGGCCGATATTGTGGCAATTATTGATTCTGATGATATTGCCTATCCAAACAGAGTTGATGTCACTCTTGAGGCGTTTAAGAAAAATCCCAGCAGTGATGTTTTTTACGCTCACATTGATATTTGGGAGGAGGAAACGGGAATTGTCAGAGAAAGGAAATTGCCTTTCACTCCATTTGATTTAGAGAAATTGAAAAAAGATAATTTCATTCCTCATTCAACCGTAGCAATGAAAAGATTGGTTCTCCTTAATAATCCTTATAATTCTTTTTTTAGATTGGCTGAGGATTATGAACTGACAACTCGATTGGCAGAGAGCGGCAAAAAGTTTTGCTATTCTCGGGAAAAAATTTTGAAATATCGTGTCAGTCGAGAAGGTGTTTCAGTCGGAGTTGACAAGAAAGAGATATTAAAAAATTATTCACTTCTAATCCAAATGCTTCGGGGTTGGATTAAATATGATTATCAAGTGATTGAGAAAATTAATCAATTGGAAAAGGCGAGGGAAAATGGCAAAAATTAGCTGCGTGATGCCGACAAAAAACCGGGGTAAGATAATTGGTGATGCGATTCAATCCATAACTAAACAAACAGAAAAAGATTGGGAGTTGATCATTGTTGATGATCATTCTGATGCTGGTGATAAAACCGAGAAAGTTGTTAAATCATTCAAAGATAAAAGAATCAAATATTATAGAATGAAAAATAATGGCTCCGGTGTTGCTTGCGCCAGAAACTTTGGCAACATTCTAGCCAAAGCGCCGATTATTGCCGTTATGGATTCTGATGACATCGCTTATCCGTTCAGATTTAAATTAACGCTCGAGGAGTTTAGGAAGAAGAAGCCAGATGTTGTCTACGGCGAGATTGATTGGTGGGATCCTAAGACCGGAAAGGTCTGGGCGAGAAATAAAGAAAGTAGTAAATGGTATTCGAGGGATTTTGACCTTATTAAGTTAAAGGAGTTAGATTACATTGCCAATGTTACCTCGGCTTATAAAAGACAATTGGCAATTGATTTTCCCTATAATTCATTTTATCCCCGGGCAGAGGACTGGGATTTTTTTCTCCGACTCGGCCGGCACGGATATAAATTTTCCTTTATTCCCAAAAATCTGGTTAAGGCAAGAAGGCATAAAAAATCAATTATTGAGCAAAAATTTATTGATTTTGATTATGATAGCATTGTTGTTCAGAATAATAAAAATTAATTTTGTTGAGCTAATAATTTTTTTTGTTAATTTTATTTAGCGAGATCAAATAATGGCTAAAGATATTAATTCGCTAAAATTGAATAAAGAAGTGAGATCAATTTTTTCTAAGGTTAATTTTCTGCCGGAAGAAATTATTTTTGCCGAGCCAAGATCGCCGCGTTTGATTATAAAAGGCAAAATCGGGAGAGAGGAAGTGGTTTTTAAGTCCTGTGAAAACAGTCGAAAAATTAAGTCCGGAAATATTATTAAAGAAGGCCGGGTGGGTAAAGTTATCAATCAGTTCCACAAAAGAGAAAAAGTTCCCAGTTTTGAAATAATTGACTTTGGTAAAACAAAAAATATCTCCTGGCTGGTGAGAAAATATTATCACGGAGGGGTATTAGGCGCTAATTCGAATAATTTTTCCGACCGATTATATATTGACCGCTTTACTCACCTAAACAAAAAATATGCCAATCAGCAAAAAATATTTGTCAAAAAAATTATTGATAATTTAGCGGCACTTAGGCATATCGACAAAAAGCAAGTTAAATTTTCCAGCAACAACATAACGATTATGCGCTTTGCCGATAATTTTACCAACTACCAAATTTCCAAGTTATCTGATTGCCTGGAGTTAAATCTTGAGATTCAGCAAAAATTTTTCCAGCAAAATCGAAAGTTACTTTTTTCCTCTGAAAATACTGCCGCTGCAATTGGAGATATGGCGCCGACAAATATATTTATTGATAAAAATAATAAAGTTATATTTTTTGACTTGGAATGGTTTTGTTTTGATAATTATTTAGTTGACATAACATTTTTCTGGCTTCTTCTTTGGCGTTATCCTGATTGGCAGAAAGAGATAGAAAATGTCGCTATCAAAACTCGGAAAGATGAATTGAACTTCCAATTAAATGTGATTCGAATTGTTCTGACATTATTCGGTTTAATTTTTGCTGGCAAAAATAATCAGAGCAATTATTTTCGTCAAGCTGAAAAGTTATGTCAAGAACATCCGTGGAGAAAATACTTAACTGTGGCGGCGGAATCTTATGATGCTCTTGTAAAATAAGAGATAGGAGAGAAAATGAAAATTGCGCTTGTCGGGCCATTAGACTCGCCGGTAAAAAAGAACGCTTCGGCCGGTTCGGAAATTTGGACTTATAATTTTGCTGAGCAACTAAAAATGCGCGGCATTAGCCCTTCCCTTTATGCTGCTTCTGGAAGTGAGTTCAGCGGTGAGCTGATCACAACTGTTGATTATAAAGATCTATTGGAAAGTGATGGAGGAGATATTTCGAAGACCAAATTTGCCTTTTTTTCAATCTCGGAGATGGTCCGGGTAGTTCATGACCAGGCGAGATATGATCTAATACATTTAAGCGTTTATAGTTTGACTTACTATCTTCCTCTGATCGAATTGATTGCTAAACCAATTATTGCCACCTTGCACGGCTTGCCATTTAAGAAAGAAGATGCGAAGATTCTGTTGTCGAAAATTCCAAAAATCAATTTTGCTGTAATCTCCAATTCACTTTTAACAGATCTGGAGAGGTCGAGAAATTACAAAGTAATATATAATGGGATTAATCTCCCTGATTTTCCTTTTGCAGCGGGCAAAAGAAAATATTTTTTTTGGATGGGTCGAATAAGTAAAGAAAAGGGGGTTGAAGATGCAATCAAATTTGCCCAAAAAATCAAAGAGGAATTAATTATTGCCGGACCGATTCGAGATGAGGAGTATTTCAATCAATTTGTCAAACCAAACTTAAATTCCAAGATTCGCTATGTCGGAGGATTGGGACTTAAAGAAAAGGTCAAATATTATCAGGGTGCCAAAGCATTTTTAATGCCAATTAAATGGGAGGAGCCATTTGGTTTAGTTGCGATCGAAGCCATGGCTTGCGGTACGCCGGTTATCGCTTATGATCGGGGCGCATTGCCGGAGATAATTTCAGCCGGCATTGATGGTTTTATTGTCAAGCCGAATGATGTTGATGGTTTAATTAAAGCAGCAAAAAAAATAATAGAAATTGACCGCAAAAAGTGTCGGGAAAAAGTTGAAAAACATTTCACTTTGGAAAAAATGGTTGATGAATATCTTAACTACTATAAGGAAATTATGAAGATCAAGAGATAATTTTTAAGGAGCGAATATGCCAAAAAGTAAATTAAGAATTGCTCAAATCGGAACTATTTGGGAGACTACGCCGCCAGCGCTTTACGGCGGGACAGAGCGAGTCGTATCTAATTTGACCGAAGGTTTGGTAAAGCAAGGCCACGATGTCACTTTATTCGCCACCGGTGATTCAAGAACCAAGGCAAAATTGGTTTCAGTCGCCCCGAAAGCTATTTATAGGCAGGGGATTCCTTGGGATAATTTTATTTACCCGCTACTGCATATTTATAAGGCCTACGAAATGTCGGCAAATTTTGATTTAATTCATGTCCATCTTAATATGATCTCTGATTTCACCGCCGCAGCGATGTCTAAACTTTTGAAAATCCCCAGTGTTTTCACAGTTCATTTTAAGTTGCCGGTTAAAAATGAGCCGCCGCAGAATAGATATTTGGCTTTTAAAAAATTTTCCGATATAAATTATGTTTCTATCAGCAACTCGCAAAGAATAATTAAATCACTGAATTATATTGCGACTGTTTATAACGGAATTGATTTTAGCATCTATGAATTTGACGAGGCGGGAGGAGATTCACTTTGTTGGATCGGCAGATTCAATCCGGATAAAGGCCCGGAATCAGCAATCAAGGTGAGTAAAAAAACAAACAAAAAAATATTACTGGCTGGTAAAATTGATCTTAACGACAAAAGGGATCAATTATTTTATCGAGCAGAAATCGAACCATATTTAAAAAGTAACCCTCGCCAATATAACTATGTCGGCGAAATTAATGATAAGCAAAAATCAACCTTTTTCCCCAAGGCACGATGTCTTTTAAATCCAATAAACTGGCGGGAACCATTTGGCCTGGTGGTTGTAGAAGCGAATGCCTGCGGAACACCGGTTGTCGCCTTTGACCAAGGAGCGATGCGCGAAATAATTAAAGACGGTGTTAACGGTTTTGTTGTTGGAGCCGGAGATATTCAAGCGATGACTAAACGAGTCGAAGAAATTTATAAAATGCCGGATAAAGAATACCGGGAGTTCCGACGAAGTGCCAGGGAGTACGCTGAAAAAAACTTTTCAACTGAAAAAATGGTGGCAAATTACGAAAAACTCTATTACAAAATATTATCAAATAAATAATCAGCTAATTGTTATTGAAGCAATAATGAAAGTTAAGTAATCGGAGAAATGATGAAAATTGATCAAGCAATTTTTCGTGCCTATGATATTCGGGGGACATATCCCGATCAAATTAATGCCGAAATTGCCTATCGAATCGGCCGGGCTTATGTTAAATTGACCGGGGCGAAAAAAGTTGTCGTCGGCCGGGATTTGCGCCAAGCGTCGGCAGATATGATGAACGAACTGGTCAAGGGTTTAATTGACGAAGGCGCTGATGTCACTTCAATTGGTGAAATTGCCAATGATATGTTGGCTTTTGCCGTTACCAATTATGATTTTGACGGCGGGCTGATTCTTACTGCTTCGCATAATCCGATCGGTTACGGCGGAATGAAGATGATAAAGACCGGTGCAGTAACGATTCCGGGTGACGATCCCGAATTAATTAAATTTGTTGGCGACATTGCTTATGAAAAAACCGATATTGTTCACGATCTGCCGGTAAAAAGTATATACGACGATTACATCAATTTTGTTTTTTCTTTTGTCAATGACGGCAATTTGAAAAGAAAAAAAATCTTGTTTGATCCGCTTTTCGGTTCGGTAAATCTTGTTTTGAAAAAGGCGATTGCCAATTTGCCAGTCGAGCCGATTTTTATCCACGACTATCCTGATGTCAAATTTGGCGGGCTTTCAGAGCCGAATCCCTTAAATCCGGAGATTAATAAATTTGCAGTTGAAGCGGCAAAAAAATCGCAAATTGATTTTGGCGTTATCTGGGACGGCGACGGCGATCGAGCTTTTTTCTTGGATGAAAACGGCGATTTTATTTCGGCACCATATATCACTGCAATTATTATCGAAAGTATTCTGAAAAAAAATCCCGGCGCAACGATTGTCTCCGACCCGAGAATTTTCTGGCCGATCAAAACCGCAGTTGAAAAAAACGGCGGCAAATTGGTGCAGTCAAAATCCGGTTACCGTTTTATCAAGGAAAAAATGGCGGAGGAAAATGCGATTTTTGGCGCTGAAATGACCGCCCACTATTTTTTCAAAGGCAATCACAATTCCGACAATGGTTTCATTCCGTTTTTGATGGTTTGGGAGATATTGTCAGAAAGCGACAAAAAACTTTCACAATTAGTCGCGCCGTATAAGAAAGATCATTATTTGATTGAAGAAGTAAAACTTTCAACTGACAATTTGCCAGCAATACTTGAAAAAATTAAAAAAGATTATCAAAGTTTTAAACAGGATGAAATTGACGGTTTGTCAATCGAATCAAAAGATTTTCGCCTTAATTTGCGCGGCTCAAATACCGAGCCAGTGGTGAAATTCAATATGGAGGCAAAATCAAAGGAAGTTTTGGAACGCGAGAAAAATAAAATTTTGGCATATTTTAATTGAGATGATTTCTTATATCAAAGGTAAGATTATTTTAGAACGGCCGACTTTTTTAATTGTTGATATTGGCGGTGTTGGCTATAAAATTTCGATAATTCCGAAATTGGATCTTAAAGTTGGCAAGGAGGTGCGGCTTTTTATCCATCAGCATATACGAGAAGATGCCAGCGATCTTTATGGATTTATTACTTTCGAAGAGTTGGAACTTTTTGAAAAGTTATTATCGGTTAATGGGGTCGGCCCAAAAGCGGCGATGACGATTATTTCTCTGGCGCCAACGGCAAAAATCATCAAAGCAATCGTCTCCGAGGACTCAAACTTTTTCCAATCGGCGCCGGGAATCGGGAAAAAAGTGGCGATAAAAATTATCATTGACCTAAAATCAAAGGTCTCGGGGATTGAGCTTTCCGCCGCCATATCCAGCGGTAGAGTCAAAGAGGAAGTTATCGATGGTTTAATTATTTTAGGATATAAGAAGCCGGAAATAGACAAGGTTGTATCGGAAATGCCAATTGACTTAAAAAAATCAGAAGAACAAATCCGCTGGTGTCTTAAGAATTTATCCAAAAGATAAATTTAAATTTAAAATTTTCAATTAGTCATTATGTCTAATAGTGAAAAAAATATTATTGACACAAAGGTCGTCGAGAAAAAAGACGAAGAACTTGATATTTCCTTGCGGCCTAAGAGACTTAGCGAATATGTTGGCCAAGAAGTGATAAAAGAAAATCTGGCGATTTTTATGGCTGCAGCCAAAAATCGTGGCGAGCCAATAGAGCATATACTATTGTACGGACCGCCGGGGTTGGGAAAAACCACACTGGCCTACATCATTGCTAATGAGATGAATTCTAATATTCGCATTACCTCTGGCGCCGCGATTGAACGCGCCGGCGATTTGGCTTCAATTCTTACCGGACTCACGGACGGCGATATTTTGTTTGTTGATGAGGTTCATCGCCTAAATCGTAATATCGAGGAGGTTCTCTATCCGGCGATGGAGGACTATGCGATTGATATGGTTTTAGGCAAGGGGCCGTCGGCAAAAACATTGCGGCTTGATGTGCCACATTTTACTCTGATTGGCGCGACGACAAAAATTGGTTCGCTCTCTTCGCCGCTTCGCGATCGTTTCGGCAATACCTTTCGTCTGGATTATTATGATGACGAAGAATTG
>Ga0210056_1003967_pt1 | contig 11772 bp, 9 predicted proteins | sample CryGeyCG2014_080_2_FD_183965 | JGI IMG/M metagenome (GOLD analysis project Ga0210056, IMG submission 183965) | Groundwater microbial communities from aquifer - Crystal Geyser CG07_land_8/20/14_0.80 (SPAdes) (version 2) | ecosystem: Environmental > Aquatic > Deep subsurface > Groundwater | place...
AGGGTAAATCCCGATGCAAAAACCCAAAAATTGCTACTTGACTTTTGCTCTAATTCGGCTATACTAAGTTCAGTATACCCGCCAAGCCTCTACCCCTTCGGGGGCACGCTCAAATGTGGCGGGTTTTTGTTGCAGGGAGAGTGAAGTGAAATATACCAAACCCGCATTATCATTCGAACAGCAAGCGCAGCGATTACTTGATCGCGGACTAATTGCGCCGGATAAAGACCTGTTGATCAAACGCTTGAGCATGGTCAATTATTACCGCCTCAGCGCATACTGGTATCCCTTCAAGCAGGTTGACGCCAGTATTGGCGAGGAACGGTTTGCTCCAAATACATCGTTCGAAATTATCTGGAGGCGGTACACCTTTGACCGCAAATTGCGCCTTCTGGTCATGGAGGCAGTAGAGCAGGTTGAGGTAACTATCCTGCGTACCCGCATGGTGGAGCAGTTCACACTGCTTCATGGGCCGTTTGGCCACTGCGACATCAAGAATTTCAATCCGAGATTTTTGCCGGAAGCCCATGTAAGGTTGATGTCAGAATTGGACGAGGCGGTTAAACGGAGCAGTGAAGAATTTGTTGGACGATTCCAGCGCAAGTACAGCGGCGAGTCGCATCTGCCGCTTTGGATGGCTGTTGAAGTGATGACCTTTGGGCAGTTGTTCACGCTGTTTCGCAACTTGCATCGTTCCGAACAGCAGAAGTTGGCAAAAGTCTTCGACTTGTACCCACCTGTGTTGGTTTCATGGCTACACACACTGAATTTTATTCGCAACACCTGCGCTCACCATGCCCGTCTGTGGAATCGCGAACTATCCATCCGTCCCTTCCTGCCTGATGCCCGCCATCATCCCGAATGGCATATTCCTGAAACGTTCGATAACCGCCGGGTTTTTGCTGTTTTGACCCTCTTGCAATACTTACTGGTCTCTATTGATTCTCAAAACGATTGGAAAACAAAACTGGAAGCCCTGCTTGCAGAGTACCCTGAACTTCCTCTGAACTGGATGGGATTCCCGAAGAAATGGCATGCCTGCCCCCTTTGGGGAAAATCCTCGCAGTAACGCCTGATTGGAGCCCCTCATGCCCCGCAAAACCGATTACAGCCAGTGGGACAAGCCCGACCTCATCGCCCACATCGAAAACTGGAAAAGCGCAAGAAACATGGCTTGGCGGGGAAGATGTGACGCAAAGACTTCCGAAGTTTTGGAGACTTCGGAAGTCTATTTACCCCAACTCCTCCATACTCTCCTGTATTTCCATTATTTCCTTCAACTCATTCTCCGCCAGCCCCCACAACCGCGCGGCGGGAGGGTAATCTTTGATTCGTTATCTCATGGGCACAGGCAGTAATGTCTCGTCAGCCACGACGCGCTCACTGAGTGCAAGCATTTTATAGCCATTTCGCCAGAATCTCATCAAGGTAACGCAATACTGGCCCGCGCTTAAGGTGTTGGTGGGCAAATTGGTTCCGATAACTTCTCAAGCAGCCATAGCAACTTGTATCTCCGCCACTTTCTACGCCACATTTACAAACTCCGCTAACCCTTTTATGCGCGGCTTCCAGGGTCTTTCTGAGAATATCCTTGTCCTCCAATCTGGCTACAAGCCCTGCCCCGCCTGGAACATTATCATATAGGATAATGGGGGAAATGAGATTGTTGTCACTGGCATAAGCCACTGTAGCGTTCAAGTCTGTCGAAGGAACTTCCAGGATAGTTGCAGCCCCTTCGACGATTGCATACGCCAATGAGTAAGCAAACCAAGATGGTTCCATATTTGAAAGAGACGGCTGTAAAAGAAATAGCAGACGAATCACATCCGTTGGAAATTCATGCCCGAGAGACACTTGTGTTTGAACCTTGCCGGAACAATCCACTCCAAGAGGGGTTTTGTGTCCTTTTAGCAATTTTTTATCACTTTGCCTGAAACCCGCCCCGCACCGTTCACAAATACCGAAACCTTCACCTCGTCTGCCTTCGCACAAAACAACCATTGTTCCGGGTGATGTTTTTGTAACCTGAATGTTGCCTATTGGAATCTCGCTCGGTTCTAATCCACTAAAACCGACAAAGTAAGGCCTTGTTGTGAATGTTTTTGCGGGGCGGCGTTTGGGCTCTTCGGGTTTTCCTTTGGCTGTCACGAAGCCAAAGATAGGATCAATGTATTCTCCTCGAACCATATTATTACAGTTACAGCCTTCGTCAAGTGGCTCTGCCTCTCCCTTTTTCCACTGCCTGAAAAAATTATGCCGCGTGCACCGCTTATAAAACACTTGGGGCCACACTTTGCCCAGAACCATCTTGAGCCCCTTCGACTCCCATTCTTTCTTGTTTGCAATCAATTTGCTGCTTGGGGCAAATTCAGCGACAGCAATGGCAAGATCTCGTTGAAGAGAGACTTCCTGCGCCTCGCGGCTATAACCTATTCGGTGAGTGTCCAACTCCACTACATCTACAGGGAAACCGTACTTGGGAATCACAGCCTTTCGTGAGAGAAAAGACAAGACATCTTCTTCGGCAATGGTTTTGGAACGCGCTCCTGCCCATCTTACAGTGTCATCATCGCCCTTGTCAAAAGCTGCTTGGCGAAAATTACGAACAGATTGGTAGTCACTCGACACTTCAGCTTCAGCCTGCGCAAAACGGCTTTCACTCCCCGCGATCTTTGCAATCCACTCGCCATTATCCAACCCTATCTTTGAAACCATTTTAACTGGCACTATGGCAAGCAGGGTTTTCTCCAACTCGGTTTGGTGCTTTTGAAGATGCACCTGAAAATCAGAGATTCCGGCTGGTTTTTCCAAATTAATAAAAAGTCGCTCTATACGGCTGGTTCTGTCCCCTGCTGCCTTGAACCTCTGTGGATAACTTCGGAAGAAATGCGAGAGCGCCGTCGCTGCGATGTGACGGAGTATGATTTTATCGTTTTGAAGACTCAAGGCAGGAGGTCGGGTCATTCCCAGCATTATCTGCTCTGGGGCAGCAAAATGGAAAAGATCATGCGGTGAGCGCTTGCAATAAGTTATTGCAACACCAGGGAATCCCTTACGCCGACCAGCCCGCCCGACGCGCTGGGCGTAGTTAAAAGCCTCCGGTGGCACGTTTCTGAGAAATACCGTATCCAAATCCCCCAAATCCACACCCAACTCAAACGTTGTCGAACAACTCAGAACGTCAATCTTATTCTGCTTGAAATCCTTTTGAAATTCTCGCGCTGTTTCCTTGTCGATTTGCGCAGTATGCTCTTCGACCACCAGCCGCGCTGGTAGGACTTCATCGTAAAGAAGCCGGTAGTGATTCTGGCTTAGATCGGATGGCATAACTTCCTTTAGATTTCCTGGGCATTTATGCCTCGGGCAAATGTCTTTTATTGAGACTTTCTGTAAGCGTCCGCATGTGTCGCACTGGTAGAGACGCTCATCCTTGCTAACCGGAAAGGCTCTCCACCAATCAGGGTTCAATCTATGCGCGTCGCCAACACGAATCAAAATGCGCTCGCTTTGCGGACATTGCTCATCCCATTGCCTAACAACATCCCATATTGCACGTAGAGCGTCATCAGCATATTTAGCAGCTTCTTCCTCACCTACGCCATTTGAAGTTATGATCTTCTTCAGAAACCCGGCCCTGGCCGTTGTTTTTCCAGCCCAGCTATTTAACGCCTTCCCGCCCCTGGATTTTACAAGTTGAATTGACACCTGCCGAGCCTGAAGGTTAAGTTCTTCCCAGGTAATGGATACTGCGTTTTCGGTACAGAGTTCAACGGCTCTTTCGCGGCGCAAGAAGCCAAACAAGATTACCATCAAATCCCGCACCTCTTGCTCGCTGAGTGACCAAGGCGGTTGCAACAACACTTGTGGAATTTCAAACCCATCCGGCCATTTTATTGACCAATGGAGGAGGCCCACTCCGTCCAGTGAAATTCGGGGTTCATCGGTAAGATATTCACGGTAGAGCGCCAGCCATGCTTTGCGTTTCAAGTCAATCCCGCCAATTGAAGCCTCAAATACACGAGACTCACGGTAAAGGTCGCGCAATCCCGTCACGAGTTCATTTGGGGACAGGCCCTCGCCCGTGTGCGGAGCGAGATTGCGAACAACTTGTAAAATCAAATTACGGTCACGAATGTCTTCGTAAGATTTTTGAAGATACCAGGCAAAGAATGCTGCTTCCTGGCGGCCATCTGCAAATGCCAGCACTTTTCGGCGGTTTGGCGGAAGGTTCTGATGGAGCGTCGTAGCAATCACAGCATGAGGGCCATCTGTACCATGTATAACTTCTCGCACTGGATCAGGGCCTTGATAGCCGCAGACGCTGCATTTTGGCAACTGATCTTCTTTGCCATCACGTTGACTTTCCTGTGATCCGGGCTTTTCTTTAATTACCTCAATCGAGTTTTTGTGTCCACACATTCCTCCGTTTAAGCCGAGTTTAGCAGGCCATATCGCTCCGCATTGGACACACAGGCGGAAGGCTTGTTTTGATTTTGGCTCACCGTCATCTTCATCATCGCTTTCGTAAACTTCGTCCTCGACTGGACGAAAGAAATCAGCGCCGAATTCGTCGTGTCCAGGGTCTCGGATCGCTTCCTGTAGTTTTCCATCCTTCACTCGTCCAACCAAATAATGCTGGCCACATTCACGGCATAAAGCCACTTCAAAAGCCGCTTTGTCACCGGTGGATGATTGGCGATCCAGATAAATCTTTTTCTCCGGTCTATAGGCGATGAAGGCGCCCTCCAAAGACCGAAGAAAAATATGATACCGTGCAGAAAGCAACGCCGCGCCAGAAATTGGGTCTGTACTCTTTAAAAGCAATTCAACCAATTCTGATAGAGCCGAAATACGTTGTTGTTCTGGCAAATCAGGGAAAATTTCATAGGCTATCTTTTGAGACTCGATAGGCGCTCCTGTTACGCGATGTCGCAATTTTGTAGCGCGGGTGTCTTTTTGTAAAATTTGTCCAACTATCTTTGTCGTTGCATCGCCAGTCTGGGGCGGCAATCCCAAATCAGTGGCTATCGTTTGAACCTCAGATTGATGTTCATCTCCAGTTTTTTCCAAAGATTGAAGAAGCAAGGGATAATGGCTTGTGGGAAGTTCTATGGTGCCCTCTTCGGGAAGCAATTCAGTCTCTCCCAGAATCACGTTGTCCCGATGAAACTCCTCTCCGAACAAATCAGAGGCAAATTTCGCTACATCTTTACGATCCTCTTCACCTCCTGCGATGGTTGCGCTTGTCGCGATACAGCGAAATTCGCCATCTCGTCCGCCTTCCCTCAGCCGACGTTTCAGTCGCCGCAGAAGCATCCCCATTTCAATACCTTTGGAGCCTCGATATTGGTGCGCCTCATCCAAAACCAAAAACTGCCACCACTGCGCTCGCCCATTGTCAAAAAGCTCACTGTCTTCGGGCCTGAGCAAGAGATATTCCAGCATCGAGTAATTTGTAAGGAGAATATGAGGCGGTGATTTCCGCATCTCTGTCCTGAGAACTAATTCTCCTTCATAGCGACCCTCAATATGGCTGCGTGCGTTGCGATAGGAGTCGTTTTCATCCTCTGGAGTATCACCTGTATATTGTCCAAAAGTAAACCGAAATGGCGAATTCCCCTTTTTTAGTGATGCACAAATCTCGCCCAATCGCTCTCGCTGATCATTAGCAAGCGCATTCATAGGGTAAAGAATAAGCGCCCGAACGCCTGCCCCCAATTCACCTCGGCTGAATTCCTGATAGAGTTGCAGGAGGATGGGATACAGAAAAGCCTCGGTTTTTCCGCTGCCTGTTCCTGTAGCAACCACAACGTTCTGCCCTTCAAAAACTCGTTGAATTGCCTCCTCTTGATGCTGATAAAGTGCACCGCTATATAGCGAGTTCAGAAAACCTTCATGTGGAGCATATCCGAGAAGATTTTGGAAGAGCGTTCGCGCTGTCAGACCGCACTTGAACACAGGCGTAGCCTCAAGATAGGGACCCTTGCTTAATTGACCCACATCTCTCATGGCTTGCTCAAAGGAGTCACGCAACGCCGGATCATGAAAATAAAAAGTGGTTTTCAAGTAGCGTTGATATCTTTCTTCGATTGATGCTGCAAGTTCAATAGGGTTCATCACAGACTCCTTCGCTCTCCGTTCTGCATGACTTTACCCTGAAATCATAGTTCCATCCGGTCCCCTGTACTCTCCCTGCCATCGAGAACAGATATGAGTGGCAAACTGGAAATAGAATGTATCCCAATCTACCATTTCTTCCCATGTTCCAACAGTACACCGAATGCCTTGTCTGTAAAAGCGAATTGCAAAATCGCACGTACTACAGCACTTACGATCAACGGGCGTGTCTGAATAGTCAGGAGCTTTTGGAATGAGGCTTGTTGGTTTGGTTTCAGGTATTGGTTTTGTATTTACCTGTGGCCTTTCACTTACTTGGGGCAAGGGTTTATCAGGAAGAATTGTGATCACTGTGGCTTGTAAGTCTTGACCTTTGGACTCAATCCAGAGATTGAGCGAATGTCCCAAAAATTTATCTTCAAGTTCCTGATAGCCAGCAAAGTGGCTCAATGGAATTGCAACATGTCGTTTTATGACTTCAACTCTGTAAGGCCGACTTTTCTGCTTGGTAAATCCTACAAGTACAGTATCTATCCACTTTTCCTTTGGCAACCGCAACCATAGAACCTGCTTTGATGTGGCGGAAAACGCCTCGCGCGGCGCAATTATTGGCTTCTCCGACCAATGAGGTTGTACTTTTGCAACCTCTTCATCGCCCACACCCCACCAAACGCGTTCCACCAAAATCACTGCGTCAGTATGTAATCTACTGTCAATTTCAATGGACCAACGAGTTCTATCCCAAACAGGATTGGGTGGAATAACAGCGACTGTTTTATCTTCCATGCGCTGAACCTGTAGAGATTCATCCCTCCCCTCTGCCAAACGAATAGCACAACCAGAAGTGTGGATAAACTCAATTGGAACCGACGAATGTCCAACCAGACCAGGAAGGGGCGAATGAGGGTGAACGACAATGTCTTTCAGGGCGCTGACGAACCTAAAATCCATGCTTTCAACAGGGGTGTCTTCCAGAGCATCATAGAATCTGAGGAGGTACCATCCTCCACGCCGGTTATCAAGTTCATCTGGGAATATTTGCTCACTGCTATCCGCTTTAGGAGCAAAATGTGTTCGCCACCGCTTTTTACCAGGGCCTTCCTGTCCAACAACAATCGTTTTGATACCCTTCCAGATGTTCTGGTCAATTGCCTTTATTCTTGGGGGGCGTTCTGCAAAAAGTGGCCCAATATCATCACTCGCGTCAGAAGACAATTGATTCCCGATTAACTCAAAACGAGATGCTTGTGTAGGAACAGTTATCGGCTCGCCAGTTGATGTTCGGAAGCAAATCTTGCTGTCACTTCCCCGTTCAAGTAAAAAATAGTGCGCTTGAGAGCCTGTTATGCAAACGGGCTCGGTCGACTGTATGGCTGGGCCTGATATTTCTTCATCCCGCTGCCAGTCATCAGGGACAATGACGCGATAATAACCGAATGTTGCATACCGAACTGAACGACCCTGATTCATCCCAGACAACCGAAAAACAAGATACGGCTTGTCGAGTCTTATCTCCTTTTGATACCCTATCTCTTCCCATCTTACTTGCACAATACCGGTAGTTTGCAATAATACCCAACGCCCCCTATCGTCTTTTTGTATGGGTACCCCATCTTGAGTGACGACAATTCCCTCATACTCTTGATATTCTTCCTGGATTTCTAAACCAATAAACCACTTTCGTGCATCCTTCCAGCAAACCACCTCGGGACGCAGAGAGAACGCTTTTTCTACGGCTTTCACCACGGCTTTTGTTTTCTCTACATCATCAAGCTCATCTTTGTCACTCAATTCTCTTGGTTTCCCACCACGATCTTCCGGAGGGCGTTTTTGAATAGTTGATTTAACTCGTTGTGCTTCTTCCTCTCGTATCTTTGCTTCTTCTCCTGCCTTGCGACGGGCTTCTTCTTCAGCTTGTCGCCGCGCATCTTCCTCCGCTTTGCGCCTGGTTTCTTCATTGGCTTGCCGTTGCGCCTCTTCTTCCACCTTACGTCTGGCTTCTTCTTCGGCTAGCCGCTGTACCTCTTGCTCTGCTCTTTGCCGGGCTTCTTCCTCAATCTGTCGCCGAACCTCTTCTTCCGCCTTGCGCCGCGCTTCTTCTGCGGCCAGCTGCTGCACAGCCTCTGTTTTGAGTCGGGCTTTTTCTGCCTCCAATTTGCGAGCCTGTTGCCGCTTATGTAAAAAGATTACACACGTAACAAAAACGACCGCCGCGATAATGGAAAAAAGAGTAACGGTGAGAGTTTCCATCAGATACTATCCGCCACAACGCGAATCACTCAAGAATAGTTTTCCACTTACATGGAATATCATAGCATGTTTCGGGTGTAAGTCAACATATGTCAGTATTATCTCACGTCAAATTACTTAGTGGGAACGGGCACATAGTCAATCCTGCGAGCCCTTTTTCTCCTCTTGACAAATAGACGTTTATCTATATAATATCAAATAGATAATCATCAATATGAAAAGCGACCCGGTAACATTCGCCAAAGCTCTTTCCGACGAGACACGCCAAAAGATCATGAAACTCTGCTGCTGCAAGTGGCTCTCGGTCAACGAGATCGTCGAGCGGCTGAACGTCACCCAGCCGACGGTGTCGCATCATCTCGCCATCCTGCGCGAGGCCGGGCTGGTCGAGGTCCGCGAGGAAGGCAAGCAGACTTTCTACACGCTGAACCAGGAACGTTTAGCCAACTGCTGCGGCGTATTGGTGCTCAATTTCGCGCCGGAAACCGAGACCGCCAGGGCGGTCAAAACGATCAAGATCGCCATCGAATCGTAACTACTCCGCCGGGGTGTCATTCTCCCGGAAGGACACCGGGACGGTGTGAGCCGTTGGTGTTCTTCCAGCGGCGAAGAATCTCCTCCGATTGGCCTGGAGACCCTTCGGTCGCGAAGAACGCTCTCTCAGGGTGACAGGCCCGAGTAATTACATCGAATCTAAAAAATGGGACGCAGGAAACCCGAACATTGCGTCCCAAAATTTTAACCCGATATATAGACGTTTATCTATCCAAGGAGTAAAAATGACGACCCAAAACCCCACCCCCATCCACGAAAGCGTCCGCGAACATTATGCGGCGCAGGCCCGCTCCGGCAGTTCCTGCTGCGGCGGGAGCAACCTGCTCTACCCGGATCAACTGCTCACCAACCTGCCGGACGACGTTGCCAGTTTCAGCCTGGGATGCGGGAACCCATTCGTTCAGGCGGAACTGAAACCCGGCGAAAGCGTGCTTGACCTCGGCTCCGGCGGCGGGCTGGATTGTTTCCTGGCTGCCAAACAGGTCGGCGAAAACGGTCGCGTCATCGGCGTGGACATGACCCCAGAGATGCTCGAACGCGCCCGCCTCGCCGCGTCCCAGCTCGGGGTCCGGAACGTCGAGTTCCGCCAGGGGTACCTCGAAAGCCTGCCGGTCGAAGACGCCAGCGTGGATGTGGTCATCTCGAACTGCGTCATCAATCTCTCGCCGGATAAACCGCAGGTCTTCCGCGAAGTATTCCGCGTGCTCCGAAGTCCCGACCCCGCGTCGGGGAGGCCAGGCGGACGCGTCGCCGTCTCGGATATCGTGACCAACGAGCCTTTGCTGGAGGCGCTGCAAAAGGATATGGAAGCCTGGGGCGCATGCGTGGCCGGCGCGCTGGACGTGAGCGAGTACACGACGGGTTTGAGCGAAGCCGGTTTTACCGATGTCAAAGTCCAGCCGAAAGGGGATGCCAGCGAACTCATCGAGGCCGCCGGTCTGAAAGGGAAGATCTTCTCGGCTGCGATCACGGCCCGCAAACCGGCATAACCCGACAAGGAGACGATTCATGATTAGCACGGGTGCGCTCGCTAAAACCCCACAGGTTCTTTCCACTACCTCCCACCTCACCGCCACCGACCACTGGGACCATTTCCTAGCGCGCGTCGGCTGGAAGCGCGGCGAACACCGCGTCGAGCCGGGGCTTTACGCCCTGGGAGAGCCTACGCCGGATTCGCCGGTCTTCGTCACGGCGAACTACACCCTCAGCTTTGACGCCTTGCGCGCCGCGCTGGATGGGATGGATGGCTACATTCTGGTGCTGGATACCCAGGGCATCAACGTCTGGTGCGCAGCGGGGAAAGGGACGTTCGGCACCGATGAAATCGTCCAGCGCGTTTTTACGACCGGTCTCAGGAACGCCGTCAACCACCGGAAACTCATCCTGCCGCAGTTGGGCGCGCCCGGCGTGGCTGCCCACGAGGTCAAGAAGCGCACCGGCTTCAAGGTCGAGTACGGGCCAGTGCGGGCTGCCGATCTGCCCGAATACCTGAAAACGCACACGGCCGCGCCGGAGATGCGCCGTGTGCAGTTCAGCCTGCGCGACCGCGCGACCTTGATCCCGGTGGAATTCGTCCACGTCATCCTGCCGACCTTGATCGTGGCCGTTATCCTGTATTTCACCGGCGGCATCCTGTCCAGCCTGGCGGCGGTGACGGCCGTCCTGGCGGGGACCGTGCTGTTCCCCATCCTGCTGCCCTGGCTGCCCACGCACAATTTCAGCACCAAGGGATTCATCCTCGGCGGACTGGCCGCCCTGCCCTTTGCCCTGACCGTATTCATCCGCCATCCCGATTGGACCTGGTACCGGCAACTCGGGCAGGCGCTGGGCTTCCTGCTGGCCATGCCAGCCGTGACTGCTTTCCTGACGCTGAATTTCACCGGCGCGACCACCTTTACCTCGCGCACCGGCGTCCGGCGGGAGATGTTCGCCTACATCCCAGCCATGGCCTGGACCTTCGCGGCCGGCATCCTTCTCAACCTCGTCTTTGTCTTCGTCCGCTGATCGGAGGCCCGGATATGTTCGACGCTTACGCTGTCAATACGCTCGCCTACAACCCGGAATTGTGCAACGGCTGCGCCATGTGCACGGCAGTCTGTCCGCACGCGGTGTTCGAGATGAACGGGCGAAAAGCCCAACTCGTCCGCCCGTCCGCGTGCATGGAATGCGGCGCCTGCCAATTGAACTGCGTGACCGGCGCCATTGCCGTCGAAAGCGGAGTCGGCTGCGCCGCGGCAATGATCCGCGCCGCGCTGCTCGGTCAAAAGGAAGCAGCCTGTAGCTGCGGATGATCCAACCACCAAATTCCACTCGGAGGAAACTATGAACAAGTCAGTTGCTGGGAAGACCATTACCATCCTGGTTTTTGCATTTATCGGCTGGGCGATCTGCGGCGCGATCATGGGCATTGGCCGGGCGGTCACATCCCTTGAAAATACGCTGCTCATCCATGCCATCGGCGCGCCAGTCGTCTTTGCAGGATTGTCGCTCATCTATTTCAAGAAATTCCACTACACCACCCCGCTTCAGACTGCGCTGGCGTTTCTCGCCTTCGTGCTCTTCATGGATGTTTTCGTGGTTGCCCTGCTCATCGAAAAAAATTTCGCCATGTTCGCCAGCCTGCTCGGAACGTGGATTCCCTTCGCGCTGATCTTCCTGTCAACGTATTTGAGCGGGGCGTATCTGGAAAGAACGCGTCCAATCGTCAAATGAGATTCTCCGAAAGAAACTGGAAAGCAAGGGAAAAAGATAGCGTCACTCCCCAGGGTGGCCGCGCCATCTACGTTCCTGGCTGGCTGCGCGTCGTCCCCTGGGCGGAACTGTCCTTCGGCTGGGTGATTGACCGGGTCG
>Ga0210056_1003972_pt1 | contig 11756 bp, 10 predicted proteins | sample CryGeyCG2014_080_2_FD_183965 | JGI IMG/M metagenome (GOLD analysis project Ga0210056, IMG submission 183965) | Groundwater microbial communities from aquifer - Crystal Geyser CG07_land_8/20/14_0.80 (SPAdes) (version 2) | ecosystem: Environmental > Aquatic > Deep subsurface > Groundwater | place...
CTTTAGGAACCTTTCCGCTTGCCAAATCGCTTGAGGATAACCCTTCTCGCTTAGCCTCCTTGCAATTAGTTGCCGGAGGCTGCTGGGAATTGGTTTTGGGTTTTTCTGAACTCAATAATCCCATTGACCAAAGAGAAAGATTTAAAGCAGAAGAGCAATTTTTCAAAGCAGGTTTAGAAGAAGCTCAAAGAATGGATGAAGATTTTTTAGAAGCCTTGGAATATGGCATGCCCCCGGCTGCCGGCTTTGGCCTGGGAATCGATAGATTAGTGGCCCTACTGACCGATTCTCATAGCCTGAGGGAAGTGATTTTATTTCCAACAATGCGTCCAAAATAAATGCCATTAACTCCATTTCATTTAGGTCCGGGATTGTTTTTAGGAGCTCTCACCTTAAAATTTTTTAATTTGTGTGCAATTCTACTTGGAAGTATAGTAATGGATATTGAACCAATGGTTTTATTGATTGTTAATCCCTGTCTTTCCTGCCCCCATCACGGATTTTTCCACTCAATTTTAGGAGCAATTTTAGGAAGTTTGATTTTAGCAGTAATATTATATAGCCAAAAGGAAAAATTAAACAAGCTCTCTTTAAAATTTAAAATTCAACAATCTTTTTCTTTCCCGGTTTTATTTTTCAGTTCCTTACTTTCTTGGTTAATTCATATTTTCTTCGACAATCTAACCCATTTTGATGTTTTTCTTTTCTGGCCATCCCATTTTAAACCCCTTTTTATTGGTAAAGAAATTTATTGGCCCCTAAGTCTAATTTGTTTGATTTTCGGAATTTTCGGCTTCCTGTTAGTTTATAAAAAAATTAAAACGCCAAAAAATTTATGAAAAAAGTTTTAATTTTTGGAACTTTCGATGGTCTTCATCCCGGCCACCTTAATTTTTTCGAACAAGCCAAAAAATATGGTGATTATTTAATAGTTGTGGTAGCTAGAGATAAAACTATAAAAAGGATAAAAAACCGCTTCCCTTCAAAAAATGAAGTAGAAAGATTGGGAACTATTCAAAGATGTCAATTAATAAATGAGGCGAGACTAGGTTACGAAGATAATCCTTATAGAATTATTAGAGAAATAAGCCCCGATGTTATTTGTCTTGGCTACGATCAGAAAGCTTTTACTGAGAATTTAGCAAAAGAATTGGAAAAAATGAGCCTATCAACAAAAATTTATAAAATGAAACCTTTTCAGCCAGAAAAATATCATTCATTAATTATTAATGAGCAAAAATGCTTGATATAAAATTCATTCGTCAAAATCCAAATAAAGTTAAAGAAGGCTGTAAAAATAAACGGGTCGAGGTTGATATTGACCGGCTTTTAGAAGTGGATAAAAAGCGCCGAGAAACTTTACAGGCTTTGGAAGACATAAGATCGCAGAAAAATAAGGCTAATAAAGAAATCCAGGAAGCCAAAAATAAAAAAGAAAAAGACAAGATTATTTTAAAAATGCGAGAATTAGACAAAAATAGCGATAGATTGACCAAGACCTTAAAAGAATTAGAAGGAGAATTTAATAATTTGATGCTTCAAATTCCCAACTTGCCTTTGGCTGATGTTCCGATTGGTGGAGACGAAAGAGACAACGTTGTTTTAAGAGAGTGGGGAGAGAAACCAAAATTCGCTGAGCATTCGCTCATCTCTCGCCCTCGCTCTACTCGGGCATTTGATTTTAAATTTAAAGATTACTTAGAAATTGCCCAAAATCTTGATTTAATTGATGTCAAAAGAGCAGCTAAAATTTCCGGAACTCGCTTTGGTATTTTAAAAAAAGAAGCAGCTTTACTTGAATTTTCTTTAATAAATTTCACTTTCGAAACCTTAATAAATGACGGCTTCATCCCCGTTATTCCGCCAATAATGCTGAAACCCGAAATGTTGGAAAAATCAGGCCACCTTTCAGAAAAAGATAAGCCAGAAAGATATTTTATTGAAAAAGATAATGTCTATTTAGCGGGAACCGCCGAACAGCCAATTGCGGCTATGCATGCAGATGAAATTTTTGATGAGAAAGACTTGCCAAGAAGATATCTTGGCTTCTCCACTTGTTTCCGCCGAGAAGCTGGAGCTTATGGCAAAGATACCAAGGGAATTTTTCGGGTCCATCAATTTGATAAAATTGAGATGTTTAGTATTTGTCATCCAGAAAAATCTCGTCAAGAACATCAGTTTTTATTATCTTGCCAGGAAAAATTGATGCAATCTTTAAAAATTCCCCATCGAATACTCCAAATTTGTACTGGCGACCTTGGTTTTCCAGCAGCTGCTGCCTATGATGTCGAGGCCTGGATACCGTCTGAAAATCGTTATCGGGAAACTCACACTACTTTTAACGATACCGATTTTCAGACAAGACGCCTGAATATTCGTTATCGAGATTCTAAAACCAAGAAACTTGAATTTACTCACGCCTTAAATGGTACCGCTTTTGCTATTGGAAGAACCTTAATTGCCATTATTGAAAATTATCAACAACGAGATGGGAGTATAAAGGTGCCAGAGGTTTTGGAAAAATATTTGAAGTTTAAGAAAATTGGACGCCACCCGCCCACCACCCAACAATGAAAATAAAACCTCTTTTAATTTTGCATGGCTGGGGTTCAAATTCAATGAGGTGGCAAAGAGTAAAGGAATTACTTGAGAAAAAGGGGATAGAAGTTTTGGTTCTCGACCTTCCCGGTTTTGGTCGCATTCCTTCTCCCACAAAAGCTTGGGGTAGAGATGACTACATTAACTGGATTTTCCAAAAAGTAAAAGACTACAACCCACCCACCGCCCAGCAAGGAAAACTACATAATAATTGGGAAAAATTTAATCTTTTAGGTCACTCTTTTGGTGGCGGACTGGCAGTAAAAATAGCTACCTCTTTTCCTGAAAAGATAGAAAAACTCGTTTTGTGTGCCCCCGCCATAATTAAAAGAAAAAGCATTAAGGCCTATCTTTTTTATTGGATTGCTTATTTGGGTAAAAAAATTTTCTCTTTACCTCAATTTAAAATACTCTATCCCCTGGCTGAGAAATTAATTTATAAACTGGCCGGCACCAAGGATTATTACGTTGCCGATGGAATGATGAAAGAAACAATGAAAAAAATTGGGAAAGAAGAACCTTTAGAAGAACTTTTAGAAAAAGTTAAAATTCCCACTTTGATTTTGTGGGGCAAAAGAGACGGCATTTTGCCTTTAAAAGATGCTTATCGAATCAAAGAAAAAATCAGGGATTCAAAACTCAAAATTATTCCAAAAGCCCGACATAGCCCCCACCGAGAGGCTCCAGAAGAATTAGCTGAAAATATAATTCAATTTATTAAATCCTAACTATGTTTTTTCTTCTATCTACTCTTTGGTTTATCCGTGAAACCAAAGCCATTTTATTTTGGCTCTATCTCTGGCAGCTGAAAGAATATCACATCGGCCGCTTTTTAGATCATTTCCGAACCGGGAAAGGAAAGCAGTTGATATTTAATAAACTCTTAATTTTTAAGATTTTTTTAATCTTAATTTTTCTATGTGGATTTTTTCTTTTTAGTTTTAAAGTTTTGCCGCCCCCGGTTTTTTCTGAAAATCTCATTTTCATTTTTAAACTCTTTGTTGGAATCCCATTTTTAGTGCTAATTTTATATATTTTTGAAGCAGTTCATGTTTCCTTTGTTTTTTTTCAAAGAAAATTAAAAAGGCCGGTTTGGACTCTCAAAACTATTTTTTTAATTTCTGTCGCGGTAATTTTGGAAATTTTGTTTGTTTTTGCTCTGTTTTTGTATCTAAGAGATGAATGGGGCCAAATTAACTTTACTTTAGGAACTTTTTATCTTTTACTCTTTGATATTTTAACTCCCGTAATTACTTCGGCAATTGTTCTTATTTTTCAACCCTTAGCAGTTTTAGGAAGAAATCAAATTATTAGAAAAGCGATAAAAAAGCGAGAGCAATTTAAAGATTTATTAGTGATTGGCATTACTGGTTCTTATGGAAAGACCTCAACCAAAGAATTTTTGGCTACAATTTTATCGGAAAAATTTAAGGTTTTAAAAACAGCTGAGCATCAAAATTCAGAAGTGGGAATTTCCCAGTGTATTTTAAATGATTTAAAACCTGAACATCAAATTTTTGTTGTTGAAATGGGAGCTTACAATCGGGGAGGAATAAAATTGCTTTGTGATATTGCCAGACCAAAAATTGGAGTCATCACCGGAATAAATGAGCAACACCTTTCAACTTTCGGCTCATTAGAAAATATTATTAAAGGAAAATATGAGCTAATTGAATCCTTGCCCGAAGATGGCCTATCTATTTTTAATGGTGATAATGAATATTGTTTTGAGCTTTACAAAAAAACACTGATTAAAAAGAGGGTTTATAGTCTTCAATCTTCGATCTCAGGATTACCATCAGATATTTGGGCTTATAACATTCGAGCTGAAAAAGATTTTATAACTTTTAAGATGACAGCTGGAGATGAGATGGTAGATTTTAGAGTTAGTTTATTGGGCTCTCATAATATTTCAAATATTTTGGCAGCAGTTTGTTGCGCCAGGGAATTAGGAATGACCCTTGAAGAAATTTCGAGAGCCTGCCAGAAAATTGAAAGTTGGCAATCCGGCATCCAACTTAAAAGGGGACGCCACCCACCCACCGTCCTTCACGGAATAAATATCTTTGATGCGACTTATTCAGCAAATCCTGATGGCGTTATTTCCCATTTAGAATATTTGAAAATTTGGCCCGGAAAAAAAGTAATAATAATGCCTTGCCTAATTGAACTTGGCTCCTCGTCAAAAGAAGTTCACAGAAGAATAGGAGAAAAAATCGGCGAAGTTTGCAATTTAGCAATTATTACAACCAAAGAAAGGTTTGAAGAGATAAAAGAAGGCGCAATTGGAAGAGGAATGAATTCAGAAAACATTTTATTTATTGAGAATCCAAAAAAAATTTTTGAAAAAATAAAAGTTTTTTGTAAAGAAGGCGACGTTGTTCTCTTAGAAAGCAGACTACCAAATCAGTTAATCCAACAATTATTACGATGAATCCTTTTAAGCCAATCTCAATATCTCTATCTCCCAACGCCGAAAAAGACGACATTCGATTGGCTTTAAAATTACTTTTCCGTCCCCATAAATGGAACGAGAAACGTTCTCGTTCTATTGAATTAGAAGAGGAATTTAAGAAATATTTGGGAGTAAAGTATGCGATTTCTTTTAATTCTGGTAGGTCAGCCCTGATGGCAATTTTAGAGGCAATGAAGGTAAGGGAAGGCGATGAGGTTTTGCTTCAAGCATTTACTTGTAATTCAGCAGTAAATCCAATTTTGATGAAAGGAGCAAAACCGGTTTTTGTAGATATTGATGAAACCCTCAATATAGACCTAGAAGATTTGAAGAAAAAAATTACTCCCCGTTCTAAAGCGGTAATGATTCAGCATACCTTTGGTTGGCCAGCCCAGATTGAAGAGATTTTAGAATTTGTGCGACAGAATAACCTCTTTTTAATTGAGGATTGTGCCCATTCCTTGGGAGCTAAATACAAAGGAAAATTTTGCGGTACTTTTGGAGACGTCGCCTTTTTTTCTTTTGGCAGAGATAAAATAATTTCTTCGGTCTTTGGCGGAATGGCGGTAACAAATAATGAAGAAATAGGGGAGAGGATAAAAAAGTTTAAAGAAAAATTAGATTATCCTTCAAACTTTTGGATTTTCCAACAATTATTACATCCAATTTTGGTAAATTATTTAATTTTACCTGCCTATGGTTTAAATCAATATTTGGGAAGAATTCTTTTAGGTATCTTTCACAAACTTTCTATTCTATCTAAAGCAGTTTATAAAAAAGAAAAAAGGGGTGAAATTCCTAAGTATTTTCCAAAAAAATTTCCAAATGCTTTAGCCATTTTAGCTTTAAATCAATTTAAAAAATTGGAAAGATTCAATGAACATCGAAGGGAAATTGCAAAATTTTATGAAGAAAATTTAAAAGAGAAGTTTGAATTACCTTTATTTAGGGAGAGGAGTGATATTTTACCGACTTTTATGAGATATCCAATTTTGATAAATAAAAATACAGATAAAATTTTAGAAGCAGCTAGAAAAAGAAAGATTTATTTAGATGATGGCTGGAGAAAAAGCCCGGTAGTTCCACCAGATACCAACTTAAAAAAAATGGAATATCAATTGGGATTTTGTCCTCAGACTGAAAAAATTGCTAAATCAATTTTAAATTTACCAACCCATATTAATATTTCTCAAAAAGACGCTCAAAAAATTGTAGATTTTCTAAAAAAATATGGAGGTTAAATTAATAGAAGATAAAGAAATCTGGGAAAATTTTCTTTTAGAATGTGAGGAAAAAACTTTTTTGAGTTCTTGGAATTGGGGAGAGTTTCAAAAGAAGATTGGAAATAAAATTTGGAGACTTGGTGTTTTTGAAAATAATAATTTATTGTCAGTTGCTTTAGTGATAAAAATTACTGCCAGACGGGGAACTTTTCTATTTATCCCCCATGGTCCACTAATTAAAAATGGTCAAGAACTGTTCTTGACCATCTCAATTGTATTAGAAGAACTTAAAAAGACAGCCAGGGAGGAAAAGGCGAGTTTTATTAGAGTTAGTCCAATTTGGGAGAGGAATGAGGAAAATGAGGAAATTTTCAAAAAATTAGGGTTTAGATTAGCGCCAATTCACATGCATCCCGAAGCCAGTTGGAAATTAGATATCAGACCTGCAGAAGAAGAGCTTATAATGCAAATGAGAAAAACCACTCGTTATTTAATTCGTCAGGCAGAAAAAAACAATGATATTGAGATTTATCAAAGTCAAAAAATTGAGGATATTGAGATTTTTAACAATCTTTATCAAGAAGTTGTTAAATTACAACATTTTGTACCTTTCTCTTATGAATATTTAAAAAATGAATTTTCAGCTTTTACCCCCGATAATAAAATATCCCTATTTTTTGGAAAATACAAAGGAGAAATTATTGCTTCGGCTTTCGTGCTTTTCTGGTCAAAGATTGGTTTTTATCATCATGCTGCCTTATTGCCCCAATATCATAAAATCCCGATTGCCTATTCTCTTTTATGGGAAGCAATCAAGGAAGCAAAAAGAAGGGGATGTATTCTGTATGATTTTTGGGGATACGTTAATCCAAAAGAAAATCCTGAACATCCCTGGGCAGGCCCCACTCTTTTTAAAATGGGTTTTGGCGGAAAGCCCTATGAATATGTTAAAACGCAAGATTTGCCTCTTTCCTGGAAATACTGGTTAACTTATCTCTTTGAAAAATTAAGAAAAACCAAGCGTGGGTTATGAAAAAATACCGAAAACCATATCGAGTTAAAAAGAAAAAATCGATTTTTCGCAATCGATTTTTTTGGCTAGGGATTTTAATTTTAATAGTTTTTATAGGACTATTTTATTTTTTAGTTTTTTCTTCTTTTTTTCAGATTAAAGAAATTAAAATTTCAGGTAATCAAAAAATTCAGACGCAAGCACTTCAAAATTTAATTCAAGAGCAAATAGTAAATAAATTGCTTTCCTTCTCTTCGAAAAGTATTTTTTTAGCTGATTTTCCTAAAATCAAAGCAAAAATTTCAGAAACATTCCCTCAAATTGCTCAGACAAATTTTAAAAGGGAATTTCCAGATACTTTAACGGCCAAGGTTGAAGAAAGGAAACCAACGGCTGTTTTTAACCAAGAAGACCTCTATTTTTTTCTCGATAAAGAAGGAATCATTTTTGAAAACACTTTGGCAGGGGGTCAATTAATAAAAATTAAAAAAGCAGTAAAAGCTAAAGAGTTAAAATTAGGAGACGTGGTTTTAGAGAAAGAACTTTTATCCTCAATTTTAGAAATAGAACCTAAATTAGAAAATAATTTAAAAATTCCCATAGAGGAAGTTTTGGTAGTTTCCGATGAGAGAATAAACCTGAAAACTTCTGAGGGCTGGGAAATCTATCTTAATCCCAGAGGAGATATCGAATGGCAACTAACTAAATTAAGAGTAGATTTGGAAGAAGAAATTCCTCAGGAGCGAAGAAAGGATTTAGAACATATCGAGTTGAGATTCGGGAACTTCGCTCCTTACAAATATCGCGACTAATTAATATAGTAAATGAAAATGGAGTAGCCAATTTTTGCGACCGGTGTATATTTATCTAACCAGTGATAGTAGCCACAGGGTTGGTTAAACCCAGGAGTGGGAATTCCCCGGCCGCCCTGCAAAAAAGTGGCAGATATCGCTAAATAATTCCCTTTAGGAAATTCTTTTGAATCGCGCGTGCCCCACCAGGGGGCATATTTTTCTTTTAGATAGTATTTAGCATCTCCTCCTCCAAAATAATCAACATAAATTTTATCAATTCCTTTTTCCTCAACCCATTTTTTCAATCTCTTTAAATCCTGACCCCAATCAAGGTTGGAATCAACGGTATAGATATAACCTTGGTTAGATCCGCCAGCTATTTCATTAAAGTAGGCAAGGAAATGGGGGTAAATAGAGACTACCGAGATGGCTTGCCATAAAATTAAGAGAGCTAAGACAAAATATTTTAGTCTTAAAAAAGGTTCCCGGAGAAAATTCATCGTCATTACACTAACTAAGATAAAGGTAAAAGGGAAAACCGGCAAAAGATGGCGGACTCCAATATTAAGATTAGAAGTTAGGGAAGTTAGCCAATAAAGACCGATGAACGTTAACATAGCAAATTCTGAGAAATGATTTTTTATCCAATCTTTGGCTCGTTGGAGAGGATTTATCCAGAATGGCTTTTTAATTAACCAAGCGGCATATAAAAGAGCAATTAAAGTTAAAATGTGAAGAGTTAAAGGTTCTTTAATTGCATAAACAGTGGGAAAATAATTTTTCCAGCCGAGATTTGAAATTTCGCCCAAAAAATAAGTAGTATGGCCAAAGGCTGCTCGATGGAAGACCATAAAAAGACCAGTAAAGTATTGAGCATGGGGTCGTAAAATTGGCTTATCTGCTGCGAATATCAGTGGTTTTTGAATAAAATCAGGATAGGCACTGAGAAAAACTTCAGCATCTCTAACTTGCCTTTCTGGTGGATAATTTAAAACATGATACTGGTATACTGGCCAGATAATGAGGTAGCCGATAACCAAGACTAAAATTAAAGTTTTTAAAACCTGCTGCCATCTCCCCGATTTGATTATCCACCAAACTAAAGATATCGCGACAAAGAAAGGAACCAATAGTATTACCGAAAATTTACAAAGTTCGGCCAAACCAAAAGAAATCCCCGAAAAAATAATATTTTTTTTCGTTGGTTTGTGGAGTGCTTTGAGAAAGTAATAAGTAGCAATAAATACTCCAGCTGCTGCTCCAATATCAGTGGTCACTAATCTTCCATGGGCAAGAAAAGTTGGCGAAAAAGAAAATAAAAAGAGGGCCAAAAGTGCGGCTTTGTTGCCGAATAATTCTTTGGCCCATTTAAAAATATAAAACCCAAGCAAAATCAAAATCAAAATCATCGGCAGGCGACTCCAAAAAATCATTTTATCTACCGGATTTCCCATTTGATAAAGAAAATTAAAGCCAAATTCCCACTGACCATTAATATCTTCCTTCCAGGCTTTAATATCTTGAGGAAAATTTATTCCTTTAATAAAAAGCAGGGGAATGGCAGCTAAATCTTTTATCAGGGGCGGATGTTCTGGATTTAATCTCATATCTTTCTGGGTTAAATAAGAATAACCTGCTGGCAAGTGAGCCACCTCATCCATTGTTGCGGAATCGTCTTTCATACTGAAAAAAGCCACAAGGAATACAAAAACCAAAAGACAGGTAGCGATAAGATTAGTGAGGCGGTTTGGCATAAATTTATTTTATTTCATTGGTATGATTATTGCTTCTTTTCCCGGTTTAATTTTTTCTAAATCTTCGGGTTTCAGATAAATTGCTCGAGGTTCCCCAAATTTTATTCTTTCAATAAACATAAGGATTTGAGCTGGCATGGGAATACCATCGGGATAGGGGACTGGCACTCCTGGCACATTAACAATAACATATTTTTGAGTTTCTGATGGTAGGGAATTTAAGTAATTCCCAATTTCAACATAATCTTTCGAAAAGGCATTTTCAACCTCAAGATTTTTTGCCCACTTCACAAAATATTTATTAAATTCAGAAATGCCCATTGATAGGAGAAATAAAAATGAAGCAATAAGAAGAAGGGTTTTTTTGGTAGTATTTTGGTTCAAAAATTCATAAACTTTCCATCCCCCAAAGCCAACAAAAATATAAACTGCCGGAATCACGCCAATGATACGGAGAGCGTGGGGGACACCTTCGTAAGTCAAAATCCCGGGTAAAAGCATAATGAAGAACCAAATGACCAATGACCAATGGCAAATGACAAATGACGATGATTTTTTTGAGATTATTTCTTTAATTGAAATAAAAAATCCGATGAGAAATAGGATTCCGATTGGCCAAAAAAGCATTGGCGAGCTAGCGAAATTGTGGCGCCAATTTGGATCGCCATAAAAATTGAACATTCCCAAATGTAAGATTAGAGATTGTCCAAATTCCTTGAGTGGATTTTCAGTGGCAAAAACTGAAATTGGTGTTGCTCGACCAACAAAGTCCTGGGGATTTTGGAGAAAATAAAAGCCAATAGGTAAAGCAACAACAACAGTCAATAGTAAACAGTAGCCAGTAAAAAGCAAAAATTTCTTAGTTTGATTTTCCTTTCGATAAATAAACCACCAAAAAAGTAGAATTAGAGGTAGCAATAGAATAATAAATCGATAGGAGATATAAGTGTAAAAACCGAGACCGAAAAATATACCAGACAAGATAAAATTAAAAATCTTTTTTTCTCTAAATCCTTTAAATAAAAAATAAAAAGCAAAAACCAAAATAAAAGGCAGTAAAATTCCTCTAAATCCTATCCTGGAAAAATTTGTGTGCCAGAAAGAAACAGCCAGAAAAAAACTCGAAAGCAAAGCAACAGGACGAGAAATGTTCTCGGCTTGATTAACGAATAATTCTTTAGTTAATAGGTATAATCCAAAAACAGTTAGAATGCCAATGATGGCGGCGACAATTTTGATTGACCAGATGCTGATTCCAAAAATCGAAAAAGAAGCGGCTATTAGCCAAATAAAAAGGCCTTCCCGGCCATTATTTTCAGGATAAAATACCTTAAATTCGCCGGCTGGCGGAGCGTTCTTTAATGAATCTAAGGCGTCATTTCCATTAATAGCCACATCGGGATAAAGTCCTGGTGGAATAAAATCCAACTGCCACAATCTAAAAAAAGCGGCGATGGCTAAAATGACCAACAAAAATACTATTTCCTTAGAGGGGCTCAAACGAAGTTTGGGAGGGTGGCGGGGGGGTTGTAGTCTCATGGTTATTAAATTATTTTAACATATCTAAAAGTAAGAGGGGAGCATTGATTATCACTCGAAGACCTTGACTGCTAATTTTGGTCTGCTATAATAGAAATATGACAATAACTGAACGCCAAGGAGAAATTTTAAATAGGATTGTTGAAGATTATATCGATTCGGCTCAGCCAATAAGTTCGGAATTTTTAGAAAAAAAACATAAATTTAGCGTATCCCCGGCAACAATTAGAATAGAGATGCAAAGATTAACCGACGGAGGCTTTATTTTTCAGCCTCACACCTCGGCTGGAAGAGTGCCCACCGATAAAGGTTATCGATTTTTTGTTGATGAGTTAATTGAAAAAGGAATATCTGAGTTTGGCGAAGAATTTGAGATTGCAA
>Ga0210056_1003978_pt1 | contig 11750 bp, 12 predicted proteins | sample CryGeyCG2014_080_2_FD_183965 | JGI IMG/M metagenome (GOLD analysis project Ga0210056, IMG submission 183965) | Groundwater microbial communities from aquifer - Crystal Geyser CG07_land_8/20/14_0.80 (SPAdes) (version 2) | ecosystem: Environmental > Aquatic > Deep subsurface > Groundwater | place...
TTTTCTACGCGCATTAAGATCAGACCCTAAGTAGCGCAAATTGCAAAACAAGAGTAGAGTGTAAACATGACCCCAGAAGAGTATGCTGAACAATTGGCGGTGTGCAGAGCAAATGCTCCTTCCACTGAAACGCTTGCGAAGATGGCAGAGATGGATGGAGAAATATTAAACACTAGACTTATTTTTAAACCAAACGATCATCTTTTAGAGGATATGGTTAAACAAGCGCAAGCTCAAGTACTTCGGAAACCTCTTTGACCGGGTGGAAAGTAAGATCTTTTTTGATTTCGGCGGGGATTTTTTCGAGATCTTTGGTATTGTCCCAGGGATGGATGATCTGCCTGAGACCTGCGGTGTGAGCGGCGATCACCTTTTCTTTGAGTCCGCCTATCTCAAGCACGCGCCCACGAAGCGTAACCTCCCCTGTCATACCAAAACTCTTGCGTACTGCCCGATGTGTGAGGGCTGAGACGATAGCTGTGGTCATGGTGACACCTGCGGAGGGGCCATCTTTGGGGACGGCACCTTCGGGGACATGGATATGGAGATCGATGGTTTTGTAAAAATTGCTCTTTAACCCAAAATCTTTGTGGTGAGAGCGCACATAAGTATAGGCGGCTTGAGCTGACTCCTTCATCACGTCTCCCAACTGACCAGTGATTTGCACCGTGCCTTTGCCTGGCATAGTTGAAACTTCGATAAATAAAATCTCGCCTCCCACAGAAGTCCAGGCGAGTCCTGTCGCCATACCGACTGGGTTTTTGCGCTCGGCAATGGTTGAGCTAAACTTAGCAGGTCCAAGATAGGCGTGAAGAGAAGTAGCAGTGAGAGAGGCAGTTAATTTGAGAGGCTTTTTGCCATTACTAGCGATTTTCTTGGCGACTTTACGTGCAATTTTGGCGAGTTCGCGCTCAAGTTCGCGGACACCTGCTTCTCTGGTATATTTGGCGATCACATCTTTAAGAATAAGATCGGGGATCTTGAGATTCTTTACTGCGATTGCATTTTTTTCAATGACTTTGGGTAAGAGATATTTTTTGGCGATATGGAATTTCTCGACTCTAGTGTAACCCGAGAAACGGATGACCTCGAGACGATCTAATAGAGCTGAGGGGATGGTATCGAGCACGTTGGCGGTGGCGATAAACATAGCGCGAGAGAGATCCATGTTGAGCTCCAAGTAGTGATCGGAGAATTCTTTGTTTTGCTCAGGATCAAGGGCTTCAAGGAGGGCGGCAGAGGGATCACCGCGGAAATCGTTGCCAATTTTATCGATCTCATCCAGCATAAAAACTGGGTTCATACTGCCGGCAGTTTTGATGCCTTCGATAATGCGGCCTGGCATGGCCCCAATATAGGTCTTGCGATGACCACGGATCTCGGCTTCGTCGCGAATACCACCCAAACTGGCTTTAACAAACCTGCGCTTGAGCGCACGAGCGATGGATCTACCCAGACTAGTCTTTCCTACACCAGGTGGACCGACAAAACAAAGAATCGTAGGGAGAGAAGTATTGTTGTTTTTGGCACGCTTGAGTTTCATAACCGCTAGGTACTCTAAAATACGCTCTTTGATCTCATCCAAACCATAATGATCTTCGTTCAAAATCTTTTCGGCAGTTTTGAGAGAAACATGGTCTGGAGTGAGTTTGTCCCAAGGTAGCTCGAGCACAGTCTCCAACCAGGTACGAATATAGCCGGACTCGGGATTGTTGGGAGACATGCGATCTAAACGTTCAAACTCTTTGAGGACTTTGGCTTTGTCTTTTTTGGGTAAGACTAGTTTGTGAATGGCGTCGTGGAGATCATCGAGCTCGGCCTCACCATCGTCGAGTTCACCCAATTCGGATTTGATGGTAGCCATGCGCTCACGCAAAACATTTTCTTTCATGTTTTTGCTAAATTTCTCTTGAGTTTTGCTGGCAATGGTTTTCTCGATTTCTAGGACCTTGAGTTCTTTGGCGAGTAAGTCATTGATTTTGTACATACGAGGAAGCAAATCGAGAGATTCAAGAAGCACTTGGCGAGTTGGGAGATCAATGTTTAAGGTAGGGGCGATCTGGTCGGCGAGCTCAGAGATGGAGACCCCAGACATGAGGCGCATAAAGTTGGTAAACTCAACGGATTTGCCCAGATTGACGGCTTCGCGAAACGAAGTAGTCAGATGACGTGCAAGAGCCTCAAGCTCAGCGGAGGGGACGACGTTTTCGCTGAGCTCTTCGACTTCAACTATCTGGATGGGAGTATCTGATTCCAAAGTGACCAATCTGATGCGGGCAAGGCCGCGAACCAAGGCATTGAGTTCCCCGTCGGTTTTGAGTGTACGCTCGACTGTACAGAGCGTCCCCACCCCATAGAGATCTTTTAGTTCAGGATCATTGATCTTGCCATCACGCTGGGTAAAGAGCGCCACAAGCTTGTCTTTGGAGAGCGAAGAGTCGACCGCTTGCATGGATTTTTTGCGACCAAAAGTCAAGACTACTTCGTTGGTGGGGTACACAACTACGTCGCGCACGGGGATCAGTGGCACATGGTACTTTTTGGGGATGATAATAGACACTATTTCATTCATAGTTTAGCAGTTTACACAATCGAGTGCTAAGAGTCAATCCTTCGGCTATGCTCAGGACTGTAGGATCTGGTCACCAACGTGGATGTTGAAATGAGTGGCGGCGGAGTTGCCCTGGACAACGATCTCAATAAAACGTTTATCCCGATAACCACTTGAGCCGATGATGATCCCAGGCTCACCATTTGGCACGTCTTTGAGTCGCTCGTAACACATGAGATCTCCCCAGCGCGTAGTGATTTTGTGGAGCGCTTTGTGGTCGATATCTCCTACCCAAGCTGTTGTTTTGCAATTGCCAAAGTTGTCGATGTACCAGACAGCCAGAGGTGCTTGTAAGAAATCGGAGAGCTTGTGGAGCTCATGAGGGATGACGAGCTTTTGCATGTACCAGTTGGCGACACGAGGGAGAAACTCGAAACTGCGAAACTGAGTATTGGTGATTGGAGCACGCAGATGCTCTTTGAGCTCCCCCTGTTTGATCATGGCGTCTAGAACCTCTGGAATATCGTAAACTTCAATTGTCTCTGAGAGTCCATATTTGTGGATCAGAGAAAGAGTAGCCCCATCGACGGTAGTAAAGATGTGGGTATTTTGGTACTGGATATGTCCAAAGGGAGTACCATTCTCCCATTTTTTGGCTTTGCCGTGGCGAGGGGCCACATTGACTAGGATGATGCCAGGATCATCCATAGCAGCATCAAGGGTGTCGATAATGGCGCCACTAGCTTCAAGATCGGCGTAGTTACCTACCGCGACAGTTGAAATATTGGTCGAGGGGAAAAAGGTAGCCGCGCGCACTACCTGACGGTTCATGGTGACTGGATCGTGGCAATCGTTGATAATAGTGACGTACATAAGACTATTCATTTTAACATGACATCTTCGGGTTTGAGAGTGCGGTATTTCCCACTACCTAGATCACCTAGTTCCCAAGGGCCAAGTTTGGTGCGGATGAGGCGCATGACCGGGTAGCCTACGGCCTCGCACATCTTGCGAATCTGCCTATTTCTACCCTCGTGAATGGTAATGTCGATCCAGGTGTTATTTGGCTGAGCTTCGGCAATAGTCACGATAGCTGGGGCTGTTTTGTGGCCTTCGATGGTGACACCAGACTCAAGATAGCCAATAGATTTTTCGTTCATTACCCCTTTGATGAGGACATGGTAGGTTTTGTTGATTTCAAATTTGGGATGAGTTATTTGATAAGCCAAGTCACCGTCGTTGGTCAGAAGCATGAGACCCTCAGAGTCGTAGTCTAGACGGCCAACAGGATAAAGATGGTGACCACCTGGAACGAGCGAGGTAGCGGTATGACGACCATCCGGATCTGTGACTGCAGAGACTACTCCGCGAGGTTTATTGAGAAGATAATAAACCAAGATTTTGTCTATTTCTACTTTTTTTCCTTCGACTGCAACTACGTCAGTATCACTCTCGATTATTTTGCCTACCGTTGCTACTCTGCCGTTTACCGTAACTTTGCCAGCTGCAACCATTTCCTCGGCGTGACGACGAGAGGCTACTCCAGCGTGTGCAAGATATTTGTGAATACGCATTTTCATATGATTTACTCAATCTTTTATGAGGTACATAATGATGACACCAAAAAGGAAAGTCGCGATCATGGCGAGGGTTCGCTTGGTGGAGGTTTCTTTTTTGAGCTCAGGAATCAGATCAGCAGCGGAGATATAGATAAAGCCACCGGCGGCGATCGGGATCAAATATGAAGCAAACTCAGACATAGTATAGCTCATAAAATAACCCAAGATACCACCCACGATGGCTGTCAAACTGACGAGAATATTGGAGATCAATGCCTTGCGCCGAGAATATCCAGAGTGTAAGAGAACTCCAAAGTCCCCAATCTCCTGGGGGATCTCGTGGAGGGCAATAGCGAGGGTAGCAATAATCCCAAGACCTGGCCCACTCACAAAAGAAGCAGCAATGAGAACACCGTCGAGGAAATTGTGAATTGCGTCGGCGATTAAATTCATAGTACCCATGGTGTGTTTGGCTAAGTGATCTTCGTGATGACAGTGGCGCCAATGGAGGAAACGCTCGAGGATAAAGAAGCTGATAAATGAGATGAGGGTGAGCTCAAAAGGAAGTGTGATCCCAAGAGCACCAACTGCCTCAGGTAAAAGATGCAGGAAGGCGGCTGAGAGCATGGTACCAGCAGAGAGAGAAACCAAAGACATGAGAATCTTGCTCAAGAATTTTTGATTGATGGCAAGAGTCAATACTCCAACAAGCGAACCAGAACTAATAACGACTGTGGCAATGATGATTGAGAACAATTCGTGTGACATGGAAAGTATTGTAACACCCATACTTAGTTGAGTAGCCAGATAGCAAGATTGAGCAAACTGGCAAAACTAACCCAAGCTAGGTAAGGATAGAGTAGATAGGCAGACCAAGGAGCAAGTTTTTTAGTACCACATCGCGAGGATCTCGATAAAGGCAAGTCCCGGTAGCTTGGCGCCGAAAAAGACAATTGATCAAAGGATATTGAGGACAAGCTGAGTACCATAAATATGCCAAAAGGGAATGGATCTTTTGTTTAGCTCTTTGTGACTGATGTGTGGCATACTATGAGACCCTCAAGGACTGTCCTTGAAGGGTCGAGATAATTTGGGGTTCATCAGTTAGGAGTGGGAGAGCGAGATCGAGTGTTTCACTAGCTAGACTGGCGAGAAATAGTTTCATCTCGTTTATTTTACTACGTCGTAACCTAGACTTTTTATAGTTTTAGAAAAATCGGCCGGTTTAGCTAAAGTAGGATCATAAATGATGACTGATTCTTGCTTGGCGTAGCTGGTTGAAGATGAGATGACGCCAGACAAGTCTTCTAACTCACCGTCGATGTTTAGCGAACAGGAAGTGCAATGGAGACCACTAAGTTTGAGGGTAATGGTTTCTCCGACAGGTTTCTTTTTGAATAGATTAAACATATTAGATAACCTCCATGGTACCTGAATACATACCCATTGAACAGGCGAAAGTGTAGATACCCTTTTTGGTGGGGGTAAATGTGTGAATTTTGGCTTCAGATGGTTTGATGAGATCAGAGATGTTAAAAGCACGGAAGGTAAAGGCAGTGGCACAACTATATACCCCCGAACCTGCTTTGAGGGTGAGCTCGACAGGAGTGTTGACTTTGACTTTGAAATAACGAGGGGAGTAACCAGAATTGGAGATCGAAAGAGTGATTTTTTGTACCCCATCTTCGAGTTTGGTATTGAGGTCGGCGGCTCTGGCGACACTCTGACTTTTGTCATAGGGTGGCAAGAGTTTGACGATTCTGGGGCCTAGACGATCTAGTGAGTAAGGAGAGTCCATCACTTTGAGAACGGCATTAAAGGAAAACAAGGCCATGCCGATCAGTAGTACGGCGGCAGTGCGCAAGAAATAACTGCGCCACACCTCGGAAAACTTGGCGGTGGCGAGCCCAATCAAGGCAAACATAGGAGCTGTGCCTAGTACAAAGGTCCCCATAATGAGTGCTCCTTGAAGAGCACTGCCTGCGGTGATGGCTACTACTTCCATAGCTTGAGTCACGCCACAGGGAATCAAGATAGTCATCAATCCAAAAACGGCAGGGGCAAAAAGGGAAGTAGAGCCACCAGTTTTTTTGAACCATTTGTAGATCCTTTTGGGTGGTTGGAACGCTAGGTAACGGAAGATGGGGTGAACATCCAGAAGGTTCATGGCCGAGGCAAACATAAAGAGCGCGGCAGCAATCTGGAAAAATAGACGCACATTGAGACTGAGCTCTATCCTACTGCCAAACCACCCAAGGAGAGCACCCAAGATGATATGACTCAACAACTTGGTAGATAAGAAAGCTGAAACTGGTCCCCAGTCACCAATATCAAATGACTTGGCGCGGGAGGCAGGGAGGTTGGTCTCAGTTTCGTCGCGCTTTTGATTGGCGATAATGCTAGCAAGAAGTCCTCCTTGCATGGCGGCACAAGTCACGCCACCACTAGTTAAGCCTGTGAGGAAGATAAGCCAAAGATTCATATATTCATCTTACGTAACCTGAGAGAATTTGCAACTACCGAAACTGACGAGAAAGCCATGGCAGCGCCAGCAATACCTGGATTGAGAATAGCCATGGCGGCAATGGGGATGCTCCCCATGGCAATCCCTACGTCAGCAGTCGCGAGCGCTGGGGCGTCGTTGACGCCATCGCCGACCATAGCTACTTTGTACCCTTCGACTTGCAGTTTCTTGACCTCTTCGGCTTTGTCTCCCGGCATAACCTCGGATATGACTTTATCAATGCCAACAAATTTGCCGATATGTTGTGCCGTCAATTTGTGATCACCTGTCAGCATGGCCACTTTAATACCCAACTTGTGGAGATCTTTGATGACTTGGATTGATTCGTCTTTGGGAGTATCGCTGATGCCCAAATACATAATGATCTTTTTCTGGGTGGCGAGGATGATCGGGGTGGCTCCAGTTTGGGCGAATCCATCGATAATAGTAGTATCAAGTTTGAGGGAGAGAGACTCGATGAGTTTGGTGTTACCGGCAAAGTAGAGGGTCCTGCCGATCTTGCCCTGCAACCCTTGCCCTGGTATGGTTTTGAAGTCCGTGACACCCTGTAGTTTGACTCCATCGTCTTTGGCTTTTTGCACAATAGCCAAAGCGAGAGGGTGTTCTGATGATTGCTCAAGGGAAGCGATGATTTGGAAATCACTTTTGTCGGGAACGATGTGAGTGACAACTGGCTCGCCTTTGGTCAAAGTGCCGGTTTTGTCGAGGACAACATAATCAACCGAGCACAATTTCTCCAACGACTCTGCATTCTTGATAAGAATCCCATTTTGAGCAGCACGGCCCACACCTACGATGATGGCGGTGGGTGTAGCAAGACCTAATGCACAGGGACAGGCAATGACGAGAATGCCCACAAAACTAATGAGTCCAAGGAGGGGATTGCCTAGGAGAGTCCAGACCATAAATGTCAAAACCGAAATAACTAGGACGGAAGGGACAAAAATTGCAGAGATACGATCGGTCAACTTCTCGATGGGGGCATGACTCCCCTGCGCATTCTCTACCATTTTGATGATTTGGGAGAGCATGGTAGAGTCCCCAACCACAGTCGCGCGGAAGCGAAATACTCCTTGCTTGTTGATGGTGCCGCCGATCACTGTGTCTTTAACTGTTTTATCCACGGGGAGAGATTCACCAGTCAGCATGGACTGGTCTACGCTACTGTAACCTTTGATAATCACTCCGTCGACTGGGACTTTGACACCGGGTTTGACGATGATGATGTCGCCTAGTATTACTTGCTCAACTGGGATCTCAAGCTCTTTGCCACTTCGCACAACTTGTGCGGTCTTGGCGCTTAAACCAAGCAACTTATGGATTGCATCACCTGTTTTGAGCTTGGAGCGGGCCTCTAGATATTTGCCAAAGAGAATTACACTATATATGTAGGCAACCGAAGTTCCGATCCCCACCAAAGTATCCATATTGGCAACGTGATATCTGATAAAGCGAATGACTCCCTGTAAGTATGGCTGTCCTACCCAAAACAATATTGGAGTTGCAAGTATAAAAGAAATACTGTTAAAGACCATCATAGAGATAGGTAGTGGGAAAAATAAACTCCAAATCATGGCCACAAAAATAATGATTGAAAAAGGGAGTGTAAGCAGTGTCTTTAGTTTCAAACTGGCGAGTTCTGCAAGTTTCGTCATTCCGACCATAGTGGAGGAATCTAGATCTCTCGACTTCGCTCGAGATGACGAATCCCTTAGTTCATAACCCAATTGAGAAATGGCTGTGTTTAGTGTGGTGAGAGGGATATCTTTAGAGGTGGTAATTTCCGCAGTTTCTGTGGCCAGATTTACCTCGGCAGATTCTATCCCCGGTAGTTTGATTAATTTGCGTTTAATAATACTGGCGCAGCTAGCGCAGTGCATACCTGAAACTGAGTATCGTTTAGTGGCTGGCATAAAACTCCTTGAGACAGCCTTTACCACAAAAATAGTGACGGACTCCTGCATAATCGGCGGTAAAGTTGGCGGAGCTAGGGGTAAGGGCCATGTGACAAATGGGGTCTATAACTGTTGGCTCTGCATCTTCGAAGGGAGAGAGACTGGATAGGTGTTTGGCAAATTTAGTGAGAGCCACAAGTGATTTTTGGATAAGAGAGTAATAAATTTCTTTGCCGATCTTTTTGGTACTAACTAGCTTATTACGCTTGAGCTCCATGAGATGCTGGCTGACAGTGGCCTGACGCAGGGCTGTCATCTGCACAATTTGGTTGACGGTGAGTGAGTGACCCTGGAGCAAGCAAACAATCTCAAGACGCTTGACGTGACCGAGGGTTTTGTAGAGCGTTGCGTTGTGTTTGAGAATAGAGATTTTCATACCTCTATCATATTCTGTTTTTTGAATATGTCAAATTAAAGAGGGGTATAGTTACTCTATCCTTTTAGTTTTGCGTGGAGCGAGATAGTTGATAGGTGAGACAACTTTTTTGCCTGTTTTGGATTCCAGGGCGACGCGAGCATTCTTGGCGATTTTGCCACCTTGCTTTCCAGCTTGCGCATTCTCCCTCATACCGAGTGCTAGTTCTGTTTGTGCTATCTCGCGAGTGGAGAGTTCAGCGAGAGCGGTAAAGATAAGCTCTGCATCAGTCATGTGATCACGGAGATTTTGAGATTTGAGCCCTTTGATTTTCTTGTGCTGACTAACGGCAACATCTGCCCATTCGCTATGAATAATATTTGTGAGTATAGCGTATTCTTGCTCCTTGGTAATTTCATGATTTTTCCAGTAATCTGTGAGTTTATTTCTTATCTCCTGTCCCATCATCCTCTGCTCTATCCACTGTTCACTACGCCCTAGTTTTTGCCAGTTTACCCGTCCACGGTTGATAGATTTTTCTGGATCGGCGATTTCCTGGATACGCTCGTGGCCAACCTTGGCTAGCCAGAGCTTGATTGGCTCTGCTTTTGGACTAGGGATTGACTGAATAAGACGAAAAATTGTCTCCATGTTTGCACAATCTGTTAGATATTTTTTACCATCAGCTGCCATAATTTTCAGTCGGTGACAATTTGTCACCGACTCGTTCCCCTCTTTTGTAAGACGTTCACTGAGTTTGTTCCAGTATTTACGTGCCTTTTGATAGTCTGGTTGATCTATCAGAATACCTACAATATCTATGACTGAGAAATGCCATTCTTCTCTTAATTCGTCCCAAACTCTCCTGATCTGTTTATCTTCAAAAACAACCAATTGCTTGTCCATATCCACCTCCTACTAATGCCAATAACAATTCTATTTAATACCGTAATATACCCGAATGTCAAATGTTAAAAATCTCAGCTATAATGGGATAATGAATATTTGCACAATTGGCGATAGTATTACCTGGGGGCCACGCCTCCCATTTCGAGTGGCGTGGGCAAACCTCCTGCGTAATCATTTAGAAAAGAACTTTGATAACTTGTATTCCTTGTATGACTTGGGAGTAGATGGTGATACAACCAAGAATTTGCTACAGAGATTTGATGTGGAGATGTCGGCTCGGAAACCAGGATTGATTATCTTTAACATTGGAATAAACGATTCATTGTTTCGCGGTACTGAAGATTATCCTGAAACACCGCTTCAAGATTTTGAGGTAAATATGGAGTTGTTGATCGAGAAAGCACGAAAATTCACCGATAAAATTGTGGTACTTGGGCTCGTAAAAGGGAGCGATCTCCTGACAACTCCGCTTATTCAAAGCACGACGGGCAAGTCATACACGAAAGAACGCACAAAAATTTATGATGCTAAATTAGAAGAGGTTGCAAGAAAGAATGGACTGATGTTTGTTGACATAAATGAGTTGCTAACTGACGCTGACTTTGACGACGGACTTCACCCTAATATTAATGGTCATATTAAAATATTTGAGAAAGTGTCAAGTGAATTGGACAAAATCCTATTGATTAAGCATGAACGGTATGCCACTTTAGTTGATCAAACTGACAATGAGATTGGATATAAAAAACTTGATGCTTTTGATGAGAACGATATTGTGCGAGTGTCTGCATTGTGGATCACCAACAACAAGGGAGAGGTTTTGCTGGCCAAGCGACCAACTAATAAGCGCAGAGATCCAAATCGGTGGGGGCCGAGCGTGGCCGCTGTGCTTGAAAAGGGGCAGACTTATCTTGAAGCTATTAAGCAAGCCACTAAGAATGAGATTGGAATTGAGGGATTTGTAACCATTGAAGGGAAGAAGTTACTAGTAACTGGATATAACAATTTTTACTGCCAACTATTTTCTAGTCAGCTAGATTTGGAGATCAAAACACTCGAGTTGAATAAGGAAGAAGTTGCTGAACTGAAATGGTTTAGTCGTTCTGAGATAGGTAAACTGTTATTAGCAAACCCCTATCATTTTGTACAGGCGTTTGAAAAGTATTTTTCGATTTATAAGTGATCTAATGATTTAAATGGCTATGACACGGAAATTCTGTTGAAAATAGCTCCTTTGCAACAGATAGTTGGTGACTGTTTAAGTAGAATTATAACCCATCTGAAGTAGCTTTCTGGAGAACGAAAACTTCTTGTCCGACGAACGAGAGAAGTTAGCTGGCCACAAATATTCACAGCACAATTAGTAGTATCACTAAGACCTCTTGGAAGGCTTTTAGTCTAATTCCCTTGCCATCGATTTTATGCCAACGTAACCCTAAGAGTGGGTAGAGAGTTCGCAATAGATGACAATGACAGCGCTGAAGCACCCAATCTCGAGATCGTGTATATCTATCCATTCCCAAAGTCCCATCAGATACCACGGCTTTAATCTGGCGAATTAAGTCGGGACGTAAGGTCTCAAAAGCCAGTTCCCATCCCCTAATAGTTTCAACTCCTCGTCTAAAATATGGTGGCATCACATAAGCTAATTCTCCATCAACAACTCGGATTAAAATTAAGTAGAGCGTCCAAGGTTCACTCTTAAAAAAGACCGTGAAACCATCAATCACACAAATAGAGGAACCACGAGGAAGTTCAGGTAATGGCAACTCAGCTAGATGGACTAAATTAGCTTGGTGACGGCGACGAATAATCTCCCTTCCAACGTGAAGCCTCTTAGCTTTATGTCTTAAACTTTCATTGGAAGGACTCGCAAAATTATGGAAACTAGGTTGGA
>Ga0210056_1003984_pt1 | contig 11740 bp, 10 predicted proteins | sample CryGeyCG2014_080_2_FD_183965 | JGI IMG/M metagenome (GOLD analysis project Ga0210056, IMG submission 183965) | Groundwater microbial communities from aquifer - Crystal Geyser CG07_land_8/20/14_0.80 (SPAdes) (version 2) | ecosystem: Environmental > Aquatic > Deep subsurface > Groundwater | place...
AGAGAGGGGAGAAAGTGTATGGGATGTGGTCTTTGCGCCATTATTTGTCCGGAAATTGCTATTGAGGTGTATCGTGCCTAAAGTATTAATGCGCGGGAATCATGTCGTCGCAGAATCAGCCGTCCGGGCGGGGTGCCGTTTTTATTTTGGATACCCTATCACACCCCAAAATGAGATTCCTGAATATATGTCCGAGAGGCTCTCCAAACTGGATGGAGGGGTCTTCATCCAAGCAGAAAGCGAGATCGCTTCAATCCATATGGTCATCGGCGCCAGCATGGCTGGAGGAAGAGCGATGACCTCCTCATCGGGGCCTGGAATTAGCCTAAAGCAAGAGGGCATTTCTTTCCTATCCGCTTTGGAGTTACCGGCGGTCATTGTCAATATGAGCCGGGGAGGCCCAGGTCTGGGTAATATCGCTCCTTCCCAATCTGATTATTTTCAGGCCACAAGAGGAGGAGGACATGGGGATTACCGTACCATTGTCCTGGCTCCCAACTCATGCCAAGAGCTTGCTAATTTAACCTATAAAGCATTCGATCTCGCGGATAAATACAGGATTCCTGTCGTGATCCTTGGAGATGGGATGCTCGGACAGATGATGGAGCCTGTTGAATTGCCGCCTGAGGTTCAGATAAAGAAATTACCTCATAAAGATTGGATCCTGACAGGCGCCAAAGGAAGACCCAGTCGATTTCTTAGATCACTCATTTTAGACCCCTTTGAGGAAGAGGAGCATAACTGGAAATTGATGAGGAAATACGAAAGGATCACCAAAGAAGAGACAAAATGGGAAACATCCTTTGCCGATGACGCAAAATTGATGGTGGTTGCCTTTGGAAGCGCAGCCCGAATTGCAAAAGGGGCAATCAAGAGGATGAGAGACGAAGGGCTGAAAGTGGGACTTATCCGACCCATTTCCCTTTGGCCCTTTCCCTATAAAGCCATCAAAGAATTAACGAAAAAAGTAAGGCGCTTCTTTGTATTTGAAATGAACATGGGACAGATGCTGGAAGATGTCAAATTAGCGCTCGAAGGAGACGGAGAGGTCCATTTTTATGGGAGACCAGGAGGGATTATTCTCACCCCTTTAGAAATTTCGAGGGTCATCTCCAGCTACTATTATCAAAAGAGGTTAGGATAAATTAATGAAAAAGGTATTTTCAAGACCAAAGTCTCTCAAAAGAGCTCCCTTTCATTATTGCCCAGGATGTGGACATAGCCTCCTGCATCGAATCATTGGGGAGGTCATCGATGAGATGAACCTTCAAGAAAGAATCATTGGCATCCCACCAGCAGGGTGTGCAGTATTGGCGTACTTTTATTTTGACATTGACATGGGGGAGGCTTCCCACGGAAGAGGGGCAGCATTGGCCACCGGGATGAAGAGGGCGCTGCCGGATCGGGTCGTTTTCACCTATCAAGGGGATGGAGATATCGCTGCTATCGGGACAGCTGAGACCATTCATGCAGCCTCTCGGGGAGAGAACTTCTCCACCATCTTTGTCAATAATGGAGTTTATGGAATGACAGGCGGCCAGATGGCTCCGACAACGATCCTGGGGCAAAACACCACCACTTCACCGGGAGGAAGGAAAGAAAGAAGGGATGGGTTTCCGGTCAATCTTAGCGAAATGCTCGCCGTTGCTAAGGGCAGCGCCTATATTGAAAGGACAGCCGTCAACAGTCCCGCTAATATTTTAAAGACCAAAAAGGCGATTGCGAAAGCCTTTCGTGTTCAAATGGAAGGATATGGGTTTTCACTCATTGAGGTCTTGTCTCCTTGCCCTACCAACTGGAAGATGGAGCCTGTTGAAGCCTGTAAATGGATCGACGAGGTCATGGCCGTCCATTTTCCTCTCGGAGTTTTAAAAGATATCACCGGAGATAAAAAAGATGCTCATTAAAACGATTTTTTCTGGGTTTGGCGGACAGGGAGTGGTCATGATGGGTTACCTTCTGGCGATAGGTGGAATGTATGAAGATAAGAATGTCACCTGCCTGCCTTCTTACGGAGCCGAGGTGAGGGGAGGGACAGCCAATTGCACTGTCGTCCTCTCTACGGAAGAGATCGCCTCGCCGGTTGCTTCAGAACCTGAGTTTGCAGTTCTGATGAATAACCCTTCATTATTTCGATTTCAGAATCAGGTTCAATCAGGAGGGACCATCTTTTTAAATTCAAGCATGATTGAGTCAAGGCCCATTCGCGGGGATTTAGAGATTTTTGAAATTCCAGTGAACGATCTCGCCAAACAGCTTCCTAGCAATAAAGTGTCGAATATGATTATGTTGGGAGCCTTTATCAAAAAAGCTGGGTTGGTTTCTTTGGAAACTATCAATCATGCTCTGAAGGATACCTTTGGCAACAGAAATCCAACGATCTTGAAATCAAATAAGACTGCTTTATTACTGGGATACAATTATTTAGAATGAGAGGAGGAAGATTCGATGTCTGTGAAACAAATTTCTGTCAGTCTGGAAAATGTACCCGGAAAACTCTCCGAGGTGAGTGAGTATTTAGGTGAAAACGGCATTAATATCATTGCCTTAAGTGTTGCCGACACTGCAGATATCAGCGCTATTCGATTTGTGGCGAACGATCCTGAAAAAGCAGCCAATGTATTAAAAAGCCACGGTTATTCGATAAGAATGACCGATGTGTTAGCGGTAGAGACGCCTAACCATCCAGGAGGCTTAAATGCCGTCCTAAAACCCCTTAAAGAAGTCTCCATTAATGTCAACTATCTTTATACCTGCCTTGGGACAGGGGAAAAGACGGTTCTCATTGTGGGTGTGGATAAAATGGAAGAGGCAACGCAGGTATTAAAAAAGAATTGGGTTCATATGTATGATGAGGATCTTTACCGGTTGTAAATAGGTTAGCGGACAAGTCAGGGTAACGGTTACGAAGCCCGTTTCGTATATCGTCAAAGGGTTAAGGTTAAAAATTTCTAAGACGAACATCGTTACCTTTAAACGATACGGGCCCTGTACCTTTGATCCTGGACCCTATATTTCATGATAATGGCCTTATTTGGCCTGTGGTGTTCTGCCCTTTAGTACTAAGTTATTTATGCTATGGTACAGGGCGGGCATTCTTACCGTTACCTTTGGACTATGGACTTCTAATTTCCAAACTGTCAGGCGTAACTATGGAGCCCTGAAATAATGTAATTGACGCCAAAATAGGTAAATATGACCGCCGCAAATCCAACCATCGACAGAATGGCTGCCTTTCTTCCCTTCCAGTCTCTTGTAAATCGAGCATGTAAAAAAGCCGCATAGATAAACCACGTGATCAGGGACCAGGTCTCTTTTGGATCCCAACTCCAGTAGCTTCCCCAGGCATAGTTAGCCCATGCCGCCCCCGTAATGACTCCCAGAGTCAACATGGGGAACCCAATCACAATGGCTTTATAATTGATCTCATCCAGGATAGGGGTCGAAGGCAACCATTTCGAACCTCCTTCATTTTGGCCGCTTTTTCTATCCCGAATTAAGTAGAGGATACTAACTCCAAAAGATACGGCAAATGAGGCATATCCAAAAAAACAGGTGGTCACATGGATTGTCAACCAATTGCTCTGGAGGGCGGGCATCAGGGGGGTGATCTTTGCGTCAATGCCAGGAACGATAGAGGTAAGCGCAATAGCTAAGAAGGCAAAGGGAGTGACAAAGACCCCTATGATCTTCTGCTGGTATTTGAACTCAATAATGAGGTAGATCAAAACAATGGTCCAAGAGAAGAATATCAGGGATTCATACATATTAGATAAGGGAACATAGCCATAACCCGTCTGGTGGGTTTCCAACCAACGTAGGATAAGGCCCGCCGAATGGATGATGAGTCCAATGATCAGTAAGGAGGTGGAGAGGATCCCGAGTATTTTATTTCTTGAAGCCGTAAAGATGAGATACCCTAAAAAACAGATGAGATAAATGGCCATTGGAATATTAAAAAAGGTTTGGCTCGATAAAAAAGAAACCATGCTTTTGCTCCAAAAGTGTAAGTTGAAGAATTTGTTTAAAAATAACCGATTAAAACGTTATTGTCAATTTTATTGTTTTTTATCCATCACGGATTTGGGGATGCTTCCCCTTAGCCATCCTCTCACTTATCTCTTGCTCTTCCTTATCTCTGTTCGAACAAACATATCCTTCAATATGCCCTCTGCCTCTGTATTCCCTCTGCTGATGATGTGATAAGGCATTGATGCGAAGACGACCCTCGCTGCTCTTGGTATCTTTAACCATCTCCTAAAACAACATCGTCTATCTTAATTCTTTCGTCCCAATATCCGAATAATTAACTTCTAACTATTTAGATTAGTTTAACTATTCGGGAACCGTCCCCAACCTCCCCCAACCCTGTGAATCCAACTAGCCCCCTGAACACCTTAAAGCCTATTCCTTTCCTCTGTAGAGAAAAAGGTCCTAATAATATCTTCATATTGCTTAATATTCCTATTTTTGGAGAAAACATCTTCTATTTCTTTTATGGTCACAAAAATAGGATGACGTAAGGTATCGATGACTTTGATTTTTGATTCTTCGTCCAAGCTTAGCAAAGAATCAAAAAAACATTTAGGATTTGAGATACAAAGATGCTCTACAATTTTACTATAATATTCATTAAATTCTGCATTCCCACTGCTAAATCGAATTAATTCAATGAAGTTAGCTGTCTCAATTGATGAGTCGCAGGTTTGTGCTTTCTTAGCTGCCTTATGTACAATATCCCAAAATCGAGAATAATCATTTAAGTAAAGTTCTGAGAAATTTTTTTCTAGAAAAGTAAGCTGATTTTCATCACCAGAGCATTTTGGTTCCATAGAATTCGCTAGTGAAACATTTGAAGAAAGAGTAAATACAAGTAGTATAATAAAAGTTACAGTCTTCATTTAGCCTTACTTCGTAATATTGACAGTTCCGGTTTCACCTTGGCGGAGAACATCCCAAACTTGTTGGCAATGGTCTGGTTGAATTGTTATGCAGCCAGCGGAGCCTCGATTTGTAGCAGTATCTCCACAGTGTATATTTATTCCATTGGCAAATTGTTCGTTATTTTGGGCAGGATTTGGGCCGATCGTAGGAATATTGCCACCATTTTCCAGTCTAACGCCAGGTTCTGTTCCATGATGGCCAGTCTGGCTGAATGTTGCATTATAGCTACCCTCAGCTATCCCAGGGTTAGGATTATTTGGGTTCGGCCAAGAGCTCCCAGGAACTGTCACCGTGCTGCCATTTTCGCCTGTCACTGTAATATTGCCCCCATATGTTTGAACGTTTCTACCTCCTGTATCATTAACTTCAATCGTAAATAACCCCCAAGGGTCCACCCAATTAACCGGATTATTCAGTACATAACCATAAAGATCAACATTGCCTCTCCAAAACTTGATAGGATCTTTGGCAGTCCACCTACCAATTTCCGAATCATAATCTCTGAAGCCGAATCTAACAATACCTGTATCTCTGTCGTGCAGGCCGCCTGCAAAGCCAAACGGAATACTGAACGCTTGGTTCGTGTCATTAATTATGCTTCCGAATGAATCGTAGTCAATTCTCTTAACCACATTGCCCGATGTGTCTGAAACTAATCTCAGAGAACCTACCTGGTCATGGGTGAGATAATATGTGGCTCCCGCTTTGGTTACGGCGGCAGGTATTCTTGCATCTGTATATTCAAATCTCATGGCCAGATTGCCACTACCATCATATACTGCCAGGAGACGAGTTATTCCCTGCCAGAGGTATTTTTCGGTGATAACACCATCAAACTTCTTCGCTATCCTTCTTCCCAATGCATCGTGTATGTACTCGATTACCCGGTCATCCGGCAGATTGACACTTTGGAGCTCTCCCCTGGACGAATAACTGTACCTTGTAACTTCTGTACCACGAGTTTTCGTCGTTAGGAAACCGCCCAAATCATATTGATAAGCAGTATTCCCTGCAGTTAATAAATGATCCTCATCAGAATAGGTAAATGTCCTTCCAGAAATGGCCTTTAGCATATTCATTTCATAGGTACGCCTTCCTATGGAATCATATTGATACTCTTCTATTAAAGCTCCGTCTTTAGTTACAGTCAGAAGCCTCCCCATAGAGTCATAGGTATAGACGTAATTTGAGGCTGTGCCATCAACTGTCTCCGTCTTAGAAGTGATCCTACCATTTTTGTCACGGTTAACACTCCATGAATTGAGGCTTTTACTACTGACGGTAAAATTCTCACTATCCAATTCACCAAACCCATTGAATGTTCTTGTCATATTGAGAGCCCCACCGGTCACCACTTCCGGCAATCCGTTTCCAGCATTTCGGGTGATGGTAAAACTCCCAGAGCCTATTAAAAGACCATCATTATCATAAGTGTAGTTAGCCGTGTTACCTGCGTAAGTAAAACTCTTTATGTTGAAGTCACTATTGTAGATATAGCTCAATAACTGATTTAAGGTTCCGCCAAGTGTTTCTGATGTGACTAGAGACCCATCATAACCGTAGTTGATTACCTCTCCTGTAGAAATAGGGGACGTCCGTGCAGAACGTGCATAGTCAACCTGATATCTTCATCTAACCTCTTCCGACAGCTGCCTCTCTGCCACAATCCTCGTCACACAGGAACCGGTCACTCCAAGGTACCGCCCTACCTCCGCTCCCAAATACCCCAACCCCTTCACCATCCCCACTCTGATTAAATTCAAATGGATATATCGCACCAATTCCATCAAATAGGAATCCTCCTGACAAAAAATGGACTTATATCGATTTTGGAACAGATGACCCTACCAATTGTGGCGCTTATTGAATTTCACCACATACCCGGTCAGTAGACGTCTCATGCTTCGGGCTAAAGGTAGCTTTCCTGTTTTGCAGAGGAGCTGAAAGTGGTTTGGCAGAAGGGCCCAGGCGTAAACCTTAAGACAGCCTTCTTCAGCGAGGAATTCAAGTCTGGAAAGGAAATCGTTTCAATCCTCATCGGCCAGAAAGAACGGCCGTTTCTCGATGCCTCGGCCCATGACATGATGGAGGACACCAGGAGGATCTAAGCGTGCTGATCGGGGCATGAAACTAATTTACTTCCCATCCTTATCGATGTCAAGCACGTTCTGCACGAACGTCCCTGTTATCCGACCCTGTTATTCTGCAAAAGTGACCCGTGTGCAGACCGGAAGTGAAAAGGTAAAGAAGGACTGATTGGTTTTAAAACATCTTACTTTTCCTTGACCTCCCACAACTGATCTACGGGAATTTTAATATCCTGCCGTTTTGGATCATATCTATACCATTTCAATCGCGGATCGAAAACATTTACCTGTGAAATGTCCGTCCACTTGGTGGGGGCAAGCTCGATTCCGTAATCGCCTTGATTTTGATCAGTGCTAAAAAAGTATACCCACTTTTCTCCATACCAAGCCAATTTAATAGGCCCACATCGAATATCTCTATTTCCAAAACTAAATGCAAGTCGTCCAATACCACGGGGCTTTGGGAAAGAAAGCTTTCCTTTTCTAAATTTTACATTCTTATTGGAGAAATTTCCTGTATTATCTCCCTGATAATATGACTCGTATTCGGCAAACCTGTCTTCCTCACTCTTTCCAGTCCATAACTTAGTCAATTTTACAGCACAATATCCTGAGCCTTTGCGAACTAACAAAATTTTCTCTAACGGTATTCTTACAGCATTAGGAGCAATAACCACATCGTTGGGATCGGGAGGAAGAAGATTTTCAATTTGATTAGATCCCATCAAGTTTTCTCCTGCCATTAGAAGTTGTGCTAATAAAAAAACCAGAATGGATATTGTATGTCTCTTCATCTGTAATCTCCCGGTTCCAAATCCCTATGCTATTCATTGCAACATGTGACAAAGCTTACTTAAGAACCCCTTTGGTATTTTGATATGCCCGATTAATTGTGCTTAAAGAGGGGAATATATCCCCTAATATGTGTTTAGCGGTTTCCCAATTAAATTTAAATCCTTCCCATGGGTTACCGGCATGTCCTGGGGTAGCCAAATCCTGTGCGGCATGTATTGCTTCGGGAAAATTCCCACTGCAGACACTCTCTTGAATATAGGCATTTGTTGCTGCATTTGCCTGTTCTGGCGTTTGATAACGCCCAGGAGTAAGTTCCCCAGCCATTGCATGCTGTCTTGTAACTTCCCAACTTGTTCCTTGAGAACCCGACGCAAAATCTACGGCCGTGGCATTCCATGCCAAGCTTAAGCTCTCACCTAAACTCTTACCAGAATTCAGGGCCGCTACGAACGTAATCCCGAAATGCCAAGGGGCTGCAAGAAGACCTGAAGGGTCCACAAGGTTAATCGGATTATTTTGCACATATCCATACAGATCAACATCCCCGCCGACGAAGAGAATGGGGTCTTTGGCGGTCCAATAGCTGGTATCTGGATCATAATCTCTAACCCCAAATTTTACAAGACCGATATCTGCATCATACAACCCACCGGCAAATCCGAAGGGAACCTGAAAACCTGAGCTCGTATTATTAATTATACCACCAAAGGAATCGTAGTCAATACTTTTTACCACGTTGCCCGAAGCATCTGAAACTACCCTTAAAGAACCTACCTGATCGTAGGTAAGATAATATGTGGTACCACCTTTTGTCATAGCCACCGGCATTCTTGTATCGGCGTACTCAAATCTCATAATGAGACTATTACTCCCATCATAAACTGCTAACAAACGCGTTAGCCCCTGCCAGAGGTATTTTTCAACGACCAAGCCATTCACCTTTTTTGCTATCCTTCGGCCAAGAGGGCCATTGACATACTCAATGACCCTGCCATCCGGCTGGGTAGCACTCAAAAGCTCTCCTCGGGAAGAGTAATTATAGTGGGTCACATTTATACCTTGTGTTCTTGTCGTCAGAAAACCATCCAAATCGTATTGATAAGTCGTATCCCCTGCGGTCAGGAGGTGATCCTCATTGGAATAGGTGAATGTCCTTCCAGAAATGCCTTTTAGCATATTCATCTCATAGCTACGTTTACCAACGGAGTCATATTGATATTCTTCTAACAATGCTCCGTCTTTGGTTACTGCGAGAAGTCTGCCCATGGAATCATAGGTATAGACGTAATTCGATGTAATTCCCTCAATCGTCTCTGTCTTGGAGATGATCCTGCCGACATTATCTCGTGAGAGGTTCCAGGAGGTGAGGTTTATCCCATTAACGCTAAAGTTCTGACCCTCCACCTCTCCATAGCCATTGAAAGTACGGGTCAGATTCAGAGGCCCGCCTGTCACAGCCTCGGGCAACCCATTCCCAGCGTTTCGGGCAATGGTAAATGTTCCTGCTTTCGTCAGGAGTCCATCGTTATCATAGGTGTAATTAACCGTGCCACCCGCATAGGTGAACTGAGTAAGGTTGAAATCACTACTGTAAGAATAAGTGAGAGATTGATTCATAGTTCCACTTAATGTCTCTGAACTGACCAGAGAACCATCGTATCCATAAGAGATAACTTCAGTTCCCTTGGTTAACGAACCTATCTTTGAACCACAAAGATAGGAGAGATCAATATTTCCTTCTGGAGTTTGAGTCTGGATAAGTCTGTCTTTGTCGTAAATATTTCTAATCTGTTTTCCTGAGGGGAAGTTTATCTGTAGGAGTCGCCTGTCCCGATTATACAAATAGCTGTAGCTGCCACTCAGCGGGGTCTGGTAAGAAGAATTGAGATTGACCCGGTTGTATCCAAATCCGTGATTTATCGTTGAGGGATTTGTGAGGACGGTCATATTTCCATTTTTGTCATAAGTGAAAGCCAAAGAGGTACCATCCGGTCGATGGATTCCTGTTATCCTACCTGCAGTATCATAAGTGTAAGATGTAGTATGATTCTCAGGATCAGTGATAGAAGAAAGATTACCATATGAATCATAAGAGAAGGGCGTCTGTCTGATACCGGTACCGATCGAGGTTAAACGACCCCTGCTATCATATCCGAAAGTAGTATCATAAAGTCCAGGGATGCTAAGCTTCGTGGTTAGAAGATTATTGGGATCATAGAAAGTGATTGTTGTTCTTCCCATAGGAGACGTCATTATCCTTTTTGATTGAAGGGTATTGGTTACAAACGTTGAGGCATTGCTATTAAGCGTCACCTTTTCCGTTATCAGGTCCGGGGTCTTATCTGCATTCGTATCCTGATAGGTTTTTTCCCGGAGCGTAATCTTTTCCAGACCTGATGTTGTCTTTTCTCTCATCTCTTTCACAAACTGGAATTTATATTGCGAATCGACCCCATATTTGAAAGTAAGATTTATTCCGCAGGAAAGAGATTTGGTTGCAGTGAGTTTATCTGCTGAGCGGGTATAAACCGTCTCAGCTCCTGTTGGGTCAGTGATGCGTGAAGTATAGGCACCTGTTGAATCGGTGTGGTCTAAGTAAGTGGTTAGGTTGCCTTCTGCACTGAGGACTTGAGTCCGTATATCCCCATTTGCATAGGTAGTCTTCGAATATTGCCAGCGCCCTCCTTCCTGATCCATGGCATCGCTTAACCTACCAGTAGAATTGAACTGGTGCTCAAACCGGTTCCCTTCCGGTTCTATCTTGGCGGTCATCAGACCTTCGGGTGTATATTCAAAGCTGTAGAAGCTTGTGTCCGGATAGGTGATTCGGGTGAGATGATTGTTGGAGTCAATTGTAAGACCGGTCGTGAATCCATCTGGTGAAACGATAGCAAAAGGTGAGCCACTTGTATCTCGTTGAATGGCAGTGACATTACCAAAATGGTCAGTTCTAGAAACCAAGTTTTTGTTCTGCTCATAGCCAAACGTATAAAGGGTCACTCCGGTATTGAGATCGATGGTTGCGTTATGCTGGCCGGAGCTTGTAAAAACATGACCTATTCCATTTTCTTCGAACGAAATAATTTCTGTCAACTTTTTTAGGTAGGTTGTAGGTGGACCTAATTTACGGATACGATTGTTGTACCCTCCATCTATAATATAAAGGTCACCTACAGGATCCACCAACACTCCATAAGCAAATGACAGGTTCGTCTCTGTAGCAGGCCCCCCATCGGGACTGAATCCATTAGTTCCAGTACCGGCCACTGTTGTTATAATACCTTTTGTATCCACCTTCCGAATCCGGTAATTGTTTGAATCTGCAATGTAAAGATTCCCTGCATTATCTAGGGTAATCCTATATGGATAATAAAGTTGGGCCGCCGTGGCTGGGCCCCCGTCCCCGCTATAACCATACCAGCCTGTTCCCGCTGCAGTTGTGATGATTCCACTCGTATCCACCTTTCGAACGCGATTACTATATGGGTCAGCAATATAGAGATTGCCCATTCGATCCAAAGCCACTGCACATGGCCAACGAAATTGTCCCTGCGTGGCTGGGCCACCATCCCCGCTATCCCCCGGTTCATTTCCGGCTATTGTTGAAATAATTCCATTCGCGTCTACTTTTCTGATCCGTGCATTCACTCCATCCACAATGTAAAGATTACCAAAAGTATCTACAGCGACATAATTGGGTCTATTAAGCCGAGCTTGAGTGGCCAATCCGCCGTCGCCACTATAGTCTGGGATTCCATCTCCGGCCACGGTGGTAATAATGCCATTCTTATCCACTTTCCGTATGCGATGATTTCCCCAATCCGCAATGTAAAGGTTTCCCGCCATGTCCACAGCCACGCCTGACGGCTTCAGCAATTTGGCGTTAGTAGCTAATCCCCCATCACCGCTATATC
>Ga0210056_1003988_pt1 | contig 11733 bp, 10 predicted proteins | sample CryGeyCG2014_080_2_FD_183965 | JGI IMG/M metagenome (GOLD analysis project Ga0210056, IMG submission 183965) | Groundwater microbial communities from aquifer - Crystal Geyser CG07_land_8/20/14_0.80 (SPAdes) (version 2) | ecosystem: Environmental > Aquatic > Deep subsurface > Groundwater | place...
CTTCTTGCTTTCATGAAAAAGCAGGGGGATTACTGGTTTGATACAATACTGAAATAAAAGGCAAAAAACGGCAAAATATAAGGACATGTAAAAGATCAGGATGATGCCGCCGAATATGGTCTGGGGCATAAGTATAGGGAAAACCCAGTAAAGCAAGCCCGTAAAATAAACTGCGCCGAAAAGCAGGCCCAACAGGAAGCTCCTCTTCAGGGTTTTCCCTTCCAGGGCGATGAAAAGCGGTATTAAAGCGAACCAGCACAGGTGGCCCATGTTAACCGGCGGCTGGCACAGCACCATTAACCCGCCCGAAATAACCGTTAAAATAATACTAAGCATAAATCTCCTTAAAAAATTTCCACGAAAACACGAAAGTATCACGAAAACACGAAAAAAGTTTTTGTCTGAGAAACCGTTGATCCATTAAACCTTTAATTAAATATTAATATAATAGTTACAGACACTATTTTTCTCCTAGTGTGGTGTCACATAAATCCCTTGACATTTGATTCTGCTTTGAGTTGTCATTGCGAGCGACCAAAGGGAGCGTGGCAATCTCGATATTTTTAGGTCGAGATTGCTTCGTCGTTAACACTCCTCGCAAAGCCCAAATGTAAAGATCTGTTAGAGACACCACACTAGTGTGGTGTTACATAAATCCCTTGACATTTGATTCTGCTTTGAGTTGTCATTGCGAGCGACCAAAGGGAGCGTGGCAAAAAAGCAATTCAAACAGGAAATGAAGCAATGTTTGCTTATGATTTATCATTAAATAATCGTTTAAATACTATTGAACCAAGACACACAAAAAAGGGAATTATTTCTTCAAGAATACCAAGCAATGCAAATGAAATATTAGCGGAAGGGGAATTTAATAGGTTTTATATTAGAGCACTTTGTAGAAGGGTAATTGCAGAAAAGATAAACGAACTTGAAGTGTTTCGTGCAAAACAAGTTTCCAGTCCAAGGCTAGAATCGGAAAGTAAAATTGGAATGAAAATTGATCCCAACAAATTATTAAAAGATTTAAGAGAAAATATTGGAATAGATACAGTCTTAGGATTACCAGCAGGCCCAAATTCTGGTTTAAGTGTTAAAATTATTTAATATTTAAATTTAAAGATTTATAAGTTTTTAAAATTTATGAAAAACATAAAAATTTATTTTAATGAGCCAAAAGTCTTTGAACTTAAAAATATTAAACCATTAAATGGAATTGTTGGTTTATATTTTATCTCTTTAAAAAATGTTGAAATTCAATATCCATTTAGAAAATCTCGGCTGATTTATATTGGTATGAGCGAGAAGAAAACAAACAGTGTGGGGAAACGTCTTTCAGGTCATTATGATGGGACATCTGGTAATGAAGGATTGGTAAATTATAGAAAAGTTGAAAGTCTGTATTTCACTTATCTTAATTTTGAAATATTAAAAAAGATATGGAATTATCGTATTGAAGACTTGGAAAGTTATTTTATCTTTGATTTTGTAAAGAATTATGGTGTTTATCCGATTTGCAATAACAAAAGTGGATTTGAAATCAAGAAATATGATTTACCAGTGACTCTGGAGATTGATTGGAAATATTTTGGACAGGAGGAAGGCGATGGACAATGAAATTAAAAGCGGTCATCAAATAGTTAAAGAATTCTTTGCAGAAATAGAAAAAATTGAAGGTGTGAATAAAAATATCGCTGATGTGTTAGCAAGACTATATAAAGAAGATAAGTTAACAGATGCCAATATAGTAAATGAACTTGAGAAGTTGAAACAGGAGAAATTACGTGGTTAAAATCAAGCATATAGAAATTAATGGTCTCCGAGGGATTAAAAAAACAATCTCAGTTTCTTTGGATTCATCACAATCTATTCTAATTTTTGGTGAAAATGGCAGCGGAAAAAGTTCAATAACCGATGCATTCGAATGGTTTTATAATGATAAAGTAGAACATCTTTCTTCTGAAGAAATCGGGAGGGGAGGGATAGAAGCATTAAGAAATATATTTCTGCAACCTGATCAAGAAGCATATGCCGGATTGAAATTTAGTGAATCAAAATATAATTCAATTAAGAAATTATTTTATAATAAATCAAAATTATCAACTGAAATAGATAATTCAACAAAAGAGTTCGAGGATTATATTAATTCATCCACCTCCGAAAATCTTATTTTAAGATACGGAGATTTACTTAAATTTATTTTAGCAAGTAAAGGAGATAAACTTAGAGGAATATCTCAAATTATTGGATATGAAGAAGTGCAAAAAATAAAAGAGATATTTAAAAGAGCTGTAAATGATGTAAAAAGAGAAATAAAATTAAAAAATTTCGAAGGTCAAACAAGTAATAGACAAACACAAATGCTGACACAAACAGAACAGATGATTGTTGACGATCGAGGTTATTTCGATGCAATTAAAAGATTAGTTGAACCTTTAAATCTTTCTGCTGAGATTATGAGTCATGAAAATATCGAGAGCGTATTAAAAACAATTGAACAACCTGAAAACAGAGAACTCCTTGCTTTATATTTATCCTTTGAGACTACTTTAAGTAAATTAGATAATTTCATTATTTTAGTTGAAAAAACAAAAAAATCATATAATAAATTTATTGAAAAATATCAAAAAATAATAGAAGATTCGGAAAAACTAAAAAAAATTAATTTAGAAAAATTAATTTCAGAAGGAATTAATGTTCTTGAAAGAAGCTTATTTAATGAAAATAAATGTCCGCTTTGCCTTCAAGTAAAAAATAGAGATGAGTTAATTTCTGAGTTGCGACAGAGGATTGATGAGTTAAAACATATCAAGAATGAAAAAGAGGAAACAGAAAAAGATAGGCAATTAACTAAGAGATTAATTCAAGATATCATAAATGAATTAGCTTCTATATTAAAAGAAAAGTGTATTAATATTCAGGAAAATATTGTTATAAAAGAAGAAATACAAAAAGTGCTTAAAGATGTTTTGGCAGAATCAGAAGAAATAGAGAAATATGACTACTCAAAAGAAATTCAGATAAAATCAATTGATAAATTTCTATTGTATGATGAAATAAAATTGGCAGAAATAAAACGGATTATAGATGAACAAATTAAGCAAAAAACAGCAGAAAAAAAGGAGGATGTGCGATTTTCAATAAGTAAAAAAATAGCACTTACGCGACAGGCATATTTTGATTATTTAATATTAAGAAAGGAATCTGAAATTTTACAACAGCAAATAGAATCATTGGGAATTATTTATAATCACTTTATAAAAAAGCAAAAAGAAGCACTTGGGTTATTTCTTAAAACAATATCAAAAGACACAAATGATTTCTATATTTACATGAATAATAATGAAGCGATAGACGAGATTCAACTTATTCCCATGGGTGAAGAGGATGAACTCATAGGTTTAACAATCCAGTTTAAATTCCATGAAAAGACTGTTACACCACCGAATAAATATTTAAGCGAATCACATTTAAACTGCCTTGGAATTTGTTTATTTTTGTCTTCTATTAAAGCATTTAATAAACTAAATAAATTTTTTATCCTTGACGATGAAGCTTCAAGCTTTGATATCCCGCATCGAATAAGGTTTGCACAACTATTACTTGATAAGTTCGAAGATTATCAAATATTTTTATTTACTCATGACCAAGATTGGTTTGAATATTTATCTAATTTTATAAAAGGGAAAAATTGGATTACCAAACGAATTTTTTGGGATAATGAAAATGGTACTGAAATGGAAGAGCCATTGCTAGATTTAAAAAGTAGAATTAAAAATAAATTTAGTAACTCAGACCCAACTGATTTAGGCAATATGATACGTAGATATTTAGAGGGATTGCTGAAGGATATTTCATATAATCTAGGAGTAAAAGTTGAGTTTCGATATAACGATCTAAACGAAAATAGAATGTCAAACGAATTGCTTTCTGAATTAAGACATAAACTAATTAATATGGAATGTAAATTGAAAGATGCTCCTGAATTAACTAAACTAATGGGATCAATCTTTTTAGGAAATAAAACTTCACACGATAGTAGCTATACTGAAACTATTAGTGATTTGCAGACATTTTACGCCGATATATTGGCATTAGAAAAAACGTTTTATTGCGAGAAATGTAATAAAACAATTTCAAAAAAATATTACGATTCTGTAAAAAAAGAAATTCGATGTTCTTGTGGAGCAATAAACTATTCATGGAAATAAAGTAGACGAGCATTATTAGTTATTACAAAAAGAATTTTTAACATAAATATTGTATCTCGGAATTTTATTTGATTCCCTAGGATTTCATATTATTAAAACCATAAAAGGAGGAAAGTTATGGAAAGATATAAAAATTTAGGAGGCAATTCTGGTGTAGCTGAGTATGAAACTAAAGAAGATGCTATAACAGTTAAGTTCAAAGATGGAGCGCAGTATCTATATAACTATGCAAGTGCTGGGAAGGATAATATAGAAGAAATGAAAAGATTAGCTATTATTGGCAAAGGTTTAAATAGTTATATAAGTAGATATGTTAAAAATTAGGTAGCGTTAGGGCAAACCATGCGGGAAGGATTAACTTTAAATTTGATAATGTTAAAAACGTATTGCGCAAGCTGGGACTGCTTAACGGCCCAAAACTGCTTAATGCGGCAGAGGTATTGTTCTGCAACCGCAATCCTCTAAAAGTTCAAGCCGCTGTTTTTGCCGGTAAAGACAAGCTGACGTTTTTAGATATCAATAAATTTGAAGGCAATGTTTTTGAACTGCTTGATAAATCAGAGAAATACATTGCACAGCGGATAAACTGGAGGGTGCAGTTTGGCAAGCTTGAAAGAGAAGAAATACCCGAAGTACCGACAAAAGCAGTCCGTGAAGCACTGGTTAACTCTGTGTGCCATCGTGACTATACCAATACCAAGGAAAATGAAATAGCGATTTTTAAAGACAGAATTGAAATCTACAATCCGGGAGATTTTCCACAGGGATACAGGCCGCAGGATTTTATTAAAGGCAAAGAAAGATCGATGCCGCGCAATCCGCTCATTGCCGAAACGCTCTATAAATCCAGGGAGATTGAAAAGTGGGGCTCTGGGTTAAAACGCATTCATGATGAATGTAAAGCCAGCAAGGTCAGGGTTGATTTTGAGGTGCTTAAAAGCGGTTTTTTGGTTATATTTTATAGACCCGGGGAAAAGGTCACTGAAAAGGTTACTAAAGGGTTGGTAGAAGGGTTGGTAGAAGGGTTGGTAGAAAATCAAAAGCGGATATTAAAACTGATACAAACCAATTCACATATTTCTAAAAAAGAACTGGCAAACAAGATAGGAATAAGTTCAACCGCTATTGATAAGAATATTACTTCACTAAAGAAAAAAGGCCTGCTGCGCCGCGTAGGCCCCGATAAAGGCGGCCACTGGGAAGTGATTGAAAAATCCAAGTAGTTGAACCTTTTTCTTTAAGGAACCTTTTCCTTGTAACACGGAACATTTTGTTTCTTTGAACCGTTTTTATCTTTCGAACCGTCTTTAAAATCTGTGTAATCATCTTTTCTAATCTGTGTAATCAAAAATAAAACAGGAGTTCCCCCTATGTCCGTCATAAAAGTTTTGGATGCCGGTATCCATCTGTTAATAAATTCTTTATTTAGTTGAAACCGCGCCCACTTGAAAAATCACAAGTGGGTTTTTAATTTTATCAATAGATTAAATCCCAGCAAGATGCCGTTATAATCAACCATAAAGTAAGTTTTTAAAATACCAAAAGGAGCAATAATGTTTGAGCAAGCTTTTAAAAATATTGATGATATTCTCCATAAAGACGCTGGCTGCAGCAGCGAGCTGGATTATGTGGAGCAGACCTCTTGGGTTCTCTTTCTGAAATACCTTGATGATTTTGAGAAAGATAAAAAGACGGCGGCAGAGCTTGCAGGTAAATCTTACGAGGGAATTATTGACAAACAATACAAATGGGAAGTCTGGGCATTTCCTAAAGGTAAAGACGGCAAACTTGATCACAACAAAGCGCTCATCGGTGATGATCTGAAAGATTTTGTTGACCACAAATTATTTCCTTATTTAAAAAAGTTCAAAACTTCAGCCGAAAGCGCGGACACCATCGAATACAAAATCGGAGAGATTTTTAACGAGTTGAAAAACAAGATTCAGAGTGGTTATAATCTGCGTGAAGTCATCAACTATATTGAGGAACTTCGTTTCCGTTCCCATACTGAAAAGCACGAGATGTCGCACCTATACGAAGCCAAGATCAAGAACATGGGCAATGCAGGCAGAAATGGCGGTGAATATTACACACCTCGTCCGCTTATCAAGACAATCGTGAAAGTAGTAGCGCCTGAAATCGGAAAAAAAATCTATGACGGCGCGGTTGGCTCAGCGGGATTCTTGTGTGAAGCCTTTGAATACCTGAAAGCCAGCAAGAATCTGACTACCAAAGACGCGGAATCTTTGCAGAAAAAAACCTTTTATGGTAAAGAAAAGAAGTCGCTTGCCTACATAATCGGCATTATGAATATGATTCTGCACGGCATTGAAGCGCCCAATATCGTGCACACCAATACACTGACTGAGAACCTTGCCGATATTCAGGAAAAAGACCGGTATGATATTATCCTTGCTAATCCCCCTTTTGGCGGTAAAGAACGCGCAGAGGTACAGCAGAACTTCCCTATCAAAACCGGTGAAACTGCTTTTCTATTCCTTCAGCATTTTATCAAGATTTTAAAAGGAGGCGGCAGGGCAGGCGTTGTAATCAAAAATACCTTTCTTTCTAATACCGACAATGCTTCCGTGTCTTTACGCAAACTGCTACTGGAAAGCTGTAATCTACATACCGTGCTGGATCTGCCTGGTGGCACCTTTACCGGCGCGGGTGTTAAAACCGTAGTGCTCTTTTTTGAAAAAGGAGTGCCTACACGTAAAGTCTGGTTTTATCAACTTAATTTGGATAGAAATCTTGGCAAGACCAATCCACTGAATGAAAATGATCTGGCGGAGTTTGTGAAGTTACAGAAAACCAAAGCTGATTCGGAAAACTCCTGGTCAGTGAAGGTTGCCGATGTGGATACTACTACTTGCGACCTGTCAGTAAAGAACCCAAATAAAAAAGATGAAACCGTTCTACGCGAACCGAAAGAGATTCTGGACGATATAAACGCACTGGACAAGGAAAGTACGGCGATCATGAAAGCAATACGGGAATTGGTATGAAGAAGAACTGGCAAACAAAAAAACTTGGTGAGGTAATCAAGTTAGAATATGGGAAGCCTTTACCTAAATCGCAAAGGAAAAGAAACAGTTATTATCCTGTTTATGGTGCAAATGGAGAAATAGATAGAAGTAATAAATATTATTATACTAAAAAAAGTATTATTGTTGGCAGAAAAGGATCGGCAGGCGAGTTAAATTTAACTGAAGAAAAATTTTGGCCGCTAGATGTTTCATATTATGTGACATTTGATGATAAATTATATGATTTAAAATTTATCTTTAACCTGTTAACTACTCTTGAATTACCCAAGCTTGCAAAAGGTGTTAAGCCGGGCATAAACAGAAATGAAGTTTATGCTTTTGATGTTAGAATTCCTCCACTCCCCGAACAAAAGCGTATTGTTGCTATTTTGAGTAAAGTTTTTACGGCAATTACGAAGGCAAAAGAAAACGCTGAAAAGAATCTGCAAAACGCTCGCGAGCTTTTTGAATCTTATCAACAGAATATCTTTGCCAATCCAGGTGATGGGTGGGTGGATCGAACACTCGATCAAGTGTGCATTGTCGAAAGAGGCAGCTCTCCTCGACCAATCAAAGAATTCTTTACGACTGCACCAGACGGAGTAAATTGGATCAAAATTGGCGATACCGAAGAGGGCGGAAAGTATGTCTATTCTACAGCTCAGAAGATAACGTCGGAAGGCGCTAAACAGTCACGATTTGTCAAAGAGGGTGATTTTATCCTGACGAATTCCATGTCGTTTGGTCGCCCCTACATCATGAAGACAAAAGGCTACATTCATGACGGCTGGTTCGTATTGAGGCTTAATATCTCGATTAACACGGATTATTTTTACTACCTGCTTTCTTCGCGCGTTGTCCAATCTCAATTTGTTCAGTTGGCAAGTGGATCGGTTGTTAAAAACATCAGCGGTGACCTTGTGAAGAAAGCCGTTCTGCCGATTCCGCCGCTGGCGCACCAGCAAGTCATCGTTGATAAGTTATTGGAGATCTCCGCTCAAACCAAAAAGCTTGAAGTCATATATCAGCAAAAATTGGCTGATTTGGAAGAACTAAAAAAATCGATATTACAAAAAGCCTTTAATAGGGAATTATAAAGAGGAGATAAATAAATGAGTAATTTAATCTTATTTGAAAGCAAGCAAGTCCGGCGTTTCTGGGATCTAAAAAAACAAAAATAATATTTTGCTATAGTGGATGTTATTGCTATTTTAACTGATAGTCCAAATCCACAGGTGTATTGGCGTGTACTAAAGAAACGATTACTTGCTGAAGGAAATGAAACCGTTACAAATTGTAACGCTTTGAAAATGGAGGCCGCTGACGGCAAAATGAGGCTTACTGATGTTGCCGATGCTGAAAAGTTGCTCCGGTTAATCCAATCAATTCCCTCTCCTAAAGCCGAGCCTTTTAAGCGCTGGCTTGCAAAGGTTGGTTACGAGCGTTTAGAAGAGATTGAGAATCCGGAACTTGCCGCAAAGCGTATGCATGAGATTTATAAACAAAAGGGCTATTCCGATGAGTGGATAGAAAAACGGATGCGTGGAATTGCGGTACGGGATGAGTTGACAGAAGAATGGAAAAAGAGAGGTATGAAGGAACAAAAAGAATATGCGATTCTCACGGCAGAAATCAGCAAAGCAACTTTTGGCATGACCCCGACTGAATATAAAGAATTTAAGGCACTTGATAAACCGAATGAAAATCTTCGCGATCACATAACTGATCTTGAATTGATTTTTTCTATGTTGGGAGAAGCGTCAACTACCGAAATTGCCAGAAAAAAAGATGATCAGGGTTTTACCGATAATAAAAGAACAGCTCTTGAAGGTGGATCTGTTGCCGGTAACGCACGGTGGGAACTGGAAGAAAAAAGCGGTGCAAAAGTTTCAACAAAAGAAAATTATAAAGAGATACCCTAAATGAGACGTAAGGCAATAAAACAGAATAAAAAGGCTGGATAATTATGAATGAATCGGAAACCAGAGCGGAGCTTATTGACCCGAAGCTGAAAGAAAGCGGCTGGGGTGTGGTGGAAGGCTCAAAAATCCTACGGGAATATAATATAAATATTGGCAAGATTCTAATAGGCGGCGGACGCGCTAAACCGCTGATTGCCGATTATGTGCTGGTCTATCATAACCGCAAACTTGCCGTCATCGAAGCCAAGAGCGATGAGCAAGAGGTGGGCGAGGGAGTGGCACAGGCGAAGAATTATGCCGAAAAAATGCACTTAGACACTACCTTTGCCAGCAATGGCAAGAAGATTTATCAAATCTGTATGAAAACCGGCAAAGAAGGATTAGCTACTGCTTTTCCTACGCCGGATGAGCTATGGAAAAAGACTTTTGCCACCCAAAACCAATGGCAGGATAAATTTAATCAAGTCCCGTTTGAAGATGTGGGCGGCACAAAGAGTGCGCGATACTATCAGGAAATTGCGGTTAATAATACCATGGACGCTATTACAGAAGGAAAACAGCGTATTCTACTCACTATGGCAACCGGCACCGGAAAAACCTTTGTAGCCTTCCAAATTGCCTGGAAATTGTTCCAAACTCGTTGGAATCTGAAACGCGACGGTTTGCGCAGGCCTCGTATCTTGTTTTTGGCAGACAGAAATATACTTGCAGACCAGGCGTTTATTGCCTTTTCAGCCTTTTCCGAAGATGCGTTAGTTCGCATCAACCCAAAAGAGATCAGCAAGAAAGGTTCGGTGCCCACCAACGGCAGCATTTTCTTTACCATTTTCCAGACCTTTATGAGCGGCCCGAACAATACGCCGTATTTTGGCCAATATCCCGCGGATTATTTTGATTTTATTATTATTGACGAGTGCCATCGCGGAGGCGCGAACGACGAAGGAAACTGGCGCGGTATTATGGAATATTTTTCGCCCGCTGTTCAGCTTGGCTTAACCGCAACGCCCAAACGCAGAGATAACGCGGATACTTACCGTTATTTTGGAGAGCCGGTGTATATCTATTCGCTTAAAGAAGGCATAAACGACGGGTTTCTGACGCCGTTCAAGGTAAAGCGGATCAAGACTACGATAGACGATTATATCTATGTCCCGGATGATCAGGTTGTTGAAGGTGAAATAGAGGAAGGCAAGCTTTATATAGAACCGGATTTTAACAGAATTATAGAGATTAAAGAACGCGAAGCCAAACGAGTGAAGATATTTCTTTCTGAAATCAATCAGAACGAAAAAGCCATTGTTTTTTGCGCAACCCAGGATCATGCGATGGCAGTGCGGGATTTAGTCAACCAATTTAAACAAAGCAAAGAACCGAATTACTGCGTGCGGGTTACTGCTAACGATGGTATATTGGGTGACCAATATTTACGTGAATTTCAGGATAATGAAAAGACTATCCCGACGATTCTGACTACTTCGCAAAAGCTCTCCACAGGCGTGGATGCCCGCAATATCCGCAATATCATACTTATGCGCCCGATTAATTCAATGATTGAGTTTAAGCAGATCATAGGGCGAGGCACACGGTTGTTTGACGGAAAAGAATTTTTTACCATTTATGATTTTGTGGATGCGTATTATCATTTTTCCGATCCGGAATGGGATGGTGAACCTATTCCGCCTGATCTAACACAGGAACCGCCCAAAGGTCCTCCTAAACCACCAAGGGAAATAGTTGATGAACCACCGCCTCCGTATGAATCAAAGCAAAGAATAAAGGTAAAACTGCGCGATGGTAAAGAGCGCGAGATTCAGCATATGATCGCAACCTCTTTCTGGAGCGCGGACGGCAAGCCTATCTCAGCCGAAGATTTTCTGCGCAACCTGTTTGGCAAGCTGCCTGATTTTTTCAAAAGTGAAGATGACCTGCGCGAAATCTGGTCTAATCCTATTACCCGCAGGGCATTGCTTGAAAAACTTGCCGGTGCGGGATATGGCAAAGACGAATTGCTTACTTTACAGAAATTGATTAATGCTGAAAAAAGTGACTTGTTCGACGTGCTCGAATATATTTCATTTGCGGTTAAACCGATCACAAGGGAAATGCGGGTAGCGCAGGCGCAATCGAAAATTTTTAAAGGATTGGATAACAGACAGAAAGAATTCTTGGAATTTGTGCTTTCCAAATACATTGAAACCGGCGTGGAGGAACTTGACCAGGAAAAACTGCCTAATCTTTTGACATTGAAATATCTGGCGCTCAGCGATGCAGAAAAATTGTTGGGCGGGGTTCAAAGCATCCGGGATACCTTTATTGGTTTTCAAAAACATCTGTATGCGGAAGTAGCGGTATAAAGTGAAAGAACCAGGGTCAGGTCTTTCCTGAAAATGTCAGCAATTAAGGAAAATAAAAAAGTGTAGAAAGTTAAAAAGACTCCAAAGAACCTGTCTGGCTGTGATCGTCCGCAGCCTTGAAGAGATTGAGGTTTTAGCGAAATACGCGCGGCAGATAAGCAGGCGCCACAATAGCTGGGATGTTTTTCTTTTTGACGAGAAGCTTATTCATTTAGGCAGG
>Ga0210056_1003992_pt1 | contig 11721 bp, 11 predicted proteins | sample CryGeyCG2014_080_2_FD_183965 | JGI IMG/M metagenome (GOLD analysis project Ga0210056, IMG submission 183965) | Groundwater microbial communities from aquifer - Crystal Geyser CG07_land_8/20/14_0.80 (SPAdes) (version 2) | ecosystem: Environmental > Aquatic > Deep subsurface > Groundwater | place...
CTTAACTTGTTTTTCAACAACTCCAGCAATCTTTTTACATTATTCCCGTCCGGATTATAGACCTTGAGACGCCCATCAACAACACAAGGCGTTTTATCATCAACTGCTTTCTTCTGCTCCTTTGTATCCAGAGGTAAATTAATTACATCGGAGATATTAATGCTCTTCTCGTTCAACGGTGCTCTCCTTTCATTGAACGGACGCGACGAAGCGCGTCCCTCCATTACTTGTGATATTTATTCATCCTTCTAATCCAGCAGGTCTTTCCCCGCCTCTCTTACGTGGGAATACCCCACGATGTCCCATAGTCTTACCCAGGAAATATCGTGTGAAAGGATAATAGAGGTAATGGGAAATCTTGGAAAAGGGAACGTAGATCAAAAAAAAGGTGGTCATGATAAAAAAGAAGATTAAAGGCCACTCGCTTACCTCATACTCGTTGGGGACGGCGAAAACCCCCGAGGCGAAGAAAGAACTCATCAATACCAGCGAAAAGTAATCGTCCGGGGTGCTGATAAGACGCATCGTCGGAGAGGTAATCCGCCGTATCAGCCTTATTATCCCCACGGCAAAGGCGGCCCCCAGCGCAAGCTGAAAAATGCGCACCAGAGCTTTTATCTCAAAGGCCCCCGGCCAGAAGGGAATAATAAAGGTCGCACTGATTGCCGCCACTACTCCAATATGGAAGATCACAAACTGGGTGTAAAAGCTCCAGTTTTTCCGTGCGCTTTCCATGGCCCAGGGCATGGCGACATTCATCATCGAATAAGCTACTCCCACACGAGGATTGCCCACGGGATCAGTAATCTCTTTGCCGGCCTTGAATTTGAACATCCAAATCAAGCGGAGGATGTAAACTGTTCCCATGAAAGCCAGGGCTACAATCTGTACCTCATTCTCTAAGATTCGCAAAAACTCACTCATGTTTCCTCCAAAACGTGTATTTACTGCTCTGGGTAGAGCAAAGCAATATATGTGCCACAGTTGACAAGACTCTAAAACACGCTGTTTTTATTATATTAATTCTTGCTGACAATCACGGGAGGACGGAAGGAAGGAGGGGAAATAGGTTGCAATTGGCAACTCAAGAGAGATGAAAGTAACGACTTTAAACGGAACAATTAAGAAAAGAATCAGAATATTGAGAAATTAAGGGAAAATAGATAAAAACAACTGGTGTTGCATATTGCAACATAACCATGCAACATTCTCTATTAGAGGCGCCAGGGGTAGGATTCAGTGACCTCAAGGTTCCATCATCTTGAGTTTCCTCCACAGGGTGGTCCGATGGATGCCCAACTCGGAAGCAGCCTTGATCTTATTCCAATTATGTCTTTTTAAGGTAGAAAGGATCGTATCGGTCTCTACCTCCCTCATCAGGTTTGAGCCGGTCTCGAGAGCGGCCTTCTCCAGTTCGCTTTCAATCCCCATGATGTAAGAGGGCAGGTGTTCTTTTAATACGATGTTTCCCTTGCACATGATGTAGGCATGTTCGAGGATATTTTCCAATTCACGGATATTACCGGGGAAATTGTACTGTATCAGAATCTCCATGGCATTACGGGAAAGTTTTTCAATGCATCGCTGATTCTTCTGATTAAATTTTTTGATGAAATGATCTACGAGGAGGGGGATGTCCTCCTGCCTTTCTTGAAGGCTGGGAAGTTCCAGTTTTATAACGTTTAGCCTGTAATACAAATCCTGACGAAATCTCCCCTCTCTGACCAACTGCTCGAGATTACGGTTCGTAGCGGAGATAACTCTCACGTCTACTTTGACAGTTTTGCTTCCCCCCAGGGGTACAAACTCTTTATCCTGAACCACCCTGAGGAGTTTCACCTGAAGGGAAGGAGAAATATCACCGATCTCGTCAAGAAAGATGGTTCCTCCCTCGGCCAATTGGAACCGCCCCGGCTTATCCTTCTTCGCATCTGTAAATGCCCCTTTTACATAACCGAAGAATTCTGATTCGAGAAGGGTCTCGGGAAGGGCAGCGCAATTTACCTTGATAAGCGGCTTCTTCTGGCGAAGGCTCAGGTTATGGATGGCATTGGTAAAAAGCTCTTTTCCCGTACCGCTTTCTCCCTGGATCAGAACAGAGGCATCTGTCCGGCTTATGTCGGGGAGAATTTCAAAGATCTCAAGGATTCTCTTGTTGTTGCTGATAATTCCCTGAAACGAATAGGCTGATTTATAAGAGTCAGGAAGCCGGTATTTGGTAGGCATATCACGGATGGCAATAATCCCTCCCGAAAGAGACCCCGCTGAATTCTTGAGTATGGAAAAGCGGATGGCAATAGGAATCGAAGCCTCATCCTTGCGGAGCAATTCTGAGCTGTAATCAATAAAGCTTTCCCCTCTTTCCATCATCCCCTGGACAGGGCATTCCTCATCACAGTTGGCAAGACGCAGGATTTCATAACAGTGTTTTCCCAACGCCTCCTTCCGAGGGAACCCTGTAATTTCCTCGGCTCTTCTATTGAAATAGGCGATCCGGAATTCCGGATCAATGATCAGGAGAGACTCGCCAAAGTTTTCAAGAACAGAAGCTCTCGATACCCCTTCGAGGACATGATTCTTGTCAAGATCTCTGTCATTTTCCGTTTGATTTCAATACTTTTGCAATTACCTCCACCTCTTAAGATTTTTCCCGGAGCCTGCCCTGAGCGTAAGAGTAAGACTCCTCGCGCTGCTCGGAATGACACACTGGAGGGCCACGCTCCGTCGTGGCCGGAATAAAGCCGAAATGACAAGGTAGTTTTAATTACCATTTTTCAAAAGTCTTTTCAAGGATTAAGTTTTTTCTCTGCTGGATTTTCTTTGGGGAAAATGTTATAAACAGAAAATGACAAAACAGTTTGAGTATTGTTTTCATCATGCCATGGAATGCATGGGAAAAGACTGTCCTGCGCCCTGCAGGACGATCCTCGACAATATTGCCGATGGGGTCTTTACAGTTGATAGAGAATATAAAATACTCTGGTTCAACCGGGCAGCGGAAAGAATTACAGGTTTCACCAAAGAAGAGGCCCTGGGACGTCCCTGTTATGAGATCTTTAAGACTGTTCTCTGTCAGGGACCCAATTGCCCTTTAAAGAAGACCATGACCTCAGGAAAAGGTGTTGCTTTTGAGGTAAATATCATTACCCGCGAAGGACGGGAAATACCGGTAACTATCAGCACGGCTCCCATAAAAGACAAAAAAGGTGAAACTATAGGCGCCGTGGAGACCTTTCGAGACCTCTCAGAAATAAAGGCTTATAAAACAGAGCTGAACGGGATTTATTCGTTCAAAAATATCATCAGTAAAAATGCCAGGATGCTAACTATTTTCAACCATATCAAGGATATTGCCGTCAGCGATTCGACCGTTCTTATCTATGGCCAGAGCGGTACCGGCAAGGAATTAATCGCCCGGGCGATCCATGACCTGAGCAGAAGAAAGGACAAACCTTACATCACCGTTAATTGCGGCGCCATTCCGGATACTCTGATGGAATCAGAGCTATTTGGATATCGGAAGGGCGCCTTCACAGATGCCAGGCAGCACAAACCCGGCATGTTTTCCATGGCAGAGGGGGGCACCATGTTTCTCGATGAAATCGGGGATCTCTCTTACGAACTTCAGGTCAAGCTCCTGAGAGTCCTCCAGGACGGTGAGTACTACCCCCTGGGAGGCACGGAAGCATTCAGGGCGGATGTGCGGGTAATTACCGCCACCAATAAAGACCTGTTTAAGCGGATTGCCGAAGGTCTTTTTCGAGAAGACCTTTACTACCGGATCAACGTGATGCAGATAGATATACCCGGCCTCCGGGAGCGAAAGGAAGACATCCCTCTGCTGACAGAACATTTTATAGAAAAGTTCAACAAAAAGATGAACAGGAACGTGAAGCGGATTTCCAGCCGTGCCTATGAAATCATCTTTAACCATGATTTTCCGGGTAATATCAGGGAATTGGAGAATATCATCGAACATGCAGTCATTCTGTGCAAAAAGAACATTATAGAAGTGGAACACCTTCCATCTTACCTGTTTGATAATAACAGGAGAAAAATTAGAGTATCGCCGGCTGCGGCGCCCCTGTCGGAGCTGGAACTGATGGAAAGGGATTCTATCCTTGATGTCCTTCGTAAGTACCAGTGGAATCGGGAAAAGGCATCGCATGCCCTCGAACTCAGCAGGACAACCCTCTGGCGGAAATTGAAAAAGTTTCAACTCGTTCCTTAACCCCGGGTAATAAAGTGAGACACCCATTTTGTTTCTAAATGTTTCATGATATAAGTATGGAAAATTACAATATATCGAGCTAAAATGTTTACTTCCTTTGCAACATATTGTAACGATATTTTCTTCTAACATCACCCCCATTTTCCTCCTATTCATTAATAGCCAATAAAAATAAATAGTTATAAACATATCTTCTAACTGGCATGTTTATTGCTAGTTATATCCTGTTACATTGTGTTTCTTGATGAAAGCAAAAATGAAGGGGAAACATGCTACCTCAACGTCTTGAAACCAAGAAAACATCTTATGAGTTGAGCAAAAAATTAGGAAAAGACAGAAGAATGAAGAAGATATTCTCCCTTCTTCCCGATCTTGCCGAAAGCGATGCGCCGGTTTTGCTTGAGGGTGAAAGTGGCACCGGAAAGGAGTTGATTGCCGCGACTATCCATAAACTCAGCAAACGGTATAGATACCCACTTGTTAAGGTCAGTTGCAGCGCTTTTTCCGAAGAGATACTGATAACCGAACTATTCGGCTGCCGAGCCAATAGCCTCCATGGGGTTCAGGAAGATTGCATCGGACGGATGGAGATGGCAAAAAGGGGAACTCTTTTTCTCGATGAAATAGATTTTCTTCCCTTCCGTGTTCAAGTCATGCTCTTCAGGGCTTTCGAAGACGGGCACTACATGCCTTTAGGGGCACAGAGGCCGGAGTCCCTGGACATCCGGCTCATCGCCGCGACAGAGAAGAATCTGAAGAACCGTGTCCGGGAAGGCAAATTTAAAGAGAGCCTGTATTACCGGATAAACGTTTTTCAGATTCAACTGCCTCCCCTCCGGGAAAGAAGGGGGAATATTATCTTTCTGGCCTATCAGCATATACGTTACCTGAACGAGAGGGGTGAAAAAACGGTGAAGGATTTTGATTTAGATGCCCTTCGGGCTCTTCAAAGGTATCACTACCCTGGAAACATAAAGGAACTGGAGAATGTCATCCAACATGCCCACATCCTTGCCCAAGGGGAAAGCATCAGCCTCGGTGATCTTCCTTCAAGATTATCAGAGGAAAAGAAGCCAAAGGATTTTTGACAAGAAGGGCAGCCCGGCTGTCCTTAAAATAAACTGTACATTAGTGTCAACAGGAGGTGTGAGAATGTTATTGCAGTTACTGTCCTATCTGGCCGTTGCAGTTTTTGTCTTGGGTATTCTGACGAAAGTTGTAAAGTACCTGAGAATGCCGATCCATGTAAGATGGGAGCTTTATCCCATTCCCCATGAGAAGGGACGCGAGTACGGGGGATCCTACTTTGAGGAATTGAATTGGTGGGAGAAGCCTATCGAAAAGTCCTTTATCGGGCAGATTAAGTTCATGGTTCCGGAGATTCTTTTTGTGAGGGGGCTTTACCATGACAACAGAAAGCTCTGGTGGGCATCATTTCCTTTCCACTTCGGGATGTACCTGGTAATCGGCTGGTTAGCGCTGCTCTTAATCGGTGCGATACTTAATATCGCCGGCTTATCTCCGGAAAGTGTCCCCGCAACCTTTCTTCAGTCCCTCGCCGTCATTTTTGGCGCCGTCGGTTTTGTACTGGGGACTGCGGGTTGTATTGGTTTACTCATCCTGAGGACCTTCGACGGCGACCTCCGTGCGTTTGCCGCACCCAAGGACTATTTTAACCTGGTATTTATCCTGGCTATCTTTTTGACCGGTTTGCTAGCCTGGTCTTCTTCTGACCCTTCATTTGTCATCTTCCGTGATTACCTGGAGGGCGTGATTACCTTCAATCCTGCAACTATTGAGAGTCCTCTGGCGTTGGCACACATAATTCTTCTCTCCCTTTTCTTCATGTATCTCCCGTTTACACACATGACGCACTTCTTCGCCAAGTATTTCATGTGGGATAAGGTGCGCTGGGATGATGAGAGGAACTTACGGGGAAGCGCCATAGAAGCAAAAGTGAAGCAAGTCTTAAACTACAGACAAAACTGGTCAGCGCCCCATATCAAGGCCGGCAAAACGTGGGCTGAGACCGCTACAGAGGAGGTTGAGTAAATGATGAAGGCAGAAAAGATAAATCCCAAAGATATCAGCAGACCATCGGAACAGATGGTTGAACTTGATCCGGCAGATTTTATGAAATTACCCTATCCCTACGATAAGGGGGAAGATGAGCCGGCCTTTAAAAGACTCACAGAGGACCAGAAAAAGAAATACGAGGCATCCCTTGATGGTGTCCTTGCCGTTAGTATACCTAAGCCGGCGACAAAAGAGGAAGAGGATGAACTTGTCAGGAAATTCCTCTCAGGCCTCGAAAAATTGCTCACGAAGGAGAATAACTGGACGTTTCTCCAGCCTCTCACCCTCTCCCTGGAGTATTGCGCCAAATGTCAGACATGTAATGACGCCTGTCCCATCTATGTCTCAAGCGGTAAGAAAGATATATACCGTCCCACTTACAGGTCTGAAGCCCTGCGGATGATAGCGAACAAGTATCTGAAAAGGGGGGGGAAACTCTTTGCAAAAATTGCGGGCAACGATATCGAACTCAACTGGACAACGGTAGCCAGATTGGCCGAACTTGCCTACCGGTGTACCCTGTGCCGGAGATGCGCCCAGACCTGCCCGATCGGTGTGGATAACGGCCTGATAACCCACGAGTTGAGAAAAATCTTCAGCCAGGAAATGGGCATAGCCGCCGCAGAAATCCATACCCTCGGTTCCGTTCAGCACCTGAAGAAGGGATCAAGCACCGGTTTGACGCCCGTGGCCTTAAAAGATACCCTCGAATTCCTTGAAGACGACATCAAGGAAAGAACGGGGCTTTCTATAAAATTCCCACTGGATAAGGAGGGGGCGGATATTCTGCTCATCCACAATGCCGGTGAGTACCTGTCATGGCCGGAGAATCCCATGGCTTTTGCCATCATCTTCGAGGCGGCGGGTTTAAACTGGACACTATCCACTGATCTCGTGGGGTATGATGCGGTCAATTACGGCCTGTGGTATGATGATGTCCAGTTTGCCAGAGTGGCGGTAAAGCATGCCCAGATTGCAAAGAAGCTCGGCGTAAAAAAGATCGTTATCGGAGAATGCGGTCATGCTCATAAGGCCATCTCCGTTATTGCCGATCGTATTATCAACGAGGAAATCAATATACCGAGAGAAAGTTCCATGACACTGCTGGAAGACCTTGTATGCAACGGGAAACTCAACCTCGATCCGAAGAAAAACGACTTTCCCGTCACGCTGCACGATCCCTGTAATATGGTAAGACTCATGGGCGTGGTGGAGCCCCAGAGAAATATCATCCGTAAGATCTGTCCCCAGTTCAGGGAGATGGAACCCCATGGTGTCAGAAATTACTGCTGCGGCGGCGGAAGTGGGTTTGCCATCATGTCTTCCATGAATTTTCCCAACTGGCGGTCAAGTATCTCAGGGAGAATGAAATTCAAACAGATACTCGAGGCCTTTCAGGACGTTATAGACCCCGGTATTAAAAAAATGGTATGTGCCCCCTGTTCGAATTGTAAAGGCGCAATTAGGGAGATATTCAATTATTACAATGCGTGGGAAAAGTGCGGCATATCTTACACGGGGTTGGTTGAATTTATTGTCAACGCGATGGTGGACATAAAAGAACCATACATCGAATGGCCCGAGATCTAGCCGGGACCGCTACCCCCGTCCTTTTCGTTCCTCTTTAACGAAAAGGACGGGATGATGGATAAAAAACAAGCTGTATTATATTTGCCCGTCTACAGCCGACCTGTGAATTATGCCTGCTCCTCAGCCTAAGTTCTTCTCAATGATCTCAAGAAATTTCTGTCTGTCGATTGGTTTTTCCATGTATCCCTCAGGCCCGGGTACAGATCGTTTGGAAAGAAAGTCCTTAAAATCCATAAGAGGATGCTCACCCCCCCTAAAACCTGTTACAATGACCACGGGAATCCCTTTCAATCCCTCATCCTTCTTGATCTCTCGGTAGAGGCCTATGCCGGATTTTTCAGGCATCAATATGTCCAGACAGACGAGGTCCGGTCTATTCTCTTTTATTTTCTTCAGCCCCTCCACACCATCCCTGGCCGAGTCAGTCTCGTAGCCATTTTCCTTCAGGAGAGTAGTCAGATAGGTAATTACATCAGGCTCATCATCAATGACCATTATCTTTTTTCCCATCCCCATCCTCCTCTTTTTGAGTAATGTAATGTTAAGAAGTTCAATGCGAAGCTATTTAACTATTTTTAGGCGGAGTTGTCAAGTATCTTTTCACTCCGACGATCCCAAAGAATGAAGCCAACAAGGATAAACATCCCGCTCAAAAGCAACCCAAAGCCCCACTTCATAAAACCCAGCAGTTCAGTTCGCAATGCCCCCATATCAGTTCGCAATGTCTCCATAATTTCTTTATTAGCTTTAACACCTTCCTCCAATCGAGTCAGAGATTCAATGATTTCCCTATCCGAAATCCTGGGAGCCACCTCCACTGCATAACAGGGCACCCGTATAGAGAGACAATACAAACAAATCCCTAAAACCAACCCTAAAACCAATTTTTTCATAGCATTATTCGGTCTTGTCTTCTGGAGAGTTTCCTCAATATCCTTCCATGCCTCCTTAAATGGCCTCAATTTCTATAAGGCTTTCCTCTCTTCCACTTCTGGTGGGGCAATGATAGCCACAGGTCTTCCCCTGTATGTAATAGTCAATCGTTCATAAGATACCATTTATAGGCAATGGGAAAAGTTATTTGGTGGGAATAATATCCTGCTTTAAATAAAGTTTCCAGTTCTTTCAAAGTATTCCTATGAGGATCTGACCAAAAATTTCCAAAAAGCTATAAGCAGAAGAAGGGAGATAATCGCCAGCAAATAGTCGATATCTTTGGTAGCAAAAAAATCAAAAAAGGTATATCCTTCCATGCAATCCTCCTAAAGCATTATTTCTCGTGTGAGCCCTTTGCCCATTCTGGGGAATCACTTACCACCGGCATTCGGTTAATGATCCAGCGATAGACCCACAGTTCCGTAAGTACTACCGTCAGGGTCACTACAACCTCCATCCACGTTGGGTAGTACCTCAATGAACTATACCACTTATACGCAATAAGACAAATATTAAGCCGATTAAGTACTACTCCTATTATTGTCATCACCGCAGCTATTTTAATTGTTCCCATCGATCTACTATTTGCTCCGGCCAAAAATAGCCACAAAGGAATAACCACACACCCAACCACCTCTACAAGGTACCAGTATCCCATAGGGGTAGAAAGTAAAGACCATGTTGCTTCATGATTAAGTTCAAGAAGTTTCAAGAATAAATAGACAAACATGCCCCCTGCGCATACTTTTGCCATGCTCATCACTATCTGGTCATGAGCATTATGATACTCATCAGACATTCGATGACGAAATACTTTACTGCTTATTGAGCCTTCAAAAATGACCATCGAAAGCCCACCAAAAATGCTGGAAGTAACAAAAAGAAGAGGAATAAATTCAGAATACCAGAGAGGATGGATTTTAGCTTTAGCTAAAAGAAATAATCCTCCAACCCCACCCTGATGCCCAAGAGAAAGCATGATCCCAAACACTACCGCTCCCAGGGTCATAGCGTTGAGGGTTTTCCATACCCTTTTTAAACCCAGCCATTCCGCAAGTGCCGGAGCAAATTCAAAAAGGAGGGAAAGGGTGTAAAGAAAAAAGTGCCAGGCAACCATAAAAAGAACCGAACTAACCCCAAATTTGTTCCCGATCAAAACATTAAGAGCATTCCAGGGCCGGCCCAGGTCCAAAATAAGTGCTCCCGCATAAAATGAATACGCCAGAAATCCGTTAAGCACCACCACCCTTATAATGGGATGATATTTTTCATACCCGAGAATATAGTATATGAAACAGAGAACATACGCACCACCGGCGAGGGCGATTCCAATGAGCACATCAAACCCGATCCACAGTCCCCAGGGAAAATCCTGGGAAAGATTGGTGACTGCCCCTAGTCCCCTGGCAAAACGAATGCTAATAATAATAATGCCTAAAAGGATAATCGGAACAGTGATTAAATTAAAGGGAGTAAAAATCGTTTTCCCTCCCTTTGGTTTTAACTCGCTAAGAAAAAAGTTAATAAAGCCCTTTAAATTTTTAATAGCCGTGACTTCTGTTTTTTCGTTCATTTTTTTTCTTCTCTGTTCTCCTGCTGATCAGCCATTTTCTTTACTACATAGCTGATTCCAAGCAATAAAGTAGGAACAACCAGATCGATGACCGCGATATTTGTCAGAAATCCTTTCGAAAGCTTAGGGTAAGGAGTTGTGCCAAGATCCGTGCGGAAACCAATTTCTTCAAAGGGAACAGCGGCAAGATAGACCCAACTGGTGCCCCCAACCTCATTTTCCCCATAAATCTGATGATAATATTTACTGGGTTTCTGATATATCCGTCGCTTGGCTTCCTCAATCATTTCTCTTCGGGTGCCAAAGTAGATAGCCTCAGTGGGGCAAATTTCTACACACGCAGGATGTTGCCCTTGAGAAACTTTTTTCTCCCAACAGAAATTACATTTTTGGATTTTAGGCATGGGAGAATTATATTCGAATTTAGGAATATCAAAAGGACAAGCAACCATACAATATCGGCACCCTATACAGTTTGTTTCCCAATTAACTGGTCCCTGCTCAATTTTATGCATAGCTTTCACCAAGCATGCAGAAGCACACGCAGGATAATTACAGTGCATGCACTGGACTTTGACAAAAATCTCTTTTCCCTCTTTAGAAATATACCTATTTACCACCGTATATTGAGTCTCCGAAGTTTCCCGCCTTTTTCCCAATACAGTCCTATCCTCAAGATTAGGAGCAGGAAGATTATTGATTTCAGCACACGCAGATTCACACCTCCGGCAGCCAATACATCGGGTTGTATCAACAAGAACACCGAAGAATTCGTTGCCCCCAAAAGCATTTTGGGCCTTGACAATAGAAGGTATCAGAATATCTCCACAGGCAACCCCTCCTATCCCTATTCCTATCGTCTTCAGGAATTCCCTCCTGTCCATCGCACTTCTCCTTATCGTGTTAACAATACGAACTACCTCACTTTAATAGACCGGTTTTTGTGAGACAACGATTTATCCATAAGCTTCTCAGCATGACAATCAGTGCATTTTAAAGGTTTTAGTTTCATCCTCTTGTGACAGTTTATACACTGGAGATGATAAGCTGCAACAAGTCTCGGTTTTTTCAAATCCTGGAGGTCAAAGGAGACATTATGGCAGTCTCTGCAGAATGGAGGAGGGCTTTTATGTTCAATGGGAGTGTAATGGTGGCACCCCGCACAGATAGCGGCTTTATCGGCATGGAAATAATTGGCTAACCTGTTTCTATTCGAAATCTCAAATAACTTCCTGACATGGGCAAGATGAGGAAACCGAACCGGCATATATTTCTTTTTTAAGACACCGATATCTATCACTTCGGGCGCCATTTC
>Ga0210056_1004000_pt1 | contig 11704 bp, 11 predicted proteins | sample CryGeyCG2014_080_2_FD_183965 | JGI IMG/M metagenome (GOLD analysis project Ga0210056, IMG submission 183965) | Groundwater microbial communities from aquifer - Crystal Geyser CG07_land_8/20/14_0.80 (SPAdes) (version 2) | ecosystem: Environmental > Aquatic > Deep subsurface > Groundwater | place...
CGCGCGCAACAACCTTGGCGCCGCGGTCGTGACCGTCCAGGCCGGGTTTGGCGACTAAAACGCGGATCCTTCGACCCTTCGACGGGCTCAGGGCACCGCCTTGCTCGGGACTAGTTTTTCGTTCAGTCATGGTTTCCTCAACGGAGTCCAACGTCTCCCGACGTTGGAGCAGATGGAAGAATCTTCAATTGCATTATACTATGGCTACTTGACCTGTTGTGCATGAGGATATAAAATCAATCGAACACTCATCTGTTCTACGTTCTCTAGAAGGTATCTTCTCAAGATGGGGTGTCCCCTGATTTTTGAGAAGATACTCTGGAATTAACTGTTGTGTAAGTTTGGATATGGCGCGGGTGTGCTATACTTGGCACGGTCATAAATTGCGGTTTTCTGTTGCCTGATTCGCGGGGCTGCCCACAGGGTGCTTCGCGAACCCACAGGGTGCTTCGCGAAGCCGCCTGCTCAGTACGTGAAAACCCTGCGGGTTGGCGGCGTGAGTCGGATTCATCCGACTTTCATGAACTGAGGCAGGGATTCACGTGTACCCCGTTCTTTGGGGTATCCCGCCGAATCCTGTTGGGTAAAAGCGCAATTTGTGCCCGCTTTCAGTATATACTGGAGTGTATAGGCTTCTGATGCAGAGGAACAATCCTTCCGAACTTCGTACATCGTGGCCCTCCTGGGCCGACTTCCTGCGCCGCCTGGGGCTGGAGAACCTGGCAGCCTGGGCGTTGGAGGCTGCCGGGCCGCTGACCGTGCTCGGCGCGCAGGCATTGTACCTGGGAGCGCCGCTCCTGCGCCCGGCCTTTTCGGACGCCCAGGTCGGCGCGCTGGCGCACCTGCTCGAAGATGACGAAGAGACGCGGGCGTTCGCCGCTTTTCTGCGAGAGGAAGGCAAAGCGTGAACTGGATCGGATTGGCCGGCTTTGGCCTGGTCGTTCTCAGCGCAATCCTGATGGCAGGCCTGGCTTTCTTGCGCCGAAAGTCCACGCCGGTATTTCGCGAGATTCCCGCTTTCGCCCGGCTGCGGAAAGCCATCGGCCTGGCTGTAGAAGAAGGCAGCCGCCTGCACATCTCGCTGGGACGCGGCGGGTTGACCACGCCGCAGAGCGCGGCCGAGCTGGCTGGCCTGGAAATGCTGCGCCGCCTCTCCGAGCTGACTGCGGCCAGCGACCGGCCTCCGGTTGCGACCTCGGGCGACGGCGCGATAACCATCCTCTCCCAGAACGCGCTGCTGGCCTCCGAGCCGGCCGCCCTCTCGACCGGATATGATCCCACCGCCGCGCGCCTGACCGGCCTGACCCCCTTCTCCTACGCGGCCGGGGCGCTGCCGGTGATGCAGGATGAAAACGTCTCGGCCAACGTGTTGATGGGGAACTTTGGCGTCGAGGTGGCATTATTGACCGATACCGCCGAACGGGGAAACACCTCCACACTGGCAGGCAGCGATAACCTGTCAGCCCAGGCCATCCTTTACGCCAGCGCGCAGGATCCGCTGATCGGCGAGGAGTTATACGCGGCCGGGGCGTACATCAAGGCCAGGCCTTTCCACACCGCCAGCCTTACCGTCCAGGACATCCTGCGCTGGCTGATCGTGATTGCCATTCTCGTGGGCGCCCTCCTGAAACTGGCAGGTGTGCTGTGAAGCTGAAAGGGCTGTTATCCACCGCGGTTGCCATCGCCACCGGCCTCATTGTACTGGTAGGGTACTTCGTCGAGATTCCCATCCTGGTCAACCTGCGCATCACGATCTTGAATTGGGTCATCCTCCTGGCCGCGGTTGCCCTTTTCGTCGGCCTCTTCAACCTTTTGGCTGTCCATGCCGATAAGATTCGCAACAAGCAAAAGGGTGGAATTTACAGCCTGGTGCTGATATTTTCCCTGCTCACCACTTTGATCCTTGGGTTGTGGCTGCGGCCAGATCACGCCCTGATGGCCCTGATCTTCAACGCGATCCAACTGCCGGTCGAGACCAGCCTGATGGCGATGCTGGTCGTCACGCTGACTTACGCCAGCATTCGCCTTTTGCGCCGCCGCAACAACCTGATCTCGATTATCTTTCTGGTTACGGCTTTGTTGATCTTGCTGGGCACCGCCCCGCTCCCCTTCGTCGGCTACGTGCCGATCTTGAGCGACCTGATCCGCCCGTTCATCGCCCAGGTACTGGCGGCGGCCGGGGCGCGCGGCATCCTGATCGGCGTCGCCCTGGGTTCGCTGACCACCGGCCTGCGCGTCCTGTTTGGCGCTGACCGGCCCTACGGCAGCGATCCCTCGAGAGGGGGAAAGTAATGGCCGATCTGCGCTGTCCAATGTGCGGCAAGCCCAACTCCGATAAATTGGAGAAATGCGCGTTTTGCGGGGCGCGGCTGAAACCGCTGTTGGCCTCTTCGCCCGATAACCGCCCCCCGATCCATCCCGGCGAGGAGCCGGTAAAGCGAACAACGTCTGAGATAAAAAGAGGCGCCGCGCCTTTTGGGGAGCCGGAAGCCATCCAGGCCGGCGACGTACCAACCAGGAAGAATACCGCCGAACTGGAACGCACCCTGCCCTCCTGGCTGCGCGACTTGCGCGGTCAGGATAGCCAGACTCCCCCGGCGCAGCCAGTGAAACCTTTCGCGGACGAGGGCTGGCCGTTCCCAACCGGAGCGGAATCTGCCCCGCAGCCGGCCGACGCAAAACTGCCCGATTGGTTGTCCGGCCTGGAGACCGGCGCGAAAGAGGAAGAGGCAGTCCCGGATTGGCTTGCAAGTATCCGCGACAAATCTCCAGTCCAGCCAGGGATGCCTGCCGAGGAGGAGCCTTTCACACCGCCGGAAGGCGCGGACTGGCTGGGGCGCTTGAGCCAGCAGGAGAAAGAAAAGCCCGCGCCGACGGCCGGTGGAGCGCCGCCCTTCCCGCCCGAATCCGGACCGGCAAACTCTGCTCGATTGGAAAGCCTGCCGGATTGGTTCTCTGAGCGGAAAAGCGAGCCTGCGCCTGCCGTGCCTGGCCCCATCCAGGCCGCCCCCGCCGAAGCAAAGCCCCCTGAAGAACTGCCCACCTGGCTGGCTGGCCTCCAAGCCGAGCCTGAGAAAGGCCCGGCGGTACCGCCAACCGGAGCGAAGCCCGCTCCCTCTGAGGAGCTTCCCGACTGGCTGATGAAGCTGCAGGCCGAATCCAAAACGCCGACGCACGAACTGCCGCGCATAGATGTACCTTTCGAGGAATCGCCAGACTGGTTGGCGAAACTCCAGGCGAGCGCCTTCGCGGAAGAGGAGAAACCGGCTGCGCCGGGCGCTGTCTTTGGGGCGGCTGCTCCCGCGGAAATACCAACGCCAGAACCTGCGCCCGATTGGCTTGCGAACTTGCCCCCAATTGTCCCCATTGAGCCAGAGAAACCTGTCGCCTCGATCTTCCCACCCGTACCCTCCTTCACACCCGAAACGAAGCCTCCTGCTGAGGCGATCCCCGATTGGTTGGCGAAATTCGAGACAGAGGCAGCCCCCGCACAAGAAGAACCGGCTGCTCAGGCCTTTGCCAAACCGCCGGAAAGCAGACCTGTCGAAGAACCAGTCAAGACCATGCCCGATTGGCTGGCGGAGTTCGAGGAGGGCGCTGCCCCGGAAGAGGCGGCTCTGCCAGCAGGCGAGCGCGAGGCGAACCTCCCGTGGGAAACGCCAGATTGGTTATCCACGCTGAAACCGGAAGGGGGCGAGAAGAAAGCTCCTGCCGGGGCGGTCGAGAAGCCAGAGATCGCGCCGGCAGAACTGCCCTCCTGGGTGCAGGCCATGCGCCCGGTCGAGGCGGTGATGGCCGAGAGCAAGACCCCGCAAGAGGAAGAGAAAGAGGAGGCCGCCGTCGGCGGGCCGCTGGCCGGCCTGAGCGGCGTGCTCCCCCTCAGCCCCGGGCTGGGAGCGCTGCGCAAGCCGCAGGCCTACTCCGCCAAGCTCCAGATGACCGAGGGCCAGCAGCGTCACGCAGCCAGCCTGGAGCGCCTGGTGGCCGCAGAAAGCGAACCCCGGCCTTTGTTGGGGCAGACGCGCCTGCGTTCCGCCAGTCTCCTGCGCTGGATCATTGCCCTGGTATTGATCCTGGCCGCCGGCCTGCCGCTCGCGACCGGTATCCAGACCGTCCCTGGGACTGTCTATCCTTCTGAGTTGAGCACGACCAGGGAACTGGTCAACGGCCTGAGGGCCAACCCGCCGGTTCTCCTGGTCTTCGATTACGAACCGGCGCTCTCCGGCGAGCTGGAGGCTGCGGCTGCGCCGGTGATCGAACACCTGCTCTTTAAAGGGCCTCGCCTGGCGATACTCTCCACCTCGCCGACCGGCCCGATCCTGGCTGACTCTTTCATGAAGAGAATCCCGGCCCCGCCGGAATATGTAAACCTGGGCTATCTGGCCGGAGGCCCGGCCGGCGTGCTCGGTTTCGCCGAGGACCCGCCTGCGGCTGCAACCTACACCCTCGAGGGCGCCCCTGCCTGGCAGACGCCGACGCTCCAGGGCCTCCAGAATCTAAGTGACTTTGCCGCTGTCATCATCTTGACCGATAACGCCGACACCGGCCGCACCTGGATCGAACAGGCTGGCCAATACCTGAATTCTACGCCGATGATCATGGTCATCTCTGCCCAGGTGGAACCCATGATCCGGCCTTATTATGATTCGGGACAGATCAAGGGCTTGGTGACCGGCCTGGCGGGCGGAAAGGCTTACGAGCAGGCCAACGAACAGGCCTTCCAGGGCGTGGGACTGGCGCGGCGCTACTGGGACTCCTTCAGCGCCGGACTGTTCCTGGTCGAGGTGATGATCCTGGTCGGCGGAGTGTGGAGCGCAATCGCCGCCTGGCGCGCTCGCCGGAATAAGATAGAGGAAGGGGCATAGCGATGCCTGACGGATTAAATCTGGATTTCGTCACGGCCATTGTGAGTTTCGTCTTCACGCTGCTGGTATTGAGCTACCTGGTGGGCGATAACCCCCTCTTCCGGCTGGCAATCTATATCTTCATCGGCGTTTCGGCCGGATACGCGGCTGCGGTGGCCTGGCACCAGGTGCTGTGGCCAAAGCTCTTCATGCCTTTAATCTACGGGGATACGCTGGAGCGCGCCCTGACCCTCGTTCCACTCCTTTTAGGGATGCTGCTGCTCATGAAACTCTCGCCGCGCACGGCGCGCCTGGGCAACCCGGCCATGGCCTTCATGGTCGGCGCAGGCGCGGCGGTGGCGGTGGGCGGCGCGGTGTTGGGCACGCTCTTCCCGCAGACTCAGGCCTCGATCAACCTCTTCGACCTCGAGGCGGGCGGCATCCTTTCCGAACGCATCTTCGAGGCCAGCATCATCCTGGTCGGCACGCTGACCACGCTGATCTATTTCCACTTCAGCGCCAAAGCCACCCCAAGCGGCCCGCAGGGCAACCGCCTGGTGGATATCCTGGGCGGGATCGGCCAGGTTTTCATCGCGATCACTTTTGGCGTCCTGTTTGCGGGGGTCTACGCCGCCGCCATGACCGCCCTGGTCGAACGCCTGAGTTTTTTATGGAATTTTATCACCTTGTTTTTCTGAGAGCCTATCCGAATAACGGAATGCAGACTTCAGTCTGCCCTGCATTGCGGACTAAAGTCCGCGTTCCAGGATTTTCGGATAAGCACTAGACGCTTATGCCTACCTCGCTGGTTGACGCAGATTCCTTCCTGGCTGTAGATGTTGGCGCCGCCACGACGCGCGCTACGCTCTTCGACGTGGTCGAGGGCTATTACCGCTTCATCGCCTCCGGTCAGGCAGCGACCACGGCCATCGCGCCGTTCAAGAACATCGGCGAGGGCGTGCACCAGGCCATCGGCAACCTGGAGGCGATCACCGGCCGCACCTTGCTGGATGCCAACCTGCGCCTGATCATCCCCTCACAGGGCGGCAGCGGCGTGGATACGTTCGCGGCCACCCTTTCAGCCGGGCCGGCCATCAAAACGGTGGTCGTCGGCCTCCTGGCAGATGTCTCCTTTGAGAGCGCCCAACGGCTGGCGCGTACCACTTACACACAGGTGGTCGAGACCATCGGCATGAACGACCGGCGCAAACCGGAGGAACAGATTGACAGCATCCTGAGCCTGCGCCCGGACCTCATCCTGGTTGCCGGGGGCACCGACGGCGGCGCAATGCGCTCGATGCAGCGCATCCTCGAGACCATCGGCCTGGCCTGTTACCTGCTGCCTCCAGACAAGCGTCCGGCGCTCTTGTTCGCGGGAAACCAGGCGCTCGTCCCCGAAGTCAAGGCTTCATTCGAATCGCTCACGGCCTCCTTGAGCATCGGCGCGAACCTGCGCCCGACGCTCGAAACCGAGGACCTGTTGCCTGCTCAACGCAGCCTGGCCGATCTCTACGCCCACATCCGCATGAACCAGATCGGCGGCGTGGAGGAACTGGGCGCCTGGGCGGGCGGCAACCTCGTGCCGACAGCCTATGCCCAGGGGCGCATCATCCGCTTCCTCAGCCAGGTTTACGATCCCCGCAAGGGCATCCTGGGCATTGACATCGGCGCCTCGGCCGTTACGGTGGCCGCCTCGTTCGGCGGCGAGCTGACGCTGGGAGTCTATCCGCAGCTCGGCCTGGGCGAAGGGCTTTCCGGTTTGCTGGGATACACCAGCCTGGAGGATATCCTCCGCTGGCTGCCGTTCGACATCCCAGCCGACGTGGTGCAAGATTACCTCCACCAGAAATCGCTCTACCCAACTTCCATCCCAGCGACGGCTGAAGACCTGGCCCTCGAACAGGCCCTTGCCCGCCAGACCCTTTACCTGGCGATGAACGCGGCGAGCAAAGACTTCTCCCCCCGCGCCCGGCGGCTTGCGCCCGGCATGACTCCCTATTTCGAACCCATCCTGGCCGGAGGCGGCGCCATCACCCACGCGCCCACACGCGGCCAGAGTCTGCTGATCCTGCTGGATGCCATCCAGCCGGTCGGGGTCACCACATTGATCCTGGATCAGAATAACCTGCTGCCGGCCCTGGGCGCGGCCGCCAACCTGAACGCGATCCTGCCGATCCAGGTGCTCGAATCGGGCGCCTTCCTCGGATTGGCGACTGTCGTCGCGCCGTTGTCATCCTCCCGGCCTGGGACGCCCATTCTGCGCGCCCAACTGGTCTACGAGAACGGCAACGAGAGCCGGCTGGAAGTCAAGCAGGGCGCGCTGGAGATCTTGCCCTTGCCCATCGGCCAATCGGCCCGCCTGGACCTCCAACCGCTCCACCACGCCGACGTCGGCTTCGGCCCCGGCCGCGGCGGCAGCATGAACGTCAGCGGGACGGCGATGGGCGTGCTCGTGGATGGGCGCGGCCGCCCGCTGCGCTTCCCCGCCGACCAAGCCCAGCGGCGCGAGCTGCTCAAGAAATGGCTCTGGACGGTTGGAGGATAGGCCCCATGCTCGCACCCGTTGCCCACGTGTTGCCCCTCACCACCCTCCGCCGCGAGCGGCTCCTGCCCATCCCTGGGCGGGTGGTGGCCCGCCTGGATCAGAAGGTCACGCCGGTAGACGTGATCGCGGAAGCCAATTTTGGGCAGGAACACATCTTGCTGGATGTGGTCGCCGGGCTGGGGGTCTCGGAGGAGATCGCCGACACGCTGGTGCAGGTGCGGACTGGCGACCGCGTCGCAGAGGGCCAGGTCGTTGCGACGCGCGGCGGGTTATCCCGAAAGAACCTCCGCTCGCCGCGCAGCGGGCGCGTGGCGGCGATCGGCAGCGGGCGGATCCTGCTGGAGGTCGGCGAGGGGACGTACGAGCTGCGCGCCGGGCTGCCCGGCCTGGTCACCCGCCTTATCCCAGAACGGGGCGCAGAGATCACGATGAACGGCGCCCTCATCGAGGGCGTGTGGGGCAACGGCCGCGTGGATGTTGGGTTGATGCTTCCCTTGCTGTCTGCGCCAGACGATCCGTTGGTCGCCAGCCGCTTAGATGTCAGCCTGCGCGGTTCGATCTTGTTATGCGGCACATGCAGCGACGCGGCGGCCTTGCGGGCGGCAAACGAACTGCCGGTGCGCGGCTTGATCCTGGGCAGTATCTCGTCGGCGCTGCTGCCGCTCGCCATGCAGGTGAGCTACCCGGTGGTGGTGATTGACGGGTTAGATCGCCGGGCGATGAACTCGGCCGCTTATAGACTCCTGACCACCAATTCCAAGCGCGAGGTGACGGCGAATGGAGAACCTTACAATCGCTACACTGGCGCACGCCCCGAAGTCATCATTCCCCTGCCCGTTTCCGAAGAACCGCCGCAGCCGCGCCACGTGGAGGCCTTTGCCTCCGGCCAGCAGGTGCGGCTGGTTCGGGCGCCGGATGCCGGCCGGGTGGGCACGCTGGTGACTTTGCTGCCGGGCCTGACGGCCATGCCCAACGGCTTGCGCCTGCCGTCCGGCGAGGTGCGACTGGAAGGCGGCGAACAAGTCGCCGTTCCACTGGTCAATTTGGAAGTGCTGGGATGATATAATGCAAGCGAGGAGGAAGCAATGTTAGATCAAAGCGACGATCTCAACCTGAGTGGCGATTCTACGCCTCCCTTGAAGGAGGAATCGAATAATCGCACTTTCATCATCGCGGCAGGCATCCTGGCGGGCGTTGTGTTCCTGTCCATCGCTTGCATGGCCGCTTACGCACTGATCATCCTGCCCCGGCAGAAGGCTGCCACTGCCGCACAAGAGGCGACCATCCAGGCGCAGAATGCGCAGGTGGCTCAAGCGATGACCCAGACGGCTGAGGCAACAGCCTGGACGCCGACCGCGCTCCCCAGCCCGCTGGCCACAGCCACCAATACTCCTACGCCCACGCTTAGCCCGACTCCGGTGGTGGCCCTGGCGACTTCCGCCGCAACTGCTACCGCGACGCTGGATCCTTTGGCGCTCGCAGCAACCCAAACGGCCATAGCCATGAAGACGGCAACCGCCGGGGTCACGGCGACTGCTTTGGCGCAAACCGGCTTTGCGGACGAGTTTGGCCTGCCAGGATTGATTATCCTGGCGGTGGCGCTGGTAGTGGTGATCCTCCTGGCGCGGCGTTTGCGCGCCAGGCCAGCGAGTTAGGAGATTGCAGGGCAACTTTCTTACCCGCCAATTTAAACTTTTATAATGTGGTAAGGGCTGTTCAAAAAGGCCATAGGGAATTGCGGAGACCCCCGGATATGGTGGCCTCCGCTTTTGTTTTGCGCCCGGTGTAGCGGCGAGAACCATCTCGCCCTACTTCTTGGATAGCCCCTATATGTTTTTATTGTTCACCCCCTGCCGCCTCTTTTGTACTTGTGCCTGGTGGAATGGGTTTAGCCCATCCCGGCCTTTATAGGCTTTTCAGAATCGCCTCAATGTTCATTTTTAATTCAGAAATGTCGTGCTCTACCACGCTCCACACCGCATCGGTGTCAATACCAAAATAGTGGTGAATCAGAATGTTGCGCATGCCAATGACATCTGCCCAGGGAACATTTGCGTAACGTGCTTGAAAATCAGCCGGCAGAGAACGACATGCTTCGCCAATCACCGTGATATGATGAACGATCCACGTTTGGATCAGTTCCTCAGCCTCAAATGCCTCCTTGCCCTCTTCCGCATATTTTTCAATACGCTCGATGGCCTCCAGAATATCCAGAAGCCGCTCTCGTTCGCTTCTCATAAGGGACGCGCTTCCTGCAATACCTGATCTTTGATCCGCGCTCGTAGACCAGCCTCGGTGACCACATCTACTTTTGTATCGAGCAGAGACTGAAGTTCACGCAACAGGCGGGCCAGATCGAGCAAACTGCGTCCCGCTTCCAGATTGACCAGAAAGTCTATGTCGCTGTCTGGCCTGTTTTCACCGCGTGCAACCGAGCCAAACACGCGCACATTGACCGCGCCATTGCGAGCGGCAATGGCAAGGATTTCCTGGCGGCGGGTCTTGAGCAGATTTTGGGCATCCATAACCGTAATTCTATCACAGACAGGAGGGCGGGATTCGAATCCCGCCCTATGTGCTTTAACGCCTGCCTTCTTGCCGCCGCTGCACCAGCGCCACGCCGACGACGACGATGACCATGCCCATCCACTGCCAGAGCGACAGGCGCTCACCCAGCAGAAACCAGGCTATTAGCGCCGTCCAGATGGGCGAGAGGTTGAGCATCACGTTCATCTCGAAGGCGGTCAGCACTTGCAGGGCGTGGTTGTACAGGATGTACCAGGGCGGTGTTGACCGCCGCCAGCCAGAGCACCAGGCCCCAGGTCGCGGGCGAAGCCTGCGGCAGGCCTTCAAGCGGCAAGGCGACCACGAGCAGGAGTCCGCCGCCAAAGGCCAACGGGATGGCTGTCAGGGAAAGGGTATCCACTTTCTGGCCGCGCGCTGCCTCGCGTCCCAGTACGCCGAAGAGGGTGAAGCTGACCAGCCCGAGGCTGAGAATGGCCATCCCCAGCGGCTCGCCAGGCTTGAGTCCAATCGAGAAGAACAGAGCTGTCCCGCCCAGCGTGACCAGGATGCCAACGGTTTGCAGCCAGGTGGGGATCTCTTTCAGCCAGAGAATGCTGCCAAAGAGGACGAGCAGCGTGATGATGCTCATCATGAAAGAGACGGTGGTGGCGGGCAGATACTTCAACGACCAGAACATGGCGCCGTTGCCGATGGTGTAGGCGCTCACGCCGATCAGGAGGAGACGCAGCCACATCCGGCGCGGGAGGGCGTGGGGGAGTTTTCCTCTACGCAGCATGAAGGGCAGCAGCACCAAAAAGCCGATGAAATAGCGCAGCCCGCCGATGGTCAGCGGGCCGAGGTCTTTGAGCAGCAGTTTGACGAAGATGAACGAGGAGGCCCAGATGATGTTGACGAAGAGGGCTTCGATAATGGCGAGGGGGTAAGAGGGTTTTTTCTGCATTAGGATTCATCCACAGATTACACAGATTTAGCAGATTTTTTTCTGCGTAATCTGCGAAATCTGTGGATAGCGTTTGGCTCTTTCCCGTTTCTATTATCGCTCAAGTCACACTGGCAGCGATTTTTTCGCCGTAACCCAGCAAGGCTTTGACCATTTCCATATCGCGGCCTTCGGCGTAGACGCGCAAGACCGGCTCCGTACCGGAGGGTCGGATGAGCAGCCACGAATCGTCAGCCAGGATGTATTTGACCCCGTCCATGTCCCCTACCTCGGCTACCTTCTGGCCTCCGATCCCGGCTGGGGCTTGCCTGGTCAGGTACTCGGTCATCTCGGCCTTGGCCACCGGGTGGCTCAAGCGCAGGTCTGTGCGCCCGTAGAATGCCGGGCCGACTTCCGCCAGCAGCTCTTCGACCAGCTCATGCAGCGGTTTGCGTGCTGCGGCTATCATCTCGACCAGCAGCAGGCCCATGATTGGCCCGTCGCCTTCGGGAATGTGTCCCTTGAACGAAATGCCGCCCGATTCCTCGCCGCCGATGAGTACATCCTCGGCTAGCATGTGGTCGGCGATGTGGTTGAAGCCGACCGGCGTCTCGTAGAGTTTCAAACCGTAACGCTTGCACAGGCGGTCAATCATGCGCGTGGTCGAGACGGTGCGCACCACCGCGCCGCTCCAGCCGCGCGTTTCGACCAGGTAGCGCAGGGCGAGGGCCATGATCTTGTGCGGGTCAACGAACGCCCCGCGCCCGTCCATCGCGCCGATGCGGTCGGCGTCGCCATCCGTGGCCAGGCCAAAATCACCCATGCCAGTGCTGACCGCGCCGGCCAGCGGGCCGAGGTAACGGGCAATCG
>Ga0210056_1004004_pt1 | contig 11698 bp, 8 predicted proteins | sample CryGeyCG2014_080_2_FD_183965 | JGI IMG/M metagenome (GOLD analysis project Ga0210056, IMG submission 183965) | Groundwater microbial communities from aquifer - Crystal Geyser CG07_land_8/20/14_0.80 (SPAdes) (version 2) | ecosystem: Environmental > Aquatic > Deep subsurface > Groundwater | place...
CGGACGGTCGGGCTGGTGCTTGATGGAGGGGGCCATCCGGTGCTCCTGATGAAGGAAGAGGCAGAAATCCGCCGCGATAAGCGTCGACATCCCGCCCCGGTTCCCGCTCCGCCGGCCCGTGTCCGCCGCCGATCGTCATCGCCATGGGGCGGGGCTTGCGCTATCGAGCGGCGACGCCATCCGCGGAGCCAGGCATGTTCATCGAAGCCCCCGAACTCGCCTCCCACGCGGGCCTGCGGCACGCCTTCTTCACCCGCCAGGGCGGCGTCTCGGAAGGGCTCTACGCCTCGCTCAACGGCGGCCTCGGCTCCGAGGATGACGGCGCGCGCGTGCGCGAGAATCGGGCGCGGATGTGCGCCCATCTCGACCTGCCGCCGGACCGTCTCGTCAGCCTCTACCAGATCCACTCGGCCGAGGTGGTCGTGGTCGAGGCGCCCTTCGCCCTCACCGACCGCCCGAAGGCCGACGCCATGGTCACGCGGGTGCCGGGCCTCGGCCTCGGCATCGCCACCGCCGATTGCGGGCCGATCCTGTTCGCCGATCCGGAGGCCAGCGTCGTCGGTGCGGCTCATGCCGGCTGGAAGGGAGCGCTGGGCGGCGTCGTCGAGGCGACCGTCGCGGCCATGGAAGGGCTCGGGGCCGAGCGCGGCCGCATCGTCGCGGTGCTCGGGCCGACCATCGCGCAGGCCTCCTACGAGGTCGGGCCGGACTTCCTGGAGCGCTTCCGGGCCGGCGTACCCGAGGCCGGCGCCTACCTCGCGGAGGGGGCGCGGCCGGGGCACGCGCAGTTCGACCTGCCGGCCTTCATCCTGTCGCGCCTGAGTGCCGCCGGCATCGCGCAGGCGAGCGCTCTGGGCCTGTGCACCTACGCCGATCCGGAGCGGTTCTACTCCTATCGGCGCACCACCCATCGCGGCGAGGCGGATTACGGCCGCCTGATCTCGGCGATCGCCCTGCTGCCCTGAGCCGAAATGTGGCAGCGCACCCGGCCTGCGACAATCTGTCTTGGAACAGCGCGCGGAAAGAGCGTGGCCTTGAGTGAACCTTAGCCATTTGCGGGCGTTCTGCACTCAAGAGACCCGAGAAATGGGGCGACGGACGCCACAAAGGCGCCGCCCTCCTCCACCGAGGCGTTGTCGCATCGCAACAGCCCCGGCGGCTCCGGTCCCTTAAGTTAGGGGAATGGCGGACAGCAGCCATCAAGGCGCGTCCGCTTTCAGGGACAGAGGACCAGTCACCATGAAGACCATGCTCAAGGGCGTCACCGCCCTCGCCGGCATCGCGTTCGCCGGCTCCGCCCTCGCCGCGGATCTTCCGCGTCGTGCGGCTCCGCCTCCGGTGTTCACGCCGGTTCCGGTGTTCACCTGGACGGGCTTCTACGCCGGTTTCAACGCCGGCTACGGCTTCGGCACCCAGGATGACCGCGCCCCGACCGTGATCGGCGTGCCGGCCGCCTCGGGCCTGTTCACCAACGCCGCCTCGGGCAACACCGGCGTGCTCGCCTTCGGCAACCGCAACAACAACGAGGGCTTCGTCGGTGGCGGCCAGATCGGCTACAACTACCAGTTCACCCCGGGCTCCGGCTTCGTGGTCGGCATCGAGGCGGACGCCCAGTACGCCGATTTCGGCCGTAACCGGAACCGCTTCGCCGCCACCCCCGGCCTGAACCCCGGCTCGCTGGTGTTCAACCCGAACGGCGTCTCGAGCCTCGACTACTTCGGCACCGTGCGCGGCCGCCTCGGCTACGCCTTCGACCGCACGCTGGTCTACGCCACCGGCGGCTTCGCCTACGGCGCCGGCGGCGGCCGTCAGTTCGGCACCGCCTCGACCGACGACTTCCAGACCGGCTACGCGGTCGGCGGCGGCGTCGAGTACGCCCTGCCCACCGACTCCTTCCTGAACTTCTTCCGCTCCTCGGCGGTGACGCTCAAGGTGGAAGGCCTCTACGTGAACCTCGACCGCAACCGCGGTGCCGGCCAGTTCGCCGTCAACCCGGCCGGTGGGGCCGTCGCGCTCGGCCAGCCCGGCGTCGTCCAGATCGCCGGTCCCGCCAACCGCCGCAACGAGACCGAGTTCGCCGTCGTCCGCGCCGGCATCAACTACAAGTTCGGATCCTACTAAGAACGGACCCTAGGATCGAGCGCAGACCAGCGCGCTCGATCCAAAGCTGAAGAAGACCCGGCCCGCTTCACGGCGGGCCGGGTCTTCTTGCTCTCCGTACAGCACAAGACGGGCGCGACCGCCCTCAGATGTCGAGATCGGCCTCGTGGGCGAAGGCCGCGCGCTCGGAGATGAAGGCGAAGCGCGCCTCGGGCTTGTTGCCCATCAGGCGCTCCACGGTGTCGCCGGTCGATTCCCGCGCCTCGTCGAGGACCGCGACCCGCAGGAGCGTGCGCTTCCTCGGATCCATGGTGGTCTCCTTGAGCTGGGCCGGCATCATCTCACCGAGGCCCTTGAAGCGGCCGATCTCGACCTTGCCGCTCTTGAACACGGTCCGGATGATCCGGTCCTTGTCGGCGTCGTCGCGGGCGTAGGCGGTCTTGGTGCCCTGCTGGAGCCGGTAGAGGGGCGGGATCGCGAGATAAAGGTGGCCCTTGTCCACGAGGCGGGGCATCTGCCGGTAGAAGAAGGTGATCAGCAGCGAGGCGATGTGGGCGCCGTCGACGTCGGCGTCCGTCATAATGATGACCTTCTCGTAGCGAAGGTCCTCCTCGCGATAGTGGCTGCCGGTGCCGCAGCCGAGGGCCTGGGTCAGGTCGGCGATGAGCTGGTTGGCACCGAGCTTGTCGCGACTGGCGGACGCGACGTTGAGGATCTTGCCCCTGAGCGGCAGGATCGCCTGGGTCGCGCGATCCCGCGCCTGCTTGGCGGAGCCGCCGGCGGAATCGCCCTCGACGATGAAGATCTCCGAGCCCGCGGTGCCGGCCGCCGAGCAGTCGGCGAGCTTGCCCGGCAGGCGCAGCTTTCGCGTCGCGGTCTTGCGGGCGACCTCCTTCTCCTGACGCCGGCGCAGGCGCTCCTCGGCCCGGTCGATGACCCAGTCGAGGAGCTTGGCGGCTTGGGCCGGCGAGGCGGCGAGCCAGTGGTCGAAGGCGTCGCGGATCGCCGTCTCGACGATGCGGGAGGCCTCGACCGTGGCGAGCTTGTCCTTGGTCTGGCCCTGGAACTCGGGCTCGCGGATGAAGACCGAGAGCATGGAGGCGCAGGTCGCCATGACGTCGTCGGTGGTGACGGCGCCCATGCGCTTTCCCTGGTTCACCCGTTCGGCGTGCTCGCGCAGGCCCCGGAGCAGGGCGACCCGAAGGCCCGCCTCGTGGGTGCCGCCCTCCGGCGTCGGGATCGTGTTGCAGTAGGACGAGGACACGCCGTCGTCCTGCACCATCCAGGCGACGGCCCATTCCAGCGAGCCGTGAGAGCCGGGCTTCGTGATCTTGCCGGAAAAGATCGCCTCGGTGACGAGCTCCTTGCCCTCGATGTCGCGGGCGAGATAGTCGCGCAGGCCCGCGGGGAAGCGGTGGACGGCCTCGGCCGGCACGTCCGTGCCCTCGATCAGCGCGGGCGCGCAACGCCAGCGGATCTCGACGCCGCCGAACAGGTAGGCCTTCGAGCGGGCCATCTTGAACAGGCGGCGCGGATCGAACTTCAGCGACCCGAAGATCTCCGCGTCCGGATGGAAGCGCGTGCGCGTGCCGCGCCGGTTCTGGACGCGGCCGACCTCGGCGAGGGGACCCTGCGCGTGGCCGCGGGAAAAGGTCTGCCGGTAGAGGGTCTGGTTGCGGGCGACCTCGACCTCGAGGAGGTCGGAGAGCGCGTTCACCACGGAGATGCCCACGCCGTGCAGGCCGCCGGAGGTCTCGTAGACCTTCGAGTCGAACTTTCCGCCCGCATGGAGCGTGGTCATGATCACTTCGAGGGCGGACTTGCCCGGAAACTTCGGGTGCGGGTCGACGGGGATGCCGCGGCCGTTGTCGGTGACGACGAGGGTGCCGGATTCCTCCAGCTCCACCTCGATGAAGGTGGCGTGCCCCGCCACCGCCTCGTCCATGGAGTTGTCGATCACCTCCGCGAAGAGGTGGTGGAGCGCCCGCTCGTCGGTGCCCCCGATATACATGCCGGGCCGGCGCCGCACGGGCTCCAGCCCCTCAAGCACCTCGATGGCCGAGGCGTCGTAGCCGGCCTCGGCCGGGGCCACGGGGGCGAGAGCGGGGGCATGGGTCATACGCCGCCGCTCGGGCTTGCCTCCGGCGAAGAGGTCGCGCGCGGGGTCGCTCACCGGACCGGCTCCGTGATGGGGGGCGCGTCGCGCAGCAGCATTCCGTCTCATCCCGGCAGGGTACACGAACAAAACACGAACGGACAGGGAGTCGTCGGCCCGTCCGCCGTGTCCGAGCATCGCATGCGAAACCGTGACCAAGCCAGCGCGACGGCATAGGCGCGCACGATGGCGGACTCGTGCCGTGGCGCGTGGGGCACAGGGGCGCCTCCGTCAAGCGCGGCGGGAACCGTTCGCCGGATCGCGCGGTTCAGCCTCCGACGACGCCCCGTCGCGGATCGCGAGACCCGGAGACAGACGCCATGACCCGAGCCGTCCTCAACGCGCTTCCCGAGGAGCGCAGCCTGATCCTGGCGCGGATCGAGCGGGCGGCGGGCGAGGCGTTCGGGCACGCCGACGAGACGGTCTCGACCCGCGCCGCCGCCTTCGTGAACGGCGCGGCGCTCGCTGCCGCCGGTTTCGCCACGGCGGCCGCCGCGACGATCACCTACCTGATCTGACCCGGCTCAGCGCGCGGCCTTCTTCGCCGCAGCCTTCTTCGCCGTAGCCGCCTCGGGTGCCGCAGACTTCGCGGGCGCCTTCGCCGCCGTCGACTTGGCGGCAGCCGACTTGGCCGGGGCCTTGCGCGCCGCGGTCTTCGCAGGTCCCGCCTCGCCGTCCGCGGCCTTGGCCGTGCGGGGCTTCAGCACCTTCTTCGGTCCCTTGCGGGACGCGGACTTTCCGCCCCCGGAGGCGCGCTTGGCATTCACGAGGCCGATGGCCTCCTCGAGCGTCAGCGCGTCGGCGCTCATCGACTTCGGCAGGGTCGCGTTGACCTCGCCGTCGGTGACGTAGGGCCCGAAGCGGCCCGCCTTGACCACGAGATCGCGGCCGGAGGCCTCGTCCTTGCCGATGGCGCGGCCGGGATCGGAGGCCGGGCGGCCGGGGCGGCCGCCACCCTGTTCCTTGGCGACGATCAGGTCGATCGCCCGATTGCCGCCGATCTCCAGCACGTCGTCCTCGTTGCCGAGATTGGCGTAGGTCCGCCCGTGCTGGACGTAGGGCCCGTAGCGTCCGATGCCCGCGAGGATCGGATCGCCTGAGACCGGGTGCCGGGCGACCTCGCGGGGCAGGGACAGCAGGCGCAAGGCCAGCGCCAGGTCGACGGAGCCCGGCGTCACGCCCTTCGGCAGCGAGGAGCGCTTCGGCTTCTCCGCGCCCTTCTCGGAGGACGCCTCGCCGAGCTGGATGAAGGGGCCGAAGCGGCCGTCCCGCACGGTCACGGACTGGCCCGTCTCCGGGTCCTCGCCGAGCACCCGGGTGCCGGGCTGGCCACCGTCAGCCGAGGAGCCGTCGCCCTCGCCCTCGACGCCGGTGGCGGCGAGCTGGCGGGTGTACTTGCACTCGGGATAGTTCGAGCAGCCGACGAAGGCGCCGAACTTGCCGAGCTTCAGCGAGAGGCGGCCCGAGCCGCAGGTCGGACAGGCGCGGGGGTCGGCGCCGTCCGCCCGCGCCGGGAAGATGTGGGCGCCGAGCAATTCGTTCAGCGCGTCGAGCACGTCGGCGACGCGCAGCTCCTTGGTGCCGCCGACCGCGGCGGAGAAGTCGCGCCAGAAGTCGCGCAGCACCTGCCGCCAGTCGATCTCGGCGTTGGAGACCCGGTCGAGCTGGCCCTCCAGCGCGGCGGTGAAGTCGTACTCGACGTAGCGCTTGAAGAAGCTCTCCAGGAAGCCGGTGACGAGCCGGCCCTTGTCCTCGGGCACGAGGCGCTTCTTCTCGATCTTCACGTATTCGCGGTCGCGCAGCGTCTGGAGGATCGCCGCGTAGGTCGAGGGCCGGCCGATGCCGAGCTCCTCCATGCGCTTGACGAGGCTCGCCTCCGAGTAGCGCGGCGGCGGCTCGGTGAAGTGCTGGGTCGAGGCGATGCGCTCGCGGGTGAGCGGATCGCCCGCCCGCATCGGCGGCAGGCGGCGGCTCTCCTCGTCCTCCTCGTCGTCCTTGCCCTCCTGGTAGAGGGCGAGGAAGCCGTCGAAGGTCACGACCTGACCGGTGGCGCGCAGCTCCAGGCGGCGGGGGCCGACCTGGGCGGTGACGTCGACGGTGGTGCGCTCGAACTCGGCCGATTCCATCTGGCTCGCCAGGGTGCGCGTCCAGATCAGCTCGTAGAGGCGGGCGTGCTCGGGATCGAGGACGCGGGCGACCTGCTTGGGCAGCAGGCCCATGTCGGTGGGTCGCACGGCCTCGTGGGCTTCCTGGGCGTTCTTGGCCTTGACCTGGTACTTGCGCGGCGCTCCGGGCACGTAGCGGTCGCCGTACTCGCGGCCGATCACCCGGCGGGCGTCGGCCACGGCCTCGGGCGCCATGTCGACGCCGTCGGTCCGCATGTAGGTGATGATGCCGAGGGTCTCGCCGCCGATGTCGACACCCTCGTAGAGGCGCTGGGCGACGCGCATGGTCTGGGCCGGGGCCATCCCGAGCTTGCGCGAGGCTTCCTGCTGGAGCGTCGAGGTCGTGAAGGGCGGCTGCGGATGTCGCTTGGCGGGCTTCGCCTCGACGGAGCCGACCGTGAAGGTGGCGAGCTCCAGGTCCCGCTTGAAGGCCGCCGCCTCCTCGCCGGAGCCGACGTCGAGGCGCTGGATGCGCTTGCCGTCGGCGCCCGAGAGTCGCGCCTCGAAGGTCGCGCCGGTCTCGGTGGCGAGGGTCGCGACGATCGACCAGTACTCGCGCGGCTTGAAGGTCTCGATCTCGTACTCGCGCTCGGTGACGAGGCGGAGCGCCACCGACTGCACGCGGCCCGCCGAGCGCGCCCCGGGGAGCTTGCGCCACAGCACCGGCGAGAGATTGAAGCCGACGAGGTAGTCGAGCGCCCGGCGGGCGAGATAGGCGTCCACCAGCGCCTGATCGATCTGGCGCGGCTGGCGCATCGCCGTCTCGACGGAGGCCTTGGTGATGGCGTTGAAGGTCACCCGCTCGACCGGGATGCCCTTGAGCGCCTTGCGGGCGGTCAACGCCTCCAGGACGTGCCAGGAGATCGCCTCGCCCTCCCGGTCCGGGTCGGTGGCGAGGATCAGCTTCTCGGCGCCCTTGACCGCACGCGCGATCTCCGAGACCCGCTTGGAGCCGCGGTCCTCCAGCTCCCAGACCATCTCGAAGTCCCGCTCCGGATCGACGGAGCCGTCCTTGGCGGGCAGGTCGCGGATATGGCCGAAGGAGGCGATGACCTCGTAGTCGCGGCCGAGATACTTGTTGATCGTCTTGGCTTTGGCCGGCGACTCGACGACGACGACTTTCATGAAAGGGTCAGCCTCTCGCGGGGGGCCACCGGTGCGGCCTCGCCCTGAGAACGCGCGGCGAGGCCCGGCAATCCCGGCTTTCGGGCCCGTGAAGGGCGCCCGGCCGAGTCCCGATGGTCGAGCCCAAGTGGTTCATGGCCCCGGCGATGTCAAATGCCGACGGCGCGGGGGGAGGGGCGTCAGATGCCCGCGTACCACTCGTAGCCCCGGTCCTCCCAGTAGCCGCCCTTGCCCTCGCCGAGGTGGCCCAGCCCGTCCACGACCTCGACCCGGCGGATGTATTTCGCCTGCTTGTAGCCGAGCTGGCGCTCGACCCGCAGGCGCAGCGGCGCGCCGTGGGCGACGGGCAGCGCCTGGCCGTTCATGGCGTAGGCGAGGATCGTCTGCGGGTGGAAGGCGTCCACGAGATCGATGCTCTCGTAGTAGCGGATCGGCCGTCCCTGCGGAGCCTCGCCGGCCGCGTCGCCGCCCTCCAGGCCGCCGCCGGCGAACTCCATCGTGTCGAAGCAGTGGAACACGACGTAGCGCGCCTCCGGTCTCATCCGGGCCTTCTTGAGGAGGTCGGCAAGCGGCACGCCGGTCCACTGGCCGATGGAGCTCCAGCCCTCGACGCAATCGTGGCGGGTGATCTGGGTGCGCGACGGCATCGCGCGGAGCGCATCGAGCGAGAGGCGCTGCGGCGCCTCCACGAGCCCGTCGAGGGTGAGCGCGAAGCCGGAGAACGCCTGACCGGCGAGGCTCAGGTAGTCGGTGTCCTGCGGGGCGATGGTGCCGTTGGGGCGAAAGTCCGGCGAGATCGCCGAGGCCGGGAACTCCCTCGCCAGGGAGGCCGGCGTCAGCAGCAGCCGCTGCACGAACAGGTTGGCGTCCTCGCCGAGTTGCAGGGTGCGGCGTCCGAAGGCGGTCCCGGCGAGCCGGTCGCAGCCGCCGAGCGCTGCGGCCGTGGCGAGCCCGGCGCCCGAGAGCAGCAGCCGGCGGCGATCGAGTCCTCGCGTCATCGGACGGTCTCCCCAGGATGCCGGTCGTCGCGGATGGCGAACCAGCCGGTCAGCATGCCGCGCAGGTTGTTGGCGACGCCGGAAACCAGAACCAGCACGACGTGGACGAGCGTGAACAGCACCAGGAGGTTCGCCACGATGAAGTGGATGCTGCGGGCCGACTGGCGCCCGCCGAAGGCGTCGGCGAGCCAGGGCACCATGGCGTCGATGCCCGGCGACATGGCGAGCCCCGCGAGCACCATGATCGGCAGCAGCACGGCCACCACGATCAGGTAGGTGAGCTTCTGGATGACGTTGTAGCGGCGCGCCTCCTCGCCTTCGGGAAAGCGCAGCATCAGGTGCTCGCGCACCGAGCCGCCGAAGTCGCGGATCTGGTCGCCGTCGGGGACGAGGCGTCGCCGGAGCTGGCCGCTGCCGATCCCGTAGATCAGGTAGACGAGCCCGTTGAGGACGAAGGCCCAGGCGAACAGGAAGTGCCAGCGCCGGCCGGTGGCGAGGTCCTGGCCCGCCGGCAGGGTCGCCCAGGCGGGGAAGGCGCGCTCGACGCTCTGTCCGTCGAGATTCGAGACGCCGAGGATTCCGGTGGTGTCGAGGCGGCGCCCGCCGACCTGGACGAGGCCCCGCACGCGCCCCTCCGCGGTGTCCTCGCTGGTGATGGCGAAGGCGGGATCGGCGAAGGTCGAGACATGGCCCCAGTACAGCGCCGGATGGGCGTTGAAGATCTGCAAACCGCTCATCAGCAGGACGAGCAGGCAGGCGACGTTCACCCAGTGGGCGAGCCGGATCGTCAGCGGGTGCCGGTAGATGAGGCGCCATCCGCGCGCCGAGGATGCAGGCTGCTTTCCGGCCAAGATCGAACGCTCCGCCCCTGATTCCGGTCTGTCTTCGCCCGGCCGGGCGGCACTGTTACTCCAGCATATCGCATTGCGCGCGATTTGGTTTCACGATCGCGTTCGGGAGCCTTCGCAGACCGCCTTGCCCGCCTCGCGGGCGCGACCTATAGCCGGGCCCCAGCATGAGCGAGCCCGCCCCCCCGCCCGCCCCGGCGTCGAGCTTCCCGCACCGGCACCTGCTCGGCATCGAAGGGCTGTCGCGGCCGGAGATCGAGCACCTGCTCGACCGGGCGGACGCCGCCGTCGACATCTCCCGGCAGGTCGAGAAGAAGCGCTCGACGCTGCGCGGGCGCACGCAGATCAACCTGTTCTTCGAGCCCTCGACGCGCACGCAATCCTCGTTCGAGCTCGCCGGCAAGCGGCTCGGCGCCGACGTGATGAACATGTCGGTCGCCTCCTCCTCGGTGAAGAAGGGCGAGACCCTCATCGACACCGCGGCGACGCTGAACGCCATGCGTCCCGACATCATCGTCGTGCGCCACCATGCGGCGGGCGCCGTCCATCTCCTCGCCCGCAAGGTCGACTGCGCCGTCGTCAACGCGGGCGACGGCGCCCACGAGCACCCGACCCAGGCGCTCCTCGACGCGCTCACCATCCGCCGCAACAAGGGCCGCATCGAGGGCCTGCGGGTGGCGATCTGCGGAGACGTGCTTCACTCCCGCGTCGCCCGCTCGAACATCATCCTGCTCCAGGCGCTCGGCGCCCGGGTCCGGGTGATCGGCCCCTCGACGCTGATCCCCGCCGGGATCGCCCGCTTCGGCGTCGAGGTCTTCACCGACATGCGCGCGGGACTCGACGGCTGCGACATCGTGATGATGCTGCGCCTCCAGCGCGAGCGCATGAACGGCTCCTTCGTGCCCTCGGTGAAGGAGTATTTCCGCTACTTCGGCCTCGACGGCGACAAGCTCGCCCGCGCCGCCCCTGACGCCCTGGTGATGCATCCCGGCCCCATGAACCGGGGCGTCGAGATCGCCTCGGACGTGGCCGACGGCGCGCAGTCCCTCATCCGCGAGCAGGTCGAGATGGGCGTCGCCGTGCGCATGGCGGTCCTCGACGTCCTCGCCTCGCACCTGCCGAACGCGTGACCGCCATGGGTGAGCCACTCCTCCTTGCCGACGCCCATCTCGTCGACCCCGCTACGGGCCGCGAGGGCCGGGGCTCCGTTCTGGTCCGCGACGGCCGCATCGCCGATGTCGCCTGGGGCGCCACGCCCGGCACGCCCGAGGGCGCGCGGCGGATCGATTGCGCCGGGCTCACTCTGGCGCCGGGGCTCGTCGACCTGCGCGCCTTCGTCGGCGAGCCCGGTGCCGAGCACCGGGAGACCCTGGCCTCGGCGAGCGCCGCCGCGGCGGCGGGGGGCGTCACCACGCTGGTCTGCATGCCCGACACCAACCCCGTCATCGACGGGGCGCCGATCGTGGACTTCGTGCTGCGCCGCGCCCGCGACACGGCCTGCGTCAACGTGCTGCCGGCCGCCGCCATCACCAAGGGCCTGGAAGGCCGGGAGATGACCGAGTTCGGGCTCCTCCAGGAGGCCGGTGCCGTCGCCTTCACGGATGGCTTGAAGGCGGTGACGAACGCCCAGGTGATGCGCCGGGCGCTCACCTACGCCCGCGACTTCGGCGCGCTCCTCATGCAGCATGTCGAGGAGCCGGATCTCGTCGGCGAAGGTGTCATGAACGAGGGCGAGATGGCCTCGCGGCTCGGGCTCGCCGGCATCCCGCGCGAGGCCGAGACAGTGATGCTGGAGCGCGACATCCGACTCGTGCGCCTCACCCGCGCCCGCTACCACGCGGCGATGATCTCCTGCCCGGATTCCATCGAGATCGTGCGGCAGGCCAAGCACGACGGCCTGCCCGTGACCTGCGGGATCTCGATCAACAACCTCATCCTGAACGAGGGCGACATCGGCGGGTACCGGACCTTCTGCAAGCTGTCGCCGCCGCTGCGCACCGAGGAGGACCGCCTCGCCATGGTCCAGGCGCTGGCGGACGGCGTCATCGACGTGATCGTCTCCGACCACAACCCGCAGGACGTGGAGACGAAGCGCCTGCCCTTCGCCGAGGCCGCCGACGGGGCGCTCGGCATCGAGACCCTGCTCGGCGCGGGGCTCCGGCTCGTCCATGACGGATCGCTGACGCTGCCCCGGCTGCTCGCGGCGCTGACCTCGGGCCCCGCCGGGCTGCTCCGCCGCGAGGCCGGGCGGCTGGCGCCGGGCGCGCCGGCCGACCTCATCCTGATCGATCCCGAGTTGCCCTACGT
>Ga0210056_1004008_pt1 | contig 11694 bp, 16 predicted proteins | sample CryGeyCG2014_080_2_FD_183965 | JGI IMG/M metagenome (GOLD analysis project Ga0210056, IMG submission 183965) | Groundwater microbial communities from aquifer - Crystal Geyser CG07_land_8/20/14_0.80 (SPAdes) (version 2) | ecosystem: Environmental > Aquatic > Deep subsurface > Groundwater | place...
AATTTGACCCAGCCATTTAGCAATCAAAATTCCTACAAGTAAAACTAAACCTGCCCAAAAAATTGGGGGAGATATTTCAGTTAAATTTTGCCAGAATATCTTAGAAATTTCTTCAAACATGTTTTTATTTTACCATTTGGCTCGGTGGAGCTTTAAACAATAGCCAAGCCGATTAACAATTATATGTAAAAGGAAGGTAAAAATAAAAAGAGTTATCCAGATTAGGATATCAATTTTAAAAACAGGTGTCAAGAAAATATATGCGCCGATAACATAATTTGTCTGGTCCCAGGGAATAAATCTTGTCCCGGGAGGTATTTTTAAACGGCGTTTGATAAAGGCAAAAAAGAGGTCGCCGCAAACTGCGCCGGCTGAAATTAAAAAGCCAAAAAGCAAAATATCAATTTTCTGGTAGTTTAAAAAACTAATCCTCTGAACCGCCTCATAGTGGTAGAGCCAACTTTGGCCCCAGACAACCAGCATTCCAACTATGATTCCAAAGATTACTCCCCGCCAACGCTTGTGAGGTCCCAAAATGGGCTGGCCATCTTTAAATAGGGCGGTGGGCGGGTGGCGTCCAAAATCCACCTCTCTGTCCAAAATTTTTAAAAATCTTGCCCCCCTTACTAAAGGCGGCGTCATATTAGCAAAATAAGCTGGCAGAAAAAAATAGAGACAAGAGAGAATATATGTTAAAATATTCATATAGATATGAAGTGCGATTTACACGTCCATACCTCTTATTCTTATGACAGTAACGCCTCGCCAAAAGAAATGGTAGATGCTGCTCTTAAAAAGGGAGTTGATTGCTTAGCTATTACCGATCACAATGAGATTAAAGGGGCCTTGGAAGCAATGGAATATGCCAGAGGAAAACCTATTTTAATTATACCTGGAATTGAGGTTAAAAGTAAGGCTGGCGATATTCTAGGTTTAAATATCGGAGAAAAAATTCCAAATAAGTTATCAGCAAAAGAAACTATCAGAGAAATAAAAGAGGTCGGCGGTTTAGCCGTTATCCCTCATCCTTTTGGTTGGTTTTGTTCTTTTAAGGGTGATTTAAAAGATTTAGTGAATGATATTGACGGAATCGAAGTTTTAAATGCCTCTCTTTTCGGAGGAAATAAAAAAGCTTTAGAATTTTCTCGAAGACATAATCTTCCTTGGACCTGTGGTTCCGACGCTCACTTCCCAAACTTTATCGGAAAATGCTATTTAGAAATCCCCGGGGAAAATTTATCAGCTGAGGAAATTTTAGAAACAATCAAAAAGAAAAATGTTAAAGTCTGTGGCTCCGAAGCCAAATTTCTTGAAAAGGTCATCGACCACACAAAACGAAATCTCACCAAACTTAAAATGTGTAAGGTTCGACCTTGCACACATACATGTTAGAGGAAAAACGAGAAAAATTTAAAAAAATTTCGGAAAAAATGGGTGAGGCCTTCGCAAAGCTTGGCTTATCACCAAATCAGTACACCTTATTTTCCCTTTTTTTTGTTTTAATTTCTTTTTATTTTTTAACTTCTAAAAACTTAGTTTTGGCTCTGATTTTTTTTGTCATTGCTTCGGTCTTAGATTTTATTGATGGAGCGGTGGCCAAGTTTTTGAAAAGAGAAACTAAAAAGGGTGCCTATTTAGACACCATCTCTGATAGATATGTTGAGGGAATTATTTTATTAGGTTTTTTATTTTTACCCTTAAAGGAATTTTTTATATTGCCAGTGGAGGTTTGGATTTTCCTGGCTTTTTTTGGCTCCTTGATGACAACCTATGCCAAAGCGGCAGCTAAAGAAAAGGGGCTGGTCGAAACTGAAATTAAAAAAGGCTTTTTTGGCCGAGCAGAAAGAATAATCTTAATTTCTCTGGCAATGTTCCTGGGAATCTTCAACCTTTCCTGGATGATTTATCCAATTATAATTTTGGCAATTTTCTCAAATATCACCGCCATTCAAAGAATATATTTAGCTCTCAAGTAATCTCAGACCAAGCAATCACTAAAGCATCAGGACCAACTAAAACACCAAGGACATTATCAATTAAGTTTGTGAACTACCATCGGTTAAAACCGGTGGCTTCCTGCTTCATAGTCGGGAGTATTCTCCTAACTCCACAGGCGTTGATTTCCGTAGTTCCTACGGTATCTAATGCTAATTGAAGTATGTTTCTAGCTGCGTTGACATCTCTGTCTATTGTTAAGCCACAAAGAGGACATTTATGTTTTCTGGTGGCTAATGTCTTTGGAACAATATTTTTGCAGCCACTGCATACTTGGGTAGTATTCTTGGGGTTAACTCCTACTGCCCAGACACCAGCTTCTGCCGCTTTGTAGGTGAGCTGTTGTAGAAAGTGAGCCCAAGATGTATCAATAATTGATTTTGCTAAATACTTATTTTTTGTCATTCCTTTGATATTTAATTTCTCAAAGGCAATGAGCCGGAAGTTCTTTACTAATTTATGGCTTAGTTTGTGAAGAAAATCTATTCTTTGATTAGTTATTTTCTCGTGTAGTTTAGCTACTTTTAATCTTGACTTGCTTCTATTGTTGCTTTTTAGTTTCTTTCTGGAATGCCATCTTTGGATTTGAGATAGTTTTTCCTCTGATTTGATTAAGTATCTTGGATTATCTATCTTTTCTCCTTGATTGGTAGTTAAGAAACTATTTAGTCCAACATCAATACCCAGAACTTTTTTGATTTTCTTTTTCTTTGGTAATTCTTTATTAATTTCTACTGAAAAGCAGGCATACCATTTATTAGTTGAGGTTCTTCTGAGGGTTAGTATTTTTACATTTCCTTCAACTGGCCGGTGAAGCTCAATCTTTAGGTTACCTATTTTTGAGAGATTGAGCTTGTCTTCTTTTAGTTGAAACCCTGACTGAGGATAGACAATACTATCATATCTCCAATAACCTTTAAATCTTGGATAGCCTGGATTCTGCTTTTCCCCGTTCTTGTTCTTCTTAACTCTTCTAAAGAAGTTTTGAAAGGCTTTATCTAATCTTCTAACTACATCTTGAAGGGTCTGAGAATAGACTTCCCCTAGTTCTGGTTTTCCTTTTTTAAGTTCTGGAATTTCTCTGATTTGGTCAAAACAGGTAATCTTTGTTTTACTCTTTTCATAGAGAGTTTTCCTTTCTTCTAAGAAATGATTGTAAAGCCAGCGGCAGAGAGAAAGTTGTTTTTCAAGAATATCTTGCTGCCGTTCAGTTGGATATAGTCTATACTTGTAGGTCTTCTTGAGAATTTGTTTATACATTACTAGTATGATATCATAAAAGGAGTAATTTATCCATTGAAATCGGTGGTCTTCTTGCCCGTTTTCTATAATTTACACCAGGCCAGAATAATAGCATTAGGGCCAACTAGAACACCAAGAACATTGTCGATTAAATTAACAAAAGCGACTTCAGTATTCTCAAGGTTTTTTTCTATCATCTCTTTTAATTTTTGAACTCCTGGTAAATCATCGCCATGGGTAATTGCTACCCTGATTTTTTTACCTTGGTTCCTTAATTTCTTTGTTTTGGCTTCAAATTGGTGAAATAAGGCAGTGGGAATATCTTTAGCTTTAGCTTTTATTCCGATAGCTTTTACTAATCCTTTTTTTACTCCCAATATTGGCCTAAATCCAAGTTTTTGCATTCTTCTAAACCAATTGGCCAAAGTAGAAGATATTCTGCCTGAGGCTTCTAGCCATTTAGGGTCTTCAAATATTCCATAAAGACGAACTTGAGGAACAAATTTTTCTAACTCCTTAACGATTTCTTCTGTATCTTTGCCTTGCTCAATTAAATCAATTGCTTTTAGATCTGAGAGCCCTTCACCACAGCTTGCGTTCAAAGAATCAACAATAAAAACTCGTTTTTGATCTTCTTGGCTCAATATTCCTCTAGCCTGGTTTGCTGAATTATAAGTCCCAGAAAGTTTAGAAGTTACAGTAATACAAAGAATTTTATCGAAACTTTCTAACTGTTTTTTAAAGGCAACTAAAAAATCTTTAGGGGAAGGTTGAGAGGTTTTGCCAAAACTTTTGATTCCCCGTTTTTCTGCTTCTCTCATTTTCTGAAAAGTATTTTCGCCGGGTAAATTTTCTAAATCTGGCCAATCCATTTTTACAGGAACAACGGCCATCTGATATTTTTCGATTATCTCTTTGGGTAAATCCGCCGCTTCATCAACAACTAAACCAATTTTATTCATATTTTTAAATTATTTGCCAACCTTTATTTTTGGCAATTTTTAATAATTTTTTATCCGGCTCGACAACAACCTTGTTACCAGCCATTTCTAAAATTGGTAAATCAAAAAAACTATCCGAATAAGCAAAACTTTCTTTAAAATTTATTTTTAATTTTTTTTCAGATAAAAAATTCTTTACCTTCTCGGCTTTCCCCTGGCCAAAACAAAAGGGAGGGACAATTTTACCAGAAAATTTATCGCTCTTTTGCTCTAATTCTGTTCCGATAGCAAAATCAATATTAAGACGGTTAGCGATGATTTTAATTAAGTCTTGAAAGCTACCCGAAGTTAAAATTGTCAGAAAACCTTCTTCCTGATGTTTTTTTAATCTCTCTAAAACGTTCTTCTTTGAAGAAGGTAATAGGTACTGATCAGATAGCCATTCAAAGATTACTTTTGCTTTATCTGTCTTTATTCCTTTCATCGTCAAGGCCAGATCCTGCCCCCAGCTTTTATAGTATTTTTCAGTCGGGATTAATTTCATTTTCCAAAAGGGCGCCAGGGCCATGTGGCTGAAGAGGTACCAAAAAACTGAAAAGAGGTTTTCTTTTGTCTTCAAATGATGTTTGACAATTCCCAGCCAGAGGTGAGAGTTGACCAAAGTTCCATCTAAATCAAAAATAGCGATTTTTCTTTCATTATTACTCATAATGATTTTTTAAATTTTAATTTCGGCTCTATACCTTCCTTGATCCTTTGCAAGTTTTCTCGATGAGCCCACCAGATAAGCACGGCTAAAGCAATGACTAAGAAAAAATAAGGAAGAGGATAAGAAAAGTAGGCCATAAACAGAGGCAGAAGACTCGACATTAAAAGACTGGCAACGCTCATTATCTGAAAAATGGCTATTACTATTAACCAAATTGAAAGCAAAATTAAAAATCTTTCCCAACCTAAAAGAATAAATAAAACTCCAATGGTGCTTCCCACTCCCTTCCCTCCTCTGAAGTTAAGCCAAATAGGGAAAATATGTCCAAAAACCGGGGTTATTGCCACCAGAGCAATTTGCCAATCAAAAAGTAAAAATCTGGTGGCTAAATAAACTGGAATGACGGCTTTCAAAAGATCTAAAATGGTTGCCAGCAGCCCAAATTTCAAACCCAGAGCTCGGATAACGTTGGTGGCGCCAACATTACCTGAGCCAACTTTTCTAATGTCAATTCCTTTAGCTTTAGGAATCAAATAACTAAAAGGAACAGAACCTAATAAATAACCAAAAATAATTAAAAGAATTAAATTAGGCATACCCCGTAGTGAAATTTCAAATTAAATTTTTCTTAAATAAAAATATTCTTTAAGCCTACGTTTCAATAGGCGTTGACCTTGCGAAGTTTTCAGATATTTTTCTCTGCGTTCGGCATCATTTTCATTAAGACAGGTCTCGTAGTAGATAAGTTTCCACGGCCTATTTGGTTTGGTCGAAAAATTTAAACCTCGATTATGTTCTTTCAATCTTTGAGCAAGGTTTGTAGTGTAGCCGGTATATAAACCACCATCCTTTGTGCTTTCAATAACATAGATATAGTGGAACATAATCGTTTGAAATTCTACTACGGGGCATAGGGGATGGCATTTTCGAAATGATTAATTGTAGCCTGACGACTAGGACCTATCTCTATTGCGATTACATCAATCTGCCACTTTGTATCTAAAGGAATCTTCCTTTTCATCAACCAACTTTCCGCCGTAATTCTTAATTTTCTTTGCTTTCCAAAATTCACCTTCTCCTCCGGCGATATCAAGACTGCTGGGTCAGATAAAGTTTTTACCTCAATAAAACTAATTATATCATCTTTTTTAGCCACAATATCAATCTCTCCCTTTTGAGGATTGCCTGGGATTCTAAAAGAATAATTCCTGTCTAAAATTTGATATCCTTTATTCCTTAAATAATTTTCAGCAATTCCCTCGCCCCAGTTACCAACTTGTTTCGAATTCATAATGGACCCAGGCAGAATCGAACTGCCATTTGCGCAATGCGAATGCGCCGTTTTACCGTTAAACTATAGGCCCGTCGCGGCACGCGACGATTGCCTTCGGCAATCGCGCTAACACCGCTCCTTAGAAACCCACGGTTTCTAACGTTTTCGCCTTCGGCGAAAGCCTGTTTTCCTACACGGGGCAACCTAGGTTTCCCCGACTCCCTTCCTATTTTAAATTAAAATTTGTTTGAGTTCAGTTAAAGAATTAATTTTTCTAACCGGAGAGTTTTTAATTTTGTTTTGTCTATCAATTAAGATTACCTCCAAGCCTAAATTTTTAGCCGGAACCAAATCTCTTTCTATTTCGTCACCAACCATTACTGCCTCCTCAGTTTTTACTCCCAGTTTTTCTAAGGGATATAAAAATGCTCTTTCGTCTGGTTTTAAAAACTTTGTTTCTCTCGGAGTAAAAATCTGAAAATATTTTTCTAAACCGAGGCTGGAGAATAAAAATTGAGCTGCGGAAGTTAAAATAGCTTTTTGGCAAGGAAGGTTAATTATTTCCTTTGCGTCATCAAAAAGCTGATAAACAAGATTTTCTTGATAAAAATTGGCTAACTTATTAACGGTATCTTCGTCTGTTTTTTGAATAAATTTTTCAAGCAGTTTTTGACTAAAATCCTGCCAATTGTCGCTCTTCATCATTAACTGGGTGAAGGTGGAGGTAAAAAGGTCTATATCTTCTTTTGTTTTCAGTTTAATTCCGATTTTTTGATAAAAAGCGAAAAAATCTTCCCGCTTGATTTTTTCTACCGGAAAGACCAGGGTGCCAAATAAATCAAACAAAATCAATTTTAGTTTCATAGTCGCAATTACTGAACGAAGCTCGAACCTTTTTCGAGCAAAATCCCGACTTTAGCTGACCCCCGACTATATACATTTTTCAATGTATTTCTCTTTGGCTCGGGTGCAGGCTAACGCCTGCCCCCTCGCTCTTAATTTATTCGGAAAAACAGGCGATTTTAAGGTAAGAAGGGTCAAAATTTACCTTCAAAAAGTCGTCATTTACTCGTCATTCCGGAATGACGAGTTTTCTCTCGTTTGTCCCCCCTAGAAAGCCAAGTCTTTACCACTTGCTTAATTGGCGTTTTCTTCGTAGTTCCGATGTAGAAAATTAACTGCTGGGTTTTTCTTCTTGTTGTAAAATCTGTGGTTCTGGCCGAGGTGGCTGTTTAACAACACCAAAGATATTTTCTAGTTCGGAATCTAAAGTAAGATATTTATCTGACAACCTCGCTAATCCGTTTTGTATTTCTTGCGCCCTATCTAATGCTGTAAGATATACATTTCCACCCAAATATTGTATCGCTTCAAATAAGGGAATATAATCCCTGTCATTTACTAGAAAAACAATATTTTCTGTTCTTCCGCTTGATACTAAAAGCAACACATCACACGTCAATTTAATATCTAAGCCTTTTTCTGCTCTTGTAAAATGATCTCTGTATTGTGGCGAGATTTTTTGTAATTCCTCATTAGGTATAGCTTTTATACTTTCTCCACATTCCTTAATCTGCCAATGATCTTTCTCACCGGGCTGACTGACCTCAGGAATTATTAACATTGTTTTAAGCCTTTTATCGTTTTGCTTGAAGTAATAAATAACCCTTATAGTCGCACCAATATAAAGAGACCACTTCCTCGTCAAGGCTTCAGTAAGTACTCCTAGGTTTAGCTTTTTGTCTTTAAAATCCGGTTTTGTCCGCCAAATCTCATGAATACTAGAGAAAAGGTGCGAACCGTCTATAATAAAATATCCTCTATTTTCCATATTACTATTGTCCGCAAATTGGACTATATTTTGTTCTAATTAACCTTTCAAGTAGTAATCGAAAATTCTCGTCGGAACTAATATACACATATAACCCTGTTTCGCCACATCCATTTCTAATCCAGCACATTTTTCTCTCGTGGTTAATAATACGAGAATTTATACTGGAGGTTTGTCCCACATCAACTACTTGATTTAATTTATTTAACAAAACATAAACACAGCCAAAATCTCTATTAAATATTTTGGTATGATAATGTGGACCAGAAAATGTATATCCTTCTATTTGCATAAAACCTATTTTAATACAATTTGAAAATTATTTAATTTAGCTTCCTTCTGTAATAAAATCAAAATTTCATTTTGAGATTCATTAAGATTTTCTACTTTAAATCTTTTTTCCATTGTAAGTTTTAAAGTTGGAACTGGCGTATATCCCTTACCGTCAATTTTCACACCTTCTAAATTCGTAAATAATATCATTTTTAACAAACCATCTTTTATATCTTCTAAGGATGGGAGATTGCTTTGTTTTGTATGTTTTCCCTCAATAAGATAAATATTTTTCTTTTTTATTTCTACTTCATCAACGGTAAAATAGTAATAACCGCCAAGATAATTTTTAATAGTTATTATCGCTTTTTTGCCGGTTAATTTTTCTTTTGGCTGAATAGTCAAACTTTCTCTTCTTTGGGCTTTTTTTGCTAAATCTCTCGAAAGTTTCATAAATTCTTCTTTACCCCTTAAAAGTTCTTTGATTCTTTTTTCAGTGGAACTCCTCGAATGCATCTCAACCTTAAGTTTTTTTGAAATCTTATCATAAGAATCTAACGCTTTTTGCCCGATTTCTCCGACTTTCTCTATTTGAGCTAAATTCCAATGTAAAGCATCTGACTGATAAGATGGGAGTTTCTTGACTTCATTTTTTATAGATGGAATGTCGAATCTTTGATTTGTTATCTTGTGTCTATATCTTGAACTCGGAATGGCGTCTGCATAATAAGCGATAACCACATATATACCTAATAAACTCATTAAAGAAATAGTATCCCATTGTAAAAAATCTTTATCTCCCTCTATACCTTCGTCTTTCATTATCGGAATAATAGTAGCTTTTTTACCTGAGAATCCTAAAGAGTCGTACACTCTTGCATAAGGATATGACCTCGTTCTTTTTGCAGAAACCCACCAACTTATTACAATTTGAGTTTTATCATCAACATCCAAAATAAATGTTGCCTCCTTAGATAATGCCTTATCAAGTTCTTTTATGGTATAAGTATTTAATTTTCGGCATAAAAGTGGTTTATATTTTATGCCAGTAATTTTAGCCAATAGGTCCATATTTTCCTTTTTTTCGAATAATTACCTCAAAAATATCTTTGTTATTATCCAATTTCCGCTGTCCGCTTAAACCTAATTTCTCTTTTACAGTCGGAATTAGAGATTTTTTTAATTCTATTCCTATACTATTTCTACCTAAATCCCTTGCCACTTTCATTGTAGTGCCACTTCCAAGAAAAGGGTCTAAAATAGTTTCACCTTTATATGAAAATAGTTTTATTGCTCTATACGGAAGTTCTTCCGGAAATGCCGCGATATCTTTTTCTAATGGTGAACCCGGCATAACATTATTCATTGCCCAAAGCGTCATATACCATTTATTATCTGAAAACTCTTTTGTATCTATTTTCGAGGTTTCTCTTATTTTTTGGGAGATAGATCGATAATTAAATTTTCCTTTTTGAAAAATAATAATGCTTTCTAAAAGATTATCGGGATAAAAATACATTGGATAGGGATTCTGTAAAATAACCCCACTTCTTCTACTAATTCTCAAATAACCTTCTGGTTTTTTCCAAATAATCCTATCTCTATAATTGAAACCTGCTTCCTGAAAAATTTTAGTTGCATCAGCAACTATAGGGAATTTTACTCCGTCAATAAGCATGTCATCGATATTCAATACTGCAATCCTTCCATTCTGAAGCACTCTGTATATCTCCTTAGCCGATCGCCGTAAAACACCTAAATATTGGTCATAATTTTTAAATACCCCCTTATAATCAAAAGGGGCGTTAAAATATGGCGGAGATGTAACCATTAAATGAACACTCTCATCAGGAATTTCTTCCATCACCATACAGTTTCCAATTATGAGTTTATGTGTTGTTGGCATAGTTTTAATTAAATTATCTCTTTAACAATTCATCAATTGAAACACCCAAAGCTTTAGCAATTTTTTGGGCTGTTTCAATTGTTGGATTTTGATTTTCGCCTGACTCAATTTTTACAATGGTATTATAAGCCACTTCGGCAAGTTTTGAGAGTTTGTCCTGAGAAAGTCCAAGTTTCTTTCTGTAGTGCCGGATATTTTTTCCTATTGTGGATAATTCTCTTGACATATGTTTATTATTTTAATACTATTAAAGTAGGTATTCTTGCGGATTGTTATTGTAGATTCTCTACTCCAATAATACTAAATAAATAAATAATGTAAAGGTTTAAAACTATGAATTTAGTTAAGGTAAAGTGTACGTTTTGTGGAAAAGAGTTTTTTCGAAGTAAAGGACGTTTCAATGAGGCTAAAAAATTTGGTTGGAATCAGTATTGTTCAAAGGGATGTCAAAATAATGCCCAGGTTACGAGCGTTAAAAAGACTTGTGGAAATCCTAATTGTAATAAGTTGGTTTTGCGGACGCTGAACCAATTCAAGCGATCTAAATCAGGATTTATTTTTTGTTCTCAATCTTGTGCGGCGATATTTAATAATAAAAAGTGCCTTAAGGGTCACGCAAAAATAAAGCCGAAATTAAAAACTTGTACAAATTGTAGCAAACAGTTTAGAAAAAGCACTGGCAATAAGAAATACTGCTCAATAGAATGTAAAAGGCAGGCGGAGTGGCATTCGCCTGAAAAATTGTTGGATATTATAAAAACTGCGGTTCGAAAGTTAGGAAGAATTCCTGCCAGACGGGAAATAAAAGGAATAGATAGTGCCTGCCGAAGAGTTTTTGGTTCATGGAATAATGCTGTCTTAGCAGCTGGCTTTACTCCAAATAGGTCTCACGATAACAGAATGTACAAACGATCTAATGCTAAAGCTTTAGATGGTCACCTGTGTGATTCTGTTTCAGAACTCTTAATTGATAACTGGCTTCACCAAAACAATATCCCGCATGAAAGAAATGCCCACTATCCCGAGACACATCACAAAGCAGACTGGGAAATAATATCTAAAAATCAAAAAATATTTATTGAATATTTCGGGCTTGCTAATGATAGTCCTCGATATGATCGTGCTGTAAGAAAAAAGAAGGAACTCTGTCGTAAATACAACCTTGCTTTAATTGAAATTTATTCCAAAGATCTCTACCCTATAAAATATCTTGACAATAAATTAAGAGATAAATTTAAAGACGTGATTTTGATGTCTAATGTCGGGGATGCCAGGCTCGAACTGGCACTCTCCTGTCCCCGAGACAGGCGCGTTAACCAATTACGCTAATCCCCGGCTTTTAAGTTACCCAATATTTCTTTTTTGTCATTTCGTCTCTTTTCATTTCTAATTTTTCTCTTTCTTTTTTGGCTTTTTGAGCTAAGGACGATATCTCCTTTTCAGATAACTTTCCTAAATTTTTAATCTCTTTTTCTAAAAATTCTTTTTCATTTTTCTTCGGCTCCTCTAGGACATAACCCAGTA
>Ga0210056_1004019_pt1 | contig 11679 bp, 12 predicted proteins | sample CryGeyCG2014_080_2_FD_183965 | JGI IMG/M metagenome (GOLD analysis project Ga0210056, IMG submission 183965) | Groundwater microbial communities from aquifer - Crystal Geyser CG07_land_8/20/14_0.80 (SPAdes) (version 2) | ecosystem: Environmental > Aquatic > Deep subsurface > Groundwater | place...
ATAGCTTTCCTGGGGAATCCATTTAACATAATAGCCTAGGTAGTGCACCTCTATATTGGATTTTTCCAGTTCCTCATAGGGGGCAGGAAGGTAAGGCATTAAATCAGCAAGAGGAATCTCGTACTTCTCTATCAACTCCTGTATTGATACTCCTCCGAGGTGAATCTCATCCATGTTCTTCATCGCAAAGTAGGATTTGTCCCTCAATGAGTTAACGTTATCTGCAATCGGATTACCGTATTCCGCTTCATTTTCGCCGTAGAATATCAGCGGGATATTGAACTTTGTCGCTATCTTGGGAGCAAAATTCTTTTGTCCGAGAATAAAGGTTTGGAAAGGATGAAGAAGATTTTCGATAGAGAGCCTTGTCAAGAGCTTCATAACCTTGCCGTTCTGGTTAAAGCTGATATTGTCAAATCCCCCCACCTCTATCCAGTTCCTGAAGTTCCGATATCCATATTCGGTGTAGAGGATGGGAGGCCATGTGATGGTAAGAGGATGCATTCCATATTTATATTTAAGAACATGTGCCTGCAGGGCGCTGTCCTTTCCGCCGCTTCCGGGCACAATGCAATCGTAGCGTCCGTCATTCCGACGGTATTTATCCAACAGCCGCAACAATTCATCCTCTTTCTTCTTCCAGTCTATATGCTCCTTCTGCTCCGCATATCGACAGGCATCGCAGACACCGTTCTCGTCAAAATGCATGGTTCGGTGCTTGTGCCGTATGGTGTGTTTGAACTCTACGCTAGAAGTAGGATATTGGTTGGACATGACACACTTTTTGCAGAAAACCACCTCTGAGGACAAACCGTATTTTGCTTGCAACTTTTCTCTCATTGTTCCTGTCTCCTTCACTTAAGTAAATTGTCTACGATTGTCGAAATCCCCGAAAACCGGCATCTTTCCCCCGATAAAGTCTTGTTGCCTGATCGATAACCGTGATTCTCTTCTTACTGAAATAGTTGTCGATGAGCCTGCTATTCGCCTCCAGCAGACACTCATGGAACTCATCATCGCTCAATTCCGTAAAGTTGACCGATAACAAATCTGAATTCACATGCTTATTCTCATAAAAATCCTCACAGTTTTTTGCTAAGCCTTTTTCAATTGCATAATAATAAAGCGGCGAGCCCGGATAAGGGGTCACGGGTCGAATAGTTCTCATTTGAGCTCCATCGTCATACTTTAAAAGAAACTCAACGCCCCTGTTGAGAGTTTCCCTGTTTTCACCAATATTCCCGAATATTATATTGAACCCCGGACTTATGCCGGCTTCTAATGTGGCTTCTATCCCTTTAATAATCTGATTTGTTGTCAACGCCTTGTTCATATTCTTCAGTATCCTGTCATCCATCGCCTCAATGCCGTAATTTATAAAAACACAGCCTGACTGCTTCATTAGCTTCAGAATATCAGGTTTCGCATAGTTCAACCTGCCGTTACAATCCCATTTTATGTTTAAATCAGCTTTTACAAAAGCCTCGCATAAACTTACCGTCCTTTCTGCTGATGACATAAGAAGTTCGTCGGAAAATGCTATATATGTAATGCCGTAGTCGGACTTTAGCAGTTTAATCTCCTCAATGATGCTTTCGTTGCGGCGCGGCCTGAACCCTTCATCCATGCGGTAGCAGAAATTGCATTTGAACGTACAACCTCTGCCGGACAGAACAGGCATTACGAAATCGGAGTTCCCCACATGCGGCATTCGCAGAAGCCGGTAGTAATCTGTCGGAAACAGGTCGTAGGCGGGAAAAGGAATAGAGTCAATATCAGATATAAGAGGTCGCCTCTTATTAATTCTCACCTTTTCTCCCTCCTGAAAGGCAATCCCATCCACTCCCGAAAATGGCAACCCATCGTTAAGTGCTTCAAGCAGTTCAACAATGGTGACCTCTCCCTCCCCGACTACTGCAACATCAGCGCCGGTCTTTTTTAGAAAAAATTCCGGTTCGGGAGAGGGACCGTGTCCGCCGATTACATAAAAAGGCCGTTGTCTTGATTTATTAATCGCCTCCGAAATTTTCAGCAGTTTCCTATATTGATAATATCCGGTAATTACGCTTACTCCTACTATGTCAAATTTATTTCTGTCCAGGTAGGCGGTAAGATGATCATCAGGGTAGTGATTCTTATCCTGACTGTAGATCACTACCTCATATCCCTTTTTAATGAGGATGGCGGCAATATAAGCCAAGCCCTGCGGAAACCAGTGGATATATGAATCATTATCATAAACAATCAGCAATATTCGCACTATATTTTTATTTCCTTTCCTGAATTTTTATAAATCTGAATTTGCATCTAATCCTATCGCTAAGGGTAGTAAGAGCATCTATCTTCTCCCTATCTATACTGGTTGAGTTACAATTAGGGCAATTTTCTTCATGACATAAAAGTATTTCCCTGCATTCCGCACAAACCCTAAAAAAATGTTCTTTTTGAATGAGCGGAGAGCTCTCCAGTATCCTTATCCTTAAACGCCGCTCTCTTCCTACCCATTCATCATAATCCATTGCAATATCAGGCTGTTCCCCAATACTCAGGACACCTGAAACTTCAATGTCCATTGTCCATTGACTCTCTCCCATAAATGGGGTGAGCGCCAAGAATCAATTATCTGCCAGAAATAGTCTTTTGTAATATCACAATACTCAAGAAACTCTTTGAAATCTTTCTTTGTAAACTCACCATCAAATTTTCTCACTAATCTTACCCCCTCTTCTCTCGTTATGTGACCATCTCTAATTTCATGTGCTGCATCGGACGTTGCCCTCCCAATCCCGAATTTGATAAATGCCAAATAGTAATGTAATCCATCAAGCTTATCATCAAGCGACGCGTATTTAGAATATGTCCCCTCGCTTCTCTCTGAATTAGCTGTAAAGCCGGTATGTTCTACACAATAATAATAATGCTCCTGCGGAATCCATTTTTTATAATATCCTAAAAAGTGAATCTCCGCCCCCATTGTATCAAGCTCTTCTACCGATGGTGACTCATATCGAAAGATCTCTTTTTCACTGATGCCATAATGAATCAAATCTTCCGGCCCATACCTGAAAAATAATGATTCTTATGATCGGTTCGATAATCTCGTGTAGGGCTAAACGCATTTTTCATGTCTCCGCCATACTCCACTTCGCCATTTTCACCATACATCAATAATGGTATTTTGTACTTCGCAGCTATCTGAAGAGGGAAATTCGTCTGTCCATAGATAAAAGGCTGAAAGGGATCTCCTAATATTTCGAATGCAAGTTTTGTCAGTTTCCGATGAGTAATTCCATTAGGAGTTCCAAGAATATTATCCAGTCCCCCCTTGTGTATTGCAGCTTGAAAGTTCCTCCAGCCAATGTCGGTATAAATATGTGGCGCCCATGTTACTGTCAGCGGATTCATGCCATACTTATTTTTGAGCTGATGCGCCACATAACTACTGTCTTTTCCCCCGCTTGAGGGCACAATGACATCGTATTCATTGCTCTTTCTGAATCTGTCACAAAGTTCTTTTAGCTCTTTCTCTCGCAAACTCCAATCTATCTTCGTCTGTTTGCATTCCGCATAGCGACATGCCGAGCAGACACCTTCCTTATCAAAAATTATACGAGGCCGTTGGTTTGAAATTGTACACTTCTTGCAAAATTTAACTTCGGCTGGCAAGTTATACAATTTGATGACATTTCTATGTTGCAGCATATTTCACCCTCTCCATTTGCTTTTTCAGATTTACATATATACGCAGTCCCCTTTCACCGCTTTTTTCGGGATGGAACTGAAACGCATTTATATTCTTGTAAATGATACCAGAGGCAAAGGTGATATCCCCATAAATGGTGATACACAGAACGGTCTTTTCGTCCGCCGGGACCGAATAATAAGAATGCACAAAGTACATGAACTCTCCGCCGGTCAATCCGTCCAAAAGAGTTCCTTGCCAGAAGTCCTCTGCAGATGAGGAAGGCAGAGAAATCCTATTCCAGCCGACATGGGGAATCTTTAACCCCTTTTCACAAGCCTCGTTCGTTCCAAATCTCACGACCGATCCTTTGATAATGTCTAATCCCTTGTGACACCCGAACTCCTCGCTTTCAGAGAGCAGCAGTTGCATGCCCAAACATATTCCCATAAAAGGCTTGCCCATTTCTACAAAATCCTTTATTGGAGTGATAAGGTCTTTTCTTTTAAGGATGTCCATAGCATCTCCAAATGCCCCTACGCCAGGCAAGATTATTCCATCTGAATTCACAATGATAGATTTATCAGCTGTTATTACAGCATTCAGCCCCGCTTGCTCGCAGGCACGTTCAACACTGAACAGATTGCCCATTCCATAATCAATTACAGCGACCTGTAATCTGTTATGCGGTGTGTCCACTCGCTATTCCCTGATTTATATTGCACCGGCATTGGAAACCGTTTTTATGCAAGTAGTCCTTAATGTCGTGCAGATTGGCAGGTTTAACCTTTGAGAATGTTCTTCTGCTTTTAAGGAACTCCACATTCCCTTCACCTTCCCTGTCAACTTTAAACCTGTTATTTTCTATGAAATCATAGTGTAAGATTGAAGCAAGCGCCACTGCATCAGCTTTACCCTCGGCAATGACCTGTCCTATGTGCTCAACACTCCCTGCGCCGCCGCATGCGATAACTGGCATCGAAACAGCATCTGCCACCATCATCGTTAGTCCTATATCATATCCATTTCCTGTGCCTTCCCTATCTACGGACGTAAGCATGATTTCACCTGCTCCAAGCGTTTCAACTCGTTTTGCCCAATCTAATACCTCCACCCCTGTATACTCTCTGCCGTTATCTGTATAAGCCAGATATCTTCCGTCAGGCTGTTTGATCGCCTCTATTGAAATAAGTATGGTAGAAGAACCGAATTTCCTTGATGCCTCGGCAATAATCTGTGGATTTTTAATCGCGGCTGTGTTTAATGAAACCTTATCAGCCCCTGCCCTCAGAACATTTTTGATGTCTTCTATCGTTCTCAGCCCTCCGCCTACGGTAAGGGGAATAAAGACTTCCCTTGCTGTCCTTTCAATAATGTCATGGAGACTATTGCGGCCATATAAACTTGCCACAACATCCATATAAACAAGCTCGTCTGCTCCGTTTTCATAGTAATATTTTGCAAGCTGTTCCGGCTTTCCCAAAACTCTCAGCCCTTCAAGATGGATACCTTTCACAAGATTGGGGCCCTTTATATCAAGTCTCGGGATAATTCTAATGCTTTTTGACATATGTCTTATTCTTTAAAAATAAAAATTCAGCAAAGTGAAAATCCATTTCATCATCAATGTCTACGGACCTCTCTTTAGGCATTACATAGATATGGCTGCTCCTTAAAAAACTACTTTTCTTTTTCATTAAGATATCCTTCCACCACACATAAATTGATGCATTCATGTCAAACACCTTAGGTGCAGACTGCCTGTTAATGAATCTGCTTTTTTTTACTAATCCAACCTTACCGCCTTTGCTAATCTCCACCATATTAAAATAAGGATTTCTATGCGCTTCGGTAACTGAAAAGACATTGTCGGCATTTTTATCTACTAGTAATTTTATGGAATTATCTATATCTTCTATAGTTCTTAACGGCGCAGTTGCATGAAGAAGCGCCAAAATATCAAATGAGTATTTCTCTTTTTCCTCCATCCATTTTATTGCATGAAGCAAAACATTAAAAATACTGCTTTTATCGGAAGCGAGTTTCTTCGGTCGCATAAACGGGACATCAGCGCCGTATTTTCTGGCGATAGCTGCTATATCAAGGCTTTCAGTTGAAACTATCACTCTGTCTATATATTTAGAGTTTTTTGCTTGTTCTATTGTATATGCAATTAATGGCTTGCCATGCAGATTTTTTATGTTCTTGCCGGGAAGTCCTTTTGAGCCTGCCCTCGCAGGTATTATACAGAGCACTGACTTACCTCTGTACACCCTTATCCTCCAGCAGCCTCAATGCCATGATACCGTCTTCTACTGTAGTAGAAGGAGCAGTTTTGCCTTGGATAGTTCCAATAAAATGATTTAATTCATCAGAATATGTCTTATCAAAATCAAACATGCAATCATCTGATGTAATAGTTTCTTTATCGTCTCTTATTATTCTAATACTTTTACCTATTAAGTCGCAGTTCAGCATCCCTTCGCTTCCAACTATCCTTATTTCACGTTTTTTATCCTTCTGCAGATAATCCATATGGACATTACAGATGAAATTATTATCATACCTGTATATGCCTTCAAATATGTCTTCAGAATCTATTTCTAATTTGCTGACTCTGGCTTTCATCACCTTCCAGTTACAGGGCTCTCCAAAAAGATATCGCATGTAATCAAGCTCATGGGATAAATCCAGGGCTACGCCTCCGCCTTTTGCCTCACTCGCACTATACGAATTCCTGTAATCTCTGTCAGACCTCCAGGACGGCAAGAATTGCCCAACTTCTATTTTGGCAAAATAAAGATCTCCTATTATTTTCTCGGATAATCTATCTTTTATATATTTCATTGCGCCGAGATACCTTAAATTATATCCAACAAATATCTTTATTTTTTTCTTTTGGGCAATCTCCCTCAACTCGTTGGTCTTATTCAGGTTATGCGAAAGCGGTTTTTCTACCAGCAGATGAATACCTTCGCCTGCAAGATGCAGGGCTGTATCGACATGCTTATAGGTCTCATTGGCAACTATTGCAAAATCAGCATTAATGTTTTTCAAAGAACTGACTACTTCTACCTTATTATCATTCTTGAAGGCGTCTTCACAGGAAACATTTTTTGTGCAGACTACTATCTTTTCTATAGTGTTAATTTTTAAAAGATTTCGTACATGTCTCTGCCCTATTGAGCCATATCCGACAACTAGCGCTATCATATCAGCAAACTTCGCAGTCTACCATGCCGTCCACCCTCCATCCACAACAAGATTGTATCCGGTAACATATGAAGAGGCTTCAGAAGCAAGAAATACTACTGCCCCTGTAACCTCAGAAGGGCTGCCCATCCGGCCAATGGGGGTCTTGTCCGAATATCTTTTAACAAAAGCCTCTTGCTGGTTGTCAAAGATGCCTCCCGGAGAAACTGCATTGGCCCTCACATTATATTTTGCATAATATGTTGCGATATATCTTGTCAGCGCAATTATCCCGCCTTTTATGGCTGAATATGCAATAGGCATCGTCATTTCTGTTCCTTCGTATATGGAAAAATCCGGGGCTACAACCCCATAGATTGATGCCAGATTAATAATGGCGCCTCCTCCCTGCTGCTTCATCTGTTCTGCGGCCATACGGCAGCAAAAAAAATAACCTCCCATATGGCTGTCGACATTGTTCTTCCACGATTCAAGTGATACCTTTTCAATTTTGTTTCCCCAATCCTTTGTCCTCGGATAAGCACTGTTTACGATAATATCAAGCCTGCCGTTGTCCCTGATTACAGTTTCCATAGCTTTTCCTATTGAATCTTCCGATGTTATATCAAGATGTACATATCCAATTCCAGTATCTTCTGAAATCTCCATGGCTTTTTTCTCATCTATATCGCCGATATAAACCTTAGCGCCAAAATCATTTAATGCCTTAACAATCTCTCTGCCCAGCAAGCCTGCTCCGCCTGTAACAACCGCCACTTTGTTTTCACATGAAAACAAGTCCTTATAGCTCATCAATCTGCTCCCCTATATATTTTAAACTTTTTCTGTATTCATCCCATTGTCCTATATCAAACCAGCCCCCCCAATGCGGGAAAACACCAACTCTCTCATTGTGGCTAGCCTTAACCTTGGTTATTAATTTATCCATATCAATATGTTCATTTTCATTGATAAGGTCCAGGATAACAGGTTCAAAGATATAGGTGCCGGTATTCACAAACAAGTCTATCTTGGGTTTTTCATCTATCCCAAGGAGTGAACCGTCCCCCATATTAAGAACGCCATAAGGCACTGCGATTTCCTTGTGAGAACCCACTATCGTCATCAGATTGCGCCTTTCCTGGTGCCAGTTGAAGAAATCTATATAGTCGCCTTCCAGTATTGTGTCGCAGTTGGTAACTATGAATGTCTGTTTTAAAGTATTTTTCAACAATGACAAACCTCCGGCAGTGCCACAGTAATCGCTTTCCTCAACAAAACTGATATTGTAAGGGAGCTTGTTCTCGCCAAAATACATCTTAATCATCTCTTTTTTGTAATTAAGTATTAATATGAATTCATGAAAGCCGTTCTTGTAAAACCGGTCCATTATATGCTCAATAATAGGCTTATTATGTATCGGGATTAGAGGCTTGGGAAGAATCTTTGTGAAGGGGTCCAGCCTTGTCCCTTTTCCGCCTGCCATTATTACAACCTGATTCGGCAGGAGATGTTCCGGGATTAACCGGCTCTTTTCCGCAAGGAGATTAGTCCACAGTATAACATCCACTATTGTTCCCATATCATCCACTACAGGAATCTGCTCGAGTTTAGTCTCGAGCATTAATCTTTTAACCTTTTCCTCTGTATATGATTGATTCAGGGTAACTGTAGTAAAACCTTTATGCATTACCTTTTCAACGGTATCGGTAAATTTAATGCCTGCTATTATACCCCTGCGGATATCGCCGTCGTTGATTGTTCCCAAAAGCTTTTTGTTGTTATCCACAACAAAAAGGATCCTCTCCTGCGTATCGCTGAGCTTCTGCATCGCCTGTTTTATCGTGGTATCGGATAAAATCAGAAGAGAATTGAGTTTATCTTTATTCAAAACAAACCTCGTAAAACCTTTTTTTGAGAAGATATTTATCCAGCGGCACTGTTTTCAGTTTGCCCACTATCTTTTCGCTTGCAGGCTCGTCTCCGTATGGGTTTCTCATATCGTTCAAAGTGCCTTTAAACTTCATGGAAACCGCCCTTTTTATAGCATCGGTAACAAGCCTTTTATTGCACTCTTGCACATCTATTACATTTTCAGCCCGAATCCTGCCATGCTGTCTGTCACCTATATTAACAACAGGCAATCCGAAGGAAGGAGCCTCAATCAGTCCACTGGAGGAATTCCCGACCATCACAACAGCATGCTTTAACAGAGAAAGATATCTTGACTGTCCAAGCGATGCAAAAGATTTTATCCTTCCATGATTTTTCCTTACAAAGTTTTCTACCATTTCAACTATAATCCGTCCATCGGTATCCGCATTAGGCAAGGTGATTATCCAGAAAATATCGCTGAAATCCTTAAGTGATTCCAGCAACTCCGAGATGTTCAATCCGGCCTTATCTTTTTCAAGAGTTACAGGATGGTAAGTAACTACGCCCAATTTTTTATTCTCAGGAACATCTAAGGCAAGGCACAATTCCCTTCTATCCATCATACTAAGCTTGTAAATATTATCCATGCATGGCGATCCAAAACAGAATACATAATCGGGGTTTTCTCCCATTTGTATAATCCTTTTTCTGTAATCCTCTGTTGCCGGAAAATGGATATGGCTCATCTTTGTTATGGCATGACGAAAAAGCTCATCCATTGCGCCTTCCGTAGATTCGCCGCCATGAATATGTGCAACAGGCATTCTGAAAGGCACTGCCGCAGATACCGCAGCCAAAATTTCAAATCTGTCACCCAAAACTACCAGAATATCCGGAGTTAATCGCTCATATGCCCTCGCAAAACCTATCATGCCGAGCCCCATTGATATTGCGATAGCGCTTTCAGTATCTGAAGAAAGAAGCATCTCAACTCTTTCTGCTATAGGAAAGCCGTCTTTTTCTATCTCTTTAACTGTCAGTCCAAATTCCGGAGAAAGATGCATTCCTGTAACCACTAACTGCAACTCAAGTTCCGGGTCGTCATGAATCCCTTTAATAATCCAGTAAAGCAATCCGTATTCTGCTCTTGTGCCTGTCACAACAGCAATCTTACGCATCTATCTCCAGTCTTTCAGTCTCATGACATTTGTCATCTCGCCTGTTTTTTTACAGTAAGACTCGTCTGCTGTAAGCAATATCCCTTTATTGAGCACGGCAACAGCATGGTATGCAGCGTCATAGAAAGTCGCTTTATGTCGCTTCATCAACTTAAAAGTCTCTTTGCATAATTCAGATGTCATGTCAAACTCGTCAAAATTATATCCTAAAAATATTTTCATTATATCTAATGCATACTCGGGATTTTTCAGCATAAGCACATTGCCAACCTCATAGCTCCATAGCTTTGGGAGAATTATATCAACCCTGCCCTCTAACCATGAATCCAAAAAAGATAAGGCATTATCTCTATTGTCTTCGTCAGGAGAATTAAATGCCCACTTTAGAAGCACTGACGCATCAGGAACTATAATTTTCTTCATTGCCTTGCTCTATTTTCCCTAACAATCCCTATAATATCATCAGTTGATAAAGATGGACTTTTAGCCCTGATTGATAAAAGCTTTTCGGTAAGCCTTTCTCTTTTGATTAAATTCAATTCCTTACGCAAGGCTTCATTAACAATCTTGCTGCGTTCACCGGGAGGAACTAATCGCTCAAACTCCTTTCTCACATTATTATTAACCATAAAATTAACCTTTTTAGCTGTCTGTGCCATCTTCATACCCCCTTTGAAGGTGTAATAATTATACCTCCATTTTAAGCCGGCAATCGCAACTTGTCAAATGCCTGAATCATTTCCTGTCAGTTTATATCTCTATCAATTCGTCTCCCCTAAAATCTCTTTTTGCCCTTTTGCCTAATATGTTATCCCACTCCATGGGGCTTATACCGCCGGCAGGCCTTTTGACTGTAATGTTATCTTCGCCGAACACCTCGCCTTTTTTTATATCCTTTGCCGCGACTATGCTTTTGCGAACTACCCGTATATTTTTCATCTCAGAGCGGGATGGCTTCTTTATCCCATTTCCCAATGCTTTTTCAACATTTCTGATTGCATGCACCATTGCCTTTAGTTCATCAGGCTCTAAAGACGCCTTATGGTCAGGGCCTTTCATATTCTTATCAAGGGTGAAATGTTTTTCAATGACCGTTGCTCCGAGCGCTGCGGCTGCAATCGAAATCTCAATCCCCACTGTATGGTCAGAATAACCGACCTTAACTTTGAAGGCATCTTTTATCGTAAGCATTGCAACCAAATTTACATCCTCAAAAGGCGTGGGATATTCGGTGTTGCAATGAAGAACTGTTATGTCATCCTTTCGCGTACCATATTCTGTTAACACATTAATGGCATTCCCTATCTCTCCAAGGTCGGCCATTCCTGTTGAGAGTATCACTTTTTTCTTAAGTCTGCCAATCTTTCTCAGATATGGGAGGTTTGTTATTTCTCCTGATGGTATTTTGAATATCTCAAGGCCAAGGTTGTCAAGCATATCGATACTTTCAAGGTCAAATGGCGTTGAAAGAAAAATAATGCCCTTATCTCTGCAATAACCCATTAACTCTTTATGGGCATCCTCATTTAATTCCAGCCTTTTTATCATGCCAAACTGCGACTCATCAGCGTCTGTAGTCTTTTTCTGGTAGTCCGCCTTTGCTGCTGATTTGCATACCAGTCTTTCTGCCTTGAAGGTCTGAAATTTTACAGCGTCAGCGCCAGTCTCAGCGGCGACATCAATGAGTTTTTTAGCTATATCTATAGAACCATTGTGGTTAACTCCTGCCTCTGCTATAATACAAGTTTTCCT
>Ga0210056_1004022_pt1 | contig 11677 bp, 9 predicted proteins | sample CryGeyCG2014_080_2_FD_183965 | JGI IMG/M metagenome (GOLD analysis project Ga0210056, IMG submission 183965) | Groundwater microbial communities from aquifer - Crystal Geyser CG07_land_8/20/14_0.80 (SPAdes) (version 2) | ecosystem: Environmental > Aquatic > Deep subsurface > Groundwater | place...
TGAATATATGTCAAAAATTAAAACCCTGGATACAACCGGTATCAAAGAAACCTCACAAGTCACAAATTTAAAAAATGTATTTAGAGAAGACATGATTGAAAAAGAACGAATGCTGACACAAGAAGAAGCTCTATCCAACGCCAAAAATACACTGGACGGTTATTTTAAAGTTAAAGCAATATTCAATAATTAACTATGTTACTGAAAAAAACAATAAATGAATTAGCGGAAGGCTTGAGAAAGAAACAATTTTCATGTGAAAACTTAGTGAAAGAATGTTATGAAAATATCGAGAAGTATAACAAGAAAATTAATGCGTTTATCACAGCTATTGATAAAGAAACTGCATTAAAAAATGCAAGGGAAAAAGACAAAACTTTAAGTAAAGCCAGTTCAAAACTACATGGAATTCCTTTTGTTCTTAAAGATGCATATGTTACAAAAAATATCAAAACCACCTCTGCATCGTTTGTTTTAAAAGAATATATTCCTCAATATAATGCTACGGTGTATCAGAAACTGCTCGACGCAGGTGCAATCCTAATTGGAAAAATGAATATGGATGCGTGGGGACATGGAGGAAGTAGCGAAAACACTGACTTTGGACCTGTGAAAAATCCATATGACTTGGAAAGATCTGCAGGTGGATCAAGTGGAGGAAATGCAGCAGCAATTGCCAGTCAAATGTGTGTTTTTGCAATTGGTGAAGACACCGGTGGTTCAATTCGAAATCCTGCTTCATGGTGTAATATTTCCGGATTAAAAGTGAGCTATGGTCGTGTTTCCCGTTATGGCACAATTGCGTATGCATCGTCATTTGATAGTGTTGGTCCTATGGCAAAGTCAGTGGAAGATTTGGCAATCGTGCTTGAGACAATTGCCGGAAAAGATAAATATGATGCAACTTCATCTTCAAACACTGTTCCAAAATATTCACAAGAACTTACAAAATCTTTAAAAGATATTGTCATTGGTATTCCAGCTGAATTTTTCGGTGAGGGTTTAGATAAACAAGTTAGTGATAAAATCATGACAGCAGTTGAGAAAATAAAAACACTTGGAATTAAATTTAAAAATATTTCAATACCATTATTTGACTATGGACTACCGGTATATTATCTTATTGGACCAAGTGAAACCAGTTCAAATTTGGGTAGATATGACGGAATCCGATATGGACAAGAAAGACGTTTTTTTACAGATGAAACTGCAAGAAGAATAATGATTGGTACTTATGCATTATCGTCAGGATACTATGATGCTTATTATAAACAAGCGCAAAAAGTCAGGACATTATTTATTGAAGAATATAAAAAAGCCTTTACTCAATGCGATGCGATTATTATGCCGGTGATGCCAACACCAGCAGTTAAGTTAGGTGAACTATTAAATAATCCATTACTAAATTATTTAGCAGATATATATACAGTTTCACAAAATCCAGTTGGAGTACCTTCGCTGGCAATTCCATGCGGGTTTAGTAAAGAAGGATTGCCAATTGGAATGCAACTGGTGGGAAAAATGTTTTCTGAAGATCTTTTATTAAAACTGGGTTATCATTATCAGTTAATAACAGACTGGCACAAAAAAAGCCCAGGCTTGATTAGTAAGTAAATTATTAAGATAGTAATTGCCAAATGAATTGTCATCCCCTCGATGGAGGGGATCCAGTATATAATTACCTTATAAATAATGTATATTATGTCTGGATTCCCATCTACATGGGAATGACAAAAGCAGGCATTTCGATTGTTATTAGAAGCAGAAATTATCCGTATGGAATACAGAATTAATCAATCAGCTGAATTTAACGGAAAAGAAGTGACTTTAAAAGGTTGGGTTTATAATAAACGCTCAAGTGGGTCAATTGTGTTTTTACAACTGCGGGATGGCAGCGGTTTTATACAAGGAGTTGTAGTAAGAAGTGAGGTTGATGAACAAGTATTCAAATACGCAGATAAAGTAACACTGGAATCTTCTGTTATTGTCACCGGAATTGTTAAAGAAGAAAAAAGATCACCCACAGGATATGAAATAATGATCAAAGATATCAATATTGTAAGTATGTCAGCAGAATATCCAATTGGAAAAAAAGAACACGGACCGGATTTTTTACTTTCTCATCGACATTTATGGCTTCGAAGCAAAAGACAGTGGGCGATTCAAAGAGTTCGAAATACAATAATAAATGCAATATTTGAACATTTGAACAATGAAGGTTATATTAAAATCGACGCCCCGATTTTTACCCCAAATGCATGTGAGGGAACTACCACTTTGTATCCAGTGCCATATCTACCTGCATGGAAAGAAGATTTTGATAAAGAAAAGATTTCAAAAGGAAAGTATGACATTACTAATAGTGATAATTTTCCATTTGTTTATTTATCCCAATCCGGACAACTTTACATTGAAGCAGCGATTTTTGCCCATGGAAAAGTTTTTGATTTTGGGCCAACTTTTCGAGCAGAAAAAAGTAAAACCCGAAGACATTTAACAGAGTTTTGGATGATGGATGCAGAAGCTGTTTTTGTGGAACATGCACAAAATATGAAAGTTCAGGAAAAATTAATAACTTTTATTGTCTCAACAGTTTTAAAAAATAATATAAACGAGTTAAAAATTCTTGAACGTGATATTAAGCCACTACAACAAACAGCACTTGGTGATTATCCTGTCATTTCGCACAAAGAAGCAGTTGTCAGACTAAAAAAAAGCAATATTAATATTGGTGAAAGAGATGATTTTGGAGCTGAGGCTGAAACTATTCTTTCAAACCAGTTTGATCGCCCTTTTTTTATTGAAAAATATCCAAAGGAGATAAAGGCATTTTATATGAAAGAAGACAGTGAAGATCCAACTCGAGTGTTAAATAGTGACATGCTTGCTCCTGAAGGTTATGGTGAGATTATCGGTGGAAGTCAGAGGGAAGATGATTACGATAAATTATTAAGTCGAATACGGGAACATAAACTTAATGAATCTGATTTCCAATGGTATTTGGACCTTCGAAAATATGGAAGTGTACCACACAGTGGTTTTGGTGTTGGATTGGAAAGACTGGTCAGTTGGATTTGTAAGCTTGATCATTTGCGCGAAAGCATTCCGTTTCCAAGAATGATGGAGAGGTTTAACCCATAATAAATATGATACGAATAAAACAAAACAACAGAGTCAGGCGCCGACTGGTGCCTGATGCGAATGCCACGAATATACGAATTTAAAATAAATTGTTAAACTGTTAAATTGCTATATTGTTAAAAATATTATGAATAATATGCAGTATGAACCGGTGATTGGTTTGGAAATTCACGTTGAAATCAAAACAAAGTCAAAAATGTTTTGTGGGTGTAATGCTAATCATTTTGGCGTTAAACCAAATACGCATTGTTGCCCTGTTTGTTTAGGACTGCCAGGTGCACTTCCGGTTCCAAATAAACGCGCAATTGAATGGTGTGTGCTGTTGGGAAAAGCATTAAACTGTAAAATTTCTTCATTTTCCAAATTTGACAGGAAAAATTATTTTTACCCGGATTTGGCAAAGGGATATCAGATAAGTCAGTATGATGAACCTATCGCGACCAATGGTAGCATTGTCATCGCGACCCCGCTTAGCGGGGGAAGCAATCCCGTTAATATAATGCATCCTATCGGTAACGAGATTGCCACGTCCCGACTAAAAGTCGGGACTCGCAATGATACTATGATAGTAAGAATACATCGTGTTCATATGGAAGAAGATACAGGGAAGTTGATTCATAAAGACGGAGATACTTTGGTTGATTTTAACCGCAGTGGAGTTCCGTTGGTTGAAATTGTGACCGAACCGGATTTTCATAGTTCCGAAGATGTGGTCATTTTTCTCAAAGAGCTTCATACAATTATTCGCTATCTTAATATATCAGATGCAGATATGGAAAAAGGGACGATGAGGATGGAACCAAACATAAGTGTGGGAGTAGTGCAAAGTTCAAAGTTCAAAGATCAAAGTTCAAATCAAATTCAAAATTCAAAATTACCAAACTATAAAGTTGAGGTGAAGAATATTAATTCGTTTAATTATGTGAAGAGGGCAATCGAATATGAGGTGAAGCGTCATATTGAAATTTTGGAAAAAGGAGAAACTCCAATTCAAGAAACACGAGGATGGAACAGTGAGAAAAACATCACATATTCACAAAGGACAAAAGAAGATGCACACGATTATCGTTATTTTCCTGAACCGGATATTCCTCCATTTGAGTTTAGTGATGAATATATCGAATCAATTGCAAAAACTATTCCTGAACTACCACAACAAAAAATGGATCGATTCATAAAAAACTTTAAACTAAAAGATAGCGATGCTTTTATTTTAACAAGAGATAAGGACTTAGCAAAAAAGTTTGAATCTGTTTTGTTAAATCCAGAAATAATAAAGATAAAAGTATCGCCACAGGAGGTTGCCAACTTATTTTTAAACAAACTCAGAAATAAATTATCGTTATTTAAAACAGATCAAGCGTTAATTGAAGAAATAATATCAATTATTAGATTAAAAGGGGATATAAAGAGTTCTCTTGTTTCAATTCCTGATGAAGTATTTAACAAAATAATTCAGGCTAATCCTAAAGTTATTACTGACTACAAATCCGGAAAGCAAAATGCAATTATGTTCTTAGTTGGGCAGGTGATGAAGGAGATGAGAGGGAAGGCAGATGCTAAACTAGTTATAGAAGCGCTCAAGCAAAAATTGACCTAATTGACCTAATTAACCTAATTTTTAAATAAATCCCAAAAACCAATTGGAAATTGGGAATTATTTAGGTTAATTAGAATAATTAGAAATTAGAAATTTTATTATGTCATTCGTTCACTTACACCTCCATACGGAATATTCTCTACTTGATGGCATGTGCCGGATTGAGGAAACCATTGCGCGTGCGAAAGAAATGGGAATGCCGGCAGTGGCGATCACTGATCATGGAAATATGTATGGTGCGTTTAAATTTTTTATCAAAGCCAAAGAGATGGGAGTTAAGGCAATTATCGGTGTTGAGATATATAAAGCAAAAAAGTCCCGTTTTGATAAACAACCACATCAGGAAAAAGATCAATTCCATCTTGTTTTACTTGCAAAAAATCTTCAGGGTTATAAAAACTTAATCAAAATTGTCACGATTGCCAACTTAGAAGGTTTTTATTATAAACCCCGATGTGATTTTAAAATTTTAAAAAAATATAGTGAAGGATTGATTGCACTTTCAGGATGTTTAAGTGGAGAGATTGCCAGTCTAATCTTGGAGGATCAGCCGAAAGAAACAGAAAGAGTTTTACAACAATACTTAGAGATATTCAAAGATGATTTCTATCTTGAACTGCAGCGCTATCCAAAAATGGAAAAACAAAATAAAGTCAATGAAGCACTAGTTAAACTATCAAGAAAATTTGGAGTGCCACTGGTTGCCACTAATGATGTTCATTATCTTAATAAAGACGATGCTTATGCTCAAGAAATTTTGCTTTGTATTCAAACCGGTAGAAATATCTATGAAAAAGATCGTCCAATGTCAATGCTGGACAATCCGGAAATGTATTTTAAATCACCTGATCAAATGAAAGGAACCTTTATTGATTACCCGGAAGCAATTGAAAACACCGTTGCAATTGCAAATAAATGTAATTTAGAAATTCCATATGGAAAATGGATTGTTCCTGAATTTCCAACACCAAATGCAATTTCCGCAGAACAATATCTTCGTCAACTGGTTGAGGAAAGAAAGTCGCGTGTTATTGGTTTTGATAAAAAGATTATCGAAGATAGATTAAGTTATGAATTGAATATTATTGTTAAAAAAGGTTATTCGACCTATTTCTTAATTGTTCAGGACTTTGTTAATTGGGCGAAGAATCACGAAGTTGCTGTGGGTCCGGGAAGAGGATCTGTTGCTGGATCATTGGTTGCATACGTGTTGCGAATAACAGATATAAATCCATTGGAGTATAATTTACCGTTTGAGAGATTTTTAAATCCAGATAGGCCAACCCCACCTGACATTGATATTGATTTTGCTGATGTTCGTCGGGATCAAGTACTACATTATGTGACAAAAAAATATGGTGAAGAAAAAGTTGGACAAATTATCACATTTGGGACAATGGAAGCAAGAATGGCAGTGCGTGATGTGACACGCGCCCTCGGAATGTCTTATTCGCAAGGGGATCGATTGGCAAAAATGATACCGGTTGGTAAACAAGGATTTTCTATGAGCATTGCTCAAGCATTGGAAGAATCACCTGCATTAAAATTTGCCTATCAAACTGAATCAGAAACAAAAAAAGTTCTTGATGTTGCCCAGAGAGTGGAAAAGCTTTCAAGACATGCTTCCGTGCATGCTGCCGGAGTAGTGATTGCTGATAAAGATTTAATTGAGTATGTTCCGTTACAACGGGAAGTTAAAGAGGGAAGGATTATTACTCAATATGATATGTACTGCTTAGATTTAAACGCAGTCTCAGACAATAAAGCAGTTGGGTTAATGAAGATTGATTTTCTGGGACTTCGAAACTTAACCATACTTGAGCAAGCTTTACTCTACGTTCAAGAAACCACAGGTAAAAAAATTGATATTCATGATGTACGTTTAGATGATAAATTAACATATGAATTAATCAGTCGAGGAGAGACAATTGGTGTTTTTCAACTGGAATCACCTGGAATGCGACGTTTGGCAAAAGATCTTCAACCCTCAAAAATGTCAGACATTTCTGCTATGGTGGCTTTATATCGTCCCGGACCAATGGATCTTATTCCAGCCTTTTTAGAAGGTAAACAAAATGCAAAAAAAATTCATTACTTACATAAAGATTTAGAGCCAGTGTTATCAGAGACTTACGGAATTTTGGTTTATCAAGAACAAGTAATGGAAATTGCACATAAAATGGCAAGTTATACAATCTCAGAAGCAGATAACTTTCGTATGGCAATGGGTAAAAAGAAAAAAGCATTGATGAAAAAAGAACAAGAAAAGTTTATTGCCGGGTGCATCAAAAACAAATACTCGAAAAAACTTGCAAGTGATATTTTTGTTTTTATGGAAAAATTTGCCAGCTATGGTTTTAATAAAGCCCATTCTGCATCCTATGGATTGATTGCATACTGGACAGCTTATCTAAAAGCAAATTTTCCGGCTCAGTATATGACCGCTCTATTGACGTCAGAGCTTCAAGGGGTTGCAGGACCGATGAGAGAGATTAAAATGGCTCAGGCTCTGGAAGAATGTCGACGGATGAAAATTGAAGTTTTTATACCCGATATAAACTCTTCATTGAAAAGTTTCCACATTGAAAGAAGTGGAATCCGCTTTGGACTTTCGGCGATTAAAAATGTTGGAGAAGCAGCGATTGATGCGATTTTGGAGGCAAGACAAAAAGGCGGTTTTTTAGGATTCGTGGATTTTTTGCAACGGATAGATTTACGACGAGTTAATAAAAAAACCGTTGAAAGTCTAATTAAAGCAAATGCTTTTTCAAATTTTGGTAATCGCGCCACGTTACTTTTTTACTATCCAACTCTTGTGAAAGAAATTACGGATAAAAAAATTGATGATGAAAAAGGACAGTTTTCTTTGTTTGCGCCTTCAAAAACAGACGACGAAGTTTTAGATAATTTTAAGGTTTTAAATGAACTCTCTGAAACAGATTTAATGGCAATGGAAAAAGAAGTGATTGGTTTTTTAATTACTAAAAATCCATTAAGTATGCATCAAGTGATTATTAAGAAAAAGATTACGCGAAAGATTGGAGAAATCACCGCTGATGATATCAATACTGACCAAATAATTGCAGGAATTGTTAGTGGTAAAAAAGTTATAAAAACCAAAAAAAATAATCAAGAAATGGCATTTTTAACTTTGTTCGATGACAGAGGTTCGATTGAGTTGATTGTCTTTCCTAAACTCTATGAAAAACTAAAGGATATTTTAGCCATTGGCAGGATACTTTTAATGAAAGGTAAGATAAACGATAAAGACGGTAAGCTTTCGGTTATTCTGGATAATGCGGTGGATTTGGATAAAGTCAAGTACTAATTAGTTATAAATAGTTGAAATAGTCTAAAAATAGTTAAATTAGTTAAAATAGTTGAATCGGTAGAGACAGGTCTCGACTTGTCCGTACAATAATATGTCATTGCGACGAGCGACTTAAAGGAGCGACGTGGCAATCTCGTTACTAATAGGACGTCTTATATTAACGGGATTGCTTCGCTACGCCAAGTCAAACTTGGCTTCGCTCGCAATGACATTGTGCAATAATTGTATTTTAAGTTGACTTGAATTATTTTGAATGTTAAAATGAAAACTAAGGAATATATTGAGTTTCAAAAACGCGGGTTACAAGAAAAGATCAACTTAATTGACAAACAAAGACAGAAAGTAAGTGATCTACCAGAAAGTTTACAAAACGTAAATATTGGTTTTTATATTGTGACCCCGATTTTAATCGGGGTTTTTTTAGGTTTGACAGTTGATAAAATATTAAATACAAAACCAGGATATACCATTTTTTTTATATGTCTTGGTACAATTGCAAGTTTTTATAATTTATTTCGATTGACAAAAAATAAATAATGCCAGAAATTAACATAAAGGCCGAACCAATTTTTAGTGTTTTTGGGCTACATATCACCAACTCTTTATTTACATCAATAATTGCTACAGTAACTTTTCTACTGATCGCAATTTATTATAGTAAACAAATAACCGCTTCTAAAAAAAGCGGTTTTTTTTATTTTGTCCATTTTATGTTTAAATCAATCAATGATTTATTTAAATCTATTCTCGGTGATAATATTAAGTTTTTTTTACCGTTAGTTTTATCTTTTTTTCTGTTTATCCTTATACAGAATTGGTTTGGATTATTACCAGGCGTAGGTAGTGTTACGATTGCGATTAAAGAATATGGAAAGATCGTGCATGTGCCAATTTTTCGTGGAGGAAACGCCGATTTAAATACGACTTTAGCATTGGCTTTAATTTCAGTTGTTATGATACAATTTTATGGAGTTAAATTTTTAGGTTTCTTACAGTATATAAAAAAATTTATTGATTTAAGCAACCCGATTAATTTTTTTGTAGGAGTTTTGGAAATTATTTCGGAAATATCAAAAGTATTGTCATTTGCATTTCGTCTTTTTGGAAATATTTTTGCTGGTGAAGTACTTTTAACAATTGTGGCTTTTTTAGTGCCGGTTCTCGCCTCGTTTCCTTTTATTATTTTGGAATTATTTGTCGGTTTTGTTCAGGCATTGGTATTTGCAATGTTAACAACCGTTTTTTTAAATGGTGCAATTGCAAAACATCATTAAGAACAATAATCGTTATAATTATTATAAATGTTATAAACATTATATTTATAAGGAGGTGAAATAAATATGGACAGTGAAGGATTAAAAGCATTAGCAGTGGCTTTATCAATAGGTCTCGGGTCTGTTGGGCCAGCAACTGCTATTGGAAAGATTGGAAGCAAGGCAATGGAAGCATTAGGTCGTAATCCGGAGGCAGAATCATCGATTCGCACAACAATGATTCTATCAATTGCTTTTGCTGAGGCGGTCGCAATTTATGCTCTGGTCGTATCGTTGATTCTTATGTTTACATAAAGGTTATAATTGTTATAACTATTATAAAAATTATATTTTCTCATGGAAAATCTAGGTATTGATGCTAAATTACTGATAGCACAGATGATTAATTTCGTTTTGTTTTTCTTGATTGTAAAGAAGTTTATTGTTAAACCATTTAACAGGTTTGTTGATGATGAAAAAACAAAAGAAAAACAAACAGAGGCGATGAGAAAAACAATTGAAAAACAAACGGAAACCATGCAAGCACACGAAAAAGAATTTAAACAAAAAATGAAGAAAGAAATGCAGACCGTTCTTGAAAAAGCAAAGGGAGATGGATTGGTGATAAAAGAAGAGATGTTAGTACAAACAAAAAAAGAAATGGACGTATTGAAAGATAAGACCCAAGTACAGTTATTACAAGAAAAGACAGCACTTGAACAAGAGATGAAAAATAAACTGGCAGAAATGAGCATGTTGATTGTTAATCAATCATTAAAGTCAGTTTTAGATGAAACTACAAGAAAACGAATAACTGAGAAGATACTAAATTCAAAAAACTAAATAAAAAAATGAAAATTGATCCGGAAGTCAAAAATCGATTAAAACAGTTGTTAAAAAGAGAAGTTGAGCAAAAAAATAAGATGGTCGTAATTAAGTCGGCTTATCAATTAGATAAAAATGAAATTGATATGGTTTTTCGTGCTCTTCCCGAGTTTTCTGGAATGTCATACGAAACAATTATTGAACCTGAAGTCTTAGCTGGAGTAATCGTACAGCAGGGTTCAAAAATTTATGATTTATCTTTGTCAGGTCAGTTAAAAAGTTTATACAACAAAATCTATGAAATTGATTGATGAATATTTAAAAACTATCGAAAGAGAATTGGGCGCTTCAAAAATCGATCTAAAATCCTCTGAACAAGGTGTGGTAACCGAAATTAAGGATGGTGTAATTATCTTACAAGGATTAGATAATGCTACGTATGGAGAATTGTTGGAATTTGATAATAACTGTCTGGCATATGTGATTGATTTGAGCGAAGAGAACGTTGGAGCAATAGTTTTAGGAGATTATCTATCAATCAGATCTGGAACAAAGGCGAGGGCTTTAGGTCGAAGTTTGTCAATTCCAGTATCTGATGAGCTGCTTGGAAGAATTATTGATCCTTTAGGAGCGTCTCTTGATAATGGAGTAAAAATTAAGACTGATTTATATTTCCCAGTAGAAAAAGTGGCACCAGGTGTGGTGATGCGCCAACCGGTATCGGTTCCGGTACAGACCGGTATTAAAGCAATTGATTCTTTAATTCCAATTGGACGTGGACAAAGAGAATTAATAATTGGTGATCGCGGTACCGGAAAGACAACTATTGCAGTGGATACAATTCTCAATCAAAAAAATGAAAATATGATTTGTGTTTATTGTGCCATTGGTCAAAAAAACTCTAAAGTTGCCGGAGTGGCTGAATTATTTAAAAAACATCATGCAATGGACTATACGGTGATTGTTTCAGCTTCAGCATCTGATTCGGCCGCGTCTCAATATTTGGCCCCGTATTCGGCCAGCGCTATTGCAGAATATTTTATGAGTAAAGGTAAGGATGTTCTGGTGATCTATGATGATTTAACAAAACACGCATGGGTTTATCGTCAAATTTCTTTAATACTGCGCCGTCCGGCAGGACGCGAAGCATACCCGGGGGATGTATTTTATCTTCACTCACGATTATTGGAAAGAGCCTGCCGAGTTAACAAAAACCACGGTGGCGGTTCAATTACCGCACTACCAATTATTGAGACTCTTGAAGGTGATGTTTCCGCATATATTCCAACCAATGTGATTTCTATTACCGATGGTCAGATTGTTTTAGACTCAGATTTATTTAATGCAGGTATACGTCCTGCAATTAATGTCGGTTTATCTGTTTCGCGTGTTGGTGGTAATGCACAGACAAAAGCAATGAAACAGGTTGCCAGTAAGCTCAAACTTGACTTAGCACAGTACCGAGATATGGCTGCTTTTTCACAGTTTGAAGGTGAGCTCGATGAAGAAACGAAAAAATTATTAAAT
>Ga0210056_1004029_pt1 | contig 11669 bp, 9 predicted proteins | sample CryGeyCG2014_080_2_FD_183965 | JGI IMG/M metagenome (GOLD analysis project Ga0210056, IMG submission 183965) | Groundwater microbial communities from aquifer - Crystal Geyser CG07_land_8/20/14_0.80 (SPAdes) (version 2) | ecosystem: Environmental > Aquatic > Deep subsurface > Groundwater | place...
CGAACTGTTGCAGCAGAAAGTCGGCCAGTTCCTGCGGGCAGTTGTCGGCCACTTCCAGCCGCACCGCATCGCCGAAATGGCGCTGCGGCAACTCGCCCTGCAGGCTGATGCGCAGATTCTTCACTTCCTCCTCGTCCACAAAAAGGTCGCTGTTGCGCGTCACCCGGAACTGGTAGCAGCCCTGCACCGTCATGCCGGAGAATAATTCGCCGACATGGGCATGCAGGATGGACGAGAGGAACACGAAACCGTGCGGGCAGCCGGCGATCTCGGGCGGCATCGGGATCGCGCGCGGCAGCACGCGCGGCGCCTGCACGATGGCTTTGGCGGAATTGCGGCCGAACGCATCCTTGCCCTGCAACTCGACCGCAAAGTTCAGACTTTTATTCAGCACGCGCGGGAAAGGATGCGCCGGATCGAGTCCGATCGGAGTCAACACCGGCATCACCTCGCGCAGGAAGAAATCCTTCACCCAAGCCTGCTGAACTTCGTTCCAGTGGGTGCGGCGCAGAAAGCAGACACCCTGGGCGGCCAGCGCCGGCACCAGTTCCTGGTTGAACAATTGATACTGGCGCGCGATCAACTGATGGGTCGGCTCGAACAGGCGCTTCATCACCTGCGATGCCTCCAGCCCGTCGGGGCCGACGGCGATGCCGCCGAGCTTGATCTGCTCTTTCAGGCCGGCGACGCGGATCTCGAAGAACTCATCCAGATTGCTGCTGACGATGCACAGGTATTTGAGCCGCTCCAACAACGGTACAGCGGCATCTTCCGCCTGTGCCAGCACGCGCCGGTTGAACTCCAGCAGGCCGAGTTCGCGGTTGAGAAAATTCTGCGGTGAATGATCCTTGCCCAAGTTCAGCTCTTGGGCGGCACATAACCGGCGGGCATCTGCGCCTCCGCGCCGAAGAAATAGTTTTCCATCTGCTGCGCCAGAAACTGGCGCGCCTTGGCATCCGCCAGATTGAGACGATTCTCGTTCACCAGCATGGTCTGGAACTTGATCCAGCCCTGCCACGCCTCCTTCGACACGCTGTTGAAGATGCGCTGCCCCAGGGTGCCCGGATAGGGCGGACGCTCCAGACCTTCCGCTTCGCGTCCGAGTTTTACGCACTGCACCATTCTTGTCATTGCTGTTCTCCATAACTGGTTGATGATAGGCATGCCATGTTACACGCCGATGAAAGGGTGCTTCAAAAAATCCAGATTTGCGGGCATCCGCTTCGCGGATTGCCTGCTTTTCCAACTTCGTCGCAATGCTGCCTTATTTCAGATTCTTCACGAACACCTTGGACCGGCGCTGGTAGTTGTACAGCGCCTTTTTCTCTTTCGGCAACTGGCTGACGTCAGCCTCGCTGAAATCGCGCTCGATGAACCAGTGCGCGGTGCGCGTGGTCAGCACGAACAACTTTTTCATGCCCTGCGCCCGCGCCAAGCCGCTCATGTGCTTGAGAATCGCCTCGCCGTAGCCGTGGTCGCGGCAGGACGGTTCCACCGCCAGACAAGCCAGTTCGGCCGCCGCCTCGTGCGGAAACGGGTACAGCGCGGCACAGCCGATGATGCGATGGTCGTGTTCCAGCACCTGAAAGCGCGCAATCTCCTTTTCCAGCAATTCGCGCGAGCGCCGCACCAGAATGCCCTCTTCCTCCAGCGGACGCAGCAGTTGCAGGATGCCGCCCACGTCCTCGATGGTCGCCGCGCGCAGGGTGTTCAGGGTGCTTTCGACCACCATGGTGCCGATGCCGTCGTCGCTGAACAATTCCTGCAACAGCGCGCCGTCGGTATGGCGGCTGATCAGATGCGTGCGCGCCACGCCGGCCTCGCAGGCGCGCACCGCGCAGGGCAGAAACAAGCTCACGTCATCCGGCAACTTGCGTTTTTTGCCCAGCACGGCCTGCGCATCGGCAATGGTGAGCTCCTGGCTGAGCTTGCCCCTGCTGTCGGTCACCCCGTCGGTATCCATCAGGAACACCAGCTTGTCCGCGTCCAGCGCGATGGCGGTCGCGGTGGCGACATCTTCCAGCGTCAGGTTGAACACCTCGCCGGTGGGCGAGTAACCGAGCGGCGACAGCAGCACGACTTCGCCGAATTCCATGCGGTCGTTGAGCGCCGCGACATCGACCTTGCGCACGCTGCCGGTGTGCTGCAGATCCACGCCGTTGATGACCCCGATCGGCTGCGCGGTGATGAAGTTGCCGCCCGCCACGCGGATGTCGGCATTCGCCATCGGCGAGTTCGCCAGCCCCATCGACAGCAGCGCCTCAATCTCGACGCGCACCCGGCCGACCGCCTCCTTCACGCACTGCATGGTCTCGGCGTCGGTCAGGCGGATGCCGAGGTGATAGGTATCTTCCAGCTTGAGCTTGGCCAGATGCTGTTCGATCTGCGGCCGCGCGCCGTGCACCAGCACCAGCCTGATACCGAGCGCGGCGAGCAGGTTGAAGTCATGCGTCAACTCGACGAACTTGCCGTCCGCCACCACCTCGCCGCCGAAGGCGATGACGAAGGTCTTGCCGCGAAAGGCATTGATGTAAGGTGCGACGGAACGGAACCAGGCGACGAAATCGGCGGGGACGGAGGCGGCAGCAATGGGCATGGTGGGCTCGCTCAAAATGAGATTGACGGAATACTATTTGGCGCAAATAATGCCATGAACCTAAAGCAAATTGCGCATTATCCCGGGCAATATTTTCGGATGCGCCAAAAAGGGGGTACATGATGATCAACGCAAGCAAATGGGTTTTCATTCTGTTGCTGTTGTCCGGCACCGCCTTCGCGGTCGAGGACGATGTGGTGAGACGGGCGGACACGCTGCTCAATGGCGGCAAAGCGGCGGAGGCTTATACGTTGCTGGTGCCGTATCAATCTGACCGTGCAGGCGACCCTGATTTCGATTACCGGCTCGGCATGGCAGCACTCGACAGCGGCCATCCCAATGAGGCGATCTTCGCGCTGGAACGCGTGCTGGCCGTCAAGCCCGATCATCTGCAGGCCCGCGCCGAGATCGCCCGCGCTTATCTGGCAGTGGGCGAAACGGCAACTTCCCGCCAGGAATTCGAAACAGTCAAAAAACAGGCTCCCCCCAAAGAGGTGAACGCCACCATCCAGAAGTTTCTCGATGCCATTGAAAAAGCCACCGCCGGCGAACGCACCACATTGGGCGGTTATCTTGAGGCGGCGGTCGGGACCGACAGCAACGCGAACAGCGCAACCGGCAACAGCCAAATCGCCATCCCTGCTTTTGGCGGCTCGCTGGCAACGTTAAGCGACAGTGGCGTGAAGCAAAAAGACAATTTCGCCAGTATCGCCGGCGGTTTCAATGTGCGGCATCCTTTTTCTCCCAAGTGGGCGATGTTCGGCGGCTTGAATTTCAACCAGCGCAACAATTCATCGCACGGCATTTTTGACACCCGAGGGCTGGACGGCAACCTTGGAGTCAGCTTGACCCGGGGTGGGGACAGTTATTCGGCGGCACTGCAGGCGGGCAGCTTCGAAGTTGACAACAACCGCTATCGTGACGCGACCGGGCTGACGGCGCAATGGATACGCACACTGGGAAATAGCGGCCAGTTCACGGCTTACCTGCAATACAGCCAGTTGCGTTATCCCGACCAGAAGACGCGCGATGCCGACCGCAGCGTGCTGGGTGCGGCCTATGCCATGTTGCTGGGTGGCAGCTATGCGCCGGTTGTTTATATCGGCGCCTACGCCGGCCAGGAAGCGGAAAAGGCGTCCAATGTGCCTTACCTGGGACACAAACCCTATGGTCTGCGTACCGGCGGCGAAATGAGCATCAGTCCGAAAATGAGACTGTTCGGTTCGGCGAATCTGGAGTCGCGCAAATATGGCGGCGAGGATCCTTTTTTTCTGGTGAGCCGCAACGACACCCAGGCTGATCTGAAAGCGGGGGTCAGTTATGTTCCCGCCAAGAACTGGGCGCTCACCCCGCAGCTCAACTATATCCGCAACAAATCCAATATCGTCATCAACGACTATGACCGGACGATGTTCAGCGTCAGCCTGCGCCGGGATTTTAACTAGGCTTAAAGGAGAAAGAACATGTTCCCTCAACAGCATTTCAAGTTAACCCCCGTGGCGGCGATGCTGGCCGCACTTTCAGTCGCATACCCGGTCACCGGGTACGGTGTTGTCGCCGGACGTGCGGATTTCGTGATCGGCGAGGTCGAGGCGGTAGCGCCCGACGGCATCCGGCGTCCCCTTGCCAAAGGGGGCGTCATCAATGCCGGCGACGCGATCCACACCGCCGGCGGTGCGCGGGCGCAGATCCGCTTTATCGATGGCGGCTTTGTTTCACTGCAGCCCGGCAGCCAGTTCCGGGTGGATGAATTCCGCTACGAGAACAAGGCCGACGGCAATGAAAAAGGGTTCTTCAGCCTGCTCAAAGGCGGCTTGCGGGCGATCACCGGTGCGATCGGTCGCACCAACCGCAGCGCCTATCGGGTCACCGCCAAGGCGGCCACCATCGGCATCCGCGGCACCGGCTACAATGCCGTGCAGGAGGGCGACGGCCTGCTGGTGAACGTCGGCGAGGGCGCGATTTCGTTGACCAACAACGCCGGCACGCTGGTCGTCACCTCGGGCGAATCGGCATATGTCGCCAACGCCGACACCCCGCCCGAATTCACCTTTCAGAAGCCGAGCACCCCGCCGGCGGGATTTCTCAAGCCCCTGGATGCGTATTTCAGCGAGTCGGAACAGCGTGATGAAACGGGCGGCCTGGCCATTCTTCCGGTGGCGCTGATTTCCGGGCCCGGCTATGCCTTGGCGTATGCGGGCTGCAATAACAGTGGTAATGGTTGCATCCCATTATTTATTGGTGGATTAAGCAATGTGAACGCCACCTTCACCCCCACCAGCCAGTTGATCCAGTATGACGACGGGGTGGAAAGCGGCGCGCTGGGTAGCGCCAATGTGTCATTCTCCGCCGCCGACGGCACCATCGGCTGGGGGCGCTGGAGTGGCGGAACCACGGTTGGCACTGGCCCGCATCCGCTGGATCTGACCGTGGCGGGCTCTACCTTCCACTACGTGGTGGGCCTCCCCCCTGCCGTTATGCCGACCACAGGCACCGCCACCTATTCCCTGATCGGCGGCACACTACCGACCGCCAACTTCGAACTCGGCAACCTGAACAGCGGTGCGTTGACGGCCGATTTTCTTGCGGGTACGGTCGATGTCAACCTGGATATCACGTTCCCAATAGCCGGCAACTATGCCATCGACGCCCCCGGCTTGACGATGACCGGCGCTACATTTTCTGGCACTGGAAATTATGCTTTCAACTTGAGCGGTTGTTCCAACGGATGCTCGACCAACATCGAGGGATTCTTTGCCGGCGCCAACGCCAGCCGCGCCGGGGTAGCCTATACATTCAGCGACGGCTTTGGTGCGGGCGACGTCGCGGGCGTCGCGGCGTTCACGGAGAATGGACAACAGCCTGTCTTCTGACCGTGCGTGGCGGAACGCATCACGGTTCCGCCGCCCCGGGTGTTGCGATGCCACCTTGTGTTATTTCCCCCAAAGGTTCCCGGTTCTAACGGGCATGGCGAGTATGCCGCACCTGATGATGAAACTCGCCCTGCCCGTTTCCCCCTGTCCAACTTTCCCCCGATACCCTCTCCTCAATCCTCTCCCGCAAGCGGGCGAGGAGGCGAACGAGAAAGGCACCTTTCAATCCCTGCGGGAGAAAGGGCAAACGAATCGGGGCGCGAGTTTCATGTTAATGCTCAATCCGGGTTAAATCCGCGACATGAAACGGCGCCGGCGGCCGGCCGGTTTCATGCCGGTGCCACATTGCCTCATAGGCGCTTTCCAGGTTGCGCACGTGTCGTCCGGTATCGAAGAGCGGCGCAGTGGCGCGCTGCCCATCCAGTTTATCCCTGACGCGCGCCAGTTCTCCCTTTTGCGTGGCCAGACGGTAAGCGTCCTCTTCATACTGGTGCGGGCTGTTCGCGATCATCTCGCCGAGCCCCGCAGCCGACAGCAGGCTTGCCGCAACGCGGGAGGGCATCGCCCGCCCCGGGCAGGTCAATACCGGCAGGCCGGCCCATAGCGCTTCGATTGCCGTGGTGTGTGCATTGCATACAAAAGTATCCAGAAACAGGTCAGCCAACCGATAGCGGGCAATATGCATCTCATTGGGCACATGCGGGGCAAAGACCAGCCGGCCCGGCGCCACGCCGCGCAATTCCGCTTCCCGGCACAGGTTCTTCGCAGCCGCCGCGCCGCCCTGATATAACCAGAGGATGCTGCCGGGCACCCGTTTCAGCAGGCGCATCCAGATATCGAAGACGGCGGGTTCGATCTTGTAGTGGTTGTTGAAGCAACAAAAAACAAAACCCGTTTCCGGCAGCCCCGCTTCGGCGCGGGAGAACGGGCAAGTCTGGATTTTCTGGCGGTCATTGAAGATGAAATAGCTGTCCGGCATATAAACCAGGCTCTCGGTAAACAGGCATTCCGCTCCGGCTGGTGCCACGACGGAATCGGCGATGTAATACTGCATGAATGCAGCCCCCATGCTGTGCGGGAAACCGAGATATCCCACCTGCACCGGCGCGGGACTCGCCGCGAATATCTCCGTGCGCGAGAGGGTGGTATAGCCGGCCAGGTCGATCAGCACGTCGATCCCGTCGGTGTGGATCGTTTCAGCCGCCTCTCGGTCACTTTGCGTGCTCAGCTCGCGGAAATGGTCACACCCCCGCTCGATGTCCCGCCGCAGTTCGCTGCCATCTCCGGGGTGCAGGGAATAACCATAGACTTCAAATTTCGTGCGGTCGTGGAGACCGTACAAACTCCGGGTCAGAAACGCGGTGGGATGCGTTCTGAAATCCGGCGATACATAGCCGATCTTCAGTCTGCCACTTCCCCGGCACTGATGGACGAACGGGATGGGATGTTCTGCCCGCACCGTGTTGGCAATCTGCGTTGAAATGCTTCCGGCCAACGCCAGACGCGCTTTATCCCTGACAGGCAAGGCCAGCGAGCGAAACAGCAAAGCACGCTCGGTGAGCTCATCCGGCCGGCCCAGCGCACTTTCGATCAAAGTTTCAAAGTCGGCAACATACTCATCCCGGCCGGCCCAGTCGCAGTTCTCCATGCGCTGCGACTCCTTGAGCAGATAAATCACTTGCGGGGTGAGATCGCTCGCTTTCCCTCCCGCCAAGGCAGCGGCGGCGCGGAGGCATTGCGCGACGGTGGCGGGATCAAGGGACTTTGCGCGAGCGAAGGCATGCTGCGCCTCGTCAAAGCGGCGCAGCATGGCAAGCGCCAGCCCTTTGGCAAAGAGTGTTTTGGCAGAGGCGGGCGTGATGGCCAGCGCCCGCTCGTACGCGGCCAGCGCCTCATCCCATCGGCCCAGTGCCAGCAGCACTTCGCCGAGGTTGTATTGGGCATCGTCCCAGGCGGGATGGGATTCTGCCAGGCGGCGATTGTTGGCCAGCGCTTGTTCCGGACGAGCCAGACGGATCAGCAGCGCGCCCCGGTTCAACAGCGCCGCAGCAAAATCGGGTTGGAATTTGAGTGCCTGATCATAGCGTTCAAGCGCGCCGGGAGCGTCGCCCAACTGCTCCTGCACCACGCCCAGATTGACCAGCAGTTGGGCATCCTCCGGCGCCAGATGCAATGCCTTCCGGTAAACCTGGAGCGCCTCCTGCTGCCGCCCGAGGTCGCATAACACCGCGCCTTTGGCGCTTCTGGCCTGAACAAGGCGTGGTTCGATGCCAATCGCGCGCTCCAGCGCCGGCAGTGCGGCTTCCGGCTGCCCGCTTTGATGATGGGCAACGCCGAGTAGAAACCACGCCCGTGCATTGCCGGGGTTTTTGCCGCAATAAGGATCAAGCACCCGAACAGCCTCTTGCGGACGCTTCTGCCTGAGCAGATCCGCTGCTTGCGCTTCGGGGTTGCAATCGCTTTGCATCATCTGTGTTCAACTCACGATTTTCGGCGCATTGAAAATCTAATCTTCATCCAGCAACTTGCCGCCGATCGCCCAATTCTCGTCGGGCAATTCGTCGAAAGCAATATACGTGTATGACGCCGGCTTGTGCGCGACGCGCGCCAGCGTGTCGGTGATCTCTGCGGCGATCTGCGCTTTCTGTTCGCGGCTCAACTCGCCTGCGATGCGGATGTTGACATATGGCATCTGTGCTCCTTTGTTTTCAGTTGAAATCGCCCCACAGGGTCTGTATCGCTGCCACCCCCGCGAGGGCGGCGGTCTCGGTGCGCAGCACGCGCGGCCCGAGCAGGATGGGAGCAAAGCCGGATTGCTGCGCGACATTCGCCTCGTCCGGGGTAAAGCCGCCTTCCGGACCGATCAGCAGGGTGACGCTGCCCGGCGGGCGGGGTTGCGCCTGCATGCCGCCCGCGCCGCCCGGCAACAGAATGAATTTGCCGCCGCCGTTGCCGCGTGATTCCTGCAACCATTCCCCTATCTCCTGCGGCGCATGCAACTGCGGCAGATCGTTGCGCCCGCACTGTTCGCACGCGGCCACGGCAACATTGTGCCAATGCAGGGCGCGCTTGTCGGCACGGCTCGGCGCGAGCCTGGCCACGCTGCGCTGGGTCTGGATCGGGATGATTTCGGTCACGCCCAGTTCGGTCGCTTTTTGCACCACCCAGTCCATTTTTTCGCTGCCGCACATTGCCTGCGCGAGCACGATGTGCAAACCGCTCGCCGCTGTTGCCATGCAGGTTTGCAAATTGCCGAGCGACACGCGCTTGCCGTTGATGGCATGCAGTGTGGCATCCAGCGCATTGCCCTGGCCGTCGAAGATCTGCACCGCGTCGCCGACCCGCAGGCGCAATACCCGGCTGGCGTGGTGCGCCGCTTCGGGCGGCAATTCGCAGTGGGCGCCGGAGGGCAATGGTGGTGGACAGTAGAATCTGGGGGCGGACATGGCGGCGCGTAGGTTTTGTAACGGGCGTGATAATATAACGCCGCGAAAAATCACGCTGTTCATCAGAAGGATTTTGTCATGGTCAGTCTGCACCCCCCTTTGTGCGATTTCGGCTGGAAGGCCCGCCCATTCGACCTGTTGGGCGTGGACGGCAAGCGCTACACGCTCGACAACGCGCGCGGCCCGAACGGCCTGCTGGTGATGTTCATCTGCAATCACTGCCCTTACGTCAAATCCATCCGCGACCGCATCATCCGCGACACGCGCGAACTGCGGCAGCACGGCATCCACAGCATCGCCATCCTGTCCAACGATCCGGCCGAGTATGCGGAGGATTCGTTCGAGAACATGAAGAAGGTGGCGCAAGAGTATTCCTACCCGTTCCCATATGTCCGGGACGAGACGCAACAGATCGCCCGGGATTACGGCGCGGTGTGCACGCCGGATTTCTTCGGTTTCAACGCCAATCTCGAATTGCAATATCGCGGGCGCCTCGATGCGTCGCGCAAGGAAGCCGTGCCGGATGCACCGCGCGATCTGTTCAACGCCATGCTGCAAGTGGCGCGAACCGGACAGGGGCCGCGCGAGCAGATCGCCAGCATGGGTTGCTCCATCAAATGGAAAGGTGAAGCCGCGTGAAGATACTGATCCTGGGGGCGGGACAAGTCGGTTCGACGGTGGCCGAGAGCCTGGTGGGTGAGGCGAACGACATCACTATCGTCGATTCCGACGGCGAGAAGCTGCGCCTGTTGCAGGACCGGCTGGATCTGCGCACCGTGGTCGGCAATGCGGCGCACCCCTCGACCCTGGAGCAGGCCGGCATCAAGGACGCCGACATGCTGCTGGCGGTGACCCAGAGCGACGAGGTCAATCTGGTCGCGTGCAAACTGGCGGCCAGTCTGTACAACACGCCGACCCGCATCGCGCGCATCCGCGCCGCCGATTATCTCAATCGCGAAGACATTTTCAATGCCGATAACTTCTGTGTCGATTTCTCCATCTGCCCGGAGCAGATCCTGACCGAGTACATCGTCAAGCTGATCGAATTCCCGGAAGCCTTGCAGGTGCAGAAATTTTCGCAGGGCAAAGCCTCGCTGGCAGCGGTGCGCGCCTTCAAGGGCGGGCCGCTGGTCGGCCAGCCGCTGAGTTTCCTGCGTACCGACATGCCGCAGGTGGAAGCGCGGGTGGCGGCGATCTTCCGCCAGGATCGCCCCATCATTCCGGAGGGCAGCACCGTGATCGAGGACGGCGACGAGGTGTTCTTCATCGCCGCCACGGAAAACATCCGCAGCGTGCTGAAAGAGATGCGGCGCATGGACAAGCCGGCGAAACGCGTCGCCATCGTCGGCGGTGGCAATATCGGCTTCCGCCTGGCCCGGGAGATCGAGCATCACTATCAGGTCAAGCTGATCGAATTCAACAAGAAAGCCTGCGAGCGCCTGGCCGGCAAATTGACGAACACCCTGGTGCTGCACGGCGACGGCACGGACGAGAAGCTGATGCAGCAGGAGCACATCGGCGAGGTGGATGTGTTCTGCGCGCTCACCAACGACGACGAGAACAACATCATGTCCGCCCTGCTGGCGAAGCAGGCCGGCGCGCGCAAGGTAATCGCCCTGATCAATCGCGGCGCCTATGTCGATCTGCTGCAGGGCGGCAAGATCGACATCGCCCTGTCGCCGGCGCAGATCACCATCGGCTCGCTGCTCGCCTACGTGCGCCAGGGCGATGTCGCCGCGGTGCACTCGCTGCGCCGGGGCGCGGCCGAAGCGCTGGAGCTGGTCGCCCATGGCGACCGCGAGTCTTCGCAGGTGGTCGGGCGGCGCATCGACGAGATCGAGTCGCCCAAGGGCGCCACCATCGGCGCCATCGTGCGCAACAGGGAAGTGGTCATCGCCCACCATGACACGGTGATCGAGGCGGAAGACCATGTGATCGTGTTTGTGGTGGACAAGAAGATGCTGAAAAAAGTCGAGAAACTGTTCCAGGTCAAACTCGGGTTCTTCTGATGGGCCGCACACTGACCGTCATCAATGCGCTGGGCCTGATGCTGGTTATGTTCAGCCTGACTTTCCTGCTGCCCCTGTTCACCGCCCTGCTCTATCACGACCAAAGTCTGTTTATCGATTTCCTGCTAACCATGGTGGTCACCGCCGCCGCTGGGGTGTTGATGTGGCTGCTGACCCGCCGCTACAAGGGTGAACTCTCCACCCGCCACGGTTATTTGCTGGTGGTCGCCATGTGGAGCGCGATGCCGGCCTTCGCCACCCTGCCGCTGTTGCTCGCCTTGCCCGAACTGTCATTCACCAATGCCTATTTTGAAACGATGTCCGGCATCACCACTACCGGCGCCACGGTGCTGACCGGGCTGGATACGCTGGCACCGGCACTCAATATCTGGCGCCATGAACTGAACTGGATGGGCGGCTTGGGCATTATCGTGCTGGCGGTGGCCGTATTGCCGTTGCTCGGCATTGGTGGCCGACAATTATTCAAAGCGGAAACACCGGGGCCGATGAAAGACTCCGCACTGACTCCCCGTATTGCCGACACCGCGCGCAACTTGTGGGTAGTGTACGTAGCCATCACGCTGTTATGCACTGTTACGCTGAAATGGGCCGGCATGGATTGGCTGGATGCAGTCTGCCATGCGTTTTCTGCGATGGGTTTGGGCGGATTTTCCACGCACGATGCGAGCATCGGCTACTTCGATTCGCCGCTGATCGAGCTCGTGATGATCGTGTTCATGCTGCT